>Ga0256840_1000140_pt1 | contig 66008 bp, 69 predicted proteins | sample 355202metaG_FD_185969 | JGI IMG/M metagenome (GOLD analysis project Ga0256840, IMG submission 185969) | Hydrothermal vent microbial communities from Mid Atlantic Ridge, Atlantic Ocean - 355-202 | ecosystem: Environmental > Aquatic > Marine > Hydrothermal vents | place: Atlantic Ocean: Mid...
GATAAGCAAAAAGAGGAAATATGTTGTAACCATGCATTCCGCGCATACCTGCACTTGACGACATTATTATGCTTTGAAACATTGGTCCCATTAACACAAAAGCTATTCCAGAAAGCAAAGATAAAGCCCCTCCAATAATGTTTAATATACCTAAAACTGTAACACCAGTTGGTCGCTCATTCATAAAACTAAAAATAGATTAGAATATTTAAAAATTTTTATTTAATGCTACTATTGATAATTTACTGAATTCGGAAATTTTAAAAATATTTTAAAAATGATTTAAATCATGGAAAATGAGAATATAAAAAATAGAGAGTATATAGACAATATAGTTAGAGAAGTTGAAAAATACATTGGTGGTGACAAGATTTTCAGTCCATTATGGATGGTTCTGCAACTAATTCTTTCGTTAATACTATCGGCAGTTGCAGTTCTTTTAGATATAGGCAAAATTGCCAGTTTATACTATAGCAAGATGTACTATGCCCAATCAATCAGAAGTATTGAATATAACTTCCAGTATATGAAAGTAATTACAATAATTTTACTGATAATTACAGATATTTTGGTGATATATATACTAATTGTACTGATATCAAGAAGGAATACACATTTTGAAAGGACTAAAAAGTTGTACAAGAGCATCTCTAAGCTTTTGGAAAACATTGGTCTAAAAGAAGAGGCTTGGAAAATAGAAGAGTATGTAAATAGATGTGAAATAGAAACGGGAAAGAGAAGTGTAGCGGGATGGGTCATTTTGGCTGTATTACCCATAGTAAATTCAATAGCAATACCATACATATACCACTTCTTAACTAGAGACTACTTCAAGCATGAGAGATATGAATTCCTAATTTATAATGTTATTTCGAAGAGCATAAAAGTAGATCTGGAGCCAAATGGTTTTCCAGATAGAGATACTGTAATGTACTTCTTACTTAGCATTGTAACTTTTGGTATAGCGGGAATATATTGGTACTATACTTTATTTGCAGATCCAAACAAGCATTTCAAAGAACATTCAATATCTGAAGAAAAGATTTTAAAAACACTAATTACACAATTCCAGAACCCTTAATATATATTTCTCTACTTTTTTCATTTATTTTTACGCAATCTCCAAGAAATTCATTTATTACATATGCATTACTTATCTGATGTTTTGTAATTTTAGAAACGGTATAACGAGTTGTCCCTTTTGCTATAGCAGCAAAAATCATTATTTGGTCACCAACCCACTCATCTAAAGCTGCTCCACTATTAACTTCTTCGATAAACTTTTTAGCCGCTTCTTCTCCAACCAATTCAGCTCTTTTACCCTTTTCACCCAACGAACTTGAACCTATCATCTTACTCCATATAGTAATACCACTCCCAGTGGAGATGCCGCTGCTAACTTCTACTTTGATTTCAGTTTTAAAATTCTTTAAAAATGTTTTAGCAGATTTTGCTTGTCTTTCAGCTACATGAGGTGGTAAATTCTGGCAATGGCTCACACCATAAACTTTTTCTATTTTCTTAGCTTTGAATTCCAAGCCCACAAGTTTTGAGGGTTCAAAAATAGCTTTAACTTTACCTCCTCCTTTTGGGTAATATCCTCTTCTAACAATCATCAAATTAGCCTTTCCTCCCATTCTACTTAAACCGTAAAAAGTTACATTTTTGAGATAATCTATAGGAGGAGACCATTTTACATCTGTACCCCCAATAACAGTAACATCTACAACATCATCTGCAGTAATAGCAATTGGAGAGATTACTTGAAGAACGAGAGAGATACTACCCGCTGTACCCACATCAATTTTAAACATTTTACCTTTAACACTCTTTGGTTTGAAAATAACCTTAGTAGAACCTTTTTTCATACCTTCTACTTCAGCATTGCTAAGAACTTTTGCTGCTTCAATTCCTTTAAGGTGTTGCATTGCAAGTCCGGGATTGGGCCTATTAGCTCTTATATTGTAAATTTCTACAGCTTTCCCAGTTATACAGGATAGAGCTATCGCTGTTCTTAAAATTTGGCCTCCTCCTTCTCCAAAACTACCGTCTATCTTAATCATATCAATCCCATTAGTTTTAAGGCTTGTTCAACACCTTTACCGTTTTCTCCGGGAACCACAATATTTGCTATTCTTTTCAACTTTAAATCCGCATTAGCCACTGCAACACCAATCCCTGCAACTTCTAACATTTCTATATCGTTTTCAGAGTCACCAATAGCCAAGAAATTTTTTACATCTATACCTATTTTTTTCGCCATATACTTTAATGCAAAACCCTTACTTATCTTTTCATCCACAATGTGATAGGCATAACCAGAATCAAGAAGTTTAACACCCATACCATCTATTATTTTTCTCGCTTCTTCAGCAGGAAAAGTTCTTCTAATACATACTTCTGATTTTCTATATTCTTCATCTAAAAATTCAAGATCAAAATATTCAGATAACTTCTTTGCCGCTCTAACGCATTTCTTTTTATCTCCAAGTACTATATCCTCTCCATCATAGCTAAATCTAACAACACCACCATTTTCACATATAACCATATCTGAAACACCTATTAATTTAGCTGCTGTTCTCGCAAAACAAGAAATATTTCCAGTAGATAAAATAACTGGAATTCTTAGTTTTCTTAAAGCTTTGACTGCTCTACAGCTTAAACTTCTATCCCTGTGCGTAATAGTTCCGTCAATATCTATTGCGAGTGCAAGAACTTTCATTCAAGTCTTCCTTTTTCAAGTATATCCATTAGCTCACTCAAATCTATAGTCCCAAAACCAACTGCAGAATCGGAAGCTCCGTATGAGATTAATATAGTGTCATCAACCATTATAGCTCCACACGGAAATACTGTAAATGGTCTATCCCCATATATTTCATAACATTCTCTTGGTTCCATAATGTAACAAGGTGAAACTGCTGTCACATTACTTTTTTCGTCCATTAACATAGCAAAAACTCTGTATGCTTTTGTTTCTGCATCAACAGCATGCAACAAAAGCAAATATTCACCATCCACTTTTATAGGTGGTGTGTTCCATCCAAGCTTTTCTTCATATTTTGCTGGTTCTAAAACTGTTTGGGTATCATTTACGCTTATGTCTCCTATTTCTGTTCTTTCAAATATATTACAAGTTACAATACTTTTTACAAGATAGAAGTTCTCATCTTTCATGTGAAGCCTATGGAAAAGATAACATTTATCCATCTCAACAAGGAATGAATCTTTATCACTTATTACAAACCCTCTAAATTCTTCAGGCACTCTAAAAGCACACAATTTGACCCATTTGCCATTCATATATACAGCTGTTACTGGTAGCGTTCTTTCAACTCTAACAGACGGATCAAAATAATGCACAGTCCTACCACAGTACGTCATAACTTTTTTACCGTCAATTCTATAGACTCTTGGGTCTTCAACACCCCAAAGGTCGTATTTATTGTTCGGGTAGAGACAAATGTTTGCAGTATAGTGTCCAGCTTCAAAACCGTTTAACACATCGTTGAGTGGTATTCTAAATTCAGCAACTGCACTGGCATATGTAAAATATCCAAGTACAATTCTTCCATAAACTAAAAGTTCATCCCCTTCAACATCAATTGATGCATTGAAAATTGTAACCGGCGTATCTATTGGAAATTTTTTTAGATGAATGTTTTTTGCAGTTATGACTCCTTTCCTTTCCACAATATCTCTTGTTACGTTTTCTCTTCTAACCTTTAATCCATCTTTGAGCTTGAACACCATGTGAGTAAATAAAATTTGCAGATTATAAACTTTTTACCTTCTTATTACTTCATCAATTCTATCTCCAAGCTTAGAAATCCAATCTATTTTCCCCGGTGCATAATCCTTAGCATTACCTTTAAGGATAGACGTAACTATTTTTGCCACCTCTTCCACGCTTTTATCGGAAGTGTCTATTTCATAAACTTCTTTACAAGTTTCTAAGCATTCTATTAAAATTGTGTCTATTAACTCCGCCTCCACATTTTCCATCACTTTATTTATATTCCATCCTCTCGAGAGGAGTCTCTCCTTTAAAATTAGAGGATTACATCTTAATACAATAGCTACATCTGCAATGTGATGTGAAAGATGTCCATCCACTATCAAAAATCCTTCAGGATTGAATTTTCTTTTCAACTTTTCAATATCAACTACGTAACAATCATCTTCGTAATCAATTATACAACCCAGATTTTTTGCTATTTCGTTAAAACTTAAAACTTTGTAACCCTTCTTACTAAGTATTTTAGCCACACTCGTTTTTCCAACACCGGGTGTCCCAGTTAAAGCTACAACTTTCGCTTTGTCGTAAGAAACTGGTATTCTAACTCCTTGTAATTGCAAGATATCACCTCTCAAAAATACTTTCCAATGCCGAAATTAAAACGTCATTTTCTTCCTTTTTACCCACAGTAATTCTAACGTAGTTATAACCACATCCATAAAAACTTGAGCAATCTCTAATTATAATCCCTCTTTTCATAAGTTCTTCTGTAAAAGTCTTAGATTGTCCATCAACTCTAACAAACAGAAAGTTGGAGTTGCTCGGAAACACTTTTAACCATTTACTGAGTTTAACTTTTAATCTTTCTCTTTCTGACAAATTATTTTTTAGAACAAAATTTAAATGATTTCTATCTCTCAAAGCAGTTGATGCTACAAGAGCAGAAATTGTAGATACTGGAAAGGGGGTTGTTGCTTTTAGATATTCTTTTTTTAGCTCTTCATTAAGTACAGCGTATCCAACCCTCAAGTTTGCAAGCCCAAAAGCCTTGGACATCGTTCTACCAATAATTACATTATCATATTCAAAAAAATTTTTTAAACTAATTCCATCAAAATCAGCATACTCCCCATAAGCTTCATCTATAAAAACTAAGGTGTCACAACTTTCTACTATTGCTTTAACATCCTCTTTATTTTCAGCTGCCGCAGTTGGATTGTTTGGTGAGCAAATGAAAATTAGTTTTGGTTTTTCTTTTTCAGCAACTTCAATTATTTTTTCAGCATCAATTCTCCAATCTTCTTTCCTTTCTATGAATATGCCTTTTGCCCCAGAAATGTTAATCAATGTATGGTAATATTGATAAGTGGGAATTGGTAAAATTACTCTGTCACCTTTATCAATTAAAAGTCTAAATATAGTTTCCATTACTCCATCCATACCTGCTCCAACTACAACTCTTTCCGAAGGCCACTCTGTATGTTCTTCTATAGCCTCAAGCAATTCAGAAGGGAAAGTTTCAGGATATCTACTTAATTCCTTAATATCTATTTTTTTAAAAACTTCTGATACCAGCGGACTCGGCCCATATGGATTCTCATTTGATGCTAACTTAATAACTCGAGTTATACCATACTTTTTTTTCACATAATCTATGCTCTTGCCCGGTTCATATGGTTTCATATTTTTAATTTCATCTCTAACAAAGTTCCCAATTTCCATATTTTTACCTCGAAATTTTGATTTCAGCCTTTTCCCAATCTTCCACTCCTTTAAGCGTAGATATAAGAGCCGAGAGCACTTTAAAAAACACACTTCTAACGTACGAATTCATAGGTATTTTTTTCCCATCAACATAAAGTTCCACATCCATGTTTTACTTGTCACCAATTCTGTTTTTACATTTTGTTATCGACAAATTTTTAACAATTAATACTTACATCGAGCATGCATAGAATAACTGTAATCCCCGGAGATGGTATTGGTAAAGAAGTAATGGATGCTACAATGATCGTTCTCGAAAAACTGAATTTACCATTCGAATATATATGGATGGAAGCGGGGGATGAAGCACTTAAGAAGTACGGAAAAGCTCTTCCAGATGAAACTCTCGAAGAATGTTTAAAAAGTGATGCTGTCCTGTTTGGTGCAGCAGGGGAGACCGCTGCAGACGTTATAGTAAAATTAAGATTTGAATTAAAAACTTTTGCAAACATCAGACCGGCAAAATCGTATAAAGGTGTAAAAAGTTTATATGAAAACGTAGATATTGTTATAGTTAGGGAAAATACAGAATGCTTATATAAAGGTCTTGAATTTGAAGTCTCAGAAGGGGTAACAGAAAGTATAAGAGTTATAACGAGAAAGGGCTGTGAAAGAATTGTTAAATATGCTTTTGAGTTAGCAAAAAATGAAGGTAGAAGGAAGGTCACTGCACTCCACAAGGCTAATGTTATGAAAAAAACGTGTGGACTTTTTAGAGATGTTTTTAGAGAAATTGCAAAAAATTATCCTGAAATAGAGTCCAACGATTACTACATAGATGCTGCCTGCATGTACTTGGTAATGGATCCTCAAAGGTTTGATGTAATAGTAACAACGAACATGTTTGGAGATATTGTAAGTGATTTGGCTGCTGGATTGGTTGGTGGACTTGGATTGGCTCCTTCAGCAAATATTGGCGAAAAATACGCTATTTTTGAGCCGGTTCATGGGTCTGCTCCAGATATAGCAGGAAAAGGGATAGCAAACCCATCTGCAATGATATTAACAGCTTGTATGATGTTAAAGCATTTTGGATACTTAGATGAGGCGAGAAAAGTTGAAAGTGCTTTGGAAGAAGTTATATCTGAAGGGAAAACAACACCTGACTTAGGTGGAAGTTTAAAAACAATGGAAATGGCAAAAGAAATAGCAAAAAGAATTTAAAAATTATTCAATCTTTATTTTCTTCTTATCTACTTTTCTCGGATACTTCTTCTTAAATACAACTTCAAGAACACCATTGTTATATCTGGCTTTTGCTGAATCTGGGATTACTTCACATGGTAGATCCACAACTTCATAGTACTTTCTGTTCTCTCCTTCAGCTTTAATCTCCACGGATTTTTCAGTAGCACTAACATCGATATCTTCCTTGTTGACACCGGGCATTTCTGCAATTATTTGCACTTCATCGTCAGTTTCCATTACATCTACAAGTGGTTTTCTCTCTTCAACACCCTGACTTGCCATTTCTTTTGTTCCAAACTCTCTTATCTCTGGTTTTCCATCAGGCCCAATTCTTATAGAGAATCCTCTAACAATTGGTTTTACTTCTCCGCTCATGGACTTTCTGAATATTTCGTCTATGTCTCTAAACATTCTTTCAACTAAATCGTCAAATATGTCGAAATCTCTGAATCCAAATCCAAACCAGTCGTAATCATCCTCTCTATCTCTCTCCCTTCTCCTTCTCCACCACACCATACACATCACCTCCTATATAAAAATTAAAATTTAAATTAAATTATTTTACCTATACATTCTGTGAAAGTCTTCAACTATTTTCTCATAAGCTTCTATGTCTTCCTTAGTCATACTTGGTTTTACTTTTTCTAATGCTTTTTCAAAGTGTTCTTTTGTTATTTTCAGTTTCTTAGCTACTTCCTTAGCTTCTTCCTTGCTCATTCCCGGTTTTATAGCTTCTCTTATAGCAAGCATTCCTGCCTCTCTGCAAACAGCCTCTATGTCAGCACCGGTGTATCCCTCAGTTTTCTCAGCAAGTTCATCTATGCTAACATCCTCTGCAAGTGGTTTACCTCTCAGGTGTATCTTGAATATCTCTTTTCTTGCCTCTTTGTCTGGCGGTGGTATGTATATGTGCCTCTCTATTCTACCAGGCCTTAACAAAGCTGGATCAACGATATCCGGCCTATTGGTGGCGGCTATCACAACTACATCCTTTAATTCTTCGAGTCCATCAAGCTCTGTGAGCAGTTGACTTACAACTCTCTCAGTAACATGACTATCAGCACTACCACCTCTTCTTGGAGCTAAGCTATCAATTTCATCGAAGAATATGACACAAGGAGCCACTTGTCTTGCTTTCCTGAACATTTCTCTAACGTGCTTTTCGCTCTCACCAACCCACTTGCTAAGTAGTTCTGGACCTTTAACACTTATAAAGTTGGCATTACTTTCGTTAGCTACAGCCTTAGCTAACAAAGTTTTACCAGTTCCCGGTGGTCCGTAAAGCAATATGCCTTTTGGAGGCTTGATGTTAATTGCATTGAATACCTCAGGATATTTGAGTGGCCACTCTACAGCTTCCATCAATTCTTGCTTCGCCTTATTTAATCCACCAATGTCACTCCATTTTACATTTGGTACTTCTACAAGCACTTCTCTCATTGCAGATGGTTCTATGTTCTTTAGAGCTTCAAGGAAGTCATTTCTTGTAACTTTTAAGTTTTCAAGCACCTCTTCAGGAATTTCTTCAGCTTCTATGTCAATCTCTCCCTTCTCCATTCTACTCCTCAATGCATGCATTGCCGCTTCTTTACATAGAGCCTCCAAGTCAGCTCCAACAAAGCCTATGGTCAATTCTGCAAGTTCATCGAGATCTACATCTTCTGCGAGTGGCATGCCTCTTGTATGTATTTCAAGTATCTCTTTTCTACCTTCTTTATCTGGAACACCTATTTCTATCTCTCTATCAAATCTTCCCGGCCTTCTTAAAGCTGGATCTATCGCATCTGGTCTGTTAGTAGCGGCTATGACAATTACATTACCTCTTGCCTCAAGTCCATCCATTAATGCTAATAGTTGAGCTACTACTCTTCTTTCGACCTCTCCAGTTACCTCTTCTCTCTTAGGTGCTATTGAATCTATTTCATCTATGAATATTATTGAAGGAGCATTCTCCTTAGCTTCTTCAAATATTTCTCTCAATCTCTGCTCACTTTCACCATAGAACTTGCTCATTATTTCTGGGCCACTTATACTGATAAAGTGTGCATTTACTTCGTTAGCTACAGCCTTAGCTATTAGCGTTTTACCAGTTCCCGGTGGTCCGTAAAGCAAAACACCTTTTGGAGGATCAATTCCCAATCTCTGGAATAACTCAGGATGTTTCAAAGGCAACTCTATCATTTCTCTGACTAACCTTAACTCCCTCTTCAGACCACCAATGTCTTCGTAAGTAACACTTGGTACTGCTCTTTCCACCCCCTCCACTGGTTTTTCTTTAAGCTCTATGGTGGTATTTCTTGAAACAATCACAACTCCTGCTGGCTTAGTTGCAGTTACAACGAACGTTAGCGTATGGCCAAACAACTCTACTCTGATTTTCTGTCCCCTTATAATTGGCCTTCCTTCTAACAATCTAAGCAGATAGGTTTCTCCACCCATTAATCTAACTGGTTCTGTTGGTGCCAGTGTTACCTTTTCCGCTGGTTTAGCTTCGACTTTTCTAATTTTAACTCTATCATCTATTCCTACTCCTGCATTGTTTCTCAAGCTACCATCTATTCTTATTATACCCTTACCTCTGTCCTCAGGATATCCTGGCCAAACTATTGCTGGTACCGATGACTTTCCAATTATTTCTATGACATCTCCACTCTGCAATCCAAGTTTAGACATTACTTCAGGATCAATTCTCGCGATACCTCTTCCAACATCCCTATAGTATGCTTCCGCAACTCTAAGTGTGATTTCACTACTTTTATCACCCATTTCAAACACCTCCCGCAATTTTTACATATTTATTTTATTTTTAATTTGTTATTTTAAATATTTAAATATAATTTTGATTATTTTAAATTTTTAAACTCCATATTTCTTTATCGTTTAACAATGCCTTAGTAACGATACCTCTTCTTTCCAAATTTTCGAGAGTTTTTCTAACGTCTTTATAAGATAGACCAAATTGCTCAGCTATTTCTTCAGCACTTTTTAACCCCTTGCTAATTCCAAGGATAACTACTCTTTCAACCTCACTTCTAAATTCTTCATTAAGTTCCCTTGTTAATTTATCAAAAGCCTCGTTTATTCTTCTATTGATCATCCCCTGAATTTTAGAAATGTCTCTCTGAACTTTTTCGATTTCTTCTATGACGTTACTTAGCTGAATGAAGTTTGTCTTATCTAAGTTTATATCCATGATTTTTTTCACTTCATTAGCAATTTTATTTACGTTAGCACCGTTTATACCTGTAATTACGGAAGTTTCAAACATATGAGGAGCTATCGTTATTTCTATTCTCACGCTTTTGTTAATACAGTAGTATCTTCTTCTACCCTCCTCAAAACTCCTGATTATCCCTGCTTTTTCAAGTTTTTCAAGGTGCTCTATTACAGCTTTTGGTGCCATTTTAAGTGAATATGAAATTTCACTGACATAACATGGCTTCTTTGAGAGTAAAGCAAGTATTCTCCTTCTACTTTCATTTCCAAGTATTTCAAGTAAAGTCTCAGCCATCTCTGAACTCATGTCAATCACCAACCTACCTGACATTTTTGTTACTAACCTTAAGTTAGTATAATAGTATATAAAGTTTTTGGTTCAGCAAATTTATATATTCTAAGAAAAAAAGTATAAAAAGATGATGAGTGAATCCAATTCTGAGCCTTAGCGATGATGAGGTAGCCCGCATCTGATTTTAAATTTTTAAAGTGGTAGATTTAGCATAGAAAAAACACCAATCATCTTTAACGCCATATATACCATAACTGCAACAAATATCAATTTTAATTTCTTTGCTGGCAAATAATGAGCAACTCTAACTCCAATTTGTGCCATTAGTACACTCGTTATTGCTAAAGCCAACCATGACTCAGGATTGAAGTATCCTATTAAAGTGCCAATTGAGTAAGTTCCAAAGATTCCTGCATTTAAACCATTGATTATATAACCAACAAGTCCACCAATAGATGTAAATATCATTACTGCTGTAGAAGTTCCAACTGCTCTATGCATTCCAAATCTAAGAATTACAGCCATAACTGGCACCATTAGTACTCCGCCACCAATTCCAATAATTCCAGTTACTATTCCAAGTAAAATACCCCAAATTGACAAAACTATTGGATTCTCGTTTGGTTTTTCTTCAACCTTTGGCGGTTTAGCTGTTAGCAATCTAATAGCTCCTAAAAGAATTCCCAAACCAAAAACAGTCTTTAAAATTTTAGCTGAGAGATGTGCTGCTATCATCGACCCCAGTATAGCTCCAATTGCACCTGTAATACCCATAACTAATGCTGCCTTCCATAGAACTGCCCCTTTTTTCGTATGTCCTAAAGCACCGCTTATTGCTGTTGGAAAAACCACAGCTAAATTCGTTCCAAAAGCAGTCAAAATTGCGAGCTTTGGATTTATACCCATACTCGTATAAACCCAGTACTGCACAGGAATCATTATAAAACAACCACCAACACCAAGTAGTCCACTTGCAAATCCAACACCAATTCCCGTTATTGCAAGTATCAAAATACCCTCTATAAAATTCATTTCTCACACCTCTTCCTTTTGTTTATTTTTTAAACTATTTTTAACTTAAAAGTAGAGTATTCTAAAATTATATATAATTTTTGTTTAAAAAATAAACAAAAAAATAAGTAAGAATTTGAATTATTTTAAAAATAAATAGAATAAATTAATAAATGGTAATAAAAATAATTATATATAAAATTACATTAACATCTTATCCTCCCATTTCTTTAAATAGTTTGAGCTCTGATTTACATCAACAAATAGTTCGGCAGATCTTTTAACATCTTCAAGAGTTATTGTTCTTGAATTTCTAAGTTTTGCAAATTCGTAAGCCGGAGCTAATAATTGAATCGCATATCTTAAGCTGTTTTTAACTCCAAGCTGTGTTAATAACTCAAGAGCATCTTTTTCAATAGTTACACCAGATTCACTTGCCCTTATCTCAAGTATTACCTTAATTTCTTCCTCTCTGTATGGTTCAGTCGTTATTATTAATAAGCGATCCAAAAGGTCTAAGGGAATTCCGTGTGGAGCTACAATATCGGTCCCCCTTATTTTTGCAAACCCTCTATTAGATGCAAGTATTATTATTGGAGCCATCTCTGACTCCATAGCTTTGTTCATGAAAGCAAAGAGTTCTATATCCAATAGATAAGTTTCATCTATAAAAAGAACTCCCGGTACCAATTCGGCTCTTCCCTCTTCTACTAATCTCTTAACCTTTTCGTCAACAGCATTTCTAATTTCGTTGTCAATTTCTTTACTTGGCATTAACATAAATAAGAAAGAACCGCTCCTCGCGTTAGCTTCATCAAGGTCATGTAATGTTACAACATATGTAAACTCCTTCTCCTTTTCAACACTACCTGAAGGAACGTCAACTATCTCATCAAAGCCAATATCATATTTCTTTGCAGTTTTTTCAGTCTTACCCAACTTAGCCACTCTGCCAGTCTCTTTATCAATCATTATTACATCTCCTACTTCTATACCCTGATACATGAAAGTCATTGCAAGTCTGCCAGATATGGAGAAAGTTTTCTTATCGTCCTTAGTTGCCAAAGTCAACGTTGCTGATTCAGGTATTTTTTGAGTTGGATTGTATGGATTTGGAACCATATTGTAATCTAAACCTACAACTTCACCCTCTAAAACTTCTCTTCTTTCCTTTATTCTAACACCTATAGCCTTTCTTATTGCTTGAATTAATGCTTCAGTTTTCTTCATTTCAGTACTGTAAAACTCGCTTGCAGAAACATGAACAAATGGTACATCTTTTCCAAGTTCTTTACTTATCGCAACAGCTATTGCTGTTTTGCCAGTCCCCGGTGGACCAGCTATTAAAATTCCTCTTCCAGCCATTTTTCCTGCTTTAATTAATCTAACTACAACTCCAGCTGCCTCTCTTGCTTTAATTTGTCCAACAAGTCCATCTGCAACGGGTTTTGCTTTCAAATTCTCATCTAATCCTAAGCCCCTGATGTGAGAGTGTGCACCAATTCTCTCAAATCTTGTAATTTCTCTAATCTCAGATGACAAAATATCACCCCCAAATATCAGTAGATTTGTAGTTCAATATAAAAATTTCTGGATAGGCATTAAAAACCTACAAGCAAGTTTTAAATATCATAAAAAGTTAAAAGATATCATGCCAAAGAAGAGTGAAACTCCACCTTTAATGTCTTCGGCTGGAATAATGAGATATTTTGATGAAGAAAAAACCCAAATACAGATTAGTCCGAAGAGTATTTTGATTTTCGGTTTTGTAATAGGCTTTTTAGTTTTAGTATTGAACGCTTACTATGGGCTCTGGCCAAAATAATCTTTTAATTTTTGCTGGTAGATCTAACGTTGGTAAATCTACACTATTTTCCAAGCTTTTTAAAGTTAGTGTTAAAAAAGGTAAAAAACCGGGAACTACAATAAAACCAAACTTTTATAGAGCCGGTGATGTAACTGCAGTAGATTTGCCGGGATACGGATATATGAAGGGCATTAGTTATGAATTCAGTGAAAAAGTTAAAGATTTCATAGTACACTACATAGAAAACAACGCAGAAAACATAATTTTGGCTGTGCAAGTAATAGATATACATTCATTTAGAGAAATAGTAAACAGATGGGAAAGTAGAGGTGAAATACCAATAGATATTGAAATGTGTGAGTTTCTCAAGGAAGTTTGCAGAAATGTAATAGTAGCTGCAAATAAAATAGATAAAGTAAATAAAAAAACTGAAGAAATAGAGTTTGCAAAAAAGAAGTTAAAAGCCGAAATAATACCAATTTCTGCAAAAAAAGGAGATATTAGCTACCTAAAAAACAGAATTTCCGAAATTTGCAAAAAAGAGGGAGTTTCAATAAAATTCAAATAGACATTTCTCTTAACTTTTTCAACAACACTTCCTTTTTATCTGTATCCACTAATGCATGTTCCAGTACTTCATCTATTCTTGAAACTGGTACTATCTCTATTTTTCCTTCATGTTCAACGTCAAGTACTACATCATCAATGTTATCCTTTGGAATTATAACTTTCTTTAGTCCTGCCTGTATTGCAGCTTCTATTTTTTGAGTTACTCCCCCTACAGGCAATACATCACCTTTGACAGATAAACTACCAGTCATAGCAACACTCTGATTAACAGGTATTCCTTCTATTGCAGATATAACTGCAGTAGCTATACTTATACTGGCAGAGTCGCCCTCAACACCTTCGTACGTACCTACAAACTGTATGTGTACATCCTTATTAGATATGTCTTTACCTGTAAATTTCTTTATTATGGCTGAAACGTTCATTACAGCTTCCATTGCAATTTCCTGCAATCTTCCTGTAGCTATAACTCTTCCCTCAGATTTACTTATTGCGGGGGTTATCTCAGCAATTATCGGTAAAACAATTCCAGCTGACTCACCTATTACTGCAAGACCATTAACTCTACCTATAATTTCTCCTTCAGTCATGAAAAGTCTGTAATCTTTTCTTCTTTCAATGTACTTATCAGCTATCTGCTCCTCAATTGTTTTTGAAACTTTCTTTGCTGCTATAACGTGTTTATAGGTTACAACATTAGCTCCTTCACTCCTAGCAATATCTCCCGCTGTTCTAACTAATCCGCCCAACTCTCTAAGCCTTAATGTTAACCTGTTTCTTCTTCCAGCTCTCCTTTTAGCTTCTTTAATTACTTCTGCAACGGCATACTTATCGAAATGCGGTATTTTACCATCTCTAACAACTTCTTGAGCAACAAATCTAACAAGTTTTCTTCTATTTTCATCAGTATCTGGCATAGAATCGTTCATATAAACTTCGTAACCGTAACCTTCTATTCTACTCCTCAAAGCGGGATGCATACCCATCAGTGCATCAAGGTTTCCGGCTGCAACAAGAATAAAGTCACAGGGCACAGGTTCAGTTCTAACCATAGCGCCACTTGATCTTTCACTCTGACCAGTAATAGGAAACTTCTTTTCTTGTAAAGCTGTCAAAAGCTTCTGCTGAGATTCTATTGTTAGAGTGTTGATTTCATCTATGTACAAAACACCCTTGTGAGCTCTGTGAATTGCACCAGCCTCTACTCTCTCGTGGGCTGGAGTCTCAAGTCCACCACTCTGAAATGGATCATGCCTTACATCACCAAACAAAGCTCCAGCATGAGCGCCCGTAGCATCTTCAAACGGTGCAGTTTTTTTATCTGCATTGTTAACAAGCAACTTGGGTACGTTTCTTTCCTCCTTGGGCATCATGTATCTCGCTACAAGGAATAACATAGCAGCAGCAATAATTCCCCAGATCATCTGTCCTTCCAAAGCAGAGTAGAGGATGATAAAAGAAAGAAGCATTATTAAAAAGAAGTTCCTTGCTTGTGCTCTTTTCATAGCTTCTTGTTTGTAAGCTTCAACTATCTCCTTTCCTTTACCTGCAGGTACAGTTCTTATTTTTGGCTGATTTGGATCATCTGGGTTAGGATAAACTAATATATCTTCCAAGTCTTCCTTAGGCAATAATTCAGCCATCGCTTTAGCTAACATAGATTTTCCTGTACCCGGAGAACCAATCAACATTACATGTCTCTTTTGAATTGCTGCCTTCTTTACGATCTCAACAGCATGATCTTGTCCAATTACTTGATCTATAAGCTTCTCAGGTACGTCTATTTCCGCAGTAGTTTCAAATTTTAAACCACCCAACAGTTTATCTAAGTTTGTTACAACTTCATCCTCGGGCATGTCAATCAAAACAGATTAATAGTGTATTAAATAAGTTTTTATGGAGTTTCAGGATTTCGTAACGAAATGAAGGTGTGTGTGTTATATTCCGGAGGAAAGGATTCGAACTTAGCGTTAATGAAAGCGAAAAAATACTGTGAAATATCGTGTTTACTCTCAATCAAGCCAGAATCTGATGAAAGTGAAATTTTTCACTATCCAAACGCCAAACTAACTGAACTGCAAGCTAAAGCATTAGAAATTCCTATAATAACTGTTAACAGTACTAACGATGAAAAAAGTAGTATTAATTCTCTAAAAGAGGGTTTGATCCAAGCAAAGGAAATGGGTATAGAGGGCGTTGTTACTGGGGCTATTAGATCAACCTACCAAGCTACAAGATTTCAAAAGATTTGTAAAGAATTGGATCTATGGTGTTTTAATCCACTATGGCTCAGAGATGAAATATCTATACTTAAAGAAATTTTGGAAAATAACTTTAAAGTCATGTTTGTTAGAGTTGCGGGACTAAGTGAAAAATTTCTTGGAAAAATAATAGATGAAAAAATAGTTAAAGAGATTGAAAAAATAAAATCATACATCAACCCGGCTGGAGAAGGAGGAGAATACGAAACTTTTGTTTTATACATGCCCGAATTTAAAAAAGAAATAGAAATAAAAAAATTTGAAGTCGTTAGAAATAACGAATACGATTCCACCCTCATTATCAAGGAGGCGATACTACGATAGTTGTTTCATTATGCTCCCATAAACTCCACGAAGAAGAGTTCGTAAGACCAATAGTTGAAATAGCAAAAAGATTTAGTGAAGTAGAAGTCGTTAAACTTGAAGAAATAGAAAATTGTAAGTTAAAAAATGTAATTGTGTGTGGTACTGCATTAAAAGATTACGAATATCTAAAAAAAGATTTTTCATGGATTAAAGATTGTAAATCTTACCTTGGAATTTGTGCGGGTTACCAAATGCTAGCAAAAGTTTTTTCACTAAAATTAGAAAAAATAGAAAAGATTGGTGTTTATGAAGTAGAGACTGTCAAAAAAAATCCCATAATTAGATCTAAAAAATTTAAAGCTTATTTTCTACATACACTTGCAGTTTCAACGCCAAATGAAAAAATTGAAGTTTTATCCGTATGCGATGAAATAGCAGCTTTTAAAGTAGTTGAAAAAGATTTCTATGGCTTATCATTTCATCCTGAAGTGTTAAACCCAGAAATAATAGAGAATTTTATCAAATTGGCAAAGAAGATATAGCAGTAAGTTGCAGTTAAATCATGGATCTCACGGGTAAAAAAGTGAAAATTAAAGCTAAGGGTAAAATTTTTGAAGGAATAGTTATGCCATCTGTAACGGGGTCTCTTGTATTAAAACTGGATAATGGATACAACGTTGGATTTTTTGACTATGAAATACTGGAAATTGAGGAAATTGAAAAAATAGAAAGCAAGACGTCGCTAACAAAAAATCCAGAGCTTCCAGATGTAAAAATAATTTCTACTGGTGGAACTATAGCGAGTAAAGTCGATTATAAAACTGGAGCTGTAACAAGCCAATTCACAGCAGAAGAAATAGTTGGAGACGTGCCCGAATTAGCAGAAATTTGTAATGTTGATGCTGAATTACTTTATAACATATTAAGTGAGAACATGAATGTTAAACACTGGATAGAGCTTGCAAGAAACGTTTATTCTGCATTAAAAAAATACGAAGGTGTTATTATTACACATGGGACTGATACTATGGCTTATACAGCTTCAGCATTAGCTTTTATGATATCCACACCAAAACCAATCGTTTTAGTTGGAGCTCAGAGAAGTAGTGATAGACCGAGTAGTGATGCTGCTATGAACTTAATTTGTTCTGCTCTAACAGCCACATCAGATCTTGGAGAAGTAGTAGTGGTTATGCACGCAACTACAAGCGATGATTATTGCTATATACATAGAGGTGTGAAAGTTAGAAAGTGTCACACATCAAGAAGAGATGCTTTCAAATCAATAAATTTCATACCTCTCGGAAAAATAGATTACATGAAAAGGAAAATTGAATGGTTCGTTCAAGATAGATTTAAAAGAGGGGAAAGGGAGTTAGAACTAAAAGATAAAATGGAAGAAAAAGTAGTCTTAATAAAGTTCTACCCTGGACTTAAGCCAGATATTTTGGAATACTATTATGGTAAAGGCTATAAGGGATTTGTTTTAGAGGGTACTGGATTGGGGCACGTTTCTACAGAGTGGATAGATGTAATCAAAAAAATATCGGAAGATTGCTTAATAATTATGACGTCACAATGTATATGGGGTAGAGTGTGCGATAGAGTTTATGATACTGGGAGATACTTGCTAAAAGCGGGAGTAATTGAAGGAGAAGACATGTTACCAGAAGTTGCTCTTGTAAAACTAATGTGGTTACTTGGAAACTACGATTTAGAGGAGGCTAAAAAGTATGTAAAGGAGAATTTGGTTGGAGAAATTACTCAAAGCACTAAGTACTGGGAAAGTATGTTAAGTTTTTTTAACAGTAAAAACAAATAATTTTTGGAGGTGATAGCTTGAAAATACTTGCAATAGCGGATATACATAATAGAGAATTTGGTAAAGTGAATGAGGAAGTAGATGTTGTTATAGTGGCAGGAGATTTCACAAATGCTGATGGTGTGGATTTTGCTAAAAAATCTGTAAGTACTTTAAGAGATTACTTTCCAAATGCAAAAATCTTAGCTATTCCCGGTAATATGGATGTCAAAGAGGTTTTAGATTTTCTGGAAAATGAGGGAATATCAATACACGGTAAAGTTGTTAGTGTAAACAACATAAAGATTGGTGGTGTTGGCGGAAGTAATCCTACACCGTTCAACACGCCCTTTGAATTGGAAGAAAATGAATTAAAGGAAATGTTAAAAGAGTTTGAATGTGATATAGCTGTAATACATACGCCACCCTACGGTTACTTTGATTGGATTGCTGGAAAATCTGTAGGAAGTACAGCTGTTAAAGATTGGATGATTGAAAGAAAACCCAAGATACTAATATGTGCTCACATACATGAATACGAAGGTGTTGCAAAAGCAGGAGATACTTTGATTGTAAAACTTGGAACAATAATGAATGGTAGAGGAGCCATTATCGACTTAGATGAAAAATTTGAAAATGTAATTGTAAGATTTATAAAAATCTAAATATTTTTATGAAAGTTTGCATAGTTAGTTCTTGCCTTCTTGGATTGGCGTGTAGATACGACGGTAAAGCCTTCGTAGATTTAAGTGAGAATTTAAAAAGTAAGTACCTTATAGTACCAGTTTGTCCAGAACAGCTCTCGGGATTGCCAACACCAAGAGAGAAATGTGAAATTGTAGGCGGTGATGGTTTTGATGTTCTATCAAATAGAGCCAAGGTAATGACCGAAAGTGGTAGAGATGTCACTGATGTGTTCATTAAAGGGGCCAAGATGACATTAAAAATATGCAAAATTACAAACGCAAAAATTGCATTTTTAAAAGATTTTAGCCCCTCCTGCGGAGTAAAAAGTATATACAACGGGAGTTTTAGTGGAAAAAAAGTAAGAGGTGTAGGAGTTACAACCGCTCTTTTAACTAAAAATAAAATAAAAGTAGAGAAAATTATTTAGTAGGTATTGGAAACTGCGGCGGGAATGGCTTGTGGTAGTAGTGTATTAGTATAAAGTCATGACCGTGGCAATCTTGACAATCTACACCTTTTGGAGAGTGAATGATAAAAACATTACCGTGGCTTGGAGAGACTGGATTTGGATAACCATGGCAAGCTCCACAGTCTCTCATATTTTCCGTAGAAATTGATTTGTGACATAAGGAACATTTTCCTTCTTTAGCCCAAGTCGTATTGTGATGTAAAGCTGCTAAATACTGATCAATTTGTTTCTTAGTTTTGTGTTTTACATTTGGAACGTGGCAATAGATACAATACTTTGTAGCATTTAAATGTCCTGGAATTTTATCTACCTGCGGTATATACTGTGTTTTTGGATTGTAGTGGCAATCAAGACATTCTCCACCTATGGGTTTAGTTACATTAGTTATAGCAGCCTTAATAGTTTTACTTGAAGTTTTGTTTACTTTGTTGATTGTAACTGGAGTTGGTGTTTTAACGGGTGTTTTAACCACACTTTTGTTAGTTGTCAAATTTGGATTTACTTTTTCTGTTTGAACACACATGCTTAAAGCTACAGCTAAGGTTAAAGTAATAACAATTAAAAAAATAATAGATCTCATAGGCTTAAATTTGTCCCAGTTTTCCAGTTACTGGCTCATAAACTGGAATTGGCGTAGTTTTATTTACATACTGATCCGCAGCGCTGTGCAGCTGAGCTATTGGCTGAGTGTGGCAAGCTGTACAGTAAACCCCCTTAGGCAAGTGCACTTCTACGTAGTTTGTAACAGGCTTAACGGGGTTCTTTGGATTGTGACAGAGCATACACGGTGATCCACCATTCGGAGCTTTTGGTATATGAACGTGTGTTCCAGTACCATGGCAAACAGAACACTGCAAGTTTATAGTTCCCGGTCCACAGTGTATCTTGTGTGGATCACTTCCATGACACTTAGTACATCCATTTGGATCTTTGTGAGCTTGATAATCTGCGGCTTTAGTGTGACATAGTAAACAGTTAACTTTTGCGTTAGAGCTGGAAGTTGCAGCTTTAACAGTTTCAGTAGCAGTTGGAGTGGGTGTTGGAGTTGAAGTAGGTGCAACAGTTGGAGTTGCAGTTGGCGTAGCAGTAGGTGTAGTTTCAGGAGTTGCCTTTTGTTGCTGAGCACATCCAGCAACGAATCCAGATACCAATACAACCAATATTAACAACACAAACAACTTACTTTTCATTGTCACCCCTCCATTCCGGGTATTAGGATTTTAAAATAATAGTATATTTTAGTCTTTCGATTTTTAGAAATAAAAAAAGGAAAATTCTAACTTCTCAAAAATTTAAATTAGGTTTTACCAGTGTTTTGGACAAAAACCATTTTACTGTTAAATTACCAAAACAAAATTGTAGATTATAAAATTATTCTAAATTATTAAAATGAAAAATTGGTAATTAGAATAATATCGTTAAGTCTATTAATACCAATGAGTTGTGAATTTCATAAATGTTTCCCGAAATTGAAATGATCAAAATAAAAAGAAAAAGACTTGGATTAACTCAAAAAAAATTGGCTGAATTAGTTGGAGTTAGTCAACCACTGATAGCAAGAATAGAATCTGGAGATTTTGATCCAAAGTTATCATTAATAAGGAAAATATTTAACGTTCTTGAAGAAGTAGAAGGTAAAGCGATAAATGCTGAAAAAATTATGAATTATCCCGTAAAAATAATCAATGCTAAAGCAAAGCTTATAGATGCAGTAGAAACGATGATGAAACATGATATTTCACAAATGCCGGTAGTAAAAAAGGATGAAATAGTTGGTAGTATTACTGAAAGTAGCGTTGTTAAAATAATGCTTGAAAAGGGAACCAATGCTGGCAAAACAAGAGTTGAAGAATGTATGGAACCACCATTTCCTATAGTTCCAAAACATGAACGCCTTAATACAATATCAAAACTTCTTCTAAACAGCCCAGCAGTAATAGTATGTGAGGAAAAAGAGATTTTAGGAATAATCACCAAACACGATGTTATGAAAGTAATAAAGTTTTAGCGATAAATTAAAAACCCCTTTAAAAACAGAATATTTTTGATGATTAAATTTGCACACATGGCAGACATACATCTTGGATATAAGCAGTATGGTAGTGATGAGAGAGCTATAGATTTTGCACAGGCATTTATGAAAGCCATAAAAAAAGCAGTAGCTGAAAAAGTAGATTTTATAATAATTGCTGGAGACTTATTTCATAAAAAAAGCGAAATGGATCCTCTCACATTAACTCAGGCAATAAAAGTGCTTGAAGTTGCAAAAAAAGAAAAAATACCTGTTATAGCTGTAGAGGGCAATCATGATTCCGCTTACTTTAAAGAGACTTTCTCCTGGCTCGATTACTTATCTCAACAAGGATTGATTGTAAATTTAAAACCAAGGTTTGAAGAGGATATAGTTGTTGAGGAATGGGATGGAAAAAGTGGAGCATATATAGACCTTGATATTGGTGTTAGGATATACGGAATGAAATACTACGGTTCTATGACTGAAAAAGTCTTAGATATGTATTCTAAGAAGATTAAAAGGCTAAAAAATGGTCTTACAATTTTTACGGCACATGCTGGAGTCGAAGGTTATGTAAAAATATATGGTTGCATACCATCAACAAGATTTCATAAGATAAATGCAGATTACATAGCTCTTGGACATATTCACAAGAGTTTTGTAGAAGGGAAGATACACAACCCCGGTAGCCTTGAAGTTTGCGATATAACTGAATTAAAATTTAAAAGAGGATTTTTTATAGTTGAATGGGATAAAGAAGTAAAATCAAACTTAGTAGAAGTAAAAGGTAGAGAGTTTCTAATCTTAGACTCAGAATTGAAGAGTGAAGAAGATGTTGTGAATTTTAAAAGAAAACTTTCAGAAGTAAAAATTAAAAGACCAGTAGTTTATATAAATATAAAATGTAGTAGAGATATAAAAAAACTGCTCTGCGATGATGAAATAAAGAAAATACTATCAAACGTTTCACCCATAGCACTAAAAATTAAATGGGAAATTTTCAATGAATTTACACCAATAAAGTCCTTTAAGAAAGAAGATATAGAATCTTATGTAATATCTCAAATATTAGAGAATTATAAATATGGAGATATTAGCGAGGAAATAATAACTTTAAAAAATGCGTTTTGCGGTAAATTTGATTTAAAAAGAGTAGATGAGTTTATTGAAAGTATTCTGTTTTCAGAACAAAGAAAAAAAGTATCTGAAAAAGAAGTAAAAGAAGAAGTTAAGTCAAAAACAGAAAAAGAAATAGAAAAGTTGGAGAAAGAAAAGGAGGAAACAGAAGAAGATGTTTGGGATTGGAGGAAGGCTTATGCTCTTAGAAATAAGACTCGTAAACATTAAAAGCCATGTAGATACTAAAATAAGGTTTACTGAAGGAGTAAATGCTATTTTAGGAGAAAATGGAGCTGGAAAAACAACAATTATAGAAGCAATAGGATTCGCTCTTTTTAATGTAAAACCATACAAGAGAATCGGTGAATTTTTAAGAAGAGGTGAAAAGAAAGGTGAAATAAGAATAACTCTAAAAGGAAAAGACGATAGAGTTTATAGAGTAGTAAGAAAAATAGAAGAGAATAGAACAGCCGAATACTATGTGGAAGATGTTGAACTTGGAAGAGTTGCAGAAGGAGAAAATGAAGTTCTGAGTTGGATAAAAGAGAACTTTGAATTTGAGAGTGATCCAAAAACTATGTTTGATAATGTAATTGGAGTTAAACAGGGAATGATGACTTCTCAATTTTTAAATCCTCCAAATGTTAGAGAAGCTACATTTTCCCCAGTAATTGGAGTGGAAAGCTACAGAAAAGCTTACGAAAAAAGCAAAGATTATGAAAACTGGATAAAAGAAGAAATAGATAGAACTGCAATTGAGGAGGTAGAACTGAGAAACAAAGTTGAAAATTTAAGAAACAAAAAAATTGAACTTGAAAGATTAAGAAAACTGCAAGAGGAAATAGAAGAAGAAATGAACAAGATTTCAAATCAAATAAAAATGTACGAAGTAAAATATAAAAAATTAGAAGAATTTAAAGAAAAAATTAGTAATTATAAGTTAAATTTTGAACTAACAAAAGATAAGATTGAATCGATTGAAAGTAAATTAAAAGAGTTAAAAGAAAGATTTGAAAGAGCGAAAGAAGCTGAGAAAAAATTAAATGAATTGAAGCCTATAGCAATCGAAGGAGAAAAAATAGAAGAAAGACTAGACAAACTTATTAAATTAAAGGACACACTGATTTCCGAGCTACATAATTTAAACATAAAAAAAGAAAAATTAGAGGAATATAAGAAAAGATTATCTGATTTAGAAGAAAAAGTTTCAGATATAAATGAAATAAAAGCTGAAGTTGAAAAATTGAGAGAGCTTGCAAAAATTGAAAGAGAGCTTGATGAACAATTAAAAAAACTGAGGGTTGCCGAAGAAAGAATTAAAGGATTATTAAATCAAAAATCTATTTTGAAAAAAGAAATTGATAGAAAAATAGAGAAAATTAAAAATAAAGATATAATTAAAAATGAAATTAAAAATTTGGAAGAAAAACTCGATAAGTTAAAAGATTTGGAAGATAAAAAAGAGAAAACTGTAAAAGCATACTATGCATTAGAAACGAAACTAAAACTTGATAAAGAGCAATTAAAAGAGATGTTAAAAGGTATATGCCCAATACTTGGAGAGGAATGTAAAAGAATTGCTGAGGCAGGTAGAAAAAAGAAGAAAGAATTGGAAAAAGAAGTGGAAAAAATAAAAGTTTTAAAAGCGAATATAGCTAAATTGGAAAAAGTTTTATCAGCTAAAAAGGCTTTGGAAAATAAACTGTCTAATTTGAAATTGGAATTGTCATATATAGAAGAATTTGAAAAGGATGTTGAAGAGAAAAAGGAAAAGTTAAAAGAAATTACAAAGGAGTTAGAGATTTTAGAACGAAAAGTATCTAAAATTAACAAAGTCAAAGAAGAGTTTGATAAAGTTAGGGGATCTAGTAACAGATTTGCAGAACTATCTGAAAGATTAAAACAAAAAGAAGAAATGTTGGAAGAAGTTGGAAACTTAAAATCGAAAATTGTAAGTTTAAGAGAAGAAATAAAAAAACTTCCAGAAGTAAATGAAAAACTAAAGGCTATAGAGCAAAACATAGTTGAGAACAAAGAAAAATTAAAGGAACTAAAACCTATACTGAATGAGTACGTTTCTCTAAAAACTATTGCAAATGAAAGAGATGAAATTGAAAGTAAGTTAAAAGAAAAAATAGAGGAGAAAAAAGCCTTAGAGGAGAAATATATAAAAATAAAAAAAGAAATTGATGATATAAATAAAAAGTTTTCAGATGAAAAATATGAAAGAATTAAAAAGAAACTTGAGGATCTTAGAAGATCTTACTTCCAGTTAAAAGGTAGGTTGGATGAAATAAAAAACAGAATAGAATCTCTAACAAAAGATGTTCTTGAGCTTGAGAAAGAAGAGAAGAGGCTTGAAGAAGTTTTAAACAAAAAAAGGTTAGCGGAAAAGAAATATTTATTTATTAAAGATTTGCGAGAGATATTTAAGAAGGCAATTCCAGAGATAACTCGTGCATATACAGATGCTGTTTCAATTGAGGCTAATAGAATTTTTTGCGAACTAATGAACGACTATTCATGGGAAATAAGATGGACTAATGACTACTCAATAAAAGCAATTTATAGAGGCAGAGAAATTGATTTCTCTCAAATGAGTGGTGGAGAGCAAATGTGTGCAGCAATAGCAGTAAGATTGGCATTACTAAAAGTTCTATCCTCTACGAACATTGCGTTTTTTGATGAGCCCACCCAAAACATGGACGAAGTTAGAAGGAGGAATTTAGCCAACCAAATATCAAGAGTTGAAGGATTTAACCAAATATTTGTAATAAGTCACGATGACAGTTTTGAGGATGTTGTAGAGAATGCTATTAAGTTAAAAAAAGAGGACGGTATCACCATAGTCGAGTGAAGCCCTATAAATTTATTGTTCATGAATTGCAGATATTACTTTTTTACCAAACAACCTAATTGCCTTAACCTTGTCAACGCCTATGGGACTACCTGCAACTAAATGTGTAACTCCAACTTTTCTAAGTTCCTCTATCCTATCAAGAACTTCACTTGGCGTACCGCTTATGGAGAAAGCTTCAACCATTTCATCGTCAACAGCTTTTTTTACATCAGTCCAATCTCCTCCAGAAAAAGCTTTCTTAAGAGCATTTCTAACTTTTTCAGCTTTTTCTTTTAGACCATGTCTTTCTAAAACAATATCTGGAGAACCCGAAACTATAAATGCCACAACTATCTTTGCTTCTTCCTTAGCAATACTGCTATCATTATCGATACTTAGAGATGTATAGGCTACCACGTCAAATCCATCTTTTAATTCTTCAAAACACTTAAAAGCCTCTTTAAAATCAATAGGGTGAGATGCATTAATTAAAACGCCATCACCTATTTTTGAGGCAAGATTCAACATCTTAGGGCCTTGGGCCCCTATATATATTGGGTAGGGATTTACATCATAATCTAATCCAGCGTTTTTTATTTCAAAAATTTCTCCAGAGTAACTCACTCTCTTTCCAGATGTTAAACCCCTTATTATTTCTACAGCCTCTTTAACTCTTTTGAGGGGTTTATGCCAATCAATACCGAGTCTTTGAAGTGTCATTTTATCTCCTGCAGCTATCCCAAGTATCGCTCTTCCATAGCTTATCTCATTAATTGTAGCTACTGCAGAAGCTATAACTGCCGGATGAATTGTAAAGGGATTTGCCACACCAATGCCAAGATTGACTTTTTTTGTTCTCAATGCAAGTAAACTAAGAATTGCATAAACGTTTCTGTTGTTGTAGTGGTCAGTTATCCATACACTGTTAAAACCAGTATCTTCAGCTACATTAGATAAAAATTCTATTTCGTAAGGTTTTATATTAGGTACGAATTCCACACCGAACTTCATGTTTGTTCATTGGTAGCAAGCAATAAGATTTTTTCCATTTTTAATAATTTACATAAACTAAGATATAGTGATAAGTTCAAAAACAAAATTATGAGATACAGATTTATCGAACACACAGCAGATATAGCTATGGAAATTTACGGAAAAACTGTGGAAGAGCTACTAAGAAATGCTACCTTAGCTTTTAGAGATGCATTCATATTTCCCGAAAAGTTGGAAGAAAAAGAAACAAGGAAAATTGAATTAAAAATGGAAGAGGATAGTGTAAAGGCTGTAGAATATTTACTTTACGATTGGATGAATGAACTACTATACTTATTTGATGCTGAACACTTTGGAGTAGTTGATGCAGAAGTAAAAATAAATGGAAAAAATGTAATAGGAAAACTTACAGGTGGTAAATTGAAAGATGAAGCTGTAAAAGTAGAGCCAAAAGCTATAACACTACATAAATTTAAAGTTGATAAAAATGACTACTACAAAGCTTTTTTGATAATAGATATTTAAAAAATTAATCACCAAACGTTATAACTGGAGAAGTGGCTATCCTTCTTGCACCAAGCTCTCTTAACTTTGGTTTAAGGAATTTTACTTTTGCTCTATCAAGTATTATATGCATGGCTACTCCACCACCCGCCAATGTAGAAATTGTAGGATTGAAACCCTCCTTTACCAAAAATTCCTTTATTGCAGGTATATCTTTTTCGTCAGGTACATTGAATAATAAGCTAACAAGATTTCTGGATGAAAGTACCTCTCTTACATCTGTTATTAAATTATCCATTAAAGCTTTCTTTTCTGGATTTTCATACGATTTTTTGTTAGCAATAAAAACTGAATAAACAGGATCCTTAAAAACATCTATAATTCTGCATCCGTTCTCTCTTAAAGTTGTTCCAAATTCTGTTACTTCAAGTATTAGATCTGCCTCTGGTTCTGGGGGTAACAATGCCGCTTCAGTTTTACCAATTGGGTCAAAGACAACAGCATTTAACCCCACACTTTCAGCATACTTCTTAGCTAATTCTGGAAATTCAGAAGCAAACATAACTGTCTTATTTCCAACCACTTGTTTAAAATCCTCAATACTTTTAACATCAGGATAAACTTCTTCACATACAGCTATTACGAGTTTTGTCGGCCTTAAAGGTAGTTTTTCAACGACAATTACATTGTCCAAATTGTATCTAAGTTTTGAGTTTTCAAGTATATCCTCACCCGTAAATCCAGCATCTCCTTTACCCATCATTACATAGAAAGGCATTATTTGCGGTCTAACTTGCTTAAATACAATCTCAGGGTGATCTACACTGATCATGTAACCTCTCTTACTTTTGTGTAACTTGTACCCTGCTTCAACGAGTGAATCCCAAACTGGTTTTTCCAAATGTCCATCTGGAAAGTAAACTTTTATCATCCTGCTAAAAGAGTACGAATAGAGTATTTAAATTTCTCTGATATAAAGTTACACAAACTTATTACCAGTTTTTAAAAAAATTTTTAAGATATTAAACCAATCTCCTTAGCAAAAGCTGCTACATTTTCTGCAGGACTCATAGATCTTTCCTTCACTGGAACTTTTCTGAATAAAGTTTTATGCATTTCAACGATATCCTTAGGTGGTTTGGTCAAAAGACTTACAACGATTATTACTCCAAGTGTTATAAAGAAGTTGACGAAGAAAACTGGTACTCCAGTTAACTTTGCACCTATTGCTCCAAATATACCGGGCGCCTTAGGATTGAATGCCCAACCGTATATCTTAGATTCGAGAATGACTTCAGATATTAAACCGTAGGCCATTCCAACAATCCCTGCTTCTTTTGTAACTCTGCTCCACCAAAGACTTAGCAACAATATTGGACCAAAACCTACTGCCAAACCACCCCAAGCAGTAGCTACAATATCATATACTATTTTTCCACCTTTAATAGCCAAATATACTGCTAAAATTGTTAAAGTGACCACTACAACTCTTCCCAAGTTTACCATTATTCCTTCTTCAAGCTCTATTCCAAATACCATATGGAGTACATCTCTTGCTACTGCAGATGAGGCAACAAGTAGTTGAGAGTCTGCAGTTGACATTATAGCAGCAAGTATTCCCGCAATAACAAATCCAGCTAACCAACTTGGCATTAAAGCTATAGCCATAGCGGGGATTATTCTCTCAGGGTCAGTTACATTAACAATACCTGCTTTAAACAATGCATATCCAATAAATCCTGAGAAGAAAGCTCCCCAAAGAACAATTATAGTCCATATTCCACTTATAAATATACCCGGTCTTCTCAATTTTCTTGGGTCATCAACACTCATGTACCTAGTAACAATATGCGGTTGTCCAAAATATCCTACAATCCAAGAAGCATAACCTATAGCAAAAACAATTGCAGCCAATCCAGTTTTTCCACCAAAGGGGTCAAGATGTGTTGGTGATGAAGATGCAATTACCATTGTAGCTTTATCAAACCCACCAAGAGCATTCAAAGCCAAGATAGGCATGATTACAAGCGTGGCAACCATAAACATTGCTTGAACAACATCTGTCCAAACCACTGCAAAAAATCCACCCATAAGTACGTAGATCATAACTACGACTGCGGTCAGTATTATACCTTCATTTACGCTAATGTTAAATGCTTGAGCAAGGGCTTTACCTCCAGCAGTATACTGTGCGGAAACATAAACAGTCATGAATATAAGTATAATAAGAGCTCCCAGAATTCTTATTAACTTTGTATTATCCATAAGTCTGGCTTCAAGATAATCTGGAACTGTTATAGCTCTAAACTTACCAGAATATATTCTTAATCTTGGTCCAACAAAAACATAATCAGCAAGAGTTCCAAAAAGACATCCTATAGCAGCCCAAAAAGCACCAAGTCCTGATTTAAATGCTTGTCCCGGATACCCAAGCATTAACCATCCACTAAAATCGCTTGCTTTATCACTCAAAGCAGCTGCAATTATTGATACTTTTCTGCCTCCCACAAAGTATTGATCCTCACTTGCAGTGTACTTGTTTGCCCATATTCCTATTGCCATTAAAATTATAAGGTAAACAATTATTCCCGCAAGAATTCCTTCCAAGTTACTCCCTCCTAATTCTTACTTTTCAAGCATCCTCCTATCATATCCAAGTACATCCTCATCAACGTAGTACTCCATCCCAGTTATTTTATCCCAAAAACCATAGATCAACATAACGAGTATTGCAAGAAAAGTTGGCACTAGCAACAAAGCCCAACCCTCAGCACTAAACAATTCAAACACCTCCTATTTTTTATCACCTCTATCCTGAACTTCATTACCACTTTTACCGTAAAAATTGGTTGGGTTATATATTATTTTTTGATTTTTTGCAATGCACAGTAAAATTTAAATCGTTATTATCAACTATACATAACGATGAGGGCATTAGTGTTTATTATGCTGTGTATTTTAGTGGCGGGAAGTACACTTGGATGTGCCCAAAAAAAAGAAGTAATTGTTTTTCATGCAGGTAGTCTAACAAAACCTATGAATACTTTTGCTAAGATGTTTAAAGAAAAATATGGAGTAAATGTTCTTTGTGAAGCAGCTGGAAGTGCAGCTACTATTAGAAAGGTCACAGATTTGCATAGAAAGGCTGATGTCGTTGCTTCAGCCGATTATACTTTAATACCAAAAATGATGTATCCAAAGTACGCAAACTGGTGTGTACTATTTGCAAAAAATGAGATTGTAATTGTATATACAAACAAAAGCAAGTATGCAAATGAAATAAATTCTTCAAATTGGTACAAAATACTGGAAAAACCTGATGTTAGAATTGGGTTTTCAAATCCAAACGATGATCCTTGCGGGTATAGAGCTCAAATGGTTATGATGCTCGCCAGCTTATACTACAATAAACCAATATACAAAACTCTCGTTGAAAAAAATAGTAACATGAAGTTTATCCTTAAAAATGGAACTTACATTCTTAAGCTGCCGCCAACAACCGACTTGAAAGTAAATACAAGCAAAATAAAAATGAGAAGCATGGAAATGTCACTAATTAGTTTGTTACAAAGTGGAGATGTGGATTATGTGTTTTTATATAAAAGTGTAGCCAAACAGTTTAAACTTAGATACGTGAGCTTACCACCTCAAATCAATCTCGGTAGTAATAAATACAAAAATTACTATTCAAAAGTTGAAGTTATACTTGCTAACGGTAAAGTTATAAAAGGTAAACCGATAGTTTATGGTTTAACAATACCACTTAATGCACCACACAAGAGTTTAGCAATAAAATTTGTAGAAATGATACTCAAAAATCCAGAAGTTTTTAAAGAGTTGGGGCAAACACCAATAACACCAGCTATTGCAGAAAACTATAGCAACTTACCACCCCAGCTAAAACCTCTTGTAAAACCAATGGAGTGATAAAATGTACAATAAATCGCCTTTCAAAATAACTTTATACATTTTTTCAGTATTGGCAGTAATTTCAATATCATTACCAACTTTGAACTTAATATTTACACAGTTATTGAGTTACAGGTCTTTGTGCAACTTTATTTCTACTATTTTAAACACAGAAGTTTGGAATGTAATTGCACTAACTTACTTAGCAGCTCTAACATCTACAACAATATCTATTTTACTCGGTATTCCACTCGCATATTCCTTAGAGAGATACAATTTCCCAGTAAAAAAGTTCATAGAAAGTTTTGCAGATTTACCTACAGTAATTCCCCATACAGTAGCTGGTATAGCCTTACTTTCAATCTTAGGCAATAGTGGTCTAATCGGAAAATTTTCTCCAGTGAAATTCGTGGATTCATTTTCGGGAATTGTAGCCGCTATGTTTTTTGTTTCTTTTCCAATTTTTCTAAATAGTGTTAGAGAAGGTATTGCCAAAGTTGATAAAAGACTTGAGGACGTAGCCAGAACACTTGGTGCAAATGACTTTAAAGCATTTACTACAATAACTTTACCGCTCTCTATGAGAAGTATAATAGCTGGAGCAATTGTAGCTTGGGCAAGAGCTGTGAGCGAGTTCGGTGCAATAGTAATTTTGGCTTACTACCCACTTGTAGCTTCAACATTGATATACGACAAATATTTAAGTGAAGGTCTAAATTCTGCTGAACCAATCGCAGTTTTGCTGATAATTCTAACGTTGATAATATTTGGAGTTATAAGAATTGTTTTCTGGAGAGAATGTAACAGTAAAGGTTAAACGTTTTAACTTAAAAGATAATTTAGTATGGAAATAAAATGTAGAATATGGATAGAAAAAGATGGAAAACATGTATTGGGAAAAGGTGGAGCCGAAATACTTAAGGCCTTAGAAAAGTACAAATCGCTTTCTAAAGCAGCCAAACATGTGGGAATGTCCTATAGGTTTGCTTGGATGTATATAAACAGAATAGAAGAAAATACTGGAGTTAAAATAGTAGAAAGAGAGAGAGGCGGTAAAGGAGGAGGTAAAATGACTTTAACTGAAAACGGTAAAAAATTGCTCAAAATGTATGAGGATGCTGAAAAAGTCTGTGAAGATGCAATTAAAAATTTAAATTATAAGAAAGAATTTAATTTATATAAAGATCAATAAAGAATAGAGAGAATTAAAAAACAAAGTAGAAAATTAATCTTTCTTCGCAAGCACAATCTCTATTGTAGAAACATTAACAGTTCTACCTTCAGACATTAGCTCCTCAGTATCTATTTTTATATCTTTGACATCTACATTAGGCATAAATCTGTTTTTGACTATCTCTGCAACATCGACAGCCCTACTTATAGCTTTACCTCTCGCCTTTATAACAACTTCACTTGCTCCTTCATTGAACTGTGTCAATACTGCAAGCACATAGTTCATTACAGGCTTGTTACCTACGTAAACTACACGTTCTTCTGCCATGTCTTTCACCTCCTTTTAAGTGCAAAAGTTAATGGTTATTTAAATTTAGCTCTCAAAAATTTTTAAGGTTGTTCAAAGTGAGAACGTCCTAACATTAAATTTTGCTTTTTTAACCATATCTCCAAAATCAGGATGAATATTACACCCCTTAGTTATTGGATGTTTTGGAGAGTATTGACATTTTTCTTTAAATTTTATTGAAATATCGTAGGTACCAATTTTTTTAGCTATATCTACTATTTCAACTTTATCCATTCCTACAAGTGGTCTAACTACAGGTATTTCCAAGAGTGACTCTTCAGATTTTAAATTCAGTATAGTTTGACTTGCAACCTGTCCTAAGCTATCACCAGTAACTATGGCTTTACATCCAAATTTCTTTGCGAGTTCTTCCGCAAACAACAGCATTCCAGATTTACAATAGACACACACATCATCATTGGTAGAGTAAGAAAGAACTATCTCCATAAGCTCTTCATGATCTACAACAAACAGTTTAAAACCTGAACCGAGAACTTTAATTATTTCTTTTACATATTTTTCCGAGTTTTTTTGGTTAAAATGCAAAAAAATGGGATTGTGTTCTATTAATAGATAACTTGAAACGGGTGAATCTATACCAGCAGATATTAAAGATACTATTATTATATCACCCCCAGTATTTTTAATGCCACTACATAACATGCAGTACCGGCAATGTCCATGAAAGATGCTATTATTGGTATCCCTACATTATCTGGATCAATACCTTTTCTAAAAGAAATTACTGAAAAGTAGTAAGCCATAGTATCTATTATAAACATGATTAATTGCCCAGCTACTAAACTTACAAGAACCATTCTTGGCAAAGATATTGTTGGAATGTGAAGTAAAATGTTAATAGTGTATCCAAAAATACCAACCATCGTAAACATGAATGCTGCTACCAAATGCATAACTGCAAAAGTATAAAATACATCCTTATCTGGTTTTGTTTTTGGCTCTAATAAACCCAAATGCAGTAATGACGAGAAACGAGCAGCCAATATACCACCAATTGATCCCCCATCCTCTAAAAAGGCTGGGACTAACGTTAAAAGTCCGGCAGTTGCTATAAATTTATCAAGTTTATCTCCAAGTATAGTCCCAGCTCCAAAATCAAGAACAACACATATTGCGAGTATTGGTAAGCTTTCCAACACTATCCTTCTTCCAACATCCGATTTTACGTAGTTTAAAACTACAAACACTGTTAGAAAAATAATAATCAAAGCAAAAGTTTTCTCTTCAAAACTAACTTTTACCACAAACAAAGTTGCTGCAAACAATACTGGTAAAGTTACCATATCTCCAAACAAAGTTACTATTGGTATAGTTGTATGGTCAGGATTCCAACCCCATCTATAACTGCCTATGGAAACCAAGATCGTTGCTGGAACTAAAATACTAAAGGAAATGAAAGCAGTAATCTCAGCTACAAGAATTAAATTAACAGTAGTTATTAAAAAATTTTTATTTATTTTAAGTAAAAATGCGATTATAGATGCTGCAAAGCCATCAATAAATCCAAAAAACATGAGTAAAAATAAAGCAGAAAGCACATTTTGATTAAGTAACTTGTTTGGTTTAAAAGATGGAATTAATCTACCAGTATGTAAGTAGGAACTTAACCTTGAACCAAGAGATGAGAATACATTACCTCTCAAACCAGCACTTGGAGGAATTAATATAATCAGCGCTGGAAGAAGTAAAAAAATTGAAGAATTGTGCCCCATGACGAGACCAGTAATCAAATCCCCAACAGTACACAAAAATAGAGCCAAAATACACTCCCAAACGTCTTTTTTCGTTGGTCTCGTCGATATTGGCAACGAACCACCTCACTTAAGTTTTTTCTCTATATCCATAGCTTTTTTCAATGTAATCAAAAACATAAGGAAAACTAACACCATTACAACCATTACAGCTTCAAATACAGCTACAAAATCACTCATACTCCACCTCCATTTCAAGTTTTGTTAATTTTACATCCAATATCAAGAAAGATACGTACATCAACAAAAAGGACAGTATCATTGGTCCTAATGCCCTTCCTACATTAAAACCAATTTGTAGAGATTGTGTAGTTGGATGCAACGAAAAAAACATCTTAGCTGAAAGATAGCTTAATGGAATTGTTGTATAACATAATATAGCCAATATTGATGAAACTTTTGCTTTTTCTGCTGGATCTTCTATAGAGGATCTGATTGCAAAGTAGGCTGCGTAAGCTGCCCATAATATAAGAACAGTTGTTTCTCTTGGGTCCCAATTCCAGTAAGCACCCCAAGCAGCTTTAGCCCATATGGATCCACTTATCAACGCGGCAGTAATCATAAAAAATCCGGCTTTTGCAGATGAAACAGCTATAATGTCCCACTTTTCCTCTCTTTTTATTAAGTATAAAATAGCCATAACGAGAGTAACTGTAAAAGCTGTATAGGCTGTTATTGCTGAAGGTAAGTGGAAAAACAGTATTCTATAGTTGTTGTGCAGTATTGGTTCAACCGCTGGAGGTAATACGACCAATCCAATGTAAGATCCATAAGTAAAAAGTACAAAAGACAATACCATCAAAATCAAGGCTTTTTTCATGTCCAATTTTCAAAAAGAAAAGGTATATAGTATTTTTGGATTAATAAAAAATTTAAAAGCTTAAGTTAACATTCGTCGTGAGAGATTGCTTCATTTGGGCAACTTTCAACACAAGAGCAACAAACAGAGCAATTTTCCATGTTAACTGGTACAGATTTTCCTTCTTCATTTAGTTCAAAAACATCTTCTGGACAAACAGAAATACACTCACCACAGCCATCGCACTTGTCATGATCTACAACTATGTTCACCATACCTATACCACCTCCAATTAAAATCAAAGCAAACTCAATTTAAACCTTTTGATTTATAAGTTCAAAAAACTTAAAAATTAAGAAAAAAGTTAACCTTCAGCTCTCCTCTTTTCATATTCTTCGATGTATCTTGGAGTTGCGTAATACGTTGTTGAACCAGAAGACCAGTAGGCCGCTTTGCCCTCCTCTATTAGATCCATAACTATTTTTTGTACAACTTTTTTGTTCATTCTAAGAACTTTTGCAAGGTCTTTTATTTTCCATAGCTTCTGATCCAATTTTTCAAGCACTTTTTGTTTATCTTCTTCTGTATATGTTATTTCAACCATTTATATCACCATTGATACTGTAATTCTAATGTAATAAATAGTTTTACCATCTGAACTGTGTTCCCACTCTGTATGATGCATACATGAATGGGGGTATTCTGAAGTCGTCAATTAAATGCCATGAGAACTCAAGTCCAGCAAGCTCGAAGAATCTTTCCCAGCCTATCCTCTCTATGAACTCAACCATTCTCTCATGCTTCTTAGCGTTGTTCGCCCAAGCCATAAATATCTGCTTAATCTTTTCTACGAGAGTTGGCCATCTCGGTGGTTCATTTGGTACCCATGGTACAACTACCTTAGATAACTCTGGCGGATGTCTTGCATCAGAAACTTTACCAGCACAGAGTATAGCAGCACCGTCATTCTCTGGATCGAATAGAGGCATACCCGGACACATTGTGTAACAGTTACCGCAGTACATGCACTTTTCTCCATCAACTTCAAGTGTCTTCTCCTTTGCCTTAACTTTTATTGCAGCGGTTGGACAAGCTGCAGCAGTTGAAGGTAATTCACACATTCTTCTAACTGCATCATCATCTACGAGTGGTGGTGTTCTGTGAATACCAACTATTGATATATCAGATGCGTGAACAGCTCCACACATGTTAGCACAGCAGGCAAGGCTTATTCTGCACAATCCCGGCAATTTCATGTCAACGAAGTACTCATAGAGTTCATCCATAATGGCTTTAACAATACCGGAAGCATCAATAGCTGGAGTGTGGCAGTGTATCCATCCCTGAGTGTGTATTATGTTAGTTAAACCATACTTACCTTTCGGAGTGTCCCAAGTACCACCACATGGAAATCCTACTTTTTCTTCTACTTCTTTTATAAGGTCATCTATCTTGCTCTCATCAGTCAATATGAACTCAACATTGTGTCTGCTTGTCCATCTCAAGTAACCGTCACAGTACTTGTCTGCGATGTCACAAAGCTCTCTGATGGTATAGATGCTTATAAGTCTTGGGGTACCAAATCTTACAACGTAAACTACATCTCCACTTTCAGCCACTCTCTTTATTACACCCGGTCTTATAACTTCATGGTAGGCCCACTTTCCATAGTTCTTCTTTAATACAGGGTGCATTAAATCTTTAAAGTATGGTGGCCCAAAATCAGTCTTCCACCAAGGAGGTTTCTCCTGCTGCTGCATTTAAATCTCCTCCCCCTCATATTCAAATGATCTCCACTTCATACCCCTCTCCTTAAGCTTCTTAACAACTTCCGATTCTACAAGTTCTTCTTCCTTGAAGAACATGAACGGGTTAGTTCTTGGATGCTTGATCATTCTTACATCAGCTTCCTGTCCTATAACATTCAAGAATTCTCCAATACCTCTTCTCCATATTAGTTCTCCTACTCTCTCTCTGAACTTGCCTATGTCGTCCCACCATTCCCAGATCTTTTCAGCTATTTCACAGAGTGTGTCAAATAGCTCATCAGCCGGTATGAATGGTACAGCAACCCATCCTATTATTGCACCTTCTACGAATGGAGCCTTAGCACCAATAAGAACTGTTGCTCCTCTCTCCTTACCCGGCTTGAGAGCCTTAGGCATTTTGTTTATACAGTGCATACATCTTACACAATTTGAGTTGTCAATCTTGATTTCCTTCTTTTCTGCATCGTAGCTTATAGCTCCAGTTGGACAAAGCTTAACTACTTCCTCTTCTATGTCCATCCACTCTGCATATTCTTTAACTGCATCCTGATCAATCTGTATTTCGCCCTTCCAAGTTCCAATAACTGCACAATCTGCTCTTGCCTTAGCAGCTACACAGTCGTTGGGGCAGCCAGAGAATTTAAACTTGAACTTGTATGGCCACATTGGTCTGTGCAATTCATTCTGGAACTCCATAGTTATGTCATGGCAAATTTGTAGAGTGTCATAACATGCAAATTCACAGAGAGCTGGACCCATGCATGCTGAAGGAGTTCTCAAGTCTGAACCAGAACCACCAATATCGAATGGTGGGTCCAATTTCATCATATCTTCGAAGCAAGGCTGTAAGTATTCACTCTTTGTACCAAGAAGAATTATATCTCCAGTTGATCCGTGGAAGTTCGTAATACCACTACCCCACTTCTCCCATACATCCATAAGCTGTCTGAGAGCTTTAGTAGAATAGAACCATCCACTTGGCATGTTTACACGTATTGTGTGGAAGTGGTGTACCTCAGGCACAATATCTTCAAGATCAGAATATCTACCTATAACTCCACCACCATAACCAACAACTGAAACTATACCACCATGTTTCCAGTGTGTTTTCTTATCTTTGTAACTAATCTCAATCTGTTTCAAAAGAGCTCTTGCAGAGCCGGGCATCTTTATATCCTTACCCTCAGCAACAGCCTTGTCCTGTAATTCAGCAGTCTTCTTAATTTCTTTTACAAAACTAGGCCAAGGCCCATCAGGAATTTGGTCAAGCAAAGGTGTTTCTGACAAATTCTCACCTCCATTTAATTTTTAGCAATATCTTAGAATATATAAGCCTTTCGAAGTTTATCCATCCGTTATTTGACGTAACATTTATTTAGATAGCCCTAAAAGTTAAATCGAAATGCATGAATTCATATACCCAATGTTAAATAAGGTACATGAATGAAAGTAGGTAAAGTTTACATTGTTGGAGCGGGGCCAGGAGATCCAGAATTGCTAACGTTAAAAGCTGTAAAAGTAATTAAAAAAGCTGATGTAATATTGTACGACAAGCTTGTTGGGAGTAAAATAGTTGAATTTCTTAAAGAATTAGATAAAGAAATTGTGTACGTCGGAAAAAACAGTGGAGAAAAAGGTAGTAAGAGACAAGAAGAGATAAACAACATAATGAAAAAGTATGCTAAAGAAGGGAAGATAGTTGTTAGACTTAAAGGGGGTGACCCTTTTGTTTTTGGAAGAGGTGGTATTGAGGTTGAATTCTTAGCCAAGGAAGGAATTCCATTTGAAGTCATTCCCGGAGTTAGTAGTATAAATTCAGTACCAACCTGTGCCGGAATACCGCTAACTCATCCGGGATACTCTTCATCTATACTCATAGTCGCGGGTAGAGATGATGTGGAGGAGTGGAAAAAAACACCACTTAAAGGCACAATTGTCATATTGATGGGTAGAGATACCTTAGATAGTATTTGTAAAAACTTAATTTCTAGTGGTAGAGATGAAAAAACTCCTGTTGCTGTAGTGGAAAATGGGACCTTACCTGAACAAAAGGTAATTGTAGGCACGTTAAAAGACATAGCTACGAAGACAAAAAACGTAAAAGGTCCAGCAATAATAATTGTGGGAGATGTTGTAAAGGTTAGAGATAAGTTACCAAATTTTAATCAATAAGTATTTGGTTTAACAATACTAATATATTTAAATGCTTTTAAACGTCACTTGTCGTGGAGCTATCCCAGAGTTCTATCTCTTTTACTGGTTTCCCGTCTTTTGTTTCTGGAGCCAACCAATCTATAAAGTGTTCAAAATTTATTCCATAAACTTTAAAAGTTACAACAATTGGTGAAAGTACACTATTTTCTTCAGTAAAATTTATTTTTGAAACAGTAGCCGCCTGTTTGTTTATATATACTGTGGATTCATTACCTTTCCAACCTCTTTTTAATTCAGCTCTCGCTGTATCTAATATTCTTTGCATTCTTAGTAATTCCCTAAATTTATCAAGTTTATTCGTTTTACCTACTAAAACACTTTTACTTTCATCAAATTCTAAGTCTATATCTGGGAACAAATTTTCCACAGCTTTCTTAACTTTTTCAATATCTTCTGTTGGATTCACCTTAACATAAACTTCTGCTTCGACACATTTAGTAAATACTTTTAAAATATTTTTTATTTTATCTTTAAAATCTTCAAGACTTCCTATGTTTTCGACTGTAAGATTTGCTACATTCATTGCATCAAGCATGCCCCAAGATATTTCTCTTTCATCTCTCCTTTTTAAATCTTCAATACTTTTTATACTCAAATCGTCTCCTCTACATCTTGTCAAGGCTCTTTTAAATCGCACTTCTATTGGACATTCTATGGAGATTAGAATGAAATCTTCTCCAAATGCTTTTTTAAATCGTTCTACCTCAGCAATACCTCTTATACCATCTATTACAACCACATCAGTATTTAATTCTCTTATTTTAGGAATGCATCTCTTAGCTATAGCATCCATTCCTTCTTTCTCCCTCAACTCATTCGCTATTTTTCCAGCGTTTTCATCGTTAAATTCTAAACCTCTTTTTTTTACTTCCTCTCTAACAATATCACCCATAACTATTACAGGTATGCCCATTTCTTTTGCTACAGATGATGCTGTACTTTTACCGCTAAGAGGTAGTCCTACAAAAGCTATTATCTTCATGTTTCTGATTTTGAACGATAGGAAATATTAAGTATTCGAGAAAAGTTGAAAAATTACAAGTTTTTAAGAAAACTCATACTTTGAACTATCTCCTCTAAGCTACCTCTCTTAATTTCAAGTACTATTCTATCTAACCTCCTTATATACTTTCTCAGCTCAGCATAGTTAATTAATCCTCTAAATATTGGATTGTGCTCATCGTAGGGTATTGTCCAAATTCCAAAGTTATTGTGTGCATGCATATGCCTGATGCTTCCATTTAACTTCTTAAAGAATTCATTTACTTCAAAATTTTTAATTAGTAATGAAGATAGATATGCATGTCCAATATCTATGTTTACTGAGACTTTTTTACAGCTTTCAACTATTTGAAGCATCTCCGTAGGAGTCTCTCCAACTCTACATATTCCACTTTCATCTCTATACAAGTTCTCTACTAATATTTCAACATCTGTTCTTTTTTCCAGTTCCTTCAAATTTTTGATGACGTTGTTTAAACTATCTTCACAATTCCTAAATACATCACCACAATGAAAAACTACTGCTTCGGCATTCACTTTTTCAGCAAACTTTAGTACTTTTTCAGCAGTTTTAATTCCTATATTTCTCGCTAAATCAATTCTAGTAACTTCTACTGGGGAATTCTGATACGGTGCGTGTATAGTTAAATCGTATTCTTTAACTTTCTCAACTGCCTCATCCCACTTCTCCGGATGTAATTCGGCAAGAGATAGTTCCACGAAGTCCGGCTGAATTTCTTCAAGCCAAAATTTTCCACCGAATTCCCATAGTATAGATGAATTAATACCTACTCTGCTCATATCTTACACCCTTTTAAAAATTTTTTCTAATAATATATTAAAATTTCTATATATATTTATAGGAGATACCAAAAATATATATTTATCTTTATTCTACAAAAAATATATACTGTATAGTGTTCACTAAAAGTGGTCTAAAATAATAAGATGTTAGAAAAAGAGGCTTTTTAAATCCCAAAGCAACTTTGGATTTTTCTTTATTAATTCTTTTACTATTCCAGTAATGCTCATTTCTTTTAAATTGCTATCTGATAAACTTTTAATTAGTTTATCCATAGTTTTATCGTCCATTTTTAATAATTTTTTCTGTAAAATTTTGTTTCTCTCCAAAGTCTTTCCAAAATCTTCCTTCCATAACCTATCATACTTACTCAAAAACTTTGAAGAGAAGTCGTTATTTTTCACAGCTTCAGCTGCTACTTTTCCAGCAATAATCCCCCCCTTCATAGCGTTTATTATACCTCCTCCTGTTATTGGATCTGCATGTCTTGCAGCATCCCCAACAAGTAAGCACCTTTCAGTAGATGCCTTTTCCATTGGACTTACAGGTACAGCTCCAGCAACAACTTCTACAACGTGTGAAGTATCAATACCAACTTCATTCAAAAATCTATCAAGATAAACTTTGGCTGGTTCTTTTGCCATAGAAGGCATAACACCTATACCAAAATTACCAGAACTATTCCCTTTCGGAAATAACCAAATATATCCTCCCGGTGACCTACTATGGCCAAGCCAAAAGTGGCAATAGTCCATTTCATATTTCAAATTAGTAATCAAATACTGGACACAACTCTCTACTTCATTTAACTTTAAAGTAGTATCCAGACCCATCCATTTTCCAACTCTGCTTTCAACCCCATCTGCACCTATTACCATCTTAGCTGATACTTCAAAAACTTCACCCATTCTTCTCAATTTAATAACTAAGTGTTCTCTTTTTTTATCTATACCTATAGCTGAGGTTTTTACCATTACCTCCGATCCAGCTTTTGCTGCTTGCTTAGCCAACCATCTATCAAAAATTTTTCTTTCCAATACATAACCAACTTCGTTTCCTGCTTGTTCTTCAGATAACACTATTACACTATTGTCTGGAGAGTATATTTTTGCACCTGAAACTTCGGCAGCTATCCAAGATTTTTTAACTTCAACGAGAGATTCCAGTTCAACTTTGCTCACCCCTTCAGCACATCTAACAGGTGATCCTATTTCCTGTCTTTTTTCAACCATCAAAACTTTTACTCCATTCTCCGCTAATGTTTTAGCAGCCATGCTACCTCCGGGCCCGGCACCAACTACTACAACATCATATTCTGTCAAATGTTACACCTCCTCAATGCTCAAAGCATTCATAGGACATACTTTAACACACAATCCACAGCAATTACACTTGTTTTCATCAATTCTAAGAAAGGTCTCTACAAGCTCATTTGCGTTATTTTTACACACTGAAATGCAAGCTCCACAGTAAGCACACTTAAATCTATTAATTATAAGTCTTTTAGATTGCATAATATTTCTATTGTACTCTGTTTTTAAATTATTATCTTAAAATAGCGTTTGCGGAAAAGTTATTAACAACGTCGTGAATGCAAAATTATGCTTAGTAAGGTCTACTTAAAAACAAGGGTGCTAACACTCACAGTTATTTCCGTCTTGGTAGGCCTTGCAACAGGCATAATGGCATTTTTTCTTGCAGCATCAATAGAACTTTGCAGTAAATTTTTTCTATCTGGATTAGACAGCTACACATCACCTCATTCGTTTGGAGAAGTAGAAATATTTCACTTCCATTTCCATCTCGGTATTTTACCGCTCTATATAATCCCAGCGATAGGCGGTTTACTCTGTGGGATTGTTGGCTACTTCTTAGCTCCAGAAACTCTTGGTGGTGGATCTGGACAAGCTGTAAAAGCATTTCATCACCTTAAAGAAAGAATTGCAGCAAAAGTTCCATTTTTAAAAGTTGTAGTAACTGGACTTACAATAGGTAGTGGTGGAAGTGGTGGAAGAGAAGGTCCAATAATGCAGATTGGTGCTGGAATGGGTTCAATCATAGGAGGAAGGCTAAAAATAAGCGAAAAAGACAAAAAAATTCTGATAGCGAGCGGAATTGGTGCGGGGATGAGTGCTGTTTTTATGGCACCATTGGGTGGTGCTATATTCGGAATAGAAGTACTCTATAAAAAAGATTATGAAGTAGAGGCAATAATACCATCAGTCATAGCTTCAATAGTCTCATTTGCCGTTTTCACATCAATTTTAGATTACTTTGCAAATATGCCCTTTGGTGAGCTAAGGATATTTTCCACTCCCCCTGTATATATCAAATCTCCGTTAGAACTAATAATCTATTTAATACTTGGAATTGCATGTGGTTTGCTTAGTTTATTCTACATATTTACTTACAAATCAGTTAAGAAGTTTTTCAAACGCTTACCAGTCCATACAGCAGTAAAACCAGCAATAGGCGGATTGATTGTAGGATTAATAGGATGGAAGTTCCCGTATATACTTGGGACTGGGTATGGTTATGCTGAAAAAGCAATTCATGGAGCATATCCCATTGCTGCTTTATTAATTGCCATAGCTATAGTAAAAATATTCTCAACGACAATAACAGTTGGCAGTGGTGGTAGTGGTGGACTCTTTGCCCCGGCAGTTGTAATAGGATGTATGTTTGGAGGAGGAATAGGGTACATTGTTCACAATTTATTCCCTAATCTTACAAGCAGTCCAGTGGGATACATGCTCGTAGGAATGGCTGCTATGCTTGCTGGAGCTTTTAAAACACCTTTAGCAGGTATAATCATGGTATTAGAAATGACTGGTAGTTACAATTTGCTACCAGCCTTAGCAGTAGCCTCTATAATCTCCTACGCAATAACTGGGAACTATACGCTGTGTGATGCTCAATATGATACAAGAGTCGAGAGTCCAGTGCACAGTAGAGAAATGTCCATAGATATTCTAAGGAGAATAAAAGTGAAGGATGCTATGATTCCAAAAGACCAGCTTATAATAGTGAGTCCAGAAACAACAATAACAGAAATCCTAAGATTAATTGAAAAATACGGGCACATAGGATTCCCAGTAATAGAGAAAGGAGAGCTCGTAGGTATTGTTACATTTGAAGATGCCGAAAGAGTGCCACAGGAGTTGAGAAGTATTACAAAAGTTAGAGATGTTATGTCCAAACACCTTATAGTAACTTATCCTGACGAAAGTTTAAGTGAAGCTCTAATAAAATTAGCAACTTACGGTGTGGGTAGATTGCCAGTAGTCAAAAAAGATAATCCAAAAGTTTTACTTGGAATGATAAACAGACCCGCAATAATAAGGGCTTACGCCAGATATACAATGAGCTTGGAAGAAAAACCTGAACTTTAATAACAGCTTAGTTTAATATAAATTAAAAATTGATATATTAATTTAATTTTTTATAAATTAGTAAAATCAATTATTATTATTGAAGTTTATTGTTCAACTACAACCATACTACTGTGATACACATTATACAACAACAATTATAAACTCTAAATTTAAATTTTAAAAATATATGATAGGAAACGTTGTGTTCTGCGAAAAAAGAAAAATGATGAAAGTTGTAGATTCTAAATGCTGGAATTGTAAATACAACGTAATTAATGGAGGATTTTGTTATCCTTGGATTAAGACGAGAGCAAAAGCTGAAATTTAAAAAAATGCATCCAACGTTTTCTGACCTTTATCTTTAAGTTCACTCTCTGAAAAACCAAAACGTTCAAGAATTCTCATAACTACTGGAACAACTTGTTTATCTATGTAATATTCTTTATCAAGCTTGTAAACGTTACCGTCTTTGTCCACTATTTTTTCTCCATCAAAAGATTCTATTAGATCTACTGGAAAAGCTCTATCACTAACATTTCCCGCGCCTTTTATAACAATATAACCCACTTTGGAACCTACTGTATAAACTATGCCTTTTTTCGCAGCTTTCATTGCAGCTTTTACATGAGCTTGCATACTTTCATACTTACTGGGTTTTTTCGTCAAACTTTTGTATATAACATAATATTCTAAAGGATACTTTCCTGATTTTATTTCAGATATAGTTTTTCTTACAAATTCAACAGCTTTATCTGGTTTTCTTTCTTTCAATATTATTTCTATAACTTTTTTTTGCACTTCTTTGGCTAATTCACACCAATCACCTCTTCTCACTTCAAGACCTTTAACAATTATCCTACCATCAGCAGTTAATCCAGCGTATCTCTTTTTTTCTACAAAAAATATTACTTTGTAGTATTCATCAATTTCAATTTGAATTGGCATACTCTTTCTTAAAATACCTGTTAGTTTCTTTACAGCTATTTCTAAGTCTTTTAGGTCTAATTCATCTTTTTTTACGAATATACTGTCTGTATCTCCATATAGCACTTCAAATCCTTCATTTTTAGCTATACTAACAGATGTTTTTATAAAATGCCTCCCCCACGCAGTTGTAGCCTCAGCACACTCTCTGCAATACCATCTCGCCAAACTCCACCCTGTATAACCGTAAAAGGAGTTTGTTAAAACTTTAAGTGTTGCCTGCTTTATATCCAACAGTTTATATTCTCTACTGTTCCTATCAAGTTTTTTCATTATCTTTTTTACTTTCTTTCTTTTTTCAATCAACATTTTAAGAATTCTGCGAAAGAATCCATCTGGCTTTTTCTTAAATGCATGTTTAACTTCAGGGGCTATAAAGCATTCTTCTTCACTGCAATTTTTTGTTAGAGTGTCCGGACTTATGTTAAAAGCAACCATTATAGATGGATACATTGATGCAAAATCCAAACATATCACGTTTTCGTGCAAACCTCTTACGGGATTAAGAACAAATGCTCCTTCATAGCTTTCTTCAACCTCCTTTGGATTTGGAGCAATCTCCCCATATCTGAATGCCTCACTCATTAAAAGCCATTCTACCTGTTTACCTCTGCCAATTCTTGCAACATCGTCTGGGGGAATTCTGATCATCTTACTCAACTCATACTGCATTGGTAATAGCTCCTCAGCTATATAGTATGTGTTCAAAACATCCTGTCTTGCATATTTGAGAACTGATTCTTTATCACCTGATATCCATTTTTTATATATATCTTTAGCCTCTATATCTGCTATTTCTACTTTTGTTCCAAGATATTCTGCAACACTTTCAAGTTTTTTTATCTTAACATCAATGCTTCTTAGAGCTATATCGTACAAATCAATGTTTAATCTTCCAGCAATTTTAGGTCTTCTTGGATTTCCCGGTCTAAAAGTGAGATTTGATAAATCTCTACCAATTTCTAATTTTAAGTTATATTTTTCTGCTCTTTTTTTAATATATGGCCAGTCAAATGCGTCTTGATTGTAGCCTACTATCACGTCTGGATCCAACTCTCTTATCAAGTGTAGAAACCTTGCTATAACGTTCTTCTCGTTCATTCCATTTAAATGAATTATTTCCTCAAAATCACCACATTTAACAGAAATAACAATAATTGGATCCTTCTCTGGATCGGGCATTCCAATTTGAGTTAGCATTTCACAATCAAATGCTAAAACTTTGAGATTTGGGAAATCATCTATTTCTACTCTTTCAACTTTTTTAGCTTTAAATTCAGGTATTCTGCCTTTAACAATTGTCTTACATCCTTCAACACTAATACCATCCATACAAGCCAAATTTTTATCGATTAGATATCTGTAAGCAAAGGGAATGTCAGCTTCTCTAACTTCCAGTCCAATTGAAGATAAAGCTTCTCTTAATTTTGGTACATGTTGGGGATGCTTAGCATATATTTTAAATAGTTCCACATCTTTCCCAAGATACTTTGCTTTAACGATTTCTACACTTTCTGGAGAGATTACTTCACCTTTTTTTTCAACTTTTAGTTCTAAAATATCTTTTTCATTAATTCCCTCTTCAACGAAAGCATAGAAGTATGGTCTAAAGGAGTTATCATAAACAACAAAAATACCATCCTCATTTTTACACCACAATCTAATTACTGCTCTATCATTTTTGGTTATATAATCAACATCAATTAGCCATCCATCAATCTTCATCACTTCAAATGTTATACTTATATTCTTATTTATTTTGTTTTGTAGTTTTTAGTTTTGTTTATTTTTTGCTTGATTTATCTGAATAGATTGAATTAAGAACAACAGGAGTTGAATTACTTTTAATGTAATTAAACAAATCCATACCCCATCTTACACCCTCAGCTGTTTCACATATAAAATCTCTTTTATAATCAAACAAATTATTCTTGAAATAAAAAGATATTGAAAAATAGGAATCTGTTACAACAATACAAAACTTAAAATCTTTTTTGGAAACAAACAATTTAACATTTTTATAACTTATTCCCTCAATTAATTCCTTATAATAATAATCCGTTATATATCTAAAAATTCTTTTATTAACACATAGTTCAATTTTTACACCTCTTCTTGCAAGCTCCAAAAACGTTTTTACATACTCAGGGAAAAAAATTGTAGAGTAACCGTAAATTTCATTTGCATTTAAAATTGCATCCACAAATTCTTTATGTGGTTTAAAAGTATCTATCTTTCTTTCTGCTAACTTTATCTCACTTAACTCATAAAATCTTTTAACAAATTTCTCCGGAATATCTGAAATATTGTATTCGTTAATATACTCATCCACAACCGAAATAAATCGAAGATATCTACCAATAACATCTTCACACCTCAATACAATATCTCCCTTTGTTGTTACTTTTAGATCTTCAGAAATCAAGCCCATACTCACAAGTTTTGATAAAAATTGAACCAATAGGGAGTTTGATAAATTCAGTTTCTCTTTTATTTCTCTCCTACTCATCCCTTTTTTTAACTCTTTTAGAACTTCAATCATCTTGCTGGAGTTTATAATTTTCAACAGCAAAAAATCACCCCAGTTCTTTCAAAACTCCGTCAAAAACTCTCGTCGCTTTTCCAGTCATATAAGCTTTAAATTTTTCTTTAAATTCTATCTCTAATTCACCACCTCTGGTTATAACTTTAACTTTACTTCCACAAATTCCAAGTTTGTAAAGTACAGCAGCTACAGCTACACTTCCAGTTCCACAACTGAGAGTTTCGTCCTCTACACCCCTCTCGTAAGTTCTCACTCTAATTACTCCAGAATCGTAACATGCAAAATTTACATTAGTACCTTCAGGAAAGATTTCGTTATATCTAATTTTTTTTGCTATATTAATTTTTATATTGTCTAATTCGTTGCAATCAACCAACACTACTGCATGAGGTACTCCAGTATTAACAGCATAGACTTTAAAACCTTCAATTTCTGAAAACCACACACCCTTTTCTTTTTTAGATTCTTTCGCGGGTATTTTATTTGAATCAAATTCAACAAATCCCATATCTACTCTTACTCTAAAATGTCTTCCCGGAAAAACTACAAGCTCTTTTATTCCTGCAAGAGTTTCAGCTTTAAATACTTTATCTACATACCCTCTCTCATAAGAAAACCTAGCAAAGCACCTTATACCATTACCGCACATTTCAGCTTCACTGCCATCACTGTTAAAGTACCTAAATTTTAGGTCAGCTTTTTCAGATTTTTGAACAAAAATCGCCCCATCTCCCCCCACTCCAAATCTTCTATCACATACTTTTTTGACAAATTCTGGTTTTTCTTCTTCTGAAACAATAACTTTTTCAAATTCATCAAATACAACAAAATCGTTTCCATTTCCATGCATTTTTGAAAATTCAATTTCCATACAATCCCTCCATCTCTTTAATAACTTCTTTTATATTTTTTAAAGCATCACCCTTTATAATTCTCCTGCCAACTATAACGTAATCTGCCCCAGCTTTCAAAGCCTCTAAAGCCTTCCCCCCTTGAGCTCCAACTCCCGGAGAAATAATCTTTAAATTTCCCACTATTTTTCTTAAAGTCTTTATACGCTCAACTCTTGTAGCTGGAGCAACTATTCCACTACATCCTGTTTTAACGGCTAATTCTGCAAGTTTTTCTGATATCGGCATCATAAATTCTTTACCACCCTCGCTACTCAGTTCACACACAGCATAAACTTCTCCATCGTAATTCTTAGATAATCTAACAACAGAACTCAATGTATCAGAGCCAACAAAAGCATGAACTATTACTGCATTAGCCCCAGCGTTAAATGCGCATTCCGCAATTTGAGAGCTTATGTGAGGTACATCTGCTATTTTAAAATCCGCTATTACCTTAGATATATCTGACAATTCTTCTATAATGCTTAAGCCTTTTTTCAATACAAGCGGATAATTAACTTTAAAAGCGTAAACGTAGTCAGCTATCTTTTTCGCTATTTCCAAAGCATTTTCACAATCTAAAGCTACAATTAGCCTGCTCATCAAATAACTAAACTATGCAGTTTAAAAAAACTTTACGTAGTTTAATACTTCCTTAGGGTCTCTTTTAATATTGTAAGTTCTTTCAAAGTAATTCAGTATGTTTTTAACATCTCTTTCAAGCAATTCATTTGCAAGATTTTTTAGCTCTTTAAATGACAGAGAAGATAACTCCTCGCTTTCCTCCTCTAAAACTATAGCCTGAGGGAAATCAATTATCCATAGCCCTTCACTGCTTACAAGTATGTTATACTGGCTTAAATCTCCATGAACGACCTTTCTCTCACACATAATTCTCACTTCTTCTATTATCATGTCCAAAACTTCTTCCGGATTAGTTAGCCTAACCTTAAATAATTCCTTTCCATCTATCAACTCCATCACAACAGCATTACCTTCCCACCCGTATGGCTTAGGCACACTAACAAAACCCACAAGCTTTTTTAAAACTCTGAATTCATTCCTTGCAGACCTAACAGTTAAAACAGTAAAGTGAAGAGACCCGTAATCTCTTTTTTCTTTCACTTTCTTAAAACTTGGATATCCAACTCTATGAAATTTTATAATTACTTCACCATACTTATCAGATATCGCATTGTAAACCATACTTTCTTTTCCTTCGCCCATTTTATTACCAATCATCGAAATAACTCCCTTAGAAACTAATCTTTTTAGAGAAAATAGAGAAAGTCCAAAAAAAGTGAATGCTGCTCCAAAATAACTTAATTGTTTTGTAGTTAAAACACCTTCACCAGCCAACTTTCTAAGTATGCTTTCCACTTTTTCTTGAGGTAATCCAGACCTTTTAGCTATAAGCTCAGAAGGTACAAATTCGTACTCCCACATATAGTGGAAAATAGAAGAGAGAACCTTCCATCCATTTTTGCTAATTTTTTTATACATTTCAATTAATTCCATTTTATCACTTTTTTCTAATCATTGAGGCACAACATATGTCCCATTTTTTCTTTTTTTGTTCTTAGATAGCTTATGTTTTCATTCGAAGGTTCAACTTCTATAGCTTCTCTCACAACTTCAAATCCGTATTTTTTTAATTCCTCTATTTTAAGGGGGTTGTTTGTCATTAATCTTATAGATTTTACTCCAAGATCCAGCAGTATTTGTGCAGCAATTCCATAGCTTCTAAGATCAGGGGGGAAACCCAGCTCTATATTAGCTTCTACAGTATCTTTTCCTTCTTCCTGTAGTTTGTAAGCCATTAGTTTGTTTATAAGGCCTATTCCTCTTCCTTCATGACCTCTCATATATATAAATACACCTTTTCCCTTCTTGTCTATGGTTTTTAAAGCTTTTTCAAGCTGTTCTCCACAATCACACCTAAGAGAGTGGAAAACATCTCCTGTCAAACATTCAGAATGAATTCTAACGAAAACTTCTCCCTCATTTACATTTCCTTTAACTAATGCGATTATTTCGCCAAGAGGTGTTTCATAACCAACAGCTTTAAACGTTCCGTAGAATTTTGTTGGCAAAGTTGCCTCTACCACTCTTTTTACAAGTTTTTCCTTTTTTAGCCTATATTCTATAAGTTCATTTATACTAAATATTGGAAAGTTTCTCATTCTTCCAAAATCTCTTGCATAACGTTCCCCCGCCATTTCACCCTCATTAGTAGTAAGTATGGAGTAAACTGCAAAAGGTTTAAAACCGAGCATTTTTGTTATATCAACGCAAGCTTCACCGATACATGGTCTTTCTAAAACTCCTCCTTCTTTTACTTCATCTATAAATATTCTACCAGGAAACACAATTTCATCGTGTTTGATCTCTCCTTTGACAAGACGTTTTATGAATTCAGCTTTGCTTGATGCTGAAGTACCGTTATCTTTTAAGTCTATGGAGATAGTCTGACCGCCACATATAAAGAATCTGTTTATTCCCAATTCAACAATTTTTTTCCATGGCATAGCAATTCTTATTTCATCGCAGTTTTTCATCATCAGGTTTATATGTTCCTTAGTAATTTTTTCTGCCGGAACACACAAAACTACTTTTTTTTCATCTACAACAATAAATGGTTTAACATCCTTCATAAGCGAATTTATTTTGTTCTCAGTTTGAACCATAGATTAGCTAAGGTAGTTTGGTATTTTAAGCTTTTACCATTTTTGAGCAGTATATCATAAATGTTGCTCTAAGAGATTAGTTCAATTCTTGCTTATTTATGATTGTGTACTTACAAAAACTTACCAATATTTTTATTCTCAATTTCCAGTGGAAATAAAGGGGTATTATAAGTTATTTCAATATCATTATAGATTAAAATTTAACTAAACGAATTTTATCGAGTTAAATAAATATTTTATCAACATGGTAAAGCTCATAAAGTAATATGCATTCCCTACTACGGTGATAGTATGGCAAATATTTTCGAGTCACTAATGTCATCCCCAAAGATATTTAAGAATAGAGACGCTTTAAGACATTCATACACACCTGAAACGCTACCACATAGATTAGAACAAATAGAAGAACTTGCTACGATCCTTGTTCCAGCATTAAAAGGTGAAACACCCTCCAACATATTCATCTATGGGAAAACCGGGACTGGTAAAACTGCTACAGTAAAGTACGTTGGCAGACAACTTGAAGAGATGAGTAAAAAGTTATCAGTTCATTGTTATGTGCATTACTTAAACTGCGAGAGAATTGACACTCAGTACAGAGTTTTAGCAACTCTCGCTAAGGCACTCGGAAGAAACGTGCCAATGACGGGTTGGCCTACAGACCAAGTTTACGATGAAGTAAGAAGAGCAATAGATTCTAAGGATCAAACAATAATAATAGTTTTAGATGAAATAGACAAACTCGTTAGAAAGGGTGATGACGTCCTCTACAATCTTTCAAGAATAAATAGCGAATTGGAGAAAGCAAGAGTTAGCATAATTGGTATATCAAACGATCTTAAGTTTAAGAACTTTCTTGATCCAAGAGTTTTAAGCTCCCTTAGTGAAGAAGAAATGATATTTCCACCCTACAATGCGGAGCAACTAAAAGATATTTTAGCTCAAAGAGCTGAACTTGCTTTCTACGATGGAGTTTTAGAGGATGATGTAATTCCATACTGTGCAGCTTTAGCAGCCCAAGAGCATGGAGATGCTAGAAAAGCTCTCGACTTACTAAGAGTTAGTGGAGAAATAGCCGAAAAAGAGGGGGCTGACAAGATCACAAGAGAACATGTAAAAATGGCCGTAAGAAAGATAGAAACAGATTACGTAGTTGAGGCTGTAAGAATGTTGCCTACTCAAAGCAAAGTTATAGTTTATAGCATGATAATTTTAACTGAATCTGGACTAAGAAAGTTTACAACTGGTGAAGTTTATGCTGTATATAAAAACCTATGTAAGAAGGTAAGTATAGATTGTTTAACTCAAAGAAGAGTTAGTGACTTAATTTCAGAATTAGATATGTTAGGCATAATAAATTCAATAATAATATCAAAAGGTAGGTATGGTAGAACAAGAGAAATAAAATTGGATGTACCAATTGAGCCGGTAAAGAAGGTTCTATTGGAGGATTATAGATTAAGCACACTTTCAGGAATTGAAAAAAGTTTGAAAGGTATGTCTTCACTTGAAATTTTTGAAAAGTAAATTGGTGAAATCATGATATGGAAGTTTAGAGCTATCAACAACAGAGTTGCCAAAAGAAGATATTTTACTTATTCTGTTTTACTTATACTACTTTTCACAATTGTAGCAGTATACAGGGTTACGAATGGATACAGCATAAAGAAGATGGCAATACTACTCTCAGTTAGTGCCGTTTTTATATTTTTATATACTATTATATCCTTGGGACGAGAGAGATATTACACTCTCGATGAAAAAGAGATAGTCTATAAACCTTTAAAAACAAAAATAGAGGACATAGAAAACTTTACCGTTAATGAAAATGACAAACTAATAAAACTAAAATTAAAGAAATTTAAACTATTTACTGTAAAAACACTTTATTTTGAGGATAAAAACGATCTAAAAGAAGCAGAATTGTTTCTGAAGAAATATCTTAGGAGGGTTTAGATTGCAAATAAGTGTTATAGGGGCTGGACGCTGTGATAAAGAATTAGAAGAAATAGCTGAGAAAGTTGGTGAATTATTAGCTGAAAAAGGTTTTGTAATAATAAACGGTGGAAAAGACGGTGTAATGAAAGCAGTTTCTAAGGGTGCAAGAAGGAAAGGTGGAATCGTAGTTGGAATTCTGCCTGATTTATCAGATGGGAATGAGTTTCTATCAATTAGAATAAAAACAAATATGGGTCACGCAAGAAATGCAATAATAGCCCAAACCGGAGACGTAATTATATCCCTAGGCGGTGGATATGGTACTATTTCCGAAATAGCATTAGCTTTGAAAAATGGAAAGAAAGTAATATCAATAAAACCACCAATTATCTTAGATGGAATGATTGTTGTAAATAGTGCTGAAGAAGCTGTAGAAAAAGTATTAGAGGTGATAAGTTGTTTAAAGAATTAGAAGTTGAATTAGATATGAATGAAATGGCAGATATAACTCCTAAAGTTGAAGAATTTATCAAAAACAGTGGTGTAAAGGATGGAGCTGTGTTAGTGTTTAATGTAGGTTCTACTGGAGCAATAACAACAATAGAATACGAACCTGGACTAAAAAAAGATTTTCCGAGAATTATGGATAAAATTGCACCCTACGGTGATAAATACGAGCATCATAAAACTTGGGGTGATGATAACGGCTCAAGTCACATAAAAGCTTCCATAATCGGGCCAAGTTTGGTTGTTCCATTCAAAGATGGAAAACTACTGCTTGGAACGTGGCAACAAATAGTTGTTGTAAATTTCGATACGAGAAGGAGAAAGAGAAGAGTAATATTACAAATACTTAAATAAGAGCTCCAGCAATAAAACCAATAAGACCAAAACACATAGCAATAAGAGTATCTTTTCTAAGTTTTCTTATGGTACTCTTTTGTTTACTTTTCAAAAGCTCTACAGAACTACGTATAAGTAATAAATCTGTTATAAGCACAGGTAAAATATATCCTAAGTTTGCAAAATTCCTATAAATAATAGGTGGTATAAAACTCATTAAAACAGCTAAGATGAAAAAAATAACCGATATTTTTCTCGCTTCATCTACACCGTAAATTCTTGCAATACTTTTAACGTTTCTTATAGCATCTCCAGTTACATCTTCTATACCTTTCATTATCTCTCTACCCACCCCCGTAAGAAATGCTAGTAAAGAGAGAATAACAATAGGTCCACAAATTGTGTCCTTAGCAACTATACTGCCAAACATAAAGGGTACAGCCATTGAAAAAGCTATGTATATGTTGCCAGCAAGCCCAAACTCTTTTAGTTTCAAATCATATATATAACCCATTAAAGATACAAAAAGTGCAAATAAAAATGCTTTCAAGCTTATAAGGTATGAAAAAAACAGACCCAAGGGAGCTAAAAATATGCTTAAAAATAAAGCCATTTTTCTTGAAATTTCTCCTCTAACTATTGGTCTATCAAATCTTTCATTCACCAAATCAACTTCATAGTCAATATAATCGTTTAAAGCAAATCCAGAAGCTTGAAGAAAAATAGCAGTCAACATACCAAATATAACTTTATCAGAAAAAAGTAAACCAGAAGATATGACTACTCCCGCCAAAACACCTACAGCATACATAATTCCATGTTCAAGTCTAAGCAATTCCCAGATAGCTTTTACAGACGTCATCTTTCAGGAATTGTTTCCAGAAATTTTTCTATTCCTTCCTCATATATTACATTTCCAACAACAATTACATCAGCATATTCGAGCATTTTCATAGCCTTCTCTCTGCTATTTATACCTCCTCCATATATTAATGGAGATGAGTCAAGTTTATTTTTTACAGTTTTTACTAATTCAGGAGATCCAAAAGTCCCGCTGTACTCTATGTATATTGCATCCATACCAAAGATTCTTTCTCCAGCAATAGCATAACTTGCAGCCTGAATCGGTGTTAAATCACATATAGACTTTGTAACTCTTGCTACCGCGGAAGATGGATTTAATACAATATAACCTTCAAAAATTATTTCATCTAACAGTTCAAAGAAATCGGGGTTTTCATAATTTAACTCTACCCACTTAGCGTGTTTTCCAGTTATCCACTCTCCGTCTTTTGCATTTAATACAGATGGCACAAAAAGGTAATCTACATCATAAAAAACAGATTCTGGAGAGGACGGTTCAAGAATTGTGGGTAAGTTATAATCTTTAATAAGTTTAAAGAGTTTTACTGCTTTTTCAAGTGTGACATTCTGAGTTCCAGAAATCATCACTGCATCTGTACCGCTTTCCGCAACAGCTTTGATTATATACTCAGGATTTGGCCTATCTGGATCCAGTTTTGTTATATGTCTCCATTTTCTTAACTCTCTTAATCCTTTTTTCTGTTTACTTTTTTCCATATGGTCAAAACTAAAAAGAGTTATTTAAAATTATTTTTGGTTAAATTACAAATACTGCTGCCGCTACTACGGTTGTATATTTACCATCTTCAACTTTTGCTTTTGCAGTTATACTTTTTGTAGTTGTAGGATCGATTCCAAAAGCTGTTTTTAACATGTAGGCAGCCATTTCCTCAGCATGCTTTCCCGGATCAACTTTATTACAAACACCATGATACTCAGTTAAGTACCCATGAACATCCGGATCAGACGGAATAGCTACACCAATACTTGCAAAAATTTCTTCTCCTGACTTATTACTTGAATGTTTAGCCATTACACAGAATACAATCTGTCCGGGAAATAACTCCTTTAAGCCATCCTCTCTACTAACAACTTCGCATCCTGGTGGGTATATACTGCTAACCAATACTAAATTGAATCTTTCTATTCCTGCATCCCTTAAAGCTAATTCAAAACTAACAAGTTCATCCTCATGACTACCCACACCACAAGTAAAAAATACTTTTTTTGGTACAAGTCTTAGCTGATCAACACTTGAAGATGCTTTATAACACTCCTGAATTCCTGTTTCTTCCATGGCTTATGCCTCCTTTGTTTTATGTGTTTTTACTTCGAAGAATTACAGTATTTAAGATTATCTCCTCACAATACATCATTGTTCAAAATTGATTTAACGTAATTAAATATTTTAGTTGCAAGCTCCTCGCTATCGCACTCAATCACTAAACCCAGATTTTCATTTATCTTAAACCTGAGAGAAGGTAAAATTTCTGAACTTACACTACCAGCAACATAGGACCACCTTTTACCAATTATTTCAGCAAACCAAACACTAACTCCAAACTCTTTCCAAATTTTTTCGGCCAATTCTTCGAGTTTAGAAGTATATATCTCTCTCACCATCTTCTATCCTACTCAAGTACTCCATCAACTTTTCAAATGTTCTTTCAGGAACTAATTTTTTAACTTCTTCAATTTCTCTACTCAAAATTTTTGTACCTATTTCTCTCGTTTCATCACTTGCAAAATCCTCCAAGTATTCTTTGTAAGTTAGAATTGCATTGAGCTTGCAAAATATCTTTTCTTTACCAGTTTTAAGTAATTTCATTATTCTAATACCTGTTCTACCACATCTATACCCGGCTGTACAAAATGAAACTATATATCCCATTTCTGCTAACCATCTGACTCCTTCATCTAACTCTCTTGTATCCCCAAGAATAAATTGCTGTTTTTCAGCTTCCTGTTCGTTGTAACTTTCTCTATATGACCCAATACCAATTTTTGAACCAAAATCAGTTTGGGTTACTCCTAAGTGAATTACTCTCCTTCTTATATGCTCTGGTTCTCTTGCAGTCAGTATCATACCTGTGTAAGGTATAGCTATTCTAACTGTAGCTATAAATTTCATAAAATCCTCATCAGATACCTTATAAGCAGAATTTTGAACAAAAGGTGTGTTGGCTGCAGGCCTCAGCCTAGGAAAACTTACTGTATGTGGGCCTATTCCAAATTTTTCTTCTAACTCTAAAGCGTGAGATAACAACGCCAAAACTTCAAACCTCCAATCGAACAACCCAAGTAAAACACCTATACCTACATCATCAACTCCCGCCTCTAAGGCCCTATGCATACAGTATAATCTCCAAAAGTAGTTACCTTTTATTGTATCAGGTGGATGAACTTCTGAATAAGTTTTCATATGGTATGTCTCTTGAAACACCTGAAATGTGCCAATACCAACATCTCTTAAAATTTCAAGTTCTTCCACAGTCATTGGAGCAGCATTAACGTTCACTCTCCTAATTTCCCCTCTACCACCTCTCTTTCCTTTAACTCTAACACTGTATATTGCTTTAAGAGTGTTGGCTATATAGTTGACATCGGAAAGTGGATGTTCCCCATACGATGTTATAAGTCTTTTATGCCCCATCTTTGCAAGTATCTCCGCTTCTTTCTTTACTTCATCCAAAGTTAGCCTTCTCCTAATTTCTACACTATTCTCCCTTCTAAAAGCACAATAAAGACAGTTATTAACACAGTAGTTAGAGCAATACAAGGGTGCAAAAGTAACTATTCTGTTGTCATATACTTGCTTTTTTACAATACTTGCTGTATGAAAAATTTCCTTCCAAAGATCTTCATTTTTAACGTTCAATATTGCAGCACAATCCTCCAAGGATATGCAATCCTTGTTTTGTAAAACCTCATCCATTATACTTCTAATTTTACTTGGACTTGGATCTCTATTTTCTTTTAAACATTTCCATATTTTCTTTTCATCAATAAATGATTTTTTATTATCCATGTATTTAGAAAAACCATCGTCTCCTTTTAACCGATCTTCCATCCACTTTTTAGCTACATTGATACTTTCAACCCACATCGTTGTAAATTGACGGTCACGTAATATTAAATTTACTCAAATTTTTAATACATTATAAAACAAATTTCGTAAAATAGATATACTTAAGATCGACTGTAGGTTAAAAAGTGAATAAAAAATATGTATATTGGGGGGTTAAAATGGCACAAGTAACAATAGATGATAAAATTATTGAAGTGTCTGAAGATATTACCGTAGAGGAGTTAATGAAAAAAGAGGGCATTGAATTCTGGAGGCCTTTTGAAGTGCCTCAAATGGAGTTTATACATAACAAAGATTGTCCTCTTATAAACATTGTTGAAGTAGATGGGGCTATAGCTACTCCGAAAAAAATCAGACAAATGAAAGTAAAAGATGGAATGGTTATCAAAACGAAATCAGAAAAAATAAAGAAAACCTTAGAAGAAAGACTAAAAAAACTTGAAGAAAGAAAGGAATGCCATTTAATTAGACTTCTTCAAGAGTTTACTGCAATTGAAGCCGAAAATGCAGGAATAGTATCTCTTGAAGAGAGAAAGAACTGGAAATTTGAAGGATGGAAATCAGAACCAGCAATAGTGTACGATCCCGAATTATGTATAAGATGTGGAAATTGCGTTGAAACTTGTAAAAGTGTTCAAAGTGTTGAAGCTATAAAAATGGATGAAGAAAAAGGAGTAATACTTGTAGATGAGGCAAGATGTACAAGGTGTGGACAGTGCATTCATGCTTGCCCAATGGGTTTAGAAAATGAAAAAATAAAAATATTCAAAGAATTTAATGGTTGTAAGCTTTGCCCGTATTCAAGACCATACAGCGCTATAAGAGAGATAGACCATACAAAGATTGTTTGGGAAGCGTTAAAAGATAAAGAAAAATTTGTAGTTGTACAGTTTGCTCCATCAATGAGAGTTAGTATTGGAGAAGAGTTTGGATTGAAACCAGGTGAGATAGTTGTTGGAAAAATTTATGCTGCTTTAAGAAGGCTGGGATTTGACAGAGTATGGGATACAAACTTTGCTGCCGATGAAACAATAATGGAGGAAGGAACTGAACTAATATGCCGTTTTATAAAAGCTGGAATAATAAACAAAGATAATGTAAAGGGTATTAAAATTACAGATGAAATGTTAAAGAATATCTCAGATAAATTACCTCAATTTACATCATGCAGCCCGGGATGGGTTAAGTTCTGCGAAACGTTTTATCCGGAATTAATAGACCATATATCTTCTGCAAAATCACCACAACAGATGTTTGGTGCTACTGCAAAAACCTATGCAGCGTTAAAACTTGGAATTGATCCAGAAAAAGTTTTTGTAGTATCAATAATGCCGTGTACAGCTAAAAAATTTGAAAGAGAAAGAGAAGAAATGTGTTCAGCTTGGAAATGGTTGAAGGAAAATGGATATATTTCTGAGTATACACCACCCTTCCCAGATGTAGATGTTGTATTAACTACAAGAGAGTTTGCTAAATTGTTGAAAATGGCAGGTATAGACTTAGCCAAAATGCCTGATGAAGAACCAGATTCATTACTTGGGAAATATACTGGAGCAGCAGCGATATTTGGAAGGACGGGTGGTGTAATGGAAGCTGCTTTGAGAACTGCATACGAGTTGATAACTGGCAAAAAGTTAGAAAAATTAGAGTGGGAAGAATTGGAAACCTTAGACGGTATAAAATCTGCAACAATAAAACTTAATGGTAAGGAAATAAAAGTTGCTGTTGCTCATGGGCTAAATAATGCAAGAAAAGTTTGTGAATCTGTTAAAAACGGTGGAGAGATGGCAAATTACCACTTCATAGAGTTTATGGCGTGTCCCGGTGGATGCATTGGAGGAGGTGGACAACCAGAACCAACCAACTTAGAAAGAATAAAAGCAAGAATCCATGCTTTAAACGTTCACGATAGAAATTTACCGCTCAGAAAATCTCACGAAAATCCAGAAATACTACAAATGTACGAAGACTTCTTTGAACATCCTATTAGCGAAAAATCTCATGAATTACTACACACAAAGTATGTAGATCGATCTATACACCTAAAACAATAAAAAAATTTAGATTTTTATTTTTAATAAAAATTATTTAATCCAATTAGGTTGCATATAACTGCCTGTAGCTACATTTTTTGGCCATATTATTACTATTTTGCCGTTCTGCCACTGACATATCCAATTCCTTATGTAGTTGTCTCCCCAAACAGGGTCGTGGTACTTTGTAAAAGCAAAGTTCCCTCTAACACATTTGAACGGATGTGATCTATTGATTTTTTCCAAATACTTAACGACGACATCTGAGTTAAACGGATCTTTATTTCCATCTTTGTATGCTTTTTCTACTGCCCACTTGTACATAAACAATGAATCATACATGTCGTAAGCTGTATTAGCCTCAGGTAAAGTGTGATATTTTTCTATCCAAGCTCTAAGAAATTCCTTAGATCTATTGTTTATTGGAGTTGGAATTGCTCCTCCTGTCGCTATAAACACTTCTCCATTGATCTTTCCATTGCTATTATTCCAAGCGTAGGGAGATAAAGCAGATAGATCATGTCCAATTATCTGAGCGTTTATCTTCATATTACTCCATTGTTTAACTAAGGGTATTCCATCAACGTGAGCTAACAAAGTTATAATTACATCTGCCTTATTTTGTTTAACTTTGTAAAGTATTGATGAAAAGTCGGAAGTTCCAGCCGAAACTTTTTCATCCATAACTATGGTATATCCGTTCTTCTCTAACATAGGTTTCAAAACTTTCATTACATCATCCGTCCATATAGCGTTATCTCTTATTATTGCTACTTTCCTCCAATTTTTATGCAATTCGCCATTAAAATAGCTATTTAAGGCATCGAATATATCGTACGCAAATGTTGTACTGTTAAGAGTTCCTGCTCTGAAAAAGTACTTGTAAGTATTGTAATTTTCCTTAACTTTCTTTGTTAATTCTGTTGATGCACCATCAGCAAGCCAAACAGTTTTTGTTTGAGCCATAACTTGTTGCATGGATAAAGATACTCCACTCGCAAATCCGCCAATTATAACTCTACAACCATCATTTACCAACTTTCTGAATGCAATAGTTGCAGTATCTGGATTCATTTTAGTATCTCCAACTTCGACAACCACTTTTCTACCAAGAATCCCACCTTCTTTGTTTATTTGCTCGGCTGCTAAAAAAACAGCTTTCTTTTCAGCTTTTCCAAAGGGCATTTCCATTGGTCCAATTACACCTACTTTTAGCTCTTTGTTTTCAACTTTGTTGTTTTTGACACATCCCGCAAATACAATTGTAAATGCAAGAATTAAAACTACAAACTCTTTTTTCATAATCAATCACCCACTCTAATTAGCCTCTTAGCCTTACCCTTAGTTCTCTCAATACTCCCATGATTTAGTGCAACTAATTTTGGTTTGAAACCAAGAAACTCTTTTATGTCTTTTAAAATTGGACCTATGAGATTTTCATCCCCCTCAAATTTTACTACAATTCCATTCCCAACTTCTATTTGATAGTGTTTAATTCCATAACTTGCTAAAATAGATTCTACATCCGATGGATAGAATTTAACTCCCTTGTATATTACCATATCATCAGTTCTACCTTTTATCCTTTTTATTGTCATATGTTCTATTCCGCATTCACAAGCATCTCTACTAACAATAGAACTAATTTCTCCACTTCTATATCTGATTAAAGGCATAGCTTCTCTTGTCAATGAAGTATAAACCAACTCACCTTCCTCCCCCTCATCCAAAACTTCACCAGTTTCTGGATCTACAACTTCAACTATGTAATTGTCTTCCCACACATGCAAACCATTTCTTTCTCTACACTCAAATCCTGTTGTTCCTACTCCCCCCATTTCTGTAAGCCCAGGAATATCATAAGCTTTTGCTCCAAAGGATTCTTCTATGTGCTTTCTCATCTCCTCGGTCCATGGTTCTGCTCCAAGCAATAGCTTAGAGATAGGCAATTCTCTTAAGTTTACCCCCATTTCTTCCGCTACCTCAGCAATTCTAAGTGGATAACTTGCAGTTGCACATAGAACAGTTGTACCAAAATCAATCATAAATTTAATTTGATTTCTTGTGTTTCCAGCACCCAAAGGTATTACAAAAGCATCTATAGCATCAGCAGCAAAGTGAAAACCAAAACCACCATTCCAGAGACCAAAAGCAGGAGTTATTTGAATTACATCTTTGGAAGTTATTCCCGCAATGTAAAAAGCTCTAAGCATTAATTCTTTCCACTTTTCCACATCTCCCCTAGTGTATGGTATTATCACAGGTTTACCTGTAGTTCCACCACTCATTTGAACTCTAACTATCTCATCCTTAGAAACACAGCACATTTTTAAAGGATAATTGTCTCTTAACTCTTGCTTAACTGTAAAAGGTAACTTAGATATATCCTCTACACTATTTATTTTATCAACATCTATGTTGCATTCCCTGAATTTTCTACGATAAAAAGGGCTTCTCCAAAAAGCATACTTTACTATTGCTCTAAATCTTCGATTTTTTATTTCATCTATCTCTTTTCTCGATAAGTACACACCCTTCTTTGCAATTTCCATCAAGTTTGTATTGGATATACTTGACTTGAGCATATTACCACCCATGGAGCATAGTATATACAGTATATAATCTTTCCTAAATTAGATGAATATTCCTCTAAAAAAAGAATAATCAACAAATTTTCTAAATTTTCAAAATATATGGGAATAACGATCAATGATACAAAAGAAATATATTTTTGAATACGATTGAAATCCAGAATATTTTTGAATAATATTTTAAAACTAAATCAAAATGCATTACTTCATCTTAAAAATATCTAAGTATGTTGTATAGAGTATCTCTTTTAGCTGGTTTTCTACCACACCTTTTTATTAATTCAACCATTTCTTCAACAGTAAGTTTCTCACCAGATATAGATCCTGCAGCCTTAGATATATGCTCTTCCATAAGTGTTCCGCCCATATCATTTGCTCCAGTAAATAGTGCAGCCTGAGATAACTTCAATCCAAATTTAACCCACGAAGATTGAATATTTTCAATAGATCCATAGAGTAAAATCCTAGAAACCGAAATAACAATTAAATCTTCAAATCCAGAACATCCTTTAACCATCTTTCCAAGTTCGTTGTTTTTCCACAAAAAAGTAAGAGGTATAAATTCAGTAAATCCTCTTGTTTCGTTTTGAAGTTTCCTTATAAGCAAAATATGTTCTATTCTCTCTTTCCAGCCCTCAAGATGCCCGTACATCATCGTTGCTGTTGTTGGAATTTTTAGTTCGTGAGCTGTTTTTACAACTTCAAACCACTCCATAGTGCTCAGTTTTTCAGGACATATTTTTTTTCTTATATTTTCATTAAATATTTCAGCTGCCGTTCCGGGCATTGAATTAAGACCAGCTTTTTTTAGCTCTTTTAAAACATCCTCAACTTCACATTGACTGTTTTTCGAAGCGTGAAGTATTTCCATAGGTGAGAAAGCATGAATATGTATTTTCTTAGATACTTTTTTTACAGCCTTTATAATTGAAGAATAATACTCCAAATCAGCATTTGGAATCAATCCACCCTGAATACAAACCTCACTACAACCAAAATCAATAGCTTCTTTAACTTTTTTTTCTATTTCATCAAGATTTAAAATAAATTTCCTATTATTTCTAAAAGAGCAAAATTTACAGTGATTTATACAGATGTCTGTAAAGTTTATATTTCTATTTACTACGAAAGTTACAACATCACCACACACTTCTTTTCTAAGTTCATCTGCAATTTTCATCAAAGTATAAGGATCCTTAATAATTTTTAAAAAATTAATAACATATTTTTCAAGATTTTCACTATTAATCAAATTTTCAACAGAAATATCTAAACTATCAAATTCATCCAACAGTTTTTGTATTTTTTTCATTTCAATCCTCTCCGAAGTACTAATTTTTCTGTCATTTTTCCATAAACACCTCTACTAATGAATTCATCATAAACTGGAAGTCTTTCAACTAATTTTACACCATTTTCTGCTAAAAATAACTTAAGTTTAGAAATTGAAGGCCAAGGATTGTTGGGATTAACATAATCAGGAGTTATAGGGGATATACCTCCTAAATCATTTGCCCCGGCTTTTATTAAAGCTAATACCTCTCCCAAGGAAAAAAGATTTGGTGGTATTTGTACGTGATTAAACATTTTGCTCGCAACTTTGACTATCTTTTTTATTTCTTCAAACTTAACCATTCTTCTCCCTCGTAAAACCAAAGGTTGTACTATAATTTCCTGTATATGGTTGTAATTATTATTTATATCAGCAAGAACTTCAAGAGAGTAAAGTCTATCATATTCACTTTCACCAATTCCAAGAAGTATCCCTGTCGTAAATGGTATTTCAAGTTTGCCTGCTCTCTCTATTGTTTTTATTCTTACTTTGGGATCTTTTCCAGGACTGTTGATGTGACATTCCAATTCTACAGCCTGCTCAAGCATTAGACCCATACTTCCATTAAGTGGCTTTAATTTTTTTAATTCCTTAGTTAAGAGGACTCCAGCATTAGTATGTGGGATTAAACCACTTTCTATGCAAAACGTACACACAGATGCGACATAGTCTATAAAGCATGAGTAGCCGAGTTTTTTCATATTTTTTCTAAATTCTCTATATACATCAGGTCTTTCACCAAAAGTCAAAAGAGCTTCGCTACAATTGTTATTGCTCGCTACTTTTGCAAGTTTTAAAACTTCATTAAAGTTCATTAGCTTAAAGTCATTTTTTTTGAAATTACAGTAAGTACATTCATTTCTACATGTTGTTGTTAAAGGAAAAAACGCATTCTTAGAGTATGTTACCAACATCTAGATTATATCAAATGATGCGCAATATAATGTTTTTTAATAAAGTTAAAATCGTTAAAATTAGAAGAAAAAGTCCCGCCTCCCGGATTTGAACCGGGGACCACGGGCTATCTGCTCCCTTGCTTAGGGAGCAAGGCAAACTACAGGCCCGCGCTCTACCACTGAGCTAAGGCGGGTTACATTTAACTGTCACAAATTTGGGTATAAAAAACTTGCTCCAGAAATTACTAAAAAATAAAATTAATATAAAAAATTTATCTACCAAAACTTTTCTCATGAGCCAATGCGATAGTTCTGTATGCAAGGTGTGCAAACTTAGAGTATGGAGCATATATCAAAAGAACAAACACGAATATGAGGTGTATTGCATACATATAGTATGCTGCTGCAACGTTTGCAAGTCTAAGAGCCTCTGTTAAAATACCTGTTATTGCTACAGCATATAAGTTTCCGAGGAAGAACCAATCGAAGTAGCCACCAAAACCAATTTTATCCTTCTTGACAAATCTCTCGTAAACGAGCCAGCTTGCACCAAAGAACAACAATATAGCTCCAGTATTACCTATTATCTTTGCTGGATCTGTTAGCGGTAATCCGAGTGGCTTACCCTGAAGCATGTAAACCACTGCTATTAGAGTAGATATCCCAAGAAGAATAAATCCATAGAACACTCCAAGATGTGCGTAAAATCTATACTCTGATTCGCCACATTCATTAAATCTTCTGTGGAATATTACATCCAATATTGCGTAGAAAAGGCCTTCAACGACATCAACTGGCCCTTTGCCTTCACCTTCCACACCCTTTGGTATGTAGTATATTCTACCTCTTTCACTTGAAAGAGCTGTCCAATATCTAAATATACCAATACCTATGGCTATGAAAACCCATGCACCGAGTATAAAACCAATTGCCTCCACATGTTCATGTGGTATCCAATTTGAGAAGACTACTTTTCCAGCAGGTAGTGCAAATCCATGGGGTGCCAACGTTGCAAAGTAAATACCCATAAGAACTATTGGAATAACATACAACAAAGGTAAATACGCTGGATTGAGGAATAATCTTGCAAACCAACTCGGGAAAGAGTAGTTTGCAATAGTTACAGCTCTTAACGCTGCCATTACTTGACCGGGTTGTGCACCTCTCGGACAGTAAGCAGAACAATCATTACATTGGTAACACAACCATATATCCCTATCTTTCAGCAACTTATCTTTCAATCCCCACTGTGCCCATATCATTTCTTTTCTTGGAAATGGATTTTCATCTGGGCTTAAAGGGCAGACTACACTGCAAGTAGCGCATTGCATACACTTCTTAAGAGTTTTTCCACCTGCATAGAAAATGTCTCTAACAAGCTTTGGATCTGCATCCACGACACATCACCTCTTTGATTTTTATGAAAATAAAAAATTTTAGAATCCCTTATACGGATTAGGTCCAACCTTCTTTACCTCCTCTACAAAACTGTTAATTATTTCAGGTATCTTGTCATAGTCCGAGATAGCCAATTCAACTAACTTAACTCTCTCTGGTTCTAACATTA
>Ga0256840_1000141_pt1 | contig 66004 bp, 75 predicted proteins | sample 355202metaG_FD_185969 | JGI IMG/M metagenome (GOLD analysis project Ga0256840, IMG submission 185969) | Hydrothermal vent microbial communities from Mid Atlantic Ridge, Atlantic Ocean - 355-202 | ecosystem: Environmental > Aquatic > Marine > Hydrothermal vents | place: Atlantic Ocean: Mid...
AAGCTTATGTTTGTTTTTAGGTTTGTATAATTTCTGTGGAATACGTAGATAGGTTTGTTGTATCCATTGCATGATATGTCTTCTAACATTCTATCGAGCATTAGTGGGGTGATTTTGCTGTATAGAATAAAATCTCTAACAATGTAGTACAATATCTTGTAATACGATTTTATATCTAAGTCTATTTTCATATCTTTTATGAGAAAATCCAAGGTCTCTTTTAGAACTATTTCTCTTCTTTCTTTTTCTACGTCTTCTTCCTCAAGTAAATCTCGTAGAGCAATTCTTAATTCGTTTAAAGCTTCAATTTCATAAGCAGATAATCTTGGCTCAATTACTACATACATCCATTCATCCAGTTCTGGATTATTTATTATAGCAACTTTACTGTAAGGCTCTTGAATCCAGTAAGATTCTATGACTTCCCACCCTTCTGGGGGGTTATATTCCACGAGCGTACCAACTTTTTCTTTGGTGTATGGTTCAAAAAGTGGTTTTCTTTTGAGTAAACCTTTTTTCACACCAACATTTCCTTTTAGTACATCATTTAGTAACTTTGCACTTTCTATGGACTCTACAGCTTTTAACTCATACTCTCTTAATTTTTCTTTCTCATCTTTTTCATCTTTCCTATCTTTTTTCTTGCGAAAGATTTTCATCATCACTATTGTAATGGTTAAAAAACATTAGTAATAAATTTTTCTCTCAATCAAAATGTTTTGGAGATATGCTTATTTCGCCTCTTTCCCCCAATGCATAACCAAGCCTTTCTTTTATAACAAGATATGCCATTTCTGGTGGTATTGCTCCAATTTCCGTAATTATAACATCTATGTAATCTCTCGGAGTTACATCAAAAGCTGGATTTCTTACTTTGATGTTTAGAGAGAGTATTTCTGGTGGAGCTACCTCTTTTGCATCTCTCTCCTCTATAACTACTAACTCACCAAAGAGAGTTTTTGGACTGAATTTGTAAGTTTCAGCAGCAACCATAAACGGAACTCTTGCTTCCTTGGCTGAAAGAGCTATCTGTGAAGTACCTATTTTATTTATTAAAGCACCATTTGCTGTAATTGTATCAGCTCCAACAACAACACAGTCTATTTCATTCATGAAGTATCTAACTGCTGAATCTACAATTAGTGTTACAGGAATCCCTTCTGAAGCTAACTCTTTAACTGTAATAAACCCCTGTCTTCTCGGTCTCGATTCAGTTGCAAATACCATTTCTATTTTTCCTTGTTTGTAAGCTTCTTTTATAACAGAGAGTGCAGCAGATGAATTGCAATGAGTCATTACGACTGAACCTTTTTTTATTCTTTTTGCACCGAATTCTCCAATGTTTTTGTGAGCGTTTTTAACCCATTCAATAAATTCATCAGCCCTCTTTATTATGCTACTCTTTTTTTCATCTACGCTTTCTCCACTGTAGCTCATAACATAGTTAATTGCATTGTATAAACTGACAGCAGTTGGACGTGTATTTAAAAGCGTTTTTGCAGCCCAGTTCATTTTTTCGTCAAATTCATCGGGATTTGTCGTTTCCAACAGTTCTGCAAACTTTTTTAAACACTCTGCTGCAAATTTTGCAATTCTTGCAGCTCCTCTAACCTCCATTGACTTTATTTTGTTTGCCGCATCTTTTATCAATTCTTCAGCATTCATAAGTATAATTAACACCTCACACTTCTAAAGCTTGGTGGCGGAATGTTGGAGCTAACGGGAATTTTAGAAGTAACAAATAAAACAGCTATTGAAACGTTTAATATACTTAAAATAGTAATTCCAGCCATATTCTTAGGATTAATGCTTTCAAGTTATTTGTATTCAATACCTATATTTAGGAGCTTAGTTAAATTAATATCCAATTTTACTTCAAAATTTGGTTTAAAAAGTGGTGTTGCTGTTGCAGCTTTTTTAGTTCATCCCGTAACTGCATACACAATTCTTTCAGAAATGCTTAACTCTAAAAAAATAGATGAGAAAGAAGTAATAATTGCTACCATAGTTGGGACTTTTCCAAGGACTCTCAGATTAATAATTTTATTTTTAATTCCTGTAGCAATTCCAACTCTTGGAGTGTGGGGCATATACTATATTGCCTTGATACTCTTTACAAGGGCTTTAATTTCATCTTTTGGTATATTAATCGCTATGAATACATTTAGAGAAAACATAAATTTTGAAATAGATATCCCAAGAATGGATTTGAAGGCAACTATTTTAAGATTCGTAAGAATAGCTACAACTTTAACGATTACAGTATTTATTGTGATGCTTGTGTTTAACTTAGGTCTTATGAAGTACTTTTATTCTTTTACACCCTATTTGTCTAAGATTGGTCTTCCACCTCCTTCTATAATCGTAATATCTACAGGTTTTCCAAGTATGCTTGCAGCCATAGCTACAGCTGGTTCTCTTGTTGCTAAGGGCATTTTAACGGGAAAATCCCTACTAATTTCACTTTTCATTGCATCAATTGCACACTCCTTTGTTGAAGTAACAAGAAATACGTTTCCTGTAGCAGCATCTATTCTCGGCAAAAATACTGGTTTTAAGGTTGCCATCTGCATTCTACTGACAAGAGTAGCAGCAAATTTGATCGCAATAACTCTACTAATTCTTTAAATATCTTTAAACCTCATAATTTTACTTGTGTATCTATGCATGAGGTGTAGAGGCAAACTAATGTGTGGTAGAAAAAACTGTATGTTTTCTATGAAAATATCTAAGGTTGAACTTGAGGCTACACCCCCTTCAATTTTTGTGGGTAGGTTTGGTTATCCAAAAGTCTTTGCTGGACCTATGTTTTCACCATCTGATAATCCCGAATTTTATGATTCTCCCGAAAAATGGACTGGCAACATTGAGGATGTAGTTAAGCTGAGAATGAAAGTTGCAAGAGGGATGAAGCCTGTTGATGTTAAGGCTCCAGCTAATCCAGATAAATATATTTTAGAATTGCAGGAAGCAGTTTCATCAATTAAACCACTCGAATTAGAAACAAAAATTAGCAAGTTGGACTTAAAACCTAAGTTTGATACAATAGTAAAACCAGCTGGCATGTCTATCAAAATAGATGACTTTAAATTAGAAACAAATCCAAAAATTCCTGATAAAGTGGAAAAACTTTACTACGATGATTTAAAGGCTGAAGAATCTGTTTATTATCTTTTTAAACATGGATTTAGCGATTATTACATTCAAAAAATTATGTCTGCAGGCATGCTTGGAGAATTAAAAAATAGAAAACTTGTTCCAACAAGGTGGAGTGTTACTGCTGTACACGAAATTATAGCAAGAAAATTAAAAAGAGAAATTCTTGATTACAAAGAGATAAATGATGTTTTAATGTACCACTTTGAGCATTTTGGGAACAAGTTTTTTGTTGTATTTTATCCATCAAACTTATCTTTTGAACTTGTAGAAATTTGGGGTAATTGGGTAGGAAGGGATAGAGAATATATTAAAAATAAGAAGAGATACTCTAATCTTTCGGGAGGATACTATGCCGCAAGATTGCCTGTATTTCAATATTTAAGTAAATTAAAAAGAAAAGCTGGTATTTTGGTAGTTAGGGAAGTAACCCCAAGTTATACTGTTCCTCTCGGCGTATGGGTTGTAGAAGAGGGTATTAAGAGAGCTTTAAGAGAGAAACCAATTAAGTTTGACTCTTTTAGTGAGGCTGTAAGCCACATTAAAAATATTAAGTTTTCAAGACAGTTAACTCTCTCAGACTTTTAGAGGTGATGTGTTTGATAGAAGTTGAAGTTAAATATAAAGTAGAATGCCACGAACTAGAGATTATAGAGAAAAAACTAATTGACATGGGATATAAATTGATTAAAAGTGGAAAAGAGGTAGATATATATTTCAACTCGCCTATACGGGATTTTAGAATAAGCGATGAAGCTTTAAGAGTTAGAATAAGTTATGAAGGCTACTTTTTAACATATAAGGGCAAAAAAATGGATAAAAAAACGAAGACAAGAGAGGAATTAAATGTAAGAATAGATAACGCTGAAATTATGCAGAAAATACTTTTTAAGCTTGGATTTAGTAGAGTTAAAGAAGTCGTAAAAAATCGAAAAATATACTTCAAAGATGATGTATATGTTTGCTTAGATAAAGTTGAAAATTTGGGATGTTTTTTAGAGTTAGAAAAAGATGTGTGTAAAAAAGATGAAGTGAAAGATTCGATTAAAAAACTTAAAACTCTTGCTGAAAAACTGGGTATTAGGGGAGAGAGTATAACAAGTTCTTATCTGGAAATGTTAATTAACGCTTAAACCAAACACTTTCAACAAATTTTTTACATTTGTTGTAACTTAGAGATCTAGCGAACTTTGCGCATTTAACTTCGTCAATTAAATGTGGAAATTCATTTGAATCTGGTAACATTTCTTCTTTTTTCACAATTGTTATGTAAACTAAAGCTTGAGCAGCTAATAACTCTAAATCTAAATCACTTTTTTCATTAAATCCTATGATATCTTTTATGTATATTTCAGTCAACTCATTACCCGGATTTTTTATATATTTAATACCTATCTTTTTTGAAGCTAACTCTATTAAATTTACACTTTCAACCTTAGTCTCATTACTTAGCTCATGTTCGAGCAAAAAGTGAATTTGTCCAGCTTCAACAGCTAATGTATTTGATTCTACGCTTAAAAGTTTTTTACTCCTCATTTTATCTCTAAGCACAAATCTTTCTGCATCAGCTTTGGCAAACTTTAGTGTATTTTCAACCATCATATCAAAGTCTTTTCTCATAAATGCTTCTTGATACTCAAGAAGTGCTGCAGTAGCTTTTCTTTCTACATTTAGAACTTTTTTAACTTCGGGCTTTTTTATGTATTCTTCATACTTTCCCTCTTCTACTGAATTGTGTATTCCTTCTATAATCTGTAAATACGGTTCTATTGGATAAATTTTAAGTTTATCTGAAATTTTAAGTAGAAATTTAGCAAAATGAAATGTGTATGTTGGAAAGGTTGTATCCACCCACTTAACATACTCCTCTATATCCATACTCTTGGAAAGTAGTTTTTTCAACTCTACTGTTTCTGGTTCCTCTAATGCAAGAGCATTGCAATTTTTAAGCTGTTGAGCAAAAAGGGGTATGTATTCTACTCTGTGGGACGTATATATTAAACGCATCACGAAAGAGGTTGGATTTGTTAGTTTAAATCATTAACGAATTTTTTAATTGTGTATTTTGTTTTAGATTATCAAGTACATCAACTATTTGAGAAAATTTAAATAACATCTTTTGACAAAATTGAAATTGAGGTAGATTAAATCGTAAGTCTGGGGTGTGAATTATGAATGGTAGTAAATTAGTTCTACTTGCAATAGCCTTAGTTGCAGTGGGAACTGTTGTAATGCCCCAAACAGCCTCGCTTTTCGCCGGGCAGCACTGGTGGTACAACATAAGTGGTACAGGAAACCAAGTCCCATGCCAGAAATGCCATGCAGACGTCTTTGAAGAATTAGCCCTTAGCAACTTCCACACTCACTGGGGTCCAAATGGATGGAATGCATCTGCTCCCGGTACCGCTGATCAATATGACTGTGCCGCATGCCACAGAAGCAACTTAAGCATTCAGTATGCTCTCGTAAACGGTAGTGTTACTAACTATCAGCTCGGTAAGCAGGCTCACGCTGCAAGCGTTGTTGCATGTATGCTTTGCCATCAGGCTAATGCAAGCAGTGCTACGTCGGCTCCCGGTTACTATGCTGGTGGATTTAACATAACTTCATTCGTTAAAGCTGGAATAATACCCAAATCACCTTATAACTACTCTAACGCAACGTATAATGGTTTGTGTGCAGCACACAACGCTTTCGTAGCAATGGCGATAAAGAACAACACGTTCCCTGACTCAACTGAGGCTTGTGTTGCTTGCCACACTCACGTTGCTGTTAAGATAGTCTGGAAACACAAGAGAAGTCTTGAATTTACAGTAAACATAACTAACCCAGTAACTCTAAGCAACGGTGTGCACAACTGGAGCGTAAGTGATTGGAAAGTTAATGGAACTGCAACTGCTATAAGCTGGGGTAATACTAGTGGAGTAGGTAATACGAGCTACTGGAGCGGATGGCCAGGTAACGTAAGTAACATATATTCTTAATCTTTTTAATTTTTTTGCCGGAATACTTATCTTCTAAGAGTTATTGCATCTATTATGCATGTGTTGGGTAGTAAAGAGCACATTAGGGACATTACAAACTTAATGAAAAAAAACGTTCTATTTATTTTCACAGTTGGAAATACATTAACTGCCGAGATACCGGGAATAACAGTTGCAGGTGCAAATTTGGATCTTATAAAATATACACCTCCTGCCGATGTTGAGCTTTTGTACTATGGTAGATGTAAAATTATCCCCTTTCCTCCTGCAACTCCAGATGGAAAGCCAACACCCGCTTTAATAACATACACATCTCTGAGATTAACAGATGTACCATTCTTAGTTGTGGACTCAGGATTAGTTGTTAAACCTGAAATCCCCCTAATCGATGTTAGAGCTCCAGTTGGAAGAAACATTGAAAAAGAAGAAGCTATGGAATTAGAATCAGCAAAAAAATGTTTTGAATTTGCAAAAATCTTAGGAGAGAAAATATCTAAGTCTGTAGATGCACTGATAATTGGTGAGAGTATCCCTGCCGGAACTACAACAGCTGGAGCAGTTTTAAAGGCTCTTGGGATTAAGAGCAAAGTTTCTTCCAGCATGCCGGAAAATCCTGTAGAACTCAAGAAAAAAGTAATAGAAAAAGCAGTCTCAAGACTTAATGGGGATGAAAGCGTTCTTGAAATTGTTAGCTCTGTTGGAGATCCTGTAATATTAGTGGCTTCAGCAATTGCTTGTGGGAGTAAAAAGCCAGTTATATTTGCTGGAGGAACTCAGATGGCTGCTGTAGCTCATGTAGCTGTTAGAATGGGTTTTAAAAATGGATATATAGTTACGACTAAGTACGTTGCAGAAGACAGTAGTTCAGATATCTATGCTATTTCACCTATACCAGTCGTTTCAGTTGATCCAATGCTTGGAAAATCTAAGAAAAAAGGTTTGAGAGCTTATGAAGAAGGATTTGTAAAAGAAGGTGTTGGGGCTGGAGGTGCAACTCTTTTAGCTTATTCAAGGGGCATAGCACCTGAAAGATTCTTGTTTGAAATAGAAAAAGATTATGAAAGAATTATTGAAAGGTGTGAAAATGTTTGAAGTAATACCTGCAGTCGATTTAAAAGATGGTAAGTGCGTTCAACTGCAACAAGGTCAGGCGGAAAAAGTTTTAGTTTCTCTAAAAGATCCTGTTAAAATAGCTGTAAACTGGATGGAAAGAGGTGCAAAAACTCTACACATTGTTGATTTGAGCGGAACATTTGGTGGCAATCTTTATCATGAAAAAATTATTTTTGAAATAGTAAGAGAGTCAAAAAATAGAAATGTAACAACTCAAGTTGGTGGCGGTATAAGAAATGCTAAAATAGCCGAAAATTTACTCGGAAAAGGTGTTGATAGAGTTATTGTTGGTACTCTTGCTTTTGAGAATCCAGATACTGTAAAAGCTCTTGCTAAAAAGTATCCTGAGAGGATTATTGTGGCAATTGATTCTAAGGGCGGAAAAGTAGTAGTTAAGGGGTGGAAAGAAAAAACCGATCTTTCTCCCACTGAATTTGCCAGTATTTATGATGGTTACGACATTTTTTTACTTTACACTAACGTTGACGTAGAAGGATTAATGAAAGGTGTAAATTTAGATGTAATTAGAAATATTGTAGATAATGTTAATTTTCCGGTTTATGTTGCTGGAGGGATATCTAGTGTAGATGATGTTTTAAACATAAAGAAAACGGGAGCTAAAGGTGTAATTATAGGGTCTGCTTTGTACACTAATAAGTTAAAATTTGAAGATTTAATTTTAAAAATTTAACTTTCAAGAACTATTTCTATGTTTACATCCTTGGGAACTTGTATTCTCATTATCTGCCTTAAAGCTCTCTCATCAGCAGCTATATCGATTAATCTTTTATGTATTCTCATTTCCCAGTGATCGTAAGTCTCACTACCCTCTCCATCCGGTGCTTTTCTTACTGGAACAACAAGTTTTTTTGTTGGAAGTGGTACTGGCCCCCTGATTTCGACTCCAGTTTTTATAGCTATATCTTTAATTTGCTTGCAAATTCTGTCGAGATCTTTTGGATTTAGTCCCGAAAGCCTTATTCTAGCTTTATAACCTTTAATACCCATGTTCAACACCCTATAAAAATTAAAAAATTAAATTAGTCTCTTGGAGTTAAGTCCAAAACCATTCCAGCTGCAACTGTCATACCCATGTCTCTAATTGCAAACCTACCGAGTGGTGGAATCTCTTTAACTCTTTCGAGAACCATTGGTCTTGTTGGCTGAAGCTTTACTATCGCTGCATCTCCAGTCTTGAGGAATTGTGGGTTTTCTTCTTTAACCTGACCAGTTCTTGGGTCTATCTTCTTTTGCAATTCTATGAATTTACAAGCAACTTGAGCGGTGTGTGCATGAACAACTGGTGTGTATCCAATAGTTATAGCAGTTGGGTGCTGTAATACGATTATCTGAGCTGTGAAGTCTCTAACAACTGTTGGCGGGTTTGTTGTGTGTCCACACACATCTCCTCTTCTTATGTCGTTCTTACCCACACCTCTGACGTTGAAACCTATGTTGTCACCCGGATAAGCCTCTTTTATTGGTTCATGGTGCATTTCTATGCTCTTAACTTCACCACTTACACTTGGTGGCTCAAATATGACTTTGTCTCCAACTTTCAACACACCAGTTTCAACTCTTCCTACTGGTACCGTACCTACACCGCTTATTGAGTAAACGTCCTGTATGGGTATTCTCAGTGGTTTATCAACGGGCTTCTCTGGTGGTTTCAGGTTGTCAAGAGCTTCAAATATCGTTGGACCTTTGTACCAAGGAGTTTTATCGCTTCTCTTTAACACGTTATCTCCATAGTAAGCTGAGGTTGGTATGAATGGTATCTCGTCAACTTTATAACCAACCATTCTGAGCAATTTTGCTACTTGCTCTTTTACTTCGTTGTACCTCTTTTCATCGTAGTTTATCTTATCCATCTTGTTTATTGCTACTATCATCTGGTTTATACCGAGAGTTCTTGCCAAGAACACGTGTTCTTTTGTCTGAGCTTGTACTCCATCATCAGCTGCAACTACGAGTATAGCAGCATCAGCTTGGCTGGCACCAGTAATCATGTTCTTTATGAAGTCCCTATGTCCAGGGCAGTCAACTATTGTTATTTCATACTTGTTTGTTTTGAACTTCCTGTGGGCTATGTCAATTGTTATACCTCTTTCTCTTTCTTCTTTAAGTCTATCCATTACCCACGCAAACTCGAAAGTTGCTTTACCTTTTTCCTGAGCTTCTTTTCTATATTTCTCAATTATATGTTCTGGAATTTCTCCAGCTTCATAGAGTAGTCTCCCTATGAGGGTGCTCTTTCCATGGTCCACGTGCCCTATCATGGCAACGTTAATGTGCTCTTTCTCCTTCGCCATATACATCTCCCCCTTTCATACTTTATTATTTAAGTCGAGTTTAACAGCTTTTCAAATTTTCGTTAGCTGCAGATTCAAATCCTTCTCAGCATAACATATAGCTGGTATATAAAACTTTGCTGAGTAGCCTTTTATATTTCCACAAACCAAAAGAAATATATATTTGTCTTTTTTTTAATCGAGAAAAATTTCAAAGGGGATGGAGTTGAGGAGAGGTAAGAAATTCGAATATATAGAGGACTTGACTCCTGTTACAGATGAGGAATTTGAGGAATTGTTAGATAGCTATAATGAAAGAAAAAGGAAGAGAAAGTAGAATTATTCTATTAGGTTTTTTGGTATTGCGTAATGTTTTCCTAAGAATTCGAATATAGCTACATTGTCTCCTATTTTTACATCTCCTATTTTTTCGACAGTTACGATCTTTCCAGAATTAAGTATCATAACTTCAAGAGTGTATTCATCTTTATTAACAACAATACCATCGTCCATTTCTTCTTTTTTTATTAGCATTGTTGCATTTTTAACATTAACATTTTTTAATTCAGGTAAAGATAATCCTTTGTTTATTTTTGGATTTGTTATTAATATCGGCTTCTCTCTATAGACAACAACATCACCTTTTCTAAAACTGGGCAATCTAATGGAGTAAGTGAACCTATATATTTCTCTGCCGTCTCTTCTTCCTGCTATTTTTTTACTTTCAGTAATAACACCGCCCAGCCTGTTTATCACTTCCTTAGATATCTTCTTTCCCACATTTCGCCCACCGATGTAGTAGTCTATACCTTCCTGTCTTTCTACTACTTTGCTTAAGAATGCTTTTGTATCTTCTTTATGTTTTTTAAGAATTTCAATTATTATTTTATTTACCTCGTTTATTTCACTTTCTTCTAACTTTCTACCTTTAACTCTTAATTGCAATATGCATTCGTAGTAGCCACCAGCCTCTCTACTACATTTTTCGCAAAGAACTTTATTAAATTTGAATTGAAATTCTGCAAATTCCTTTATCTTTTTCCCCCAAAAAGTTCCAGTAAGCAAAATCTCTCCTTTTTTATCTTTTAAATTCATTTCGACATTTTCAACTTTAAAATCAGGATGTATTTTTATGTTCTTTTCTAAGTGACACCATACAGCATCGAATAAGTCCAAATCTCTCCATTTTCCTTCGATTCTATACATTCCACATCTCGGACAGACAGTTAAGTCTATTTTTTCAATTTCAATAATTTTGTTTCTACTTAAGTAACAATCCACACAGATACTTTTGTCACTTTCTTTCCCGCATATTACACACTTCACAAACATTGAGTTACTAGTTTGGACATTTCAGTTTTTTGTTTATTTCACGTTAACTCTATATAAGCAATAGATAAATTTCAAACCATGTTTAGGAAACTTAGAAGAGAAGTGATTAATCTTCTTGGAGATTATGGTGAAGAGCGGTTCTTAAGAGAGAGTGAGCATGCTGAACTATCTTCAACTATAGCATTTAAGTTAGCTAAGGAAATGAGAAAAAAACCTGAAGAAATTGCTGAAGAAATAGTATCATCTCTTGAATTTGATACAAAGTATATAGGGAAAGTAGAAACAGTTAGAGGATACATAAACTTCTATACTAATGCTGAATACTTAGAAGAAACTATAAACAAAATTTTAGATGAGGACGAAAACTACGGATCGTTTTCTATTGGTTTGGATAAAATTTTAATTGAACACACCTCAGCTAATCCAGATGGGCCATTACACATTGGACATATAAGAAACTCAATAATTGGAGATACTCTTGCAAGACTATTTAAAAAAGCAGGAGTCAATGTTAAAACCCATTACTACGTTAACGACATGGGGAGGCAGATAGCGATAGCAAGTCTTGGATTTAGGAATTTTGGTATTGATAAATCAAAAAAACCAGATCATGCTATAGTTGAAGCATATATAAAAATGAATAGAGAGATAGAAAAAAATCCTGAAATTGAAGCTGATGTTGATAAATTGATGGTTGAATATGAGATGGGAAAGGATGAGGTTGTAAAACTGTTTAAAGAAGTTGTTAATTTAGCCTTAGAGGGTATTAATCAAACTTTAAGAAAATTAAACGTTTATCATGATGAGTTTGTGTGGGAGTCTGAATTTGTTAGAAACGGGTATGTGGATAGAGTAATTGAAATGCTCGATAAAAAAAGTATGTTGAAAGAAGAAGATGGAGCTTTAGTTATAGACATGCAAAAACTTGGATACGATAAAAATGTAGTAGTAAAAAGAAAGAATGGAACTACTTTATACATAACAAGGGATTTAGCCTATCATATCTGGAAAAACGAGAATTATGACAACTTTATTAATGTGCTTGGGGCAGATCATAAATTGATAGGTAAACAACTTCAGGACATAATAAAAGTTCTTGGATTCAAACCCCCTGAGATCGTATTTTTTGAATTTGTATCTTTGCCTGAAGGGTCTATGAGTACGAGGAGAGGGAAATTTGTTTCAGCAGATGAATTAATAGAAAAAGTATATTTGGAAGCTAAAAATATTGTTAAAGATAGAAAAGATTTAGAAAATGAGGAAAAGGAAAAAATAGCTGAAGCTGTAGCTGTAGGTGCTTTAAGATATGATTTTGTTAAAGTTGCACCAGAAAAGCCAATGACCTTTGACTGGAGTAAAGCATTAGATTTTAAGAGGCACACTTCGGCATACATTCAATATTCACACGCAAGAGCGTGTAGCATTCTAAGAAAGGCAGTTAGTGATGGTAAACCTGAAATAGAATTTTCAGCAGATTTGTGTAGTAGTATGGAAAGAGAGCTTGTGATTTTGCTTTCTAAGTTTTCATGGATAGTTGAAAAATCTATAAAAATGCTTAGACCAAACGTTTTTGCAGAATATCTAATGGATGTAGCATCTAAGTTTAATGATTTCTATACTGAGCATCCAGTATTAAAGGCTGAGAGAGAATTGATGATGCACAGATTGGCTATAGTGGATTCTTGTAGAATTGTTTTAAGAAATGGTTTAGAATTGCTTGGAATAAAACCACTTGAAAAAATGTAAATAAATTATAGTTTTCTTAAATTTTTTTAAAAAGCAAACATTATAATTTTGGTGGGTGTACAACTTTCATGTCATTTCAGGAGGATGATTTGGTAAGAAGATGTATTTTAAACATTGTATTATCATTTAGTTTTGGTTTAATTCTCTTACTTTGGGCTTATGGTTTATATGGTGTAATAAAAACTTTTAAAATATATTTTTATCCCCAATATATTGCTTTTGTTTTTGCTTTATTTTATATATTGTTTTCAATATTGCTTGAGCATAGGGGTGTTGAAATGCCGTACATATTGGTGAGTGGAGCTATTTTATCTTTGTTTGCTACTTTTTTTATTACATGTGTTGTGAATGGGATACTGTGGATTTACAAAAAAGGCTTACCTGATTTTAATTCTTGTTTACTTGAAATTTCTTTAACATCTGTTGTCGCTTTCATAATTATTAAACTAATAACATTCAACAACAAAGCTTAAATATCTTTTTAGTTTTAGTTGAGAGAAATACGAAGTAGGAGGAGTTTGAATTGGTAGAAATTACTGAAGTTAGAATATATAAAGCAAAAGGAGATGGGGCTGTAAAAGCATATGCGTCTGTGTCCCTTGACAACGAATTTGTAGTCAAGGGTTTAAAAGTTCTTGAAGGAGAAAACGGTCTCTGGGTTAGTATGCCCAGTAGAAAGTTGAGAGATGGGTCATTTCAGGATATATTCCACCCCGCGAGTAAGGAAGCAAGAGAAAAGATAGTTAACGCTGTTTTGGAAGAATATAAGAGACAGGCATAATATTTCTTCGCAAACTTTTTAAAAATTTTGAATTTTATATATATTTTATGAGAATCTTAGTTATAGGGGATACACACGTTCCCGATAGAGCTGATGAAATACCAACACCAATAAAGGAATTCATAAGACAGGGATATGATATCCTCGTTTTTACTGGAGATGCTACTACAAAAGAGATACTATCAGAAATAACAAAAATGAGTGGTGCTGATATAGTTTATGCTGTAAGAGGAAACATGGATTATCTAAAGCTTCCGCTTCAGGAAGTATTTACTGTTAAGGGTATAAAGTTTGGAGTAATACATGGCCATGGTGTTTATCCGAGGGGTGATAGAAAAAAACTTGAAGAAATGGCAGTAAAAATGGGTGTAGACGTATTGATAAGTGGACATACACATAGATACGATGTTTACGAGGGTAAAGTTATATTGTTAAATCCCGGATCTGCTACTGGTGTTTGGAGTGGTGGGAATGCATCAATGATCCCTTCTGCCATGTGTGTTGAAGTTGATGAAAAAATAAATATCGTGTTGTGTTTAAATGGAAAATATGAGTTTTTTGAGTTACATTCTATTTAAATTATATTGAATTCCAATCAGTAATTCCTTTTTCTGTTATTAGCTTAGATAAATTGGCATCCACAAATTCAAACGGATAAACGACCTTTGGAGATTTATCAAGTTTGTAAAGTGGAGATACGACAAATCTTTCCAATCCAAAATGCTTGGAAACAAGCATTAAAGGTAAAGTACCCAATTTATTCACAAGACCTCTATTATTTATTGCATCTGCACCACAAATTGAAATTTCACATTTTTTGGCATATATGCCCATTTCTGAGTCTTCTATAACTTTTACATCATATTTTTCTTTGAGCCTTTCTGCTGTAAAAAGCCCCTATTTACCTGGTCTTGAAATTAAAACATATATTTTTGCTGGATTTGAGAGCATTATAGACTTTTCTACAATTCCACTTCTGCTTATTGTAATCATATTTTTATCATTTAAAAATTTAGATAGATTAAGTGCTGAAAAATAATTTGATTTTTCAACTTCTTTTTTTATTTCTATAGCTGATTTAGTTTTTATCAATTTTAGTGTTTTTACTAAACCAGCCATACTTTCATGTACCTTTGCTATTTTTTCCGCTAAATTTATAGCTTTATTTTTATCTTCTTTTTCCACTTTTACAAGCAAATCTAACGCATCTATTAATATTCCCGAACATCCTCTTTTTCTATCTTTTAATAAATTTTCGACATTCATTCTACCAAATTCAAATTAAATTCTTTTGCTATTTCCATTGCTCTTTTAATCTCTTCGCGATTCAATCTTCTTGCAATTTCCTTCCATTTTTCTGGATACATTGATACAAGGAATTCAGGTCTATACTGGTACATCATGTTAAATCTAACTTTGGGTATGTTTTTGCTTACCCACTCTGCTATTTTGTATGTACAGCATTCCAAGTTATTTGGCATAACTAAGTGCCTTAGTAGAATTTCACCAGTTTCATAAGCTCTTTTAAAATTTCTTGTAACAACATTCCAATAATTTTTTACCTTAGAATACTTCTCTGCACATTTATCGTTACCGTATTTAAAATCTCCAAGCCAGACATCTACAACATCTTCTATCACTTCAGCTAACTCTTCAGTGTGATACATATTAGAATTCCAGATTACTGGCACATTTAACCTTACGTTACTTAGGATTTCCATAATTGTGTGAGCGTGTTGATCTGGATTGCCTCCTACAAAGTTAACGTTTCTACTACCTTGTAAAAACCTAATTTCTATTATCTTTGCCATCTCTCTTGGATTTACCAAATAATCATCCTCGTAAACTATATCGTAGTTTTGACAAAAAACGCAAGCAAAAGTACACCTATTGAAAAATATTGTATGTGAAGGAATTAATTCTGGTTCTTCTCCCATATGTAGAAATTCTGATGAGTAATAACTTTCAACACTGCATTTACAAAAACCCCTCTTAACGTATCTATCTACTTTACACTTTCTTTCACAGAAATTGCAGTTGTGAAGTCTCTTTTTTAGTAGATCTGCTTTTAAGTGTAAAAATGAATATTCTGGAAAATTTAAATTACTAATATCAACTTCGTTCTCATCGAATTCTAAAATAACTTTTTTAAACTCCTTCTTAAGTTTTTTATGCTCTTTTTCTATTTCATCCCCATCTACTCTCTCAGCTTCGATACTTTTTGCTATTAAAAATTTAGCAATTCCATTTCCAGAACATATAAGGCTATATCTCTCTAATCCCGGAACTTCCAAACTTTTTCCCCTCTTCTATTGCCCTCCTCTAATATACCCCTTCTTACCATTTCCTCAAGAACATCTTCAAGTTTTCCCGGTTGAGAAATTTCAAGAGCAGTAGGATCAATTCCAAATTCTTCATATAGTTTCCACTTTATTTCCCATAAGCTTAGAAACTCATCAGTAATTACTTTTTCCAGTAAATCTATCATTTCTTCATAAAAATTCCAGGGGAATACTATCCATACATCTTCAATAACGTAATCGCCAAAGTAATGTGGGATGTACGAGGATGATTGTTTAAGTACTAATACTGCAGTTTTTACTTCCTCACCTTCACAAAGTTCTTCTGCCAGTTCAAGACTTCTACCAGTATTTGCTACATCATCAACGATCAAAATTTTTCCTTTTGCTTGGGAAAAATCATCTTTTGAAACCTCTGGAATCAATCTTGTCGTAGCTGAGTAATGCTTTGCCCTCACACTAATCAAATCTTTTATCCCAAGCATATCACACAGTATATTTCCTGCAAACCAACCTCCTCTCGCCAAAGCTACAATGCAGTCGGGCATGTAGTCATCTTCTCTTATCTGTTCAGCTAATTTTTTACATAGCCTATCCATGTAGTACCAGTTTGTTATCGTCACCTTCATACTATTAGTTATTTTTTTCAGTTTTTCAGCTTTTCCTTAACTAATCCTTTGGTCTTTTAACAACTCTAAAGATTTCATCTTTTAGCTTCTTACCCGTTTTCTTTTCCCATTCTTCAATAGGTATGCTAAACTCCTCGTGAATTTTATCTCTATATATCTCCGGTAAAACGTTAAATGCACAGAAAGGAATTATTCTTCCGTCAGGCGTGCTGTAGTGTATTACACATCTTTTAACTCTTTCTATGTCGTAATTGTATAAATCTTGGAAGTGCATCATACCTATGAACAAAGTTCTGACATGGAATTCGCTTAAAGCTGTGTAATCGTGCCTAACTAAAACGTCAAAGAGTATTTTACTGATATCAAATCCTTTTGGAGCTTTTGAGTTATCAACAAACTTTCTAACATCGAGTATTCCTTTTAGCATTTTTAAAGTTTTAATTCTGCTGTTAGCCAATTCTTCTGCCTTTTCATCAAGATATTCAAAAAATCCTTCAACATCAACAAACCTTGTAATTGGTACGATTTTCCCATCTATGTTAAAAACGTAGGTAGCCATACCACAAGCAAAATGACAGCTAAACTCATATTGTGGTTCTCCCGTTATTGCTTCCACTATATGTGTTATTGGTGTAACACTTGGTACAGGATAAAAATCCCACCTTGAAATTTCTCCATTAGTTTGCTCTTCTATCTTTTTAATTACATCGGGTATAGTTATTCTGTATTTTTCTCTATCTTTCTTTGGCATACTTCCAACCAAGCTCACCGGTTGGAAGTTAACACCTCTAACAACATCCATGTTATCTATAGCGTATCTTATTATATCTCCTATTTGATGATCGTTTACAGTTCTTATTATAGTTGGGACAAAAACAATACCAAGTTCAGCTTTTCTGCAGTTTTCAAGTATGCTTGGAACTTCCTTTATATTCTTGGGGTTTGTTTTTTCATCTACACCATCAAAAGATAAATAGACTGTATTTACTCCAGCCTCTTTTACTTTTACTGCAAGTTCAGGATCTGTTGCAAGTTTTATTCCATTGGTGTTTAGCTGTACATGTTCAATACCTTCATTTTTTATAGCTTTAATTATTTCTATTAGATCTTCTCTAAGTGTAGGCTCTCCTCCGGTCAACTGTACGGCATTACAGCCTACAGGTTTCATATCTCTTGCAATTCTTACCATTTCGATTATTTGTTCGATTGAGGGTTCGTAAACGTATCCAGCTCTTCTTGCATAGAAAAAGCAATACCAACAAGCAAGATCGCATCTATTAGTTAAAACTATATTTAACAAAGCAGTATGACTCTTGTGCATGGGACATAAACCACAGGAAAATGGACATCCATTTTTGCAGTCTGTGTTTGGAGTTTCAATACCTTTACCATCATGAGCAAAACGTGATGCTTTTCTAAACATTTCAACGTCTCCCCAATAGACATCCTTAAATTCACCGTGTTCTGGACATTGCTTTTTTATCATTACCTTTCCATTTTCTTCATATACTGTAGCATTGATGACTTTGAAACATTCAGGGCAAAGAGAAATCGTTTTATAGGGCAACTTAATTTCCTCGGATTTTTTACTTTTCGTTTTATGTCTCAAAATACTCACATTTACACCTCCACATTTGCAACAGTTTTTAATATTACTTGTTAGTTATATCAGTTTTTCTTAAGTTAAGAGTGACTGAGCTTAAATTTTATTGCCTACAATTTTTAAAAACAAATTATTTATCTTAAGATTTATGTTTTGCTAAAGAATATTTTGAAAAATAGTTCAAACTCTCGAATCCAAACGAATATAAGCTTTAGTTTACTTTTGGATTCATGCAACTACTAACCTTAATTATGCGTACGATTTGGTTAATGTTACCCTCCTACACACCAAATAACTTTGCAGTCATTTTTGGAGGCGGAAAACCTATCGATCTTGGAAAAAACTTTATAGATGGAAGAAGAATCCTTGGTAATGGAAAGACATACAGAGGTATGATTGCTGGAGTGTTAGGTGGGTTAATTGTAGCTCATTGTGAGTTTTTAATTGAAAAATTGTTTAACTTTCATATTTTTACAACTCTCAGTTATTTAGAATTTCTAAAACTTGCTTTTGTTCTATCTTTTGGTTCTATTTTAGGGGATTGTTTTGGAAGTTTTATAAAAAGAAGGTTTGGTGTGGAGAGAGGGGAGAAATTTCCTATACTTGATCAATATGACTTTCTCTTAGTCTCACTTTTCTTAGCCTGGCTGTTTTGTAGGAAACAGTTTCAAAGTTTATTTACATTTGATGTAATAATTGTGGCTTTTATTTTAACACCAATTTTGCATAGACTTGTTAACATAATAGCATATAAACTCGGACTAAAAGACGTTCCATGGTGATGGTTTTGAAGGAAAAAATAGCAAAAAAAATGGTGGATATAGGTGCAGTAAAAAAAGGTGAATTCATTTTATCTTCGGGTAAAAAAAGTAACTTCTACGTTGATGTAAAATTGGCTTGTACTTATCCTGACTTGCTTAAGAATATCGTGGAGTGTATATCTAACTTAGCTGATGACTTTGATTCCATAGCTTGTATAGAGCTTGGGGGAGTGCCAATTGCTACAGCTCTATCCATAAAAACAAATAAAAGAATGGTAATCCTTAGAAAAAAGAAAAAAGATTATGGAATAAAGAGTGATTTAATTGGAGTTATACAGGATGGGGAAGTTGTGCTGGTGGTAGAAGATGTAACGACTACCGGTAAATCAGCTATATCTACTGTTGAGAGAGTTAGAAGTTTTGGAGCTAAGGTTTTTCAAGTTATCTCAGTTGTAGATAGAGGAGAAGGAGCAGTAGAAAACTTAGCTAAGGTGGGTGTTGAGCTATCCTCTGTTTTAACAATTAAAGATTTACTAAAATTTCTTTAATTTATATTTAATTTATTTTATTTTATGTCTATATAGGATTTCAAAAATAAACGAGCTACCGAGTATAATTAAAAGTACAGCAATATCTGTTAAACTTTTTACTGTAACATATATTAGGGTTAGTAGTGCCAATATACACATAGTTGATCCAAGTATCGTTATTAGCGGGTTGGCTTTCGTTTCTCTTCTAAGCTTAAAGTTTGCTACATTTACAGCAAAAAATATTATTAAAAAACCAGCACTTCCAAGAGTTGAAATATTCGAAAGCTTTAAAGTGTTGGCCATAATTAGAGTTAAGGCTGAAGTTAATATCAGACCTTCAACAGGTTTGTTCCATACTTTCTTTTCCATAAAAGATGGCATTTCCCTATATTTTGCTATTATATAACTAACTCTTGCTGAACCGTATAGAGTTGCATTTATTGCTGATCCAGTAGATAACAAGGCAGCTATGGCTATGAGTGTAAATCCAGCTTTTCCAAGAAAAGGTTTTGCTGCAGCGGCAAGAGCGTAATCTCTTGCATTTATTATTTGTTGGAAGGGTAAGTTGCCCACAGTGACTATTGCAACTGAAACATAGAGAAATACAACAAAACCAACAGCAGTGTAGTATGCTTTGGGTAAAAAAGATAGATCTTCTACATCCAGTGCCGTATTAGCTATTAATTCAAAACCCTCGTAAGCAAGAAAGATTATCATGCCCCCAGCAATTAATTCAACTGGCGAAGGTATGTGTGTATAAAATCTTGAAATTTTTATGCTCCACAGACCAGCTAATACAAAAAACATTAAAATAGCTACTTTAATAGCCACAATATACTCTTCCACTTCACCTACAACTCCAGCACTCATTAGATTTAGAATGGTCATAACTAAGATTATTAGCGTTGTAAAAAGGTGCCTATAAAATTCAAACGGATGAAAAAAGCTGGCAGCATAACTTCCAAATGCGTAAGAGTATAGAGATAGCATAACTATGTAACTTTCCCATAAAAGTACGTTTAAAGAACCTGTAATTATCCCTACTCCAAAAGCTCTGTTAAGGAATTCTACAGTCCCTCCTGGACTTGGGTATGTTACTGTTAACTTAGCATAGGAGTAAGAGGTTATTAATGCAATTAACCCTGCAAGAAAAAATGCTAAGGGTGTAGCGCCTCCAGAAAGTTGAACTGCTAAACCAAGAACAGCAAATATGCCACCACCGACCATACCGCCTATACCTATTGAGACCGCCGACCAAAATCCTATTTTTTCCTTCACTAATATCAAATTGTTTCTCTAAGTTTATTTTGTTTTTTGTTGTTTTTTGTTTTGCACCTTTCTATCGTAACATACTATGTAGAACGCCAATAAGCTTTTCCACTTACCAAACGGGTCAATTATCTCTCTAACATCTTTATCTTTTACATCTTTTAATCTTAAATTAAAAATTCTTGATATACCCCTTCTAATTCCAAGATCGCTTGCAGGATAAGTGTTTTTTCTGAAAGCATAGTTTAAAAATAATTCAGCACTCCATCTACCTATTCCTTTAAACTTAGTCATATAATCTATTGCATCACTTTCACTCATTTTTTCCACTTTTTTTAAATTTAATTCTCCATTTAAAATTTTTTCAGTTAAATTAAGTATATATTTATATCTATAACCAAGTTTAGCATCTTTAATTTTTTCACCAATTTTAGCTATTTTTATTTCATTTGGAAATTTATATAATTTTATTTTTTTATTTTTTATAGTTTCTTCTACTTTATCTCCAGAAATCATAACTAAACTTTCGATTGTCTTCATTGCAAATTCAAAATTTACTTGTTGTTGTGCTATCGTTTCAATTAACGCCTGATATGGTTTTGGTGATGCTGGACTTCTTAGACCATAAAATTCATCTATAAGAAATGAAAATTTTGAATCTGAAATTTCTGAATAGAAGTCATCTAATTTTATATCCATTCCAAGTATAAATTTTAATTTATTTTTTGCCTTCCTCTTTTTGGTAGAGCCTTCTAAAAATTTATTTGAAAAAATAAAATTATCTCCATCATATCCAACTATGCCATTCTCTAAGCATATGTAAAAAGTTTCATCCTTATAACACCATGTACCATTTCTTATCATTTCGTGTGTTGTTATTTTCAACCACTTTTGCTTGGTCATAGTTGCTTTAGAAACTATTTTTGCTTTTTATGTTTTCGAAATTAGATTACCTTTTATTGGTAACCATCTTATTAATCGTGAAGGACTTAAATAGCTTATTCAAACTGACAATGGTTTATCAAACATTTTGATAAATGAATTATAACATAATACCAAATTAATTATAAGATTACCTCTGGAAAATAAAGCTTTAATATTATAAAACAAAAAACTTATATACTTTTATTAAATGCAATCTTACAAAAATTAGGAGGTGCGAGTAAAACATGCCAATTTCGGCATTGATGGCATTATCTTATGCTGCATTCGCTATTTTCGTTATCGTAGTAGCATCTAAGTGGGTTAAGTGGTCTTCAATGCCCATGCATCTTAGATGGGAGCTGTATCCAGTACCACACGAAGCTGGAAGAAATCAATATGGAGGCAGCTATATTGAAGAGGTAGATTACTGGAAAAAACCAAGGGAGACAACTCTCGCAGGAGAGCTAAAAGATATGTTCTCAGAAATGCTATTCATAAAAAGAGTTTATGAATACAAGAGACCACTGTGGTGGTTAACGTATCCTTTCCATGCAGGAATATACTTGATATTGGCTTGGTTTTTCCTATTGTTCGTTCATGGAATTCTAAGTGTATATATTAGCATACCAGTACTGGCAAAAGTAGTCTATTATTTAATACAGATCTGTGGGACAATAGGCATTATTGCGGCAACTTTGGGTTGTATTGGACTTATTATCAGGAGATTTAGTGATAAAGACATGCTCAACTATACTGCTGGGGTAGAGATATTCAATCTGTTTTTTATACTAATAGTACTTTTAACTGGTATTGCTACATGGATAACTTACGATCCTAACTTTCAGCATGCTATGGAGTTTATGAAAGCTTTAGTTGCCTTTAACTCAGCATATCTACCCAAACTTACCACAATTGCTGAAGTACACGTAATTCTACTTTGCCTTTTGTGGATATATATACCGTTTACAAAGATGTCTCACTTTATTGGAAAGTACTTTACTTTCCACAAAGTTCTATGGGATGATGAATTGAACGTTCCGGGTAGTAAGGTGGAAGCTAAGGTTAGGGAACTAACCAGATTACCAATGCCTTGGAGTGCTCCGCATGTTGATACTGGTAAAAGTTGGGATGAAAACGCTCTTGAAAATCCTAAGGATGAGTGGGGGAGGTGGAAATATTGAGTAGAGAGATAAAGCCTGAGGATGCAGCTTCACCTGTAGATCAGCTTGTTAAACTTACAGTTAGAGATTTGGAAAAGTTACCACCACCTTATGATAAACCGGGAATGGAACCAGAACTAACAGATCCTAAGCCAGAGTGGAAAGAAAAATATGCAACTGATTTGGATGGATATATTGCTATAGACTTGCCTTGGAAACCTAAAAACAAGGAAGAAGAAGAAAGATTGATTAAAAGCTTTTTAAATGGGCTGAACAAACTTTTAACTAAGGAAGGAAATTGGACGTTTTTACAACCATTGCTTTTATCTCTTGAATATTGTGCTAAGTGTCAGACTTGCAGTAATGCTTGTCCAATTTACATCATGAGTGGTAAGCAAGAAGTTTACAAACCAACATGGAGAGCAGAAATTTTGAGAAGAATATGGAAGAAATATTGTACACCAGCTGGTAAAATATTTGGAAAATTCGTTTCTGGAGATATTGAACTGAATGCTAAAACTTTGATGAGGTTGGCAGAATCAGCATATAGATGTACACTTTGTAGGAGGTGTACTCAGACTTGTCCCATTGGTGTTGACAACGGATTAATTAGTCATGAGATTAGAAAGCTTTTCAGTCAGGAAATGGGAATCGCTCCAAAAGCATTACATGAATTGGGTACAGTACAACATCTTAAAGTTGGTTCAAGCACAGGTCTAACACCTGATGGTGTAAAAGATATAATAGAATTTATAGAGGATGACATAGAAGATAAAATAGGTAAAAGAATAAAAATACCTGTTGATGAAAAAGGAGCAGATATCTTGCTTATACACAATGCTGGTGAATTCTTAAGCTGGCCAGAAAATCCAGCTGCATTTGCAATTCTGTTTGAAGAGGCTGGAATCAGTTGGACTTTAAGTAGTGAGCAAGTTGCATACGATGCTGTTAACTATGGTGTATGGTACGATGATCTACAACTTGCAAGAATAGCTGCTAAACATGCTGAAATAGCTAATAAGCTTGAAGTCAACAAGATAGTTGTTGGAGAATGTGGACACGCACATAAAGCAATAACAGTCATAGCTGATAGAGTTCTTCACGACGATATATGGATTCCAAGAGAAAGCTGTATGCCTATTCTTTGGGAAATAGTCAAAAAAGAAAAAATAAACTTCGATCCTGAAAAGAATAACTTTCCAGTAACTCTGCACGATCCTTGTAATATGGTTAGACTTATGGGTGTTGTTGAACCGCAGAGAAAGATATTGAGAAAGTTAGCTCCACAATTTAGAGAAATGGAACCACATGGTGTATATAATTACTGCTGTGGTGGAGGAAGTGGATTTGCAATAATGCAGTCTATGAACTTCCCAGAGTGGAGAAATGCTGTAGCAACAAGAATGAAATTTAAGCAAGTGCTTGAGGCATTTAAAGATTGCTTAGATCCGAGTATAAACAAATACATTTGTGCTCCGTGCTCTAACTGTAAAGGTGCTATTAGAGATATGCTATCTTACTATCAAGCATCGGAAAGACTTAGCATATACTATGGAGGATTAGTAGAATTAATGGTAAATGCAATGGTTGACTTAGAAGAACCCTTTGTGGAATGGGAGTTCCACTAATTTTTATTTTTAAATTTTAATAATTTTTGACAAAAACTTATTTAGCGAGAATTGTAACCTTGTTTATGCCCTATGAAGATCTTAGAGAATTTATTGAAAAGCTTGATAGTGAAAATGAATTAGCGAGAATTAGTAGGGAAGTAGATCCCGTTTTAGAAATGACGGAAATTGCAGATAGAGCTGTTAAATCTGGTGGAAAGGCTTTACTATTTGAAAATCCCAAAGGTTATAATATTCCTGTTTTTATGAATGCTTTTGGAACAGAAAAAAGAATGAAAATTGCTCTTGAAGTAGAAAGATTTGAAGAAATAGGTGAAAGACTTGTAGAACTCTCGAAAATTAGACCTTCATCCTTCTTAGATGGTATAAAGAGTCTTAGTGCAATAAAAGATTTGTCATCTTTTATACCAAAAACAGTTAAGTCTAAGAAAGCACCGTGTAAGGAAGTTATTGAAGAACCAAACCTGTATAAACTGCCAATTCTAAAATGCTGGCCAAAAGATGCTGGAAGATTCATAACATTTCCTGTCGTAATAACTAAGGATCCCGAAACCGGGGAATTAAACGCGGGAATGTACAGGATGCAAGTATTTGATTCAAAAACTACGGGAATGCATTGGCAAATACATAAACATGGTGCTTTACATTTAAAAAAGTTGAGTGAAAAAAACGGAGATAAACTTGAGGTTGCAGTAGCTATTGGTGTGGATCCAGCAATACTCTATGCATCTACAGCACCTTTACCTGAAAATCTTAGTGAATTCATGTTTGCTGGATTTATAAGGAGGGAGAGAGTTAAACTTGTAGAATGTGAAACTGTAGATTTAAAAGTTCCAGCTACAGCTGAAATTGTACTTGAGGGTTATGTAAAACCAGACGAGTTAAGAGTTGAAGGGCCATTTGGTGATCATACTGGCTACTATACACCTCCTGAACCATATCCCGTTTTCCATGTTGAATGTATTACTATGAGAGAAAATCCCATATATCATGCTACTGTTGTTGGTAAACCCCCTATGGAAGATGCGTGGCTTGGAAAAGCTACAGAGAGAATCTTCTTACCATTAATAAAAATGATACATCCGGAAATTGTTGATATAAATTTACCTATAGAAGCGGGATTTCATAATCTGGCAATAGTATCTATAAATAAGAGATATCCGGGGCATGCAAAAAAAGTCATGTTTGCTCTTTGGAGTATGGGTATGCTATCTTTAACAAAAATTGTTATTGTTGTTGATAGTGATATAAACGTTCAGAACATGAAAGAAGTTCTTTGGGCAGTTACCAGTAGATTTGATCCAGAAAGAGATGTTGTACTAATTCCATCTTGCCCTATAGATAGTTTAGATCACTCGACATATATGCCAAATCTTGGTGGAAAGCTGGGAATAGATGCAACTAAAAAGTGGAAAGAGGAAGGATTCGAAAGAGAATGGCCTGATGTAGTAGAAATGAGCGAAGATGTTAAAAAAAGAGTAGATTTAATGTGGGATGAATTAAAAAAATTAATAATTCAATAGTAGGGCTCCCTTAAATTTACAGCTTTTTTTATCGCATTAATTAATTCTTTTCCTTCCAATCCTACTACTTTTATCCCTTCATCTCTCATGAGACATGGTTTTACTTTTCCATCTGATGTAACTCTTATTCTGTTACAGTGCATGCAAAATTCTCTATTGTTGACTGGTTTTATAAATTCTACAACAACATTTCCTATCTTATACTGTCTACGGAAATGCATACCTCTAAGAATGACAGCTTCTGCTTTGGATGCTATTTCTTTTTCTAAATTGGTAATATCTTTGTAGTACTTTTCAAGTCCCGGCAATTTTAAAATTTCTATTACTTGCAGTATAGTTTTTATAGATTCTGAATTCATGTTTGAAATAAATTCCATCATTTCTGAAACCTGATCATCATTTAGTCCTTTTAAAATAACCATATTTACTTTTATAGGTGTTAATTTGGCATCACATGCAGTAGCTATTCCGTCTATGACTTTATTGACATCTCCTCCTCTAGTTATGTATTTATAAACGTCTCTTCTTAAAGAGTCAAGACTAACATTAACTCTGTCAAGCCCAGAATCTTTTAAGTCCCATGCGAGTTTTGATAAATAAATACCGTTAGTTGTCATCGATATCTCTTTAAAATCAGGCATTGAAGAAATAATGTCACATACATCTCTTCTTAATAAAGGCTCTCCACCAGTAATTTTGACTTTTTTAATTCCAAGCTCTTTAAATGCTTTTGCAATCTTGGAGATTTCTTCTACACTCATTTCCGTTTTATTCTCTTTTTTACTCTCTTTTTGACCTTCTCTATGGCAATAAATACAATTTAAGTTGCATTTCATTGTAATAGCGATTCTTAAATTTGTTATTATTCTTCCAAATCTATCAATGAGCATATTTTCTCAGCTCTTTTTAAATCATCTAATCTATTGATATTGAAAAAAGAAATTAGCTTACGATCTATGCGTCTAATTCTCTCGATATTAATGAATTCTACGTCATTCATTCTCTCAACAGCTCTCATTATTTTGAATTCTTTTTTTTGTATAGCCTCTTCGAAGGCATGAATTGAAGTTCTTGAATAGTATGCAAGTAGCGGTTCTTTTTTACCGTTTTCCCATTCAGGGATTAAAGCGTCACAATTTTTTTTAATTCCTGTTTTATATAAAAATTCTACGACTTCTGATTTAACAAAAGGCATGTCTCCTCCAATTATTACTGTACTACCTTCTGTTAAAGCTGTATATATTCCCCCCATTGGACCAATTCCATCTATTAAATCAACAAGGATTTTAGCTTTAAATTTTTTTGCTATTTCGTTATATTTTTTAATGTTATCCTGTCTGCATACGATTGAAATTGAAAATTTACTCATCTCTGCTAATATTCGATCTATTATCCTTTTCCCGCAAATTTTTAGCAGAGGTTTATCAAAAAAACCCATTCTTCTACCTTTTCCCCCCACTAATACTGAAACAAGACAGTTCACAATTTTACTTTCGTTATTACTGAATATATATCTTGCTTGGTATGTTTTGTTTACCATTAGACAGATATTTATTTCCTGAAAAATTTAATACAACCTATGGATGAAGTTCTAAAAGAGTTAGAACATTATCTTTCAAAGGATATACCATATTCTCGAGTTCTAAGTTCTATGTGCACAAACCCACACCCCATAGCTGTTAAAGCACATTGCATGTTCTTAAGAACAAATCTTGGAGATCCCGGTCTTTTTCCGGGTACATTTGAATTAGAGAAGAAAGTTTTGTCTATCTTGGGCAACTTCTTTGGATGTGAGAGTGCAGTAGGTTACATTAGCACTGGTGGTACTGAGAGTAACATTCAGGCTATTAGAGCAGCAAGAAACGTTTGGAAAAAAAGTAATAGGGGTAATATTATTGTACCGGAATCAGCCCATTTTTCTTTTGATAAAATTGGCGATTTACTTGGAATTGAAGTAAGAAAAGCCAAGCTTGATGAAGAATATAAAGCTGATCTATCAGATGTTGAGAGATTAGTAGATGATGAAACTTTTGCTATAGTGGGTATTGCGGGAACGACTGAGTTGGGGCAGGTTGATGATATTAAGTCACTATCTAAGATTGCATTGGAAAAAGGAATTTTCTTGCATGTAGATGCTGCTTTTGGTGGATTTGTGTTACCATTTATTGGAAAGAAAGATTTTGACTTCAGAGTTAAAGGAGTTAGCTCTCTCGCAGTAGATCCTCATAAAATGGGGTTGGCTACAATACCGGCTGGTGTAATAATGTTTAGAGAGGAGAGCTATTTATCATCGCTATGTGTGGAAACACCGTACTTAACTTCTTCAAGACAGTACACTTTAACTGGTACAAGACCCGGAACAGGCGCAGCTTCAATATATGCTGTGTTGAAGTACTTGGGTTTTGATGGATTAAAAAAAGTTGTATTGGAGTGTATGAGAATAACAAAGATGCTAAAAGAAGAGGTGGAAGCAATTGGTCTGGAACCAGTAATAGAACCTGTAACAAATGTCGTTTGCTTTAAATGTAAAGCTTTTAGGCTTAGAGAACTACTACTTAGAGAAGGATGGTTTGTTTCAGCTATCAATAGACCTGAGGCTATAAGGTGTGTTATAATGCCCCATGTAACTGAGGATATTGCGCTTGATTTTGTTAGTTCTCTTAAGAAAACCCTAAGTTTTATTTAATTTCTTCTTTCTAATTAGATAGTAGGGATATAAAATTGGAAAAGCATTTATCTCCATATTAAATTCTGGTACTTTAACTTTAACTGGCAAAAATGAGAATAGAAGTAATATCAAGTTATATGGTGGTAGATTTTTTAAAATCATTGCGGGGGTTACACCAACAGTTAAAACAACAATTAAAATTAAAGTTTTCTTCGCAGCATCAATTTGTGCATTTAAAAGCTCTTTTTCGATTTCAACACCTTCTTTATCCATAATTTTCCCAAAAACAGCTTTTGTTTTAAATTGAGCTAATACATCACAAAATTCCGGAGATGGTATTTTAACATACGTATTCCTTCCAATTTGCGCTATAACTATACTTTTCATAAATCCAAGCTTAAATTTTATCATCTTTGGTCTGGAATAATTTTTTATTTTATAATCTATTTTCTTCCATTTTAAATATTTTTCTATCTCTTTAGCTACTTTTTTATAATCTGTTTCGAGAATGTACTTCACAATTTAAGGGCTTTATTAGATTTTATTAACTTTCCGAAAAAAGTAAAATTGTTTAACTATTTACTAATTTTATGCTCGCGAGATTGAGAGGTCATCACCTAATATGCTTGCAATTTTATAGGGGAGAAGGATACGACGAAAAATTTGTTAAAAATCTTGAAGCAGTTCTCAGTAGGGTTGAAAAAGAGGGTGCTTTAATAGTTGAGGGTGCTGATGACATTTGCTCAGCCTGTCCATATCTTGTTGATGGAAAATGTAGGTATTCTGAGGGTTCTGATGAAGAAATAAAATATCTTGATGTATTAGCCTTAAATTTACTTGATTTATCTCCTGAAAGCATTGTTAAATGGAAAGATGTAAAAAAGAGGATTGAAAATTTGGGAGTTCTTGAAATCTGGATGAAGGAGGCTTGCAGTAATTGCGATTGGAGAAAAGTTTGTCATATTGAGTATTTGTGACCAGCTATGAGGTTTGTAATAAGGGCTGAGGGACATCCCAATATTAGAGCAACACATAAATCTACACTGGAAATAACTAAAGAAAGTAATCTAACTCCGAAAGGCGATTGTATCGTTGGAATAAATGCGGAATTTGGAATTTCGGAAATTCCACAGGAAATAAAGGGGTCTCTCTTATTACAAAAAACAGTAACGATAACGCTTGAACTCCCGGAATATGGATTAAGGGAGGAGATAGAGGCTTTGGGAGATAAAAGACTGACCTTTACTCATCCTACAGACATAGTAGTTAGAAAAAGTAACTTTGTTTGTGGAAGGACACTTGCAGTTAGAGCCAATAAAGCGGCAATAAACTTAGATAGAGAATTTATTTCTTTACTTAAAGATAAAGCTGAATTGTTATTTATAATTGAGATTGAGTAACTAATTAACAGGAAATTGTTTTCTAACTTTTTATTTATTTGGTAGTCATGAAAGTAAAAATTGGTAAATTTGGATTAGTTAACAATTTCTTACCATATATGTATTTGGAAGGTGATTTTGAAATAATTGAGAGTAATCCAAGGGAAATGGCAATTAAACTTATTTCTGGAGAGATAGATTACGCACCAGTTCCTGCATATTTTTATCTTAAAAATAAAGAAAAATTGAGACATTATTCTTTTTGTATAGCTTCTGATGGTGAAGTTTTGAGTGTTGTAGTTGTCTCTCGAAAAAATAGGATTGGTGATTGTATTGCAGTAACATCTGAAACGATGACTTCAATCAACTTATTAAAAATAATTTTGAAGGAAAATAATTTAAATGTAAAGTTAATACCTGCATCTACAAACAAGGCAGAAGAGCTTTTGAAGTTAGCAGACTCCGCATTACTAATTGGGGATGAAGCTATAAAAGCGAGAATGATTTATAGAGTTGTTATGGACTTAGGGGAGGAGTGGAAAGATATAACTGGATATCCAATGGTTTTTGGACTATCTACATCTTTAAACATCAAGGATTTAAGTTTTGTAGATAATGCTTTGATAAAAAGTATTGAGGAAAGTATGAAAAAATTTGATGAAGTTGTGGAAGTAGCATCAAATCAGTTTAAATTGCCTCCTGAATTTCTCAGGAAATATTTTAAAATACTAATATACAGGTTAGGTAAAAAAGAAAGAAAAGGTTTAGAAGAGTTTGAGTCGAGATGCATAGAACTTAATTTGCTTTAGGAGGTTTTATTATGAAAAGTTACATAGAAAAGAATCTAAATGGAGTTGATTTAACTTTTGAAGAAGCTATGGAGCTTTTTGAAATGCCACTACCGGTTGTTGGAAAAATAGCTGATACAATAAGAAAAAAGAAATGTGGAGATTTAGTAACATTTGTAGCTGACAGAAATATTAATTACACTAACGTTTGTGTATCCAAGTGTAAGTTTTGTGCGTTTTATGCTAGAAAAAAAGAGGATGAATACGTTCTTAGTTATGATGAGATATTAAAAAAAATTGAGGAGGCTGAAAAATTTGGAGTTACTCAAATTCTTCTTCAGGGTGGAATAAATCCAAATTTGGGTATTGAATGGTTTGAAAGACTCTTTAGACTTATAAAGTCTAAGCATCCTAAGATACAACTTCATGCACTATCTCCTCCAGAAATATATTTTCTTGCAGAAAAAGAAAATTTAAGCATTGAAGAAGTCTTAAAAAGATTGATTAAGGCTGGAATGGATTCTTTACCTGGGGGTGGTGCTGAAGTTTTAAGTGACAGAGTTAGAAAAATAGTTAGCCCCAACAAAGTAGGAAGTGATGGATGGATTGAGGTTATGAGAGTAGCACATAAGTTGGGATTGAAGAGTAGTGCTACTATGATGTTTGGACATTTAGATAAAGATGAGGATATATTAGAGCATTTATTTAGGATAAGAGATCTTCAAAAAGAAACTGGTGGTTTTACAGCTTTTGTTTGTTGGACATTTCAACCAGAAAGAACAGAACTATATAGAAAAGGTTTAGTAAAACATCCTGTTTCTGCAGCTAGATATCTTAGAGTTTTAGCAATATCAAGAATAGTTTTACATAATTTTAGAAACATTCAAGCTTCATGGCTTACTCAGGATTTTGATATAGCTGCTCTCGCCTTATTTTTTGGAGCTAATGATTTTGGTGGAACTATGCTTGAAGAGAACGTTGTTAGAGCTACAGGAAAAAAATTTAGACCAGCAAGAATTGATGAAATAGTTAAAGCAGTTAAAGCAGTTGGTAGGCCAGTTGCACAGAGGAATACCCTTTATCAAATAATTAAAGAATTTTAGTTATTCTTTTTTCTTTTTAAAGTACTCTAAAATTTCAATGGGTATTGGCAAAACTATGGTTGTATTGTTAACCATTCCTATTTCGCTTAGAGTTTGTAGAACTCTCAACAATGGTGCAACGTGACTCTGCTCTATTATTTTTGATGCTTTAAGCAACGTTTCAGATGCTTGTAGTTCACCCTCTGCCTTAATTATTTTGGCCCTTTTCTCTCTTTCAGCTTCGGCTTGCATGGCCATAATCTTTCTCATTTCTTCTGGTATTTCTACGTCTTTTATTTCTACAGCTGAAACTCTTACACCCCATGGATTTGTTTCTTCATCAAGAATTTCTCTTAATTTTGCGTTTATCCTTTCTCTATTAGATAACAATTCGTCCAAATCTACTTGTCCAATTACGCTCCTCAAAGTAGTTTGTGCGAGTTGAGCGGTGGCTAATTTATAATTTTCGACCTCTACTACTGCTTTTCCGGGATCTACAACTCTAAAGTAAACGACTGCATTTACACTAACAGGAACATTATCTTTTGTCAGAGTATCTTGTTTTGGAACATCGTATGTTATCGTTCTAAGGTCTATTTTTGTTAAAGTTTCAATAAAAGGTATCACGAAAAATATACCGGGTCCTCTAACACCTACTAATCTACCTAACCTAAATATTACTGCCCTCTCATACTCTTTTACAATTCTTAAACCGGAAAGCAGAAAAATTATTAATATTATTATCGCTAAGATCACTAAAACTTCAATTCCAAACATAGTATGGTATCCATTTTTTAATGATATATTAATCTTTCGATAAAAATTATTCTTTGTTTTTAATATTGCCAATTTTTTACTAAATTTTTAAGTATTTTTTAGTAAGACATAATACTTTAATTATCAATAATTATAGAGTAAATATGGACAAAACCATAATCGGGGACGAATTATCTGAAAAAGATGGAATACAAAAATGACAAACTTTAAATATTTCTGAGATTTTGGCTACTTTAGGAATTATTTAAAAAATGCTAAAGGTGATCACCATGGAAAGGACAGAGATTCTTGAAAGGATTAAAGAAGCAGAGTTAAAAGTTGAACAGGACATTGAAGATGCAAAAAATGAGGCAAAACAGATTATTTTAAAAGCTAAGGAAGAAGCAAGAAAGATTATCGAAGAGGCTGAAAAAGAGGCTGAAAAAATTAAAGCTGAAATTATGGAGAAAGCTAAAGCTGAGGTGGAACAAGAAAAAGCAAAAATCAAGGAGCAGTGGTTGCAGCAGATATCTGCAGTTGAGAAAAAAGGTAAGGATAATGCTTGGAATGCAGCCGAATTTCTATATAATGAATTTGTAGGGATGGTGGAACATGCTTAAGCCAGTAAAAATGGTTAAAGTCTCAGTAGTGGGGCCCAAGGAATACTTGGCCACCACGTCTGAGGCTCTACACAGAGCTTTTGCATTACACATAGAGGACCCGGTCGAGGATGAGTATTTCAAACTTGGAGAACCATTGGAAAAAGCATCGACTACCTCTAAGTATTTAGTTCTACTCAGAAGCTATATATCTCACCTAAAAATAGATCCAAGCAAGATTTTTCCAAGCAGAAAATATAGGGCAAGTGAAATTGAATCTCAAATACAGCAAAAACTTGATGAATTCCAGCAAGAAATTGGAACAAGAATTGACAAAATTAAAACCCTTTCTGATAGGCTAAAGTCTATAGATGAAGAGCTAAAAGCCCTTGAACCATTGAAAGTTCTGGGCATACCTCCAAAACTTTTGAAAGGTTACAAATACCTTAGGTGCTTTGTTGGTATAGTAAGAGATAATCCAGAGGAAAAAATTAGAGAAATAACTTCTGATTACGAAATATTCATAAAAGAGTACGAAAAAGAGTATGTTGTCGCCGTTTTTGTTAGGAAAAACGTAGAAGAAAAAGTTTATGCCGTTTTGCAAGAACTATCCTTCAGAGAAATATCAGTTCCCGATGTTGAAAACATTGAAGACAGAATAAAAGAACTTTTTGATGAAAAAGCTAGAATTCAGGATGAAATAGAAAAAATTGAAAAAGAGCTTGAAGAAATAAAAGAGAAAGAAGTAGAATTTATGCTTGCTATGGAAGAGTATCTTAGCATAGAACTTGAAAAAGCTGAATTACCACTTAGAACCTTAGTCTCCAAGTACGCCTTTATGATTGTTGGTTACGTTCCAGCAAAAGAATTTGACAAATTAAAGAAAGAAGTTGAAACAAGTACTGGTGGCAAAGTTATAGTAGAGCAAGTAGAAGACAAAGAATTCAATCCTCCAACAATGCTTAAGAATCCAGCAGGTGTTAGAAACTTTGAATTGTTAACAACAACTTTTGGAGTACCAAAATACCATGAGATTGATCCAACGCTTTTCATGTCTATAATGTTCCCGATTTTCTTTGGAATGATGCTTGGTGATGTTGGTTATGGTTTAGCTGTCCTCGCTTTAGCAGTATTTCTTAAGAGCATCTATAAGACGGAAGGTTGGCAGAGATTACTTAACATACTTATATACTCTGGAATTTCAACAGTGATATTTGGGCTGATATATGGTGAGTTCTTTGGAGCAGAAATATTTGGGCCTGAGAGTATATTTGGTCTTAAAAACATAATGCCTCTGTTTCCGAGAGCTGGTAGTGGGGAAATGGCTGAGATAGCTGCATACGATGTAAAATTCTTGCTTTTGATAACATTGTTCATAGGTTTGGCTGTTATAATATTTGGATTCGTTCTTGGATTCATCAATGTTTACAAGGAACATGGTTTCAAAGAGGCTCTATTGGAGAAAGGAACATGGATTTTTGGTATGCTTGGACTTGGTTTTGCCATAGTGGGATTCACATACAACCTTGGTGTTTACCATCAGATAGCATACTACACGTTTCATATGAACGTAAATCCACACTTTGCAAAACAACCATCATTACCATTGCCAATAACTCCTGGATGGCAAAATGGAGTTAATATATTCTATATAGTTGCACTCCCCCTCGTAGTAGTATGGCTAATAATGCTTCTAATGCATGAAATTCCAAAGATGGGTGGTATAGGTGCTGTAATGGGCTTAGAACTGCTAACTTACTTTGGACAGGTTTTGAGCTTTGCTAGAATTTTGGCTATTGGTCTATCATCAGTTTACATAGCCTTTGTTGCAAACTTCATGGGCGGACTAATAATGAAGAAAGGCGGTGCACTAATAATAGCTGGAATTCTTGTAATGTTGATATTCCACGGAATAAACTATTTACTTGGTATCCTCGATCCGGGTCTTCAGTCTCTTCGATTGCACTACGTCGAGTTCTTTACAAAGTTCTTTGAAGGTGGAGGTAGGATATTCAAGCCGTTTGGTAGGGTGAAAAGGTTTTTGGAGGATGAGTAATTTAGGGAGGTGAATTAAATGGTATTGGATATTGCAAAAGGTTTGGTGGCAATTGGTGCTGGTCTTGCAGTTGGATTAGCTGGTATTGGTGCTGGTCTTGGTGAAAGCGGTATAGGTGCTGCGGCAGTAGGAGCTACAGCAGAAGACAGAGGCTTCTTTGGTCTTGGTATATTGTTCACAGTTCTACCAGAAACAATAGTCATATTCGGTCTAGTTATATCATTCATACTGATGTTCGCATTTAAGTAAACAAACAAAAAGCTTCAAAATTTTAATTTTTTTTGGGAAGGAATATGAGATACGAGGAAGACGAACTATCAAACAAAATTGCAAGGTGGATCGATAAAAAGATACTTAATGATAGGAATATCGAGCTATTCCTAAAGTATTATTGGATAGTATCCACATTTAGACTCGTACTTGGCTTTACGTTGTTGGTATTGATAGTTGTGATGGGCTACAGGCTTGATAGCTTAATTCCTAAGTAGGAGGTGAATTAAATGGTATTGGATATTGCAAAAGGTTTGGTGGCAATTGGTGCTGGTCTTGCAGTTGGATTAGCTGGTATTGGTGCTGGTCTTGGTGAAAGCGGTATAGGTGCTGCGGCAGTAGGAGCTACAGCAGAAGACAGAGGCTTCTTTGGTCTTGGTATATTGTTCACAGTTCTACCAGAAACAATAGTCATATTCGGTCTAGTTATATCATTCATACTGATGTTCGCATTTAAGTAAACGCAAAGGAGAGATCAAAAATGCCACTCGAAGCAGTGCTTGAGGAAATACGAAAAAGTGGTGAAGAGCGAATACAACAGATACTCGAAGATGCAAAAAAACAGGCTGAGGAAATTATAGCGGAAGCAAAAGCTGAAGCTGAGGAAATAATTAAAAAAGCAAGAGAAGAAGCAGAAAAAGAAGCTGAAAGATACAAAAAACAGGAAATCTCAAGCGTCAATCTTGAAATGAAAAGATTAATGTTGAACAAGAGAAAAGAAATTTTAGAGGAAGTTTTGAATATTGTGAAAGATAGGATTAAGAAGATGGATCCAGAAGAAAAGAGAAAATTGCTGGAAAAACTAATTGATAGTTGTGAGCTTGAAGAAGCGGTAGTTTACTCTAATAAAGATGACGAAAATTTGGTTAGGGAAATAATTTCTAACAAAAAAGGATACAGATATGGTGGAAATATAGATTGTCTTGGTGGAGTCATTCTTGAGAGCACTGATGGAGAGGTGAGGTTAAACCTTACCTTTGACGATATACTATCCCAAGTTTATGAAAGTAAAATGAGTGAAGTATCTAAAATCCTGTTCGGGGAGTGATTGACTATGTTAACTCTCGGTAAGAAATCTCAATGGGCGTACATTGTTGCAAGAGTAAAAGTGATGAAAAGAAGCTTGATACCAAAAGAGGAATTTAGAAAGCTCTTAAACATGGACTTTCACGAAGTTGTAAGGTATCTTGAAGAATCCGAATACAAGAAAGAGATAGATGAACTATCTTACAAATATACTGGTCCAAGACTTATTGACTACGCACTATCACTTCATTTATTTAGAAAATATAGGAGAATCCTTGATGTATCTTTCGGTGCTGCAAAAGAGCTAATATTCGAATATTTAAAGAGATGGGATATCTGGAACATAATAAACATCTTGAGAGGTAAGCTTGCAAATGTCAGCCAAGAAGAGATCGAGGAAACACTTGTTCCTGTCGGAGAGTTCAGCTACGATTTCTACAAGTCTTTGACTGCAAAGGACATAGATGAAATAATCAAAGCTTTTGATAGAACACCCTACTATGAAACTCTTTCAAAGATTGGGCAAGAATCTATAGGGCAGATAGAAGATGAGCTTTACAAAATATACTATTCACAGATATTAAATCTGAAGACACCAGATCAACCTCTAAAACTCTTCGTTGATTTTATAAGGAAAGAAATAGATATTAAGAATGCGAAAACAATACTTAGGCTTAAACTGGATGACGTACCCTCAGAAAAAATAATTGAAAAAATAATTCCGGGAGGGTATCAACTTGACTTAGACGAAGCAAGAAAGCTCGTTAGCTTACCTCTTGATGAACTCGTTAAAGCTTTGGAGGGATACTGGTTCTGGAAAGATATAACTTTGGAGGAAGGAAGCTTTTCAAAAGTTGAAATAAAACTGGATGGAGTTTGGATGGAAGAAGTGGCAAAGAAGGCAGATCACTACCCACTGTCGATACTACCAGTATTACACTACATGTGTCTTAAAAAGATTGAAGTGGACAATTTAAGAGTTATTGGGTGGGGTAAATGGGAAGGTCTATCAAATGAAGCTATAGAAGAGCAGTTGGTGATGGTATGAGCCGTTTGATAGTAGTAGGGGATCCGGATTTCAATCTTGGATTTAGGCTTGTTGGTATCAGAGATATTATTGATGTTGAGAATGAGGAGGAATTACCGCAAATAGTTGAAAGTTTACTTGGTAAGAAAGGTATAGTTGTAATAAAGTATGATTTTTATAAAAAATTGCCTCTCCATGTTAAGATGAGGGTGGAGGAAAGTCTTGAACCCACTTTTGTTAAGGTGGGTGGCGAGGCTGGTGTAGAAGAGTTAAGAGAAAAGATAAGAAAGGCAATAGGTGTTGACCTATGGAAGTGAAAACGTCTGGTAGGGTTGGTGAAGTTTATAGAGTTTCTGGACCATTAGTAGTGGCGGAAGGAATAAAGCCGAGGATGTACGACGTCTGCTATGTAGGTGAAGAAGGTTTAATGGGTGAAGTAGTAGGTATTGTTGGGAACAAAACGCTTGTACAGGTTTACGAAGACACTTCTGGAATAAAACCGGGAGACAGAGTTGAAAATACAGGAATGCCCTTAAGCGTTGAATTAGGGCCTGGTCTTATTAAATCATTCTATGATGGTGTTCAGAGACCACTACCAGCCTTAAAAGAGGCAAGTGGTGACTTTATAAGCAGAGGTATTCATGTTCCGGGACTGGACAGAAACAAAAAATGGGATTTCAAGCCTGTTGTTAAGAAAGGTGACAAAGTAAAGGGTGGAGATATCTTAGGAGTAGTTAAGGAGTCAGAGTTAGTTGAACACAAAGTTTTAGTTCCACCAAAAATAGGAGAGAGGACTATAACTGAGATATACGATGGTAGTTTTACAGTAGAGGACACAATAGCGGTTCTTGACGATGGAACCGAACTAAAGATGTATCACAAATGGCCTGTTAGAGAAGCGAGACCATATCAGGAAAAGCTACCGCCAGTAATACCCCTAATCACAGGACAGAGAATCTTAGACACAATGTTCCCAGTAGCTAAGGGTGGTACAGCTGCAATTCCCGGACCATTTGGTAGTGGTAAAACTGTTACACAGCATCAGCTTGCAAAGTGGAGTGATGCACACATAGTCGTTTACATAGGTTGTGGCGAAAGAGGAAACGAGATGACAGAAGTTCTTGAAGAATTCCCAGAACTAATAGACCCAAGAAGTGGAAAACCACTTATGGAGAGAACAGTTTTAATAGCTAATACATCAAACATGCCTGTTGCAGCAAGAGAAGCTTCAGTTTACACTGGAATTACCATAGCTGAATACTTCAGGGACATGGGATATGATGTGAGTATAATGGCAGATTCAACAAGCAGATGGGCTGAAGCTATGAGAGAAATCTCTGGAAGACTTGAAGAGATGCCGGGTGAAGAAGGTTACCCTGCATATTTAGCATCAAGAATTGCTGAGTTCTACGAGAGGGCTGGTAGAGTTAAAACTCTTTCAGGAAATATTGGAAGCGTAACTGTCGTAGGAGCAGTTTCTCCACCGGGTGGAGACTTCAGTGAACCAGTTACACAGAACACACTCAGAATAGTGAAAGTCTTCTGGGCGTTAGATGCAAAACTTGCTGCAAGAAGACACTTCCCAGCTATAAACTGGTTGCAGAGTTACAGCTTGTACGTTGAAACCCTTAGGGAATGGTACGAAAAGAATGTTGCACCAGATTGGGGCGAATTGAGAAGATGGGCTATGGAAGTTCTGCAGGAAGAGGCTAACTTGCAGGAAATCGTTCAGTTGGTCGGTAGCGATGCTTTACCAGAATCTCAGAGAATTTTGCTTGAAGTTGCAAGACTGATTAGAGAAGTGTTCCTACAACAGTATGCATACCATCCAGTTGACTCATTCTGTTCACCTCAGAAACAGTACGATTTACTCAAAGCAATAAAGACTTTGAACGATTGGTTCTACAAAGCACTTGAACAGGGTAAGCTAATAGATGAAATACTGAACGTTCCGGGTAAGGAAGAATTTGCAAGAGCAAAGTTTGAGGAAGATTACAAGACCGCTCTTGAGAATGCTATGAACAAGATAAAAGCCGCCTTATTTGGTGAATAATTTTAAATTTTTTTGGTGGTGGTGGTAATGAAGGAGTATAAAACAATTAGTAAAGTAGCAGGACCTTTAATATTTGTTGAAAAAACAGAGCCTGTTGGCTTTGGAGAACTCGTTACTATTACTCTACCTGATGGAACTGTTAAGAGAGGTCAGGTTTTGGATACTTCAAAAGATATTGTGGTCGTTCAGGTTTTCGAAGGTACGAGAGGTATTGATTCATCTTCAACTGTTAGATTTACTGGAGATATAGTTAGATTGCCTTGTTCAAAAGACATGCTTGGTAGAGTTCTATCTGGAAGTGGAGAACCAATAGACGGTGGTCCAAAGATAGTGCCTGAAGAGAGGAGAGAAATTATAGGTGCAGCTATAAATCCATACGCAAGACAGTATCCGAGGGAATTTATACAGACTGGTATATCTGCAATAGACGGTATGAACACCTTAGTTAGAGGACAGAAATTGCCGATATTCAGCGGTTCTGGATTACCTCACAACGACATAGCCTTGCAGATTGCTAGGCAGGCAAAGGTTAGAGGTGAAGGTGAAGAATTCGCAGTTATTTTCGCTGCTATGGGTATTACACATGAGGAAGCTTACCAGTTTATGAAAGATTTTGAAAGAACTGGAGCTCTTGAAAGAGCAGTTGTTTTCTTAAACTTGGCTAGTGACCCGGCTATAGAGAGAATTTTGACTCCGAGAATGGCTCTAACTGCAGCAGAGTTCTTAGCTTACGAGTATGATCTGCACGTCTTAGTCATCCTTACAGATATGACTAACTACTGTGAAGCTTTAAGAGAAATGTCTGCTGCAAGAGAAGAAGTTCCCGGTAGAAGAGGTTATCCGGGATACATGTACACAGACTTAGCCACTATATATGAAAGAGCTGGAAGAATTAGAGGAAGAAAGGGAACAATCACTCAGATGCCTATACTTACAATGCCCGGTGACGATATAACTCATCCCATTCCAGACCTTACTGGATACATAACTGAGGGACAGATCGTTCTTAGCAGAGAACTTCACGCAAAGGGTATATACCCACCAATAGACGTTCTGCCATCTCTCAGCAGGTTGATGAAGGAAGGTATTGGAGAGGGAATGACGAGAGACGACCATGTCCAGTGGAACGACCAGATGTACGCAGCTTATGCAGAGGGTGTTGACCTGAGAGGTTTAGTAGCAATAGTCGGTGAAGAGGCTTTGTCGGAGAGGGATAGAGCTTATCTGAGATTTGCAGACGAGTTCGAGAAGAGATTCATTCAGCAGGGCAAGTATGAAGATAGAGACATCGAATATACACTCGACTTGGGTTGGGAATTGTTAGCTCTCCTACCTGAAAGCGAGTTAACAAAGATTGAGAAGAAGTACATAGAGAAGTATCACCCAGCTTACAGAAAGAAGAGAGAAGAGAAGACTGAAGAAGCTGCGGAGGCTGCAGCTTAATTTAATTTTTTTTGGAGGGATAGCTAATGACAATGTCGGACATAAAACCTACGAGAATGGAGCTTATAAAGTTAAAGAGAAGGATAAAGATGGCTACTAGAGGTCACGCATTGCTAAAGATGAAAAGAGACGGCTTAATAATGGAGTTCAGAGAAATATTGGAGGAGGCGAAAGAGGTCATTGGAGGAATGGTGGATAAGTACAACAAGGCGAGAGAAAAAATGGCTTTAGCAAAAGCTGTTGACGGCGTTCTTGCGGTGAAAGCAGTAGCTATATCTTGTCAGTGTGAACCGACTTTTACGATAAAGAGAAAGAACATAATGGGTGTAGTAGTTCCAGTTGTTAAAAGAGAAAAAATCAGGAGAAAAGTCGTTGAAAGAGAATATGGAGTAATAGCCACTACTGCGAGAATTGACGAGGCAGTAGCTGCTTACGAGGAATTGGTTGATGCTATACTCGAAGTAGCAGAAATCGAGACTACTGTAAAAAGATTAATAGAGGAAATTGAAAGGACAAAGAGGAGAGTTAACGCTCTCGAATACAGAGTAATTCCGAGCATGAAAGAAGCAGCAAAGTATATAACATTTAAACTCGAAGAACAGGATAGAGAGAACATAATAAGGTTGAAGAAGATAAAGTCTAAGATGGCTCAGAAAGAGGCTGCCAAAGCTTAAATTAAAAAATTTAACTATTTTTATTAACCAATCTCGTATTTCTTAGGTGTTCTGTTCCTTTAACGAATAGTGCAGCAATTATTAAGCTTATCGTAACTATTGGTATAGCTGTTGTGAATACGGCATGTAAGCTTTTTATGAACGCATCCGTAATTTCTAATAGTGGCAAAATTTTACCCTTAGTTACAAGTAAGCTCATCATTTTTATCATTTGAGGGGTCGGAATTGTGCTTCCAAAGTTTACGATTAACTCGTTCATCTTTCTGGTAAAAATAGCTCCTCCAAAACTTATGCCTATGCTACTCTCCAGCGAATTAGATGTTTGGAATGTTCCACTCGCCATTCCAGCTTTTTTCCTTTGGAACTGAACTCATCATAACGTTCATGGCTGCCGGCATCATCATATCAATACCTGAACCAAGTGTAGTGAAAGGTATGGCGAGAGACCAGAAGTCATCGTTTACACTTATGTTAGACAACATGTGTAAGCCTGAAATGAAGTGAAATGGTGTAGCTGTAAAATTCCTTTATCTTGAACAGGCTAACATCTAATATTGGATATTCACAATTAACTTCTCTCGCGACGAAAGCAATTAACCAAGCAATAGAAATTACGAAGCTGAGAACTGTTTTCCTGTTCCACCAATCCCAGTCTTGGCCTTTTATTACTGCGAGGGTGAAAAATCCAAGACCAATTGCTAATAGTATAACTCTGATGTAGTCTATAGGCTCTTTCGCAACACCCCCAAGGGGGTGGGAATAACAGTAAAGCGGCGATTATACCAACTACACCAATAGGAACGTTTATGTAAAAAACCCAGTGCCAGCTCAAGTTAGTTGTTAACAATCCACCTATTACTGGGCCTAAGGCAAAGGACGTTGCTATTAAGATCGATTCAACTCCCATAGCCGCCCCTCTGCCCCGAAGGGAATAGCTCCGTTATAAGAGCTAAGCTGTTACTTATTATAACCGCTCCATTGACGGCTTGAACAACTCTAAACAGTATGAAAAATCTTTGGTAGAGCTACCATTTAGAATGCTTGTATTCATTACGACCATAAACATCCCTATTAATGGTATTAATGAAAGCCATGGATTTTCCCCACCCAAGTTTTTACCGAACATTTGGATACCGAATATACTTGACCATCCTAATCCAGCACCCGTTCTTCTCTTTTTCTAAGAATCCAAATTTTCTGTAAAAACTTATAGCTTCGTAGTTTCTTTCTCCAACCCATAATTCTAATTTATCTCTACTTTTTTGCTTAGCGTAGTTTATAGCTTCCCTCATAAGTAAAGTTCCAATTCCCAGTCCTCTCCATTCTCTATTCACGAATATTTCATGAATTTCACAAACATAGTTATTTTCGTATTTGCTATACCAATTTGAATCACATGCTATAAATCCAACACCTCTAATTAATTCCCAATCAAAACTTTGAGTTTTAACTAAGATATCAGCTGAAAAAAATCCTTTTTCATCTCTCTTCATTAACCATTTGAAGTAACCTCTAACATCTCTTTTTGTCGAGTATGCATAAAATTCTAAGCCCCTATATGCATTTAAGTAGCATCTTACAAAATTTTCGCAGTCATCTATATTCGCTTTTCTCGTTATTATTTTTATCACAATAAAATTTAATTCTCTTTTAAGTATTAAATACTACGATGAACATTGAAAAAGCTAAATGTTTAATTAAAAAACTCGCAAAAATAGATTCTCAATCTGGTAGGGAAAAAGAACTTTCAGAATTTTTAGTTAGTTATTTAAAGAGGCTTGGTTACTCTCCTAAAATTGACGAAGTAGGTAACGTTGTTGTTGATTTTAAAAAAGATTTGTGGGTTACAGCACACTTGGATACTGTAGAAAGAGTTTCAGATTTTAGAGAGATGGGAAATCTATGTTTTGGAACTGGTGTGGCTGATGATAAAGCAAGTATCGCAGCAATACTATTGGCTCTTGAAAAAGCTGCTTTCAACTGCGTATTTTTTGTTGATGAAGAAGAAACAGGGATAGGTTCACAACACTTCGCAGAAGTTAGAAAACCAAGTAAAGCTATTGTAATGGAACCAACCGAACTTAAAATATGCTCAAAACATTGGGGTGTTTTTGAATTTCAAGTTGATGTAGTAGGTGAGAAATCTCACGCATCTATGCCTAAGAAAAATGCAATTGAACTGGCAATTGAGCTAATTAATAAACTTAAAGTGAAAGGTAAGCTTAACTTACTTGGTATTTGGTCTAAACCTGAAAACATCTATGTTACTCCCTATCTTTGTACAGTTAAAATGGAATATTTAATTTCTTCAGGGTTTGTTTCCAAACTTATATTTGAAACTCTCGAAATTGCAGAGAAGTATGGTAAAGTTAAGATTTTAGAAGTGGCAGATCCATTTGAATCTATTCTTGTTCATAAAATTCTTGAAAAAGCAGTTATATTAGCGGGAATTGAGCCAGAAACTGGATACATGCCTTCCTGGACAGATGCTGTAAATTTGAATAAAAAGGGATGGGATACTGTTGTTTTTGGGCCGGGAAATCTTGAAAATTGTCATACTGAACGTGAGTATGTTGATGTTAGAGATGTTGTACTAGCATCAAGAGTACTTGAAAACTTAAGGAAAATATATAATGTGTAAGGAAATTGATAGTCTATGGTTCCTTCAAAGTTTTCAATAATGAGTGTGGGTAATGAAATCTTGGCAGGTGATATAGACAATACAAATGCAACATACCTTGCAAAGAAATTGACTATGTCTGGGCATGATGTTTTGAGAATAGTAGTTGTTCCGGATGATGTTGATGATATAGCCTCAGAATTGAGAAGGTTAAGGAAAATTTCTGAGTTTGTTATTGTTACGGGTGGATTGGGTGTAACTCATGATGATGTTACTGCAGAAGGTGTTGCAAAAGCTCTTGGAAAAAAGCTTGTTTTGAACAAAGATGCTGTAAAAACGATGGAAGGTAGAGTTAGCAGTAGAAAAGCGATTGAAAAAATGGCCACTCTTCCTGAGGGGGCAAGAGTTATAAAAAATGATGTAGGTGCAGCACCGGGATTTATTATTGAAAATGTCTTAGTTATGCCCGGAGTCCCCGAAGAAATGAAAGATATATTCTCAAAAGTTGAAAAAGAATTTGGATGCTTGCCATACTATGAGGAAAGAGTTAGAGTTGAAAGTTTTGAAGATAAAATTGCAGACATTTTAAAAGAGTTATCTGAGAAATACAAAGAAATTTCCATAGGTAGCTATCCAAAAAAAGGATACGTAAAAGTCAAGTTTAACGGACATGATAAAAATCTCGTAAGTAAAGCTAAGGAAGAATTTTTAAGAGCTCTTGAGAAAATAGGAATACCTTACAGAGAGCTGACTTAGAATGAAGCCGTTTGTTTTTATAAATGCGGCAATCAGTATAGATGGGAGACTTACTGATTGGAGAAGGAAACAAGTTAGAATATCCTGTAAAGAAGATTTGATTAGAGTTGATAAATTAAGAGCCGAAAGTGATGCCATATTGGTAGGAATTGGTACTGTTTTATCAGATAACCCCTCTCTAACAGTCAAATCAAACGAGCTTAGAAAAAAGAGAATTTCAGAAGGTAAGGATCCAAATCCTATTAGAATTGTACTTGATAGCAAAGCGAGAACACCTGTGAACTCTAAGATTTTGTCTAAGGATGCGAGAACTATAATCGCAGTAACAAATAAAGCTGATGAAAACAGAGTTGCAGAATTGAAGGAGTATGCAGAGATAGTAGTATTAGGAGAAGATAAAGTAAATTTGTATTCACTTATGTCTTTTTTAAGTAAAATTGGTGTTAGAAAACTTATGGTGGAAGGCGGGGGTAAAGTTATTGCAAGCTTTTTAAAGAGCAATCTTGTTGATAAAATATATACCTATGTTGGTGGTTTTGTTTTTGGAGAAGGAGTGAGCTTTGCTGAAGGCCGAGTTAATGCAAGGTTTAAACTTGCAAGTGTTGAGAGGATAGGTAGTGGAGTAGTTCTTGAATGGATTCCAATAAATTCGTAATCGCTTACAAACCTAATAAAAATAAAAAGATTAATAATATCTTAGCAATAATTCCAATTATGAGCCCCATATATGTTATTGGACACAAGAACCCGGACACGGACTCAATAGCATCTGCAATAGTTACTGCCTACTTGTTGAACAAATGGAAAGAAAAAGGCTGTGGAATAATAAAGGTAGATGATGAGGTAATTCCCGCAAAACAGGGAGAACCAAATCCAGAAACTGCTTTTGCCCTTGAAAAATTTGGTGTTAGTGTTCCTGAAACAGTTACTGATGTTGATGGTAAAAAAGTTGTGTTAGTTGATCACAGTGAGCTTTCTCAAGCTCCAGAAAACCTTGACAAAGCTGAACTAATTGGAATAATTGATCACCACAAAATTGGGGATGTAACCACACCAAACCCAATCCTCTTCGTGAACTTCCCAGTAGGTTGTACGGGAACAGTACTAAAGCTCTTGTTTGATTGGACTGGCGTAGAAATACCAAAAGATATGGCTGGTTTAATGCTATCAGCTATCTTAAGCGATACAGTCATATTCAAATCTGCAACTACAACTGAACTCGACAAAAAAGTTGCGGAGGAGTTAGCCAAGATTGCAGGAATCGACAATATAGTTCAATTTGGAATTGATCTCAAATGTAAATTGGCTGATGTCAGTAACTTAAGTGCAAGAGATATAATTACGAGAGACTTTAAAGATTTTGACATGTCTGGTAAAAAAGTTGGAATTGGACAAGTTGAACTTATTGATTTGGGTGTTATTAAAGACAGAATAGATGAGATTTACGAAGAAATGAAGAAGATGAAGGAGGAAGGAGGATACCACAGCGTAATCCTTATGCTAACAGACATAATGAAGGAAGGAACAGAACTCCTGGTTGTGACAGATGATCCAAGTGTTATAGAAAAAGCATTTGGTGTAAAGCTTGAAGGAAAGAGCGTCTGGCTTGATGGAGTAATGAGCAGAAAGAAGCAGGTAGTACCACCCCTTCAAAAAGCGTTTGCCTGATTTTTAATTTTTAGCTAATTTTTTATGACAAACAAACTTGGTACACTTGGATATTTGTTTATTTTATTTGGTTTAATTTTAATGTACTTCTCACCATTGTCTGGTTTTTTATGTGTTTTTGGTGCTATTTTAGTTGCGATAGCTTGGATTAACTTGGGAAGAAACAGTAAAGAAAAAGTTATGATTGGAAATGGAGTAATAATGCTAATCATACTTATATTATCTTTTTTACTGCCTATTATTGCTGTTTTATTTTGGAATTTTAAAATTCTATCGTTAGGTTTGCTTTTAGTTTTGGCAATTACTTATTTTTCTCTTCTGTTTGATTTGCTCTCTCATTTAAAAGCTTACTTGAGATATAGAGCTAAGGGCTTTGCTTTGGCTTTTATCCTTCGTTTAGTTTGTTTTTTACTCTCAATTTTTGTTTTTTACTCGTTTAAACAAGTGTTTGAAATCAATTCTTTTAGTGAAATGATGAATATTCAAAAATTGACTCCTCAAATATCTGTTTTTGGTTTGTTTGTCATATTGGCAAATCTATTCTCAGCAATTGGTTTTAGTAGCATAAGAGAAAAATAACCAACTGGATTTAGATTTAAAGTGTTAAATATTAGAAGCTTTGAAGATAGAAATACGAATGAAAAAGTTTTTGTAATAAGAAATTTCATAGAAGTAAGAATACCAATTAAACATTTTAAAAAACTTGAGAGGAAATATCCACTTGAGTATATTATATCGATGGGTGAACCAAGAAGACTACTCAGTCATGTAACAAAAAGAAATCTTGAAGTTATAACTAAGGAAAGCGGAATACCTTTACTTGGAAACCCCTACTTTGGAATAATAGATAGAGGAACGAACTTACTCCAAGTTAGAGGAGTTACTGGTTGTAATTTTTGTTGTGCGTTCTGTAGTGTAGATGAAGGTAAATGTAGTAAGACAAGAATTACTGATTACGTCGTAGAACCAGAATATTTGGCAAAATGCGTTAAAGATTTAGCAAAGTTTAAAGGAAAAGGTGTTGAAGTACACTTAGATGGGCAAGGTGAACCAACTTTATACCCGTACATGGAGGAATTACTTAAAAGAATCAGAAAAATAAGTGAAGTTGAAGTTATTTCAATGCAAACGAATGGTTCTCTGTTAAATGAAGAAAAAATTGAAATGCTCGAAAAGTATGTTGATAGAATAAATCTATCAATAAGTGCATTGGATAAAAGAATAGCTAACATACTTTCTGGCGTAAAATATCCATTGGAGAAAATTCTAAATGTAGCAAAAAAAATTGCGGAAAGCAAAATTGATCTGTTAATAGCTCCAGTTTGGGTTCCGGGATATAACGATAGGGAGATAAGAAAGATAATAGAATTCTCTCTAAGTATTGGAGCTGGAAAGAAGTGGCCTCCTTTGGGAATACAAAAATATATACCTTACAAACATGGTAGAAAAGTTAAGACTAAACCTATGAGTTTTCCGCAGTTTTATTCTCGATTAAAAGAGCTTGAAAAAGAATACGGTATAAAACTAATTCTTAGTCCAGATGACTTTGGAATTGAAAAAAGGGAGAGATATCCTTCTCCAATAAGAAAAGGGGAAATTTTAATTGGAAGAATTGTTTTACCTGGTAGGCTAAAAAATGAAAAAATAGTTTCTGTTAAAGAAAGAACAATTACTGTCAAAACTAATAAGAAAGTCGGCGATTACGTTAAATTTGAAGTAGTAAGAACGAGTGATGGAATATATCTTGGTGAAGAAGTTTAGTAGGTGATCTAATGAAACATCTTGAATTTAAAAATAAATATAAGAAATTACTTGTATGTGGTAAGAAAAAATCTACGATTAGAAAAAAATGTTACGTTAAAGAGGGAGAAGAAGTTTTTGTTCACTGTGGGGGCAAAATCATAGGTAAGGCTAAAATAATAAAAGTTGAAGAAAAAAATCTTGATAAAATAGACGATGCTATAGCTAAGGAAGAAGGATTTAACAATAAAGAAGAGTTAATTAAAGAAATTAGAAATATATATGGGAATATTGAAAAAGTTTATTTAATAAAGTTTGAATTTGAACCTTTTGAAAAACCAATACTACCTGAAGAAATGTACTATGGTTCTGAAGATTTAATAGAAATAGCTAAAAAATCCTTAAAAAATCTTGAGCTTGATGAGAAAGAGAAATATATACTCAATTTATTTTTGGAATGCGGTAGTTTAAAGAAAACAGCAATCAAACTTGGAGGAGTATGGGAAAGAAAAAAAGTAAGAGATTTATTAAGAAAATGCTTTAAAATGCTTAAAGAAAAAAATCTTATCTGAAGTATCTTAAGTCTTCTTCACCCTTCCACTGCTGCATAGTGCTCTCCTGTAATTCTTTTATTTGGGCTATTAATTTCTCCATTTCTTTTGCTCTTTCATTTAAGGCTTCTAAACTAACTTCCAACTTTAGAATTTTCATAAGAACTTCAAGCACAGCTTTAGCACTTTTCGGATCAACCATATATCCTGAAGTAACACCCATAAGACTTGCTGCATCTATGCCTTCAAGCATAGCTACTCCAAGTAGCAAACCTGAAGCTCCAATAATTCCCCCACCCGGTTCACCTTCCTCAAATTTAACGCCATACTGTTTTAATTCCTCTACAAGTTCTTTCTTGTTTGCTGCTCCAAGAACGTATGGTTCTTCAACTAACTTTCCTATTCCGTAACCGCCAAGTGTAAAAATCCTCTTTGTATTGAATTTTTTTGCTATATCTATGTATGTGTTTACAAGTTCGAAATGTCCTTCGTTGCTTATACTCTGGAAATCTCCTACAAGTATCAGTAGATCTGGACTCTCTCCCTCAGATTTGTATGCATATATTTCGTTTTTTGGTATAGAAATAGTTCCATCATCTTTCACCATTACTTGAGGTGGGAAATGATGAGAGTAAATTTCCACTATTTTTTCTGTTTTTAGCTCTTTTACAAGATGATCGGCTACCAATTTACCAACATGACCTATTCCGGGTAAACCCTCTATAAAAATTGGATTTTTTATTGAAATATCTTCCGGATTTACTGTATATCTAACATCAACTCTTTTTAACATTAACTTCACCTCCTATAAAAGAAACCTAACTCTTTTCTAAGCTTTCTTCTATACTTTCCATATGGGTCTTCAGGTGAAAACCTTGGTGGAATGGGCATTACAGTTTTTGTACCGCACTTTGGACAAACATCCTTTAATGTATATGTATTGCATTTAGGACACTTTCTCATTCTAACTTTCATTTTATAGACACCTTATACTTGCTCTCTAACAAAGTTACCAACACCACCAAGTTTTTTTATCGCTTTTAAGACTGCGTTTGTTATGTTCTTTAATGCTTTTTCTGCTATCTTGTAGTCTTCAGCCTCAACAGTTACTCTGTATCTTGGAGCACCTATGTATTCAATTTTCATTTCAACGTTCTTAGCTTGTTTATATGCTTCCATCAGAGCCTTCTTTATTCTTTCAATACCATCTGGTGCATTACTTCTGAGCTCAAAGTATCCTCTAACTTTCACTTTTGGTGGTTTTATATTTTCTTTTGCAATTTCAGCCATTGTTTTAGCCAATTTTTCTCCTACAATATCTACTACGACTTCTTCGCCTTCAAATGCAATTTCTTCAAAAGCTCCATAAACAGTATCAAACGTTTTTATTAGTTTTTTTCCTATTTTTATTAGCTCTTTTTTATCAATGCCTAATTTTTCTCCTGCTATCTCTAACCACTTAAATGCTTTCATTTCGTTTTTCCATTGTAATATTTTTTCTCTTTTCTGTCTTTCATTTACATCTTTTATTGATAGATCTATATGGCCTCTCTTGGGATTAACATCGAGAACTTTGCAAACTACTTTTTGCCCTTTCTTAACGTAGTCTCTTATATCTTTAATCCATCCCGGAGCTACTTCACTTATATGAACAAGACCTTCTTTGTTTTCGTACTCATCGAGGGATACAAAAGCTCCAAAATCAAGAACTCTTGTTACAGTCCCAATTACTACTTCTCCCTTAGAAGGATAACCATCCCTCTTTATAATGAATTTTTCTTGTTTTTTATCTTTTTCAGACATCTTTTTTCATTACGCATTGTACAATTTAAGGTTTTTGAAAGGTTAATCAAAAAAGCAATTTTAAGATATACTCTATATCTAATCTCTATTGTATATTCGATATATATTTTATTTAGATAAGATTTATTTACCAAAGAATAACTTTTACTTTTATGACTTCAGTAAAGTCTGTAGTAATTGCAGCAACAATTCTAATTTTGGCAATGCATACAGCTTTTGGTTTAAAATTTGCAGTGATAGCGGATCCACACGTATGCGTGTTCAAAACGCAGAACACGGCCAAACTATATTCGAACAGCTACGAAAGGTTCGAAAAAGTCTTAAAGGATGTTGACGGGAAAGTTAATTTTGTGCTGGTTCTGGGCGATTTGACAAGGAATTCTGAGCCAGAAAACCATCTTGCAGCTTTGAGAGCTCTCGAATCATTGCATATTCCTTGGTACGTTATTCCCGGAAATCACGATGTAGATAAGGAATGGCTGAAAGGCAAGCCCCACTGGACTTTAAAGGATTTCATAAACCACTACGAGCCTTGGCTCTTCAGAGGTAAGAGCTACTACGCAGTAAGGGTTTCGAAGAACGTTCTGCTTATATGCTTGAACACGAACGATCCAGAAAAGATGCTGTACGACACTTGGGGAGGACATATATCGGAGAAGCAGTTGAGATGGCTCGAAAACGTGCTTAAGCATGCAAAGGAGAAGTGGATAATAATCGCGGAGCATCACGCATTGCTGTTCCACCCCACTCCCTGGGATAAGGGAGGAATGAACCCCAACTTCAGGGTTTCTAACTACAAAGAGGTGCTCAGCATCTTGGAAAAATACGCTAACAAGCACCATATCGTAGTCTTCTGCGGGCACTTGCACACTACAGACATAGCATACTACCACGGAATATACGAGGTGGCTTGTCCATCCCTATGCACGTATCCTCTCGCCTACAGGATAGTGGAGATAAAGGGAGACGAGATGAAAATAAGGTTCGTCTGGTATCCGAATGAAACTCAGCAGAAGATGGCGATGGAGACAGCCCTAAAGCACGGATGGACTGAGAAGAGTTTGGAAGTCGCCAAGGGTATGCCTTGGGACAGAAACGTAACTCTCTCGTTCGACCACGGAATAAAGAACGTTATACTCATGATAGGAGATGGAATGGGCTTAGCTCAGTTGCATCTTACCGAACTGACATACGGAAACCTGACGATGGAGCACTTCAACTGGACTTCAACCGGCTATGAGTTAACGGATTCTCTTAGCGGGGAAGTGACGGATTCGGCTGCTGCTGGAACCGCTTTAGCTACAGGCTTTAAGACTTACAACGAGATGGATTCGATGGTTTGGAAGGACGGAAAGCTATATTCTCTGCCCACGGTTTTGGAGTTGGCTGAGAAGCTGGGCAAATCGACCGGCTTAGTTACTACGACGAGGATTACCGACGCAACTCCAGCAGTATTTGCAGCCCACGTGAAGTATAGGCACATGGAAAAGGACATAGCCCTGCAGGAAATAGAGCATAAGGTGAACGTTCTTTTGGGAGGTGGATTGAAAGAGTTCAACAGTTCAACTCTAACTCTCGCAAAGAAGGAAGGATACGTAATAGTTTACAACAGAACGCAGTTGGAGAAGGCTAACGGCGATCACATCTTGGGTCTGTTTGCGGAAGACAACATTCCCTTCGTCCTTGATAGAGGTAAGGATATACCCAACCTTCCAGAAATGACCGAAAAGGCTCTTGAAGTTCTGAGTAGGAATCCCAAGGGGTTCTTCATAATGGTCGAGGGTGGAAGGATAGATCACGCATGCCACATAAACGACCCAGCTTCGGTAGTAGCGGAAACGTTGGAATTCGATAAGGCTGTTGCAACTGCTTTGGACTTCGCGAGGCTCGGGCATACTGTAGTAATCGTTACCGCCGATCACGAAACCGGAGGACTTACGCTGGGAGTCAAATACGGCAGATCGATAGACTTCAACAAGCTGAAGCACATAAAGAGGAGCGTTTACTACATGGCCGAGCTAATAAAGAAGGGAGAGAATCCGGCTGAGGTTGTTAAGAAGTATGCGAACATAACTCTAACGCCGGAAGAGGTTAAGGAGATAGAGAGCGTTATCGGGCAGAAGTATCAGCCGGCAGATAAGTTGGGAGAGATAATATGCAAGCATCTCGGCTTGAAATTTGCAACCCACGTTCACAGCGGTGTTCCAGTACCAAGGATGATCTACGGTTACGAATTCGACGGATTCCACCACCATGTCGAAACTGCGAAGCTAATGGCGAAGCTACTTCTGGGCAAGCTAACGCCGAAAGCTAAGGAGGTCTTGGAATACGTGGGTAACTTCAGCTACGTTAAGCCCTCCTTAGACTTAAATCACAACGGCGTTATAGATTTCTTGGACGTTCTCTTAGCTAACCACTAAATTTTTTATTCTTTTATTTTTACAACATAAATTAAAATGAGTGTGAAATTAATTAAAAATATAAAAAAATCACTTTCTCTACCTAAGGATATTTTATTTAGGGAAGCAAAAAAAATTAGAGACAAATATTTTGATAGAAAAATTTATTTAAGAGCTATAATAGAATTCTCTAATATTTGTGTTAACAACTGTGCATACTGTGGTATTAGAAGAGGTGCTAATATAAAAAGATATGCTATGGATGAAAAGGAAATAGTTAGATTAGCACACTACGCTGAGGATTTGGGATATGGGACTGTAGTTTTGCAATCTGGACAGAACAACTTGTATGATGAAAAACTCTGTAGGATAATTAAAGAAATAAAGGAAACTACAAAGCTTGCTGTAACTCTTTCAGTTGGGGAAAAAAGTGAAGAAGTATATAAAAAATGGAGGGAAGCTGGAGCGGATAGGTATCTTTTAAAACAAGAGACCTCTAATGCTGAACTTTTTAAAAAACTTACAGGTAGAGAGTTAAGTAGAAGATTTGAGTGTTTGAGACATTTAATAAATCTGGGATATGAGACTGGATCAGGAAATATAGTTGGTTTGCCGGGACAGAGGATAGATGATATAGTAAACGATATTGTAACTTTTGTTAATTGGGATTTTGATATGCTTGGTATAGGGCCATTTATACCTTGTTTGGATACTCCATTGGAAAAACAAAATCCGGGAAGTGTTGAATTAACGATGAAAGTGATTGCAGTAACCAGAATTTTGTGTGCTGATACAAACATTCCAGCTACAACAGCTTTAAGAACAAAAATTGGAGATATTAATGATATATTCGAGTGTGGAGCTAATGTAGTAATGGGTAATGTAACACCTGTAGAATATAGAAGACTTTACAGAATATACCCCGGAAAAGTATGCTTTTTTTTGGATCCTGAAACTTGGCTTGGAAACATAATGGAACTAATAAAATCTTGTGGGCTAAAACCCAGCGGTGAAAGAGGTGATAGAAAACGTAACAATAAAAAAATTTGTGGTGAAAAAATTTTGGAAAAAATTATCGAAAAATAGAAATTCTGGTGTTATATATTTTTGGGTATGGGTGAAAAAGTTAGAGATAGAGAACATCATGAGAGATTGTTTAAAGCAGCATTAAATCCTTTAAGAAGAAAAATTGTAGCATGTATCGGTATTCAAGGAAAAACAAGAGATGAAGTAAAAAAAGAACTCAACTTAACTGATTTCCAACTTAAATTTAACATTGACTATTTAATTCAACAAGGGTTTGTTGTTGAAGAAAATGGAAAGCTTAAACTTACTGATGATGGAATAGAATTGCTTGAAGCTGGTTAAACTAAAAAGTAGAAAACGAGAGATGTTAAGGCTATAAACGCAACTGCTGGAATTAAAAATTTGTAAGTTTTTGACATGTCTGCATGGAAGTATTCTGATGTTAAAGCAAAACAAAGGTGCATGGGGGATAGCATAACACCACAGTATCCTCCAGCGATAGTTATCATTAGTCTTTCTGGTACTAAATTACTCCCAACTCCGATAAATGCTGTTAATAGTGGGAGGGCAATTGAAGAGTAACTAAGCTCTATACCGGTAGCAAATCCAATTATAAATGAAACAGAAAAGGCAGCTATAGATGCAGGGATACCAAAGTACTCTAAATGATGGAGGAACGTTTCTGCCGAGTGAGTGTACTCTATTAATGCTTTATAACCCATTACTGCAAATATGAGAATAATTATTTTTATATCAAATGTTTTTTTCAGTATTTTTGCTATATCTTTTACATGAGCTTTATTCTGAATGTAAACTACTAATATCGCTAATATCAGAGTATATAGCATATCTATTTTTACAATTAAAACTAAGATAGCCACAATAATTATGGGGTAAAAGGACTTCAACATGTATTTAATAGATTTTAGATTAAAAGAAAAATATTCTATTTTTAAAATATTCAACTTAAATGCGTAAATCAATGCAGTAATTAATGCTGAAATACCTATTATGAAACAAGATCTAACAATTTCTATTGGTGAAACTTCAACTACTGCAGTGGCAATTATTATGCTTGGATAAAGTGGCCAAATCGTTACCCATACGTGTCTAAACCAGTAATTAATAAAAGTAGCTTCTTCAGGACTTAAACTATACTTCTTTACGAGTTTGTTAATCATAACAGCTGAAACTAAAGCACCTCCCGGCATAGGCAACAATCCAACGAGTAGAGGAAGTAAGGAAACGCTAAATTTGTGTACAAGTTCCTCAGCTGATTTTTGTAATTCTTCAAACAATCCAAAGTATTCCATAGAATAACCAAGTGTAAATGCAAAAATTACAAGCAATACAACTTTTATCGTTGAAATAGAAATCATAGAGAGTGCTAAAACTTTAAAAGATACCAATCCCACACTTAGCAAACCTAAGATTACAGCTCCCGTGAGTATTGCAAGACATATGCTCACTCTAAACCTTATTAGTATGAGTATTACTAATACTGATATAAGCAAGGCTAAGGCTGTATCCATCCTGTGATGAGCATTTGCAAAAACAAATAAATTTTTTTACAACCTTGTATGTTAAAAATTTATGGATATCGACGAAATTAAGGTAGCTGTGGTTAGAATTGAAGGAACTAATTGTGAAGAAGAAACGGTAAAAGCATTCAAAGAATGTGGTGTTTTTGCTGAATGTGTTCATCTCAAGCAGTTTTACAGTGATATGATTAGAGATAATGAGCAGAGGTCTTTTAATGACTATAATTGCATAGTTTTTCCGGGTGGTTTTTCAGCTGGAGACTACATTAGAGCTGGAGCAATATTTTCTGCAAGATTAAAAAGTGTTTTAAAAAAAGATTTAGAGGATTTTATAAAAAATGGATATCCTGTATTGGGGATATGTAATGGATTTCAAGTTCTAGTTGAGTTGGGAGCCTTACCGGGGTTTGATGAGGATAAACCTATTAGTGATAAACCGATGATGGCTCTTACAATAAACAATTCAAGCAAATTTGAATGTCGTCCATGTTTCTTAAAACATGAAAATAAAGGTAAATGTATATTCACTTGGAAACTTGGGAAAAAGGAAGTTGTTATGTTTCCAGTTGCTCATGCTGAAGGTAAAGTAACTTTTCCTATGGAAAAGGAACAAGAGTATGTAGAAACTCTTAGATCGAACGATCAAATCGTTTTTAGATATGTGGACAGAGATGGTAACTACTCTGGCTATCCATGGAATCCAAACGGTAGTATCTATAACATTGCAGGTATTTGTAATGTATTGGGCAATGTCATGGGTATGATGCCTCATCCCGAAAGGGCTTTTTGGTATCCATATACTCAAGGCAGAGTAATTTTTGAAAGTGTAATTGAATATATGAAAAGGCTATGACACTGAGCGAGATACTATATGCAAAAGTTTACGGAAATTTAACACCTATAAAAATTATTAGTTTAATAATAATCTTTGTTTTATCTATAGTATTAGCTACTTTTATAAGGTTGAGACTTAGATACTACTTGAAAGATAAATTACCAAAAGATAGGCTCGATCTTTTGCTTAAGTTTGTTTACTATTCTATAATTTTTATAGTTGTACTATCAATTTTACCTGAAATAGGTGTAAATATTTCAGGTTTGTTTGTTGCTGGTGGAATATTTGGTTTAATATTAGGTTTTGCAAGTCAAAGTATAGTTTCTAATCTTGTTTCGGGAGTATTTATAATGTTCGAGAGACCCATAAAAATTGGAGATCAAGTAGAGATAGATGGTGTTTCAGGGTTTGTTGAGGATATACATATCATGTCAACTTTAATAAGAACTTACGATGGGATTTTCGTCAGAATACCTAACGATAAGGTATTTACATCAAAAATCTCTAACTACGTAACAAATGTAGTTAGGAGGTTCGAATACACTATTGGAATTAGCTATTCCGATGATGCTGATAAAGCAATAGAAGTAATTAAGAGGGTAATAGATTCTGAACCTTTTGCATTGAAGTATCCTGAACCTCAAGTTTTTGTTAAACAGTTAAGCGATAGTAGCGTTGATATAACTGTTAGAATTTGGGCTCCGATTCAGGTATGGTACGACGTCAGAATGAAACTCTTGTGGGAGATAAAGAAAGCTATTGAAGAAGAAGGAATTGAAATACCCTATCCTCAAAGAGTGGTTTGGCTTAGAATTGAAGAGTAAATAGTAAATAAATTTAACAGTACATCTGAAAAACAAAAACGGTGGTGATAATCTGTTGGAAAAATTATTTCTTCATACAAAAACAGTAGATGTATTAATCAAGATACTTGAAGCAGAGGATAAGGGGGAGAAAGTTTATCCTTTATCTATTTCAAGAGAAGTAAACTCACCCTACAGTTACGTTTCAAAAATACTGAGTGAATTTGAAAAAAATGCTATAATCGAAAGTGTACATTCGGGGAGAATGAGATTTGTAAAGTTAACAGATGATGGTAAACAGTTGGCAAAAAAGTTAAAGGACATTAGAGAAATGCTTAAAAAAGATTTTGTTACTCGAAAAAAATTAAAAATTATTTCGGAATTCATAAGAAAATATGAAAAAAGAAAATTTGATGAAAACGAAAAAATATTTGTTTATGCACCCATAATGATGGAATTAAGTAATATTACGAAAAAATCAAAAAATCTTGATGAAGAAACATATTGTGTAGCTACAGAAATGTTAAAAAAAGTATCTGAAATTATAAAAAAATCGTAAAAAGTTTTTAAAGTATAGGGTTTACTTTACTTATGGAATTTCTGAATGAATTGGAAAACTTAAGAGATGAAATGGTAGAAACATTGTGTGACTTAATTAGAATAAAAGCTATTGGACCTGATAATGGAGGAGTAGGAGAATTTGACAGAGCTGTTTACATTCAAAGAAAATTTGAGGATTGGGGTTTAGATGTAGAGAGATATGATGCTGTAGATGAACGAGCAAAAGGAGGTATAAGACCAAATCTTGTTGTTAGATTAAAAAATCCCGGTAAAAAGAGAATATGGATAGTTACACATATGGATGTCGTACCAGAAGGGGATTTGTCCTTATGGGATACGCCTCCTTTTGAGCCAGTTATAAAGGATGGCAAAGTATATGGTAGAGGTAGTGAGGACAATACACAACCACTCGTTTCCTCAATGTATGCTGCAAGAGTTCTTTCAAACTATTCTAATCTAAAAAGAGAATTTTGTTTAGCATTTGTTAGTGATGAAGAAACGGGAAGTAAATATGGTATTCAACATTTAATAAAAGAAGGTCTGTTTGAAAAAGGAGATTTATTTGTAGTTCCAGATGCTGGAACACCCGATGGAAAAAGTATTGAAGTGGCAGAAAAAAGCATACTATGGTTGAAATTTATAGTTGAAGGAAAACAAGCTCATGCAAGTATGACTCATTTATCTGTTAATGCAAACAGAGAGGCTATGAAATTACTGCTTTTAGTTGATGAAACTTTACATTCTAAATTTAATGCTAAGGATGACTTGTTTTTACCACCTGAATCTACTTTTGAACCGACTAAGAGAGAAAAGAACGTAGATAACATAAATACAATCCCCGGAAAAGATATTAGCTATTTTGATTGCAGAGTGTTGCCATCTTATCCATTAGATGATGTAATAAAAAGTGTAGAACAAATTATTGAAAACTTCAATTTAAAAAGTAAAGCAAAAGCAAAGTATGAAATTATACAAAGAGAAGAATCTCCTTCAACATCTCCTGAGAGTGAAGTTGTATCTTTACTGAAAAAAGCAATAAAAAAAGTTTCAAATGTTGATGCAGTACCCGTTGGATTTGGAGGGAATACTTGTGCTTCCTTCTTTAGAAAAGCTGGTTACGAAGCAGCTGTTTGGAGTACTGTAGATGGAACTGCACATCAACCTAATGAGTATGCTGTAATAGATTATATGGTGAAAGATGCAAAAGTTTTCTCTTTACTACCAATGCTATAAACTCTTTTGTTAATTTTTACATTCTAATTTAGCATTTTAATTAAATTTTAGTTTGCGTTAGTTTTAGTAGTATAGTATTATGTTTTGGTAAACCTAAAATATTTAATAATTGAAACTTTATTTTTTACTACGGTGATTAACTATGAATGTGCCAGAGGAAGTAAAAGAAATACTTTATCCAGACGAGTCAGTAAAATATTGTATTAAAAGAAAACTAATTAACGAATTAAAGCCAAAATACTTGATTGTTACTGATAGAAGAATTATATATTTAGATCAAAAAATTCTTAAAAGATATGAAATATTGGATATACCATACGAGAAACTTGAAAAAGTTTACTTTAAAATAGGCGGTATTGGTGCTAAATTCGTTGTAAGAGATGAAAATGGAAAATCTATTGAATTAACTTGGATGGACAAAAAAGAAGTCAAAGAGGCTATAGAAGCTATAAAAGAAGCTATTAATGCAATTGCTGTAGAACCGGTCTCTATTAAAAAGAAAAAAGGATTAATCGGCGAGGAATGGTATCTATTTAAACCTAAGGAACTAATAGTAAGGAATTTACCAATGACTCAAGTTATCGAAAGACAAGTTATTAAAAGAAATGATAAAACTGATCCGTTAGAAAAGCTAAAAAAGCTCAAAGAGTTATATGAAGAAGGAATTATCACAAAAGAAGAATTTGAAGAGAAAAAGAAAAAATTACTCGAACAATTGTAATATCTCTTTTTTATGGGAACAAGGGCGGTGTAAACAAACCTTCCTTCTCATCAAAGCCGAGCATTAAGTTCATATTTTGTACAGCCTGACCACTCGCTCCTTTAACGAGGTTATCTATTGCTGATATTGCTACAACTCTTTCTCCATCAAATTTTATAGAAATATCACAGAAGTTGCTTCCTCTAACCCAGCTCAATCTTATGCTTTCTTGCAATCTCACAAAAGGTTTTTCTGCGTAAAACTTCTTGTAAATTTCTTCAATTTCTTTTTCACTTAGCTCTTCTTTCACATCTTTTAAAAAAACATGTGCTATAGTCAAAATACCTCTTGATCCCGGATAAACTTGGGGAGTAAAGTAAACTTTACACTTCAACTCCTGTATCATTTCGTAAACGTGTCTGTGATTAGTAACTTTGTAGGGGACTATAGCTTCGTGTAGATTGGGGTAGTGTGTAAAATCGCTTGCTTTTACACCCGCTCCAGTTATTCCACTTTTACAATCAAAAACAACTCTATCTATCAATTCTTTTTCTGCAAGTGGATATACAGATAGAATGCATCCAGTTGGATAGCAACCAGGATTTGCTACAAGTTGAGCTTTTTTAATTTTTTCTCTATAAATCTCTGGTAAACCGTAAACAGCATCTATGTATCCTGTATGTTTACCATAAACTTTCTCGTAGACGTCCTTACTTAATCTATAGTCTGCTGAAAGATCAACTACCTTTATACCTATATCTACTAAGGACGGAACGTAATTCATAGCTTCCCCATGTGGTACAGCTGTAAATACAAGATCGCATTTTTCTAAATATTTTAATTCAGGTTTTATAAATTCCAATTCATAAAAACATTTCAAAAATGGGTGTAACTGGTAAACTTTTTTACCTTCGTATTTTCTGGAAGTTACAGCAACAACTTCTACCTCTTTGTGTGTAGCGAGAATTCTAAGTAACTCTGATCCAGTATAACCACTTCCACCTATTATCCCAATGTATTTCATAACTTAAACTGTGTGAGATTAAACTTAATATATTTACCATTTTTAGCAACTTTATTTCTAACCCTAAATTAGCTAAATTGACATTTGGGTTATACTGTTGATTATAATGTATTGACCATACAGTAAACCTTTTTAATTTAGGGTTAACTGATTGAATATGGAAAATAAGTTCATGAGGTTGAGTTTGTCAGTAATGTTAGCAGTGGTAACTGCAATATCTGCTCAACTTAAATTCAACCTTGGTCCAGTACCATACACAATGCAGAATTTTGGTGTAGTTCTCTCCGGACTTTTACTTGGAAGGTATGGTGCAATACCTCAGCTAATTTACCTTGGAATGATTGCTGCTGGAATACCAGCTGCGAGTGGTTTTAAGGGTGGTGTAGGAGTTCTTTTTGGATTTACAGCAGGTTATCTCTGGTCTTTTCCACTTGCAGCAACACTTATAGGGATTGCAAGAGAGAAAATATGGAAAAAGAGGACAAGAAAAGAACTATTTCTACTTTGGATATCAAGCTGTTTTACAGTGATTCCAGTTTATTTATTTGGATTTCTTGTATTCTATAAATTTGCTACAGGTAGTAAAATTTCTCCACTGTTAATTAAGTACTGTAAAGCTGTGGAGAGTAGATTACATCTCAATTTATCACCATTTTGGATGATTTTTATGTCATCAGTTATTATATTTGTTCCTCAAGATTACTTTATGGATCATTTACTTGCAGTTCTTGTTTTTGCCTACATTGACAAAATGTTAAGGGAGAGGGGTATTGTTGTCTAAAATTTATTTAAATATAGAATATAAATACCCTTCTAAAAGTTCCTCTTCTAAAAACAAAGTAAGGCTGGAATTTAAAGCTGATTACGGAGAAAAAGTATTTTTAACTGGTAGAACGGGTAGTGGAAAATCAACTTTACTTAGAATTTTGAATGGTCTGATACCAGAAATGTACGGTGGAGATTTTAGAGGAAAGGTATCCATATATGGTAGGCAGGGTAACAATAAAGATGTATTTTTAATCACGCAATATCCTGAGGAACAGATAATCTGCGATAATGTTTTAGAGGAAGTAGCTTTTCCATTAATCCAAAGAGGTTTTGAATGGCGTGAAGCTATTGAAAGAGCTGAGGAAATACTGACAAAATTGAGACTTAACGACTTAATTGATATGAAAACTTTTGAACTTTCGGATGGGCAAAAACAGGCAGTTATAATATGTAGTGGGATTGTATGTGATTGTAAGTGCATAGCAATAGATGAAATGGCTCATTTGCATCCTTCCATAGTTAAGGAGGTTACTTCATACCTACTAAAAGATGATAGAACTTTTATTTTATCCGAACATAGAACTCAACTTTCTGAAGGATTTGATAGGATTTTTTGGCTTGAAGGAGGTAGTTTAAAGTTAGATCCCGTATTAGATTATAATCTTTATGAAAAAAAAGAGGGTAAGATATTAGTTCATGCAAGAGATGCTGTGGTATATAGATGTGGAAAAAAAGTTTTAGATTGTTTAAATTTTAAAGTGAGAGAAGGGGAAGTTGTAGCTTTAGTGGGTGTTAATGGAGCTGGAAAAACAAGTTTATTGAGGGCTGTAGCAGGTTTTGAAAAAAGTAAGGGAATAGAAGTAAATGGAAAAGTTGGTTTCTCTTTCCAGTATCCAAGTTATTCTTTGAATACAGACAGAGTTATTGATGAAGTAGATATTAGATATCTACATTACTTCAATCTAATTAATATAAGCTTAAGACACCCTCATTCGCTTAGTGGAGGTGAAAAAAGAATGGTTTCATCTTTAAAAGCTCTTAAATCGAAGATTGTATTGTTGGATGAACCAACTGCGGGATTAGATGAAAAGCTAAGATTTGCTTTTATGAGTAGAATTATTAAAATTGCAAGAGAGGAGGGAAAAGCTGTATTGATTTCTACTCACGATGAAAATATAGCTGAAATGTGCGACTTTGTTTTGGAGTTGACTCCGAATGAAAATTGAGGGTAGAACAGCTATAGTTTCCTCATTATTACTAACAACTTCAATTTACATTTCTGGTTTTTCTATTTATATATCTACTTTAGTTTTAGTTCTTGTATTTTTATTTTTTCCAAAAATAATTTTAAATATTAAAAAATTTATACCTTTTTTAATGTTCTTTTTTTTATCATCTTTTATTCTCTCAAGCTTGTACTATTCTATCAAAATCACTCTTTCAATTTTTGCTATATTGATGTCTGGTCTTATTGTAACTAATTTAAGTACCTCTGAATTTTCAAAAGCATTAACGTATTTTAAAATTCCTGAATCTTGGGCACTCTCAGTGAGTTTGGCTTTAAGAATGCTTAGAGTATTAGAAACAGATATTTGTAGATGTTTTGAAGCTGCAAAATTGGACTCTAAAAGTAAATTTGAAACATACTTTAAAGTTTTAAAAGCATTTACAGCTATTGCCGTATTAAGAAGTGTTTCTCTTGCCGAGGCACTCTATTGTAAAGGATATTCCGGGAAAGTTCTGGGAGAGTTGAGAAAACCAAGTTTAAAAGATGTGGTTTTTTTGTTGTTATCTATATTTGTTCTTATTTTATCTTTATTACTATTTTTCGAAAATAAGATCTACTTTGCCATTTGCGTTACCCTCAAGCCTTAAACTACACAACCCGTTTTGATTGAATGTAACGTCACAAATCCCCGATTTATTAAAAATTTTTGAATAGATGGGTTTAAAATTTAATAATATATCCACTTTTAGTTTACCGCTTTTTAATTCAACTATGAGTTTTGCTTTTTCACCTTTATTCACTCTGTAAACTCCGAAAACATTGGATCCGCTAAATCCATTAATTTTAACATGTACACCTGACGAATCAATATATGAAACCCCTTCCATTACATTTCCAAATGTAGCTATAAGAAGAGTAAATAATGTTATTAGTGAAAGTGCTATTATAATTCTAAGTTTCATAATCAGGCTTAATATATTTGGATACTTATCTTTTTTGTTTTTAGTAAAGTTTAAATTTTATTTTACTTAACTCGGTAAAGGTAAAAGTATAAATTACTTTTAAACGTATTTCGGCTATGGAACTGGAAATTGAACTTAAAGGACACATAATAGATTCAATGATTCTACCAAAAGTGTTGGATATAATAATGGATATGGGCGGAGATTTTGAAATACTTAAGTTGGATGTTGGAAAAACAAAAAAAGATGAAAGTTATTGCAGAATACTTGTAAAAGGAGATGAACGACTATTTAGAGAGTTAGAAAAGCTTGGTGCTATTTTGCCTGAAAAAGATGCTAAAACAGAACCGGCCCCAGCGGATGGTATTTTACCAGATGGTTTTTACGCTACAACTCATCATCCTACTTACGTTAGGATAAACGGTGAATGGAAAGAAGTTAAAGATATAGAGATGGACTGTGTAATAGTTATAAGAAATGGAGAACCAGTTTGCATTAGACAAGGTCTTGTAAAGAAGGGTGAACCAGTTGTCGTGGGTATTGAGGGTGTTAGAGTAAAACCTCCCCAGAGACCGAGAGACAAGGATATTTTTGCGTTTATGACATCTGATATTTCTGCTGAGAAGCCAGTAAACTCTACTATAAAAAGATTAGCAAAGCGATTAAAGGAGATTAGAGATAATGGTGGTTATATAATTCACGTTGTGGGTACTGCTATAGCCCATACAGGTGCTGATGAAGCTTTAGCAGAACTAATTAGAATGGGATACTGTCAAGCACTTTTTACGGGCAATGGATTTGCAGTAATGGATGTTGAAAAACAGCTTTTTGGTACAACTCTTGGTATGGATAAAGAAACTGGAGAGATACATAAAGGTGGTTTTAGGAATCACCTTGTAGCTATAAATGAAATAAGAAAAGCTGGGAGCATTAAGGAGGCTGTAGAAAAAGGAATACTTAAAGGAGGAGTTCTTTATGAGTGCGTTAAGAAAAATGTACCTTTTGTAATTGGTGGATCACTCAGAGATGATGGACCTTTACCAGATACTATAACTGATGTGATGAAAGCACAAGATGAAATGAGAAAGTACATAAGAAAGGCGAATATGTGTTTTATTTGGGCTTCTATGTTACATGGAATTGCTACCGGTAATATGTTACCTTCCACTGTAAAAACAGTAATCGTAGATATGAATCCATACGTAGTTACTAGATTAATCGATAGGGGTACAGCTCACGCTCTTGGAATAGTTAGCGATCCGGCAGTAGTTTTACCAATGCTTGTTAAAGAGCTTAAGGAGTTATGATAGAGAATATTTTTAATTTACTTAGAAACCACGAAAAAATGATTTCAGAATCTTTGCCATTAATAGCAAGTGAAAACGTAACGAGCTTAGCTGTTAGAGTTTGCATGCTTTCAGACTTTCAGCACAGGTATGCTATTGGTGAAGTTGATAGTAGAATTTACTCTGGCTGTAAATACATAGACGAAGTTGAAAAAATAGCCGTTGATCTAACTAAGAAATTGTTTGAAGTTAAGTATGTTAATGTAAGGCCCATTTCTGGAACAATCGCTAATTTAGCAGTTTATGGCGCCTTAGCTAATTGCGGAGATAAAATTGCTGCAACACCTATTGAGTTTGGTGGCCACACATCTCATTTTGACACGGCCAGCATTAGAGGTTTAAATACACTAAAATTACCTTTTGATTTAGAAAACTTTACAATAAACGTAGATGAAACTATAAAACTGATAAAAAAAGAGAAACCAAAAATAGTAATGCTTGGTGCGAGTGTAATTTTATTTCCACATCCCGTTAAAGAACTATCTGAAGTTTGTAGAGAAACTAACTCTCATCTAATTTACGATGCAAGCCACGTCCTCGGCTTAATCGCTGGAAAAGAATTTCAAGATCCAATTAAGGAGGGAGCAGAATTAGTTACAGCTTCAACCCACAAAACTTTTCCCGGTCCACAAAGAGCAATAATAATGTGTAAAAAAGAGCTATCTAAAAAAGTAGATACAGCTGTATTTCCGGGAGTTGTTAGTAACCACCACCTACACAGCTTAGCAGCTTACGTAGTCTCTTGCATGGAAATGATAGAGTTTGGTAGAGAGTATGCAAGACAGATTGTAAAAAATGCCAAAGCTCTTGCTGAGAGTTTATATGAGCTTGGGTTTAAAGTTGTTGGTGAAAGTAAGGGATTTACTCAATCTCATCAGGTAGTTTTTGA
>Ga0256840_1000142_pt1 | contig 65585 bp, 62 predicted proteins | sample 355202metaG_FD_185969 | JGI IMG/M metagenome (GOLD analysis project Ga0256840, IMG submission 185969) | Hydrothermal vent microbial communities from Mid Atlantic Ridge, Atlantic Ocean - 355-202 | ecosystem: Environmental > Aquatic > Marine > Hydrothermal vents | place: Atlantic Ocean: Mid...
TTTCTTTTAACAGAATTGATTATCTTAGCAAGAAACTAATTATACAAACTTTAGTATTGTTGTTTAATAACTTGATGAATCTTCCCCTTATTATCTTGTATTTATTCACAGAAGTATAGTATTATTTGAAAGAAAAATATTTTTGTTGAAAAGCTTGCATACTATGAGAATACCTTTGTAATGAGATTAAAAATCTAAAAAAATTAAACTACGAAAAAACAACACCAAAGTTAATGTAAGAAGCGTAGTGTTAATACGAGTTTAAAACGAAAATGAGAAACAAATCAATAATAGAATTAATACCAACCAACTATAACCAACTATAACCAACTGCAACCAATTGTAACCAATTGCAACCAATAATGCCAATGTAAAATATCTACAAAAAGGATAAATTAAGAGTGAATCTACGAAAAACAACACCAAAGTTAATGTAAGAAGCGTAGCGTTAATAAGAGTTTAAAACGAAAATGAGAAACAAATCAATAATAGAATTAATACCAACCAATTGTAACCAATTGTAACCAATAATGCCAATGTAAAATATCTACAAAAAGGATAAATTAAGAGTGAATCTACGAAAAAATAACACCAGAGTTAATGTAAGAAGCGTAGCGTTAATAAGAGTTTAAAACGAAAATGAGAAACAAATCAATAATAGAATTAATACCAACCAACTATAACCAACTGCAACCAATTCTAACCAATTGTAACCAATAATGCCAATGTAAAATATCTACAAAAAGGATAAATTAAGAGTGAATCTACGAAAAAATAACACCAGAGTTAATGTAAGAAGCGTAGTGTTAATAAGAGTTTAAAACGAAAATGAGAAACAAATCAATAATAGAATTAATACCAACCAACTGCAACCAATTCTAACCAATTGTAACCAATTGTAACCAATAATGCCAATGTAAAATATCTACAAAAAGGATAAATTAAGAGTGAATCTACGAAAAAACAACACCAAAGTTAATGTAAGAAGCGTAGCGTTAATAAGAGTTTAAAACGAAAATGAGAAACAAATCAATAATAGAATTAATACCAACCAACTATAACCAACAATACCAATTATCAAGGCGAGTACTATCTAAATTAGACATTAACTATACCAATATGGTAAAACATCGTATAAAGGGTGTAAAAAGGGCAACATGTACAATAAGAACCATACAAAACAGAATTAATGTACTAAAAGATGCAGGAATCATAAAAAGATACAAGTTTCGAGGTAATAGAGCATCGGTATTAATGGAAATAAATCCAAGTATTTTAACAATTTATGATGTAAATCCGTATAATTGTAAAACTAACAATCAATTAGTTAACTCGATTGGTGTGAAAAAATTACATCATATTAGTTCTTATAAATTTAGTAATACTAAAATAGGTAGATTATGTAATCCAATAAGATACAACTATTCCAATTTAAACAAATACGATAAATTTACCATCGTAGAAAAGATGTTAAAATCTCCAACAATAAAAAACTCTCAAGAATATAAAAACTCTAATTGTATCTTGTTTTATGATACGATAACTGGTTGCAAATTTTATAGAGTAAGATTGTGAAAAGTGATTTATTAAAAATAAAAAACCCATTAATCATTAATTAATGAGGGGAAATTACTATGAAAAAGATTAATTAGTCATAGACTAATTAACTTTAAGCAAATATACATTTTTTCTTTAAAGAATATACTTTTACCGATGAAGAACTTTTTTAAACTGATAAAAAAAACGGTCTATCAATCTCAAATCTTCTGTGATAATTTCGGCTATTCCTTGCATTTCTTGTTTAAAAATTATTTCTTGGTTGTATGAGGTAATCAAAGTTTTTGGTAAAGTAACATCTACCAAATAAAAACCATCTTTATTGGGTATTAAAGATACATTTTTCACAGTTCCTTGAAGCATTCCAAATTCATACTCTGGATAGTTAGCTAACTTGATATTTACTTTTTGTCCGATTTTTATCTTACCAGAATTTTGTCTTGGTGTTTTTAGTTTGGCTATAAAATTAGAATTATCTGTCGGAATTATGGTAAAAACCAAATCTCCTTGTTTTACCCTTTGATTTTTATCCCAAATGCCCAAAAAAGATACTTTTCCATTTATTTTTGATTTTAGTACGTATTGTAGTTCCCAGTTTTTAATACGTTGTTTAAGTTGATTTAAGGATTGAATTACATTTTTTAACAATATCATTTCTTCTTTTGTTCTACTTATTTCTGTTCCTTTAGATGTTTTCTTTGCATTACTTATACTTTCTCTTAATTGAGAAGTAGATGCACTCATTGTTTTAAAATTGCGTTCAAATTGTAAATACTCTAATTGTTTATTATCGTATTCTTGTGCCGAAATCATTCCTTTATTATACAAATTTTTATTTCTAGCCAAGTCTTTTTTCTTAAAGTTTAGTTCTGCTTTTTGTATTGCTTTTTGCGATTTTAAATTAATTAAACGTCTATTTAATTCCGATACGGTTATTTTGTTTGCTAAAGCATCATTGGCAAAAGGCTGTAATTCTATATTTAATCTGTATTGCATGTAGGCATTTTCAAATAGTGAAAAATCCGATTCTAATTCTCCTAAAAACAATACTGGTAATTTATCTGTTGGAAAATAGAATGTTTCTTTATGTTTTATTTTTAAGGTATCTAAAACCGATTGTAATAGTATAACATCTTTATAATTGGCTGTATTTTCTATTATTGCTAAATTTTGATTGTCTTTTACATTTTGATTATCTTTTACAAAAATGGCATCAAATTTACCTGTGGATTTTGCATATTCTTTTTGTGGTGGTATTTCTGTGGTAACTAAAACTTCTGAAGTAATAATATCTGGATATTTTACAAACCAAGATATTGCCAATAATAAAAGTATTAATGCTAAAAACAGAATACTTCCCCATCGTATCATCCAATGTGGTACACTTGTTAGTATTTCTTGTACTTCTTCGCTTCGGAGTTCTAGTTGTTCAAGATGTTTATTTTCGTTACTCATTTTATCCTATGTATTAACTTCCTAATTCCAATTGATTTTTAACCAAATGGTAATAATTCCCTTTTCGTTTTATTAGTTCTTGATGGTTTCCGATTTCTACTACTTTTCCGTTATCTAATACTACGATTTGGTGTGCATTTTTAACGGTGCTTAGTCTATGTGCAATAACTAAAACCGTTTTGTTTTCAAAAAAAACATGTAGTTTTTCCATAATTGTTTTTTCATTATTGGCATCTAATGCACTTGTTGCTTCGTCAAAAAATAAAAAATTAGGATTTTTATATACTGCTCTAGCAATTAATAAACGTTGTTTTTGTCCTGTACTTAATCCAACGCCTTCCATTCCGATTTTTGTATTGTAAGATAATGGTAAACTCTCTATAAATTCTCGAATATTGGCTACATTTACGGCATGTGCTAACTTTTTTTTGTCGATATAATCTACACCTACTGCAATATTATTGGCAATATTGTCATTAAATATATATCCTTCTTGCATTACTACGCCACATTGATTTCGCCATGTTTTTTGAGAAATATTTTTCAAATCGTAGTTCCCTAGTTTTATTTGTCCATTATTCGGCTCGTAAAACTTCAATAAGAGTTTCATTAAAGTTGTTTTTCCACTTCCACTAACGCCAACGATAGCTGTTATTTTATTGGCTGGGATATGTAAATCTAATTCTTTTAATACTTCTACTTCCGAACCAATATATCGAAACGATACTTTTTCTAGGGTAATAGCTACGTCCTTATTTATTTCCGTTATTTTATCGGTGTCTTGTTGCTCTTCGTCTTCTTTGTTGTGAATCTCAGACAATCGCTCTAAGGAGATTTTTGCATCTTGTACTTCTCGTATAAAATTTATTAGCTGTGCTATTGGCGAATTTAATTGTCCGACGATATAAGATATTGCCAACATCATACCTAGTGTTATATTGCCATCTATTACCAATTTAGCAGATAATATACTGATAAATATATTTTTAAATTCATTTATAAAATTTGAACCTACATTTTGGTACTGGTCTAATGCTAATCCTTCAATAGAGAGTTTAAATAATCTTGCTTGTAAAAACTCCCACGACCATCGTTTTTGCTTTTCGGCATTGTGTAATTTTATTTCTTGCATTCCGTTGATGAGTTCGATTACTTTACTTTGTTCTTGGCTTACTTGCGAAAAACGTTTGTAGTCTAAATCTCTACGTTTTTTTAAAAATAATATAATCCATAAGAAATATAAAAAGCTACCGATTAAAAAAATGGCAAATATTTGTAAGCTGTAATATGCCAATACAAAACTAAAGACGATTAAATTAACCATCGAAAACAATACATTTAAACTAGAGGTTGTAAGTATTCGCTCTATTCGTTTGTGGTCGTTGATACGTTGTAATATATCTCCTGTCATTCTAGTATCAAAAAAGGCTATTGGTAAGTTCATTAGTTTGATAAAAAAATCAGATACTAAAGAGATATTAATACGTGTACTTAAATGTAACAATATCCAACTTCGTATTACTGTAATAGCTGTTCTACCGACAAATAATGCCAATTGTGCGAATAATATTAAATATATAAAATGTATATCTTGGTTTTTTATACCAACATCTACCACACTTTGCGTTAAAAATGGTAAAATAAGCTGCAATAAACTTGCTGCTATTAAACCGATAACCAATTGCCATAAAAATTGCTTGTATTTTAATACATATTTACTTAGAAATGTAAATCCGAAGTTTTTTTCTTCTTTGTCAAATTTGGTAGTATAAAATTTTGGTGTGGTTTCTAAAAGTAATGCAATTCCCTCTTCTGTGGTTTCTGTGGCATTGTTACCTATCCAATATTTTAAAAACTCTTCTTGATTATATTTTAATAAGCCATGTGCAGGGTCGGATATGTAAAATACTCCTTTTTTTATTTGATAAAGTACCACATAATGGTTTTTATTCCAATGTAAAATACATGGTACTGGTGCTTCTAATAATCGTTTTAGATTTATTTTTATTCCTAGACTTCTAAAGCCTATTTTTTCCGCAGCTTCACTAATACCTAATAAACTGCTTCCCTCTCTTGTGGTTTCGCTTAGGTTTCGTAATTCACGTATACTAATACTTCTTTTATGGTATTTTGTGATTATTTTTAAACAAGTTGCTCCACAATCTTTGGATTCTAACTGTTTGTAATGTGGGAATTTTAACATTTTATTTTTTTATCAATTCTTGCATGTTGTAAAACGTAATTGCCTTTTGTTTTAGAGGATTTGTACTCCATTCTTCCCACTTATTTGTATATGGACTATATCCACATTTTAAAGGTTTGCTATACTTGTCATTAGGATTTTCTATATATGCTCTACAATCGGTACAAATATATCTAAACTCGCAGTCTTTGCACACCTTTATTTGGTCTTTGGTAATGTTCCAATATTTTTTAAAATCTTTATGGTTTAATGCCTGTTCTAGTGTCGTGTCTTTGATGTTACCAAAACTTTGTTTCATGGATGGGCAATTTTTTATATTGCCGTTAATATCTATGGATATTTTTTTATTTAAACATGAATTATGATTCATTGCCTCAAACACTTTATCTTTATTAATACTAAAATATTCATTTTTAATATTACCACAATTATTAAAAGAATATATTTTAGATTTTAAATAATTTAAGCTAAAAAAAAGTTTATTGTTTTTCTCTGAAATAGATTCTTTAGGCGAATCTGTAAAAGTTATAGATACTACTCGCAAGTAGCGTTGACTTAATTTTTGTAAAATAGAGTTAGTCAAATATTTATTATACTTTAAAGTCAATTCAATTGAAATAAAAGCTGTTTCTTCAAATTGGTCTAATAATTTTATTAAATTTCTTGTGCTAATTATTTCATAAGATAAAATATGAATACTATTACATCCTAATTTTTCTAATTGACTTATAATAGATTTTAATGATAATTTATTAGTGTATTCAATTATAATATTTGATATTTTTTTTGGTAATGAAAATTTAGTATCAATTTTAGGGAAAAGTTCAAGTTCTTCATATGAACACAAAAAGGCGTAACCATTTTGGAGTAAATAATCTATATATTCAGTAACTATTTCTCTTTTAGACTTGCCAAAATTGGAAATAACGTTTTCTAACGATTTTTTAGCTAACAGTTTATTAATTATAAATACTAATTCATTGGGTAGGAATTCAGCTTTATTAACTTGTAAATCTATAATTAAAGTACGATTTACACCTTCTACTAAAATACAATTAGCAAATAATTTAAAATATTCCATTAAATAATACGTATTATATCCTTATAAAAGGGAATTATTTTTAAATTACCATTATATCGTTTGTTATATACTTTTTTGTAAATAATATCTTCTTCTTTGGAAATATTATTTGTTACTTTTTCTAATGATTGTATGCAAATGGAAAGTATTTCCTTTTCATTTCTTATTTGATTTAATATTTTATCTTTCATTTCTTAACTTGATAAAAAGTTTGCTATATGTTTCTCAATATTGTAATTACATGGATATGAAGTCATACCAAATTGACCAATAGGGTTAATTTCTAAAAAGAATATATTATTTGTTGTCTTTTCAACAATTAAATCAATAGACCCTGAGTTTATATTTAAAAGAGATGTTAATTTCAATAATTTACTTTTTATTTCATCGGATAAAATATATGGTACAGTTCTAGAGGGTTTCTTATTATCATACCTTCTAAAATCTATCATAGTTTTTGAATTAGATTGTGAAAAAATAGCCATACTCCAAAATCTCTTTTCTAAAAAAAATACACGTAACTCATATTTTTTAATAATTTCTTGCTGGAATAATGAAGGGAAAAAGGTATTGGGAATTTTGTTTAAATCTTTTTTTGTTATTCTATTCGTATATGAAATATATAAATCATTATTTTTTCTGTTTTGAAAAGAATTTGATTGTAAAATTCCTTTTGTAATAATAGGGTGCTTAATTAATATCTTTTCTACATCTTGTTTATTATCTAAAAGATATGATTTTGGAACTAACATATTAACTTCAGAGGCTAAATCACTAACAATCAATTTGTTTAAAAAAATTGTATCATGAGTATTTAATTTTTTGTTTCCAATTACTTTATTTAGATATTGATTAAGAGTTTCTTCTTCTTCAACACTATACTCTCTTAATAAATCAATATTATTTATTGCTCTTTTTTTTATGCTAATTTTACCACGTCTATACCAATAACTTTTTATTAAATTTACATCAATGATAGAACCATTAACCTTAATAATTATCTTTTTTAGATTAAAGTTTATATTATAGTCATCTTCTAAATTAATCCTTTTAAATGGTCGGTTATAAAATAATAACCAATCTATTACATCATTAGTACTAAAATCATTAGCCTCTGAAGAAATTAATATCATTATGAATTATAAACACCTTCTTGATGCACACCATCAGCATCTATAAATGTTACAGAACCCTTAACATGACCTTTGTTTCCTCCATCTCCATAAAACCAATCTTCATGGTCAGAGGAGTGACCAAAACCACTGCTCTCGTTAGTGTGAAATCTTTCATGTTTCCACGTCCCATCCCCTCCTCTAATAGATAAGACTTCTCCTTTTTTAAGAGATGAATCTGAATTCAATTTCTTAAACTCTTTAATTGAAATTAATTTTTTCATAATTATAAAATTTGTTTAACCTACTCTCTAACTTCTTTTTATAACAATTGCATTTCGGTTTTCTCAATTGTATTTCATGTTTATTGTATTTAACTTATCACAAATATTTAGATGTTTTTTTTTATAATGCATTAGCATTGAATTATAAAATTTAGGTGTTGTTTCACCTTTATTAATAAAATCATATATTTTTGGTAAAAAATAATTAATTTTGATAGAATCACTAGTATGTCTCAAAACAGATGATAACATTACATGCTTTTCATCTACCCAATAATTTCCAATCATTCTATGATTTGGGTATCCATATTTTTCAAAAACTTTAATCAATAATTTTTCATTAATTTCATCAATTGAATCTAACTTTTTTAATTTATCTTTTCCTCTATATCCTCTTCTATATAATTGATCTCTTTCTACCATTTTAATAATATGCTTTCTTAAAGACATATTAATTTTTTTTAAATATCGTTTTCTTAAAATCTCAATATATTCTTTATCTATGCCCGATTTTATATAAGTTTCATATAAATCATGATTCTTATATTTTAGAGGCGTATCATCATATCCACATTTTTCAATTAAAAATTTAACAGCTTTAAATCTTGAAAAGCATTGATTTGATAACTCTGCTGCTCTCACATAAGTCACATAAGAATTATCTTCAATAGCTATATCAGTTCCGTACTTATCATATAGTTTTTTTAGTAAAAAATATGCTTGTTCATATTTTTCCTCTTTAAAATATTCATAAGCTTTATGTCTTTCTGGATAATATTCTAAAAAATTATTAATATCTCTCTCTTGAGATTGCGAATATGATAATATTGATATATTATAAGCTAAAAAAAACAAATATAGATGTTTCATTGAAAAAGTAGGTATAATTAAGTATTATAAAAGTATATCTTATTTCTATCTCTGACAATACCTAATTATAGGTATTTTTTGAATATGTAAAATATGTATATTTATCAATATCAGTGATTTATATTTTTTTTCGACATTTAAGTTTCATTTTTGTAGGCTAAATTAAATTTTAAAAACTTACTATTTATTACCAAATAACCTCTCCATTTTTCCCTCTCATGGGAGGCATTTTTTTTCTTCCATGTAAATGCCAAAAAATGTAAGCCTTTTTATATTTTGAAATTCTATTGGCTTTATTTTCTGTATTTATTACATGTTCAATTTTTTCTCCATATTTATTTATATCAGAATGTACAAATATCATATATGCTTTGGCTTTATACGTACCTAACCTTTCATTGCTAGGAAATCCGTATTTATCCGTTATTTTAAGTAGCTTTAAAGTATTTGTATTATCTGTTTTTTTCATTACCTTAATAATACTGTCTTTTTCTTTTTTGTAAAGTTTATATGTTCCTTTTGTTATTCCTTTATTTTTTAAGTTCGTTCCTCTTTTAATACCATAAGATGCATCTAATTGATTATAATATTGACGTATATTTTGGTCTAAATCATACATAGAATCTATGGATACCGTCAAACTTTCTTTTGTTTTTTTTGACAAAGAATATTTAGAATTTTTACAGCTAACCAACAGTATAATACTAGAAAACAATACAATCTTTATCGTTAAATATTTTATATTCATTATAATTAATGTTTTTATTTTTTACTTCCAAAACGGTTACTTAATATTAAATCTACAAATATTTTACTGCTTAATAGAATCTTTTGCATAGTAGTTTAGTTTAAACGGAAATCCTTTTCTATCTTTTAAATGCCATACTATCATATCGTATGTAGCATAATCAATGTTTCCTTTTTTTCTTTCTTTTTCAACAATTTCAAATACTTCTTTATTATATGCTATTGGTGTATGCATTAAAATAACAAATAAAGGGAATTTTGCATTTGAATTTCCTGCATCTACATACCCATATTTTTTAAGAATTTTAAGTAATTTTTGTATGTTTTCTAAATCTAATGCATATTGTAATATCCAAAGGCTATCTATTTTTTTCTTGCTATTTATTTTTTTATTTTCTAAGAAAATTAGATCTCTATATTTAGCATCCTTTTTTGTAATTATTTCCAATTGCTCAATGATGCTATCATGTAAAATTATTTTTTGAGAAAATGAATTTTGATAAAAAATAACAAATATTATTAAGACAATTTTTTTCATGTTTTGGTTGTTAATTACTTTTCATTTTCCATTTTCCTTTTTTCCATTTTTTATAATGCCTAGCAAGTAGCAATGCATTATAAGCATTTACTATTTTACCAGATTTAGATAAACTTTTAAACGGTACTAGTGTTTCTTTCTCACTTTGATAACCAGCAGGTAATATAACATCCATATCGTAAGAAATACCAGACTCTAAAATAATTTCTTTGACTTCGTATGCTTTTAATTTTGGGTAATGCGACCAAATTAGTGCTGCAACACCTGAAACAATAGGGGCAGAATAAGAAGTGCCACCAACAAATTTATAAGTGTTGTTTATCTTGGTAGTAAAAATATCATTGCCAGGAGCAAAAATATCTACATTTTTTTCACCATAATTTGAAAAAGGAGCTACTAAGTATTTATTTACTTGGTAAGTTGATGCTCCTACATTAATAAAATTACTTACAATCTCTTCTCCATTATTATCAATATCGTTAGGGAAAGTAGTATCAACATCTGTATTGTTATTTTCATTACTTGCACAATTAATAAATAAAACATTGTGTTTCTCGGCATATTTTAAAGCATTTTGAACCCATTCTGGGTTTGTAGAAAAGTCTTTACTAGAACTCATGTTAATTACTTGTGCTCCATTATCAACTGCATAACGTATTGCTAGAGCAATGTCTTTATCGTATTCATCTCCATATGTTGAAACTACTAATGGCATTATTTTAATGCGATTGGAAATGCCTTTAATACCAATACCATTATTTCTATTGGCATTTATTATACCAGTAACTTTAGTAGAGTGATTTGAATGGTTTATTTGATTCTCATTTTTGGTAACATTATGAAAGCCATAATTTGTGTCTTTTATATCGTACGGATTATCGCCAACTATTTTTTGTCGATTATTAAGATTAATATTAAGATAATAATCTATATATTTTTTTTCTTTTGCTGTATTTCTCTTAGACCATTCGTCACTTTGTTCCCAATTAATATGATTTCTCATATTTTTAATTTCTTTTAAAATAATGGTATCTGTCGTTTTAATTTCATTTAATACTTTTAGGGTATAATTCCCTTTTGGAAAGAAAGGTTTTAATACCTTTTTTGTATTATTATATCGTATTTGCCAATTTGTAAACATCAGGTAATTATGTTTCACCCTTTTTAATTCATAGGTATATATTTTAAGTGCTTTTTTGTAGGTTTTACATTTAGAATCGTATATAGAATCGCACATAGAATTGTTATAAATATCGCTATATTTTTTTACTACTCTAACATATTCAAAATTAGTTCTAGGAAGACTTTCTCCTTTTAGGTTTCCTATAAAATTCCAACCATGCACATCGTCTATATAGCCATTATTATCGTCATCTATATTATTATTTGGGATTTCGTCTTTATTTAACCAAAAAGAGTTTTTTAAATCTTCATGATTCAAATCTACTTGTGTATCAATAACTGCTACTATAATTTCTTTTCCTTTTTTATTTCTAATTAATTCTTGATACGCTTTATCTAAGCTAATACCAAAAATTGAATCTGAGATAATGTCTTTATGCTGCCATGATTTTAATTGTTCTTGACTTAATTTTTTGTTTTTTACGTTTAAATTAGTAACAATTAACTGTTTTGTTGAGCAACTACTAATAAGTAACAATATAAAGAGGTGCGATATAATTATTTTTCTTATTTTCAAATTTTATTTTTTTATTTTCCACTTTCCTTTTTTCCATTTTTTATAATGCTTAGCAAGTAGTAATGCATTATAAGCATTTACTATTTTACCAGATTTGGATAAACTTTTAAACGGTACTAGTTTTTTTTCTTCATCATAGCTAGGTAATTCTACATCTATATCGTAAGAAACACCAGATTCTAAAATAATCTCTTTGACTTCGTGTGCTTTTAATTTTGGGTATTGTAACCAAATTAATGCTGCTATACCAGAAACTAAAGGTGTCGCCATTGATGTGCCACTTTTAAATTTGTAGGTGTTATTAATTTTTGTTGTATAAATTGTTTCTCCTGGCGCAAAAATATCTACATTATTTCTTCCATAATTAGAAAAATCAGAAACTAATTTGTTATTAACATGACGAGTAGATGCACCTACAACAATAAAGTTGTTTAATATTTCTTTGTTATTTCCATCAATATCATTAGGATAATCATTAACAATATCAATATTTTGAAATTCATTACCAGCGGAATGTACACATAAAACATTATGTTTTTCAGCATGTTTTAAGGCTTCGGTTACCCATACTTTATTAGTTGAAAAAGCCTTTCCAAAACTCATATTTATTATTTTTGCACCATTATTAACGGCATAACGTATTGCTAATGCAATATCTTTATCATTTTCATCTCCATTACTAGCTACTACAATAGGCATTATTTTAATATTATTGGAAATACCATTAATACCAATTTTATTGTTTCGATTTGCAGATAATAGACCAGTAACATAAGTTGCATGATAGGTTTTTAAATTTTGGTTAATTCCTACATTATGAAAACCATAATTTGTATCTTCTATATTATTTTCATCATCACCTATTAGTTCTCTGTCATTATAATTAATATTTAGATAAAAATCTAAATATCGTTGGTTATTTTTTATTGTTTTATCAATCCATCGATCCATCAAATCATATTTCAAGCTATGTGTTATTTTATTAATTGCATCTTGTGTTTTATTATTATTAGTCTTAATGGATTTTAATTTTTTTATTGTGTACTTCTCATTTGGAAAATATTTTTTGAGTTCTAATTTCCAATTATTAAATCTGATTTTATATTTCTTATAGTAAGCTACTTCATTTTTATATTCTTTTAAATTAACTTGTAAAATAGAATCTGCTTTTTTATAGATAATATATTTATTATTATCTTCCAAAATTATTTTATTGTTATTTGTTTTTATAAATGAATTATAGTTCCGAACTATTCTTACATATTCAAAATTTGATTCATAAACACTTTCTCCTTTTGAGTTTCCTAAAAAATTCCAGCCATGTATATCGTCTATATATCCATTATTATCGTCATCAATATTATTGTTTGGAATTTCTTTCTTATTCTTCCAAATTGATTGGTTTAATTCTTCATGATTAATATCAAGTTGCATATCAATAACAGCCACAATAATGTCTTTTCCTTTTTTATTTTTAATCAATTCCTGATAGGCTTTATCTAAGCTAATGCCAGGAATTGAATCTGAGATAAGATCTTTATGTTGCCATGATTTTAATTGTTCTTGGCTTAATTTTTTGTTTATTACGTTTAAATTAGTAGTAATTAACTGTTTTGTAGAACAACTAATAAGTAATAATATAAAAAGGTGCGATATAATTATTTTTCTTATTTCCAAATTTTATTTTTTCATTTTCCACTTTCCTTTTTTCCATTTTTTATAATGCTTAGCAAGTAGTAATGCATTATAAGCATTTACTATTTTACCAGATTTGGATAAACTTTTAAACGGTACTAGTTTTTCTTTCTCACTTTGATAACCAGCAGGTAATATAACATCCATATCGTAAGAAACACCAGATGTTAAAATAATTTCTTTGACTTCGTATGCTTTTAATTTTGGGTAATGCGACCAAATTAGCGCAGCAACACCTGAAACAATAGGAGCAGAATAAGAAGTGCCACCAACAAATTTATAAGTGTTGTTTATCTTGGTAGTAAAAATATCATTGCCAGGAGCAAAAATATCTACATTTTTTTTACCATAATTTGAAAAAGGAGCTACTAAGTATTTATTTACTTGGTAAGTTGATGCTCCTACATTAATAAAATTACTTACAATTTCCTTTCCATTATTATCAATATCGTTAGGGAAAGTAGTAATAATATCTGTATTGTTATTGTCATTACTTGCAGAATTCACAAATAAAACATTGTGTTTCTCTGCATATTTTAAAGCGTTTTTAACCCATTTAGGATTTATAGAAAAATCTTTGCTAGAACTCATGTTAATTATTTGTACGCCATTGTCAACCGCATAACGTATTGCTAATGCAATGTCTTTATCGTATTCATCGCCACGAGTTGAAACTACTATCGGCATTATTTTAATACGATTGGAAACACCTTTAATACCAATGCTATTATTTCTATTGGCATTTATTATGCCAGTAACATAAGTAGAATGACTTACCAAGTCACCTTTATTGATAGTAATATTATGAAAACCATAATTTGTATTTGTTATATCGTACGGATTATCTCCAACTATTTTTTGTCGATTATTAAGATTAATATTAAGATAATAATCTATATATCTTTTTTCTTTTGCTGTTTCTTTCTTAGACCATTCGTCACTTTGCTTCCAATTAATATGATTTCTCATATTTTTAATTTCTTTTAAAATAATGGTATCTGTCGTTTTAATTTCATTTAATACTTTTAGGGTATAATTCTCTTTTGGAAAGAAAGGTTTTAATACCTTTTTTGTATTATTATATCGTATTTGCCAATTTGTAAACATCAGGTAATTATGTTTTACCCTTTTTAATTCATAGGTATATATTTTAAGTGCTTTTTTATAGGTTTTACATTTGGTATCATAAATGGAATCGCACACATTATTTTTATAAATATCCTTGTATTTTTTTACTACCCTAACATATTCAAAATTAGTTCTAGGAAGACTTTCTCCTTTTGAGTTTCCTAAAAAATTCCAACCATGTACATCGTCTATATATCCATTATTATCGTCATCAATATTATTATTTGGAATTTCATCTTTATTTAACCAAAAAGAGTTTTTTAAATCTTCATGATTCAAATCTACTTGTGTATCAATAACTGCCACAATAATTTCTTTTCCTTTTTTATTTTTAATCAATTCTGTATACGTTTTATCTAAGCTAATACCAAAAATTGAATCTGAGATAATGTCTTTATGTTGCCATGATTTTAATTGTTCTTGACTTAATTTTTTACTAATACTCTTTGTAAAATTATTTTTAATAAAATGTTGAGAAGATTTACAGTTAACAAGTAAAAGAATAAAAAAAAGAACGATAAAACGATTAGATATTGAATACATACTATTTTTAATAGAAGTTAATTTTATACTTTTTATTTTATGAAAGCATTAAGCTAAAAATATATTTTTAACTTAATGTTCATTATTTTAGAATATCCAGAGAAGGAAATGAATCAAGGTTTCGGTTTCTCTAAGCCTTTATCTTTAATACACATTGTATTGTCATCTACTTCTTTGCTTTTACAAAGCTTACTACCATCACCTTTCGTATCAGTAACATTATCTGTTCCTGTTCCTCCAAAAATTTTACTTTTCATAGAATTATCAATAGATGCAATTCTAAATTTATTTAAACTTAAGGAGTTTTGTTTTTTTTGTTTTTTCATAATAATGAATTTTAAAATTAATAATGTTTCAAATGTAGATAAATATGTGTTGTAAATGATTGTTTTTTAAGGTTTAGTAGTCGGTATTTATAAATTTCGAGCAGTACACAGTTAATTTATAATAGTTTATATATTTTGTTTTTTTAATTGTTTTATAAAATAGGAAGGATAAATTCCTGTTTTTTTATGAAATGCCGTAGAAAAAGATTCGGCAGTATTAAAGCCAAACTCCTTTGCAATTGCTTTGACGGTATACTTTCGTAGTACTTTATTTTCTTTTAATTGTACCATGGCATAATTAACACGTAAATCTGCTAGATATACACTAAAGGTTTGTTCTTTATGTTGATTGATTACTTTAGATAAATAGCTGCTATTGGTTTCTATCTTTTTGGCTAATTTGGTTAAAGTTAGTTTTTGTTCTAAAAAACCCAAATCTTTTTCAAATTGCACTAATTTTGTTAGTAAAATTTCTACAATGTCTTTGGACAAATCTGTTTGTAGTGGTTCTTTTTTTTGTATTGGTGTAGGAAGCTGTTTTTTTGTTTCTAATTTGCTAACCAATGCCTTAAATTTAGTTTTTAAAACACGTTGTTTTTTTAAATTAAATAAAAAAGCAAATAACATTATAAATAATACAATTAATACTCCAAAGATATACGTGGTATTTTTTTTTGCATCTTTTTTTAAGGTGTTAATTAGGATTTCCTTTTTATGTATTAGTTTTGGAATATCGTATTCTAAAGCCAAATCTTTACTTAAATTTTGATGATAACTTTTTAATAAACTATCTGCTTGTATCAACCTTTCGGTATAAAATAACTGCTTTTTTATATTCTTCTTATTTTTATAAATGCGAATTAAGGTTTCATACCCTTTACGTTCTTCAGGCATTAAATAAGTTGTTTTTTGGATAATGGAATCCATTTTTTGTAAATATTGTACTCCTAAATCTTTTTTATTTTCTTTAAAATATAATTCGCCTAAATAAAAATATGCAATACCTAAATTATATGAATCTTTAATTTCTTTTAATAAGGGTATAGCTTTTTGAATACTATCTATTGCAGTATTATCATCATTACCCATTATATACTTATTTGCTCCTTCATTTAAGATGAAATAAGTTTTCATTCTTGTATTTTTATGCAAATAAGCATCTTTTGCTCCCATTTTATTATAGTAAGATGCGGAGTCTAGTATATTATTTCTTCGAAAAGCATCCGCTAATCCAAATAATGTATTTAAAAAATCATTATTGTTTCTTTTTTGATAATCATAGTCTATCCTAAATTGATAACATTTTTTAAAAATACGTAATGCATCTTTATTTTCTCCAATCAGACTTTTAAGTAAACCTATATTATATTCTATTGCTTGTTCAAAATGAATATTGTTACTTTTTTTAGCGGCTTCTATTCCTAAAAGATAATTTTCTAAAGCTAGTTTGGTATTATAGTTACTCAAAACTGCTCCTTTTTCCCAAAAAGCTGTTGTAGGGTATCTTTTATTAATTTTATTGTATTTTAAATTAATAATACTATCAAAATAGGCAATTTTAAAATCTTCTTCTAGATATGCCAACATGTGGTAACCTTCTGCAATAGTATCGGTATTATTAATATCCTTACCTTTTTGCAAATACGAATTCCCATAAATTTTGGCAATTTCAATTTTAGTATCATTATCGAAAAAAGCATCCCTTAATTCTTTAAAGCTTTTCTCTTTTAAAGAATCTGGAATAATAAAATCTTTGTTTTGCCCCTTAACATGTATTGTAGTAAAAAACACAATACATACATATAAAAATTTTAATTTCATTGTAAATATTTAGCCTTCGCAATTTTTGTTTTATAATATCGTACTAAAAAATCATAACATAACATTTCGTACAAACGCTGCTTTGTTCTAAAGCTTCGATTTATGCTCATATGTACAAAACTACTCATTTTATTGGTAATAGACACGTTTTTAGACATTAGTATTTTACCTAATACCTGCTTATCTCTTTTATTTTTGTTTTTTAAAAACTGATGTAATGGTTTATGTTCTTTTTGTTTTGTAGTGTTCTCTAAAAACACCTCTATTTCTTGTTTCCTGTTTCTGTATTTTTCTGTTAACTGCTTGTTTGATTTTTTATTTACATGAAATTCGACTTTAAAAGCCTCCATTTGTTCTTTTACAAATTGTAGTTTTTGTGTATCGTCTAAATTACAATTCTCCAATAAGTCCATGGTATTTTTTAGTACAAATTTTAACAAGGTATCTTCGTCTTTTATTAATTCTAATGCTTCTAAAATTAACATACTATCGTTAAAAAAGAGTGTTTCGGCTTGTACAATAGTATCTGCTCCATAACGTTTTAATTCTCTATTATATGTGGCAGTTTCTATTTTATGAATACTTCTGTTTTCTATTAGTGGACTTAAAACTTCTTTAACTTGTGTTATAATGAAACCGATATGTTGTAAATTACTAAGATGAAAACGAATTCTTAGATGGTGGTCAGAATCGTTATACCGAATAAAAAACCATTTGTCGATATAGTTTTGTTGTAATAAAAAAATCACCAAAGGTTTAATTTGTTTGGTCAATAGTAAATCTGCTGTTTTTGCACCACAATATATTTTGTAGTACAACCACTCTTCGCCAATAATAAATTTTTTCTTAATCATAAATTTAGACCTTATAAAAGGATAATACTACTTGATTTGTATAGTAGCCTTCCTTACTTTTTACCATACCATCTTTTGCAAATAAAAATTCTTCTAAAATAATTTTAGTTCTGTTTTTTATACTTTGCAAAAACATTTTTATACTCGTGCTATTTGTCAAATTTATTAGCAAGGTATTATCCGATTCTAAAAACTGCACGTATTTAGGCATCTTTAAATCCTTTCTCCATCTGTTTATTTTTTGTAACAATACTATATTGTCTGTTATCTTTTTAAAAGGGATTAGATCTTCTTTATTAATAATCCAGTTTGCTTTAGAGAATATAACATCTTTATATACAACTCTAGGTAAAAAAGATTGATTCATAGCAGCATTTCCCCAAGAGAAATACAGACTGCGTTTATTTTGTGTTTGTAAATCACATAAAAAATGATAAATAGGCAAACCATTGCTGTAATTATGCGCATTGGTTAAATGTGGAATTACTTCTTTATTGTATTTTTTAGAACGGAGTACAATCGTATCATTTTGTACCGAAACCATTAAATCGTTAATATCTAATTGGTGTTTAGGCTTAACTGTCGATTTTGCTAAATATGGAATTTCATATTCTCTAAATTGTGGTCGCTTTAAAATATTACCTGTTCTTGCTTGTGGTAAATGAACGATTTCGGCTAAAATTTTATTAGGTTGCAATTGTTGTTCCTTTTCTACAATTTCTTTTACTAATTGATGTATACTTTCGTTACCATCGGCAAAACGACCTAACAAATTTGCAGCACTAGAGCCACTTACAGAATTCATAAATACGGTTTCTATACCATCTATTACTAAAACTTCGGCAAGTGTAGAAATTGTATCCGATAAATTTGTCCAGTCTTCTTCAAAATCTTTAAAATCTTCTTCTTTTAATTCTAGTATATATTTATTGTTGTTCTCAAGTAACTTTTTATGTAGTAAATTTTGGGTTTTATTCCAACTCAAACTTTGTTCACTCTCTCCTTGTGGCAGTGTTAAATCATCTAAAATTGGTGTATCGTCTGCTAATATCCCATATTGTAAGTAACCAATTCCCATTTCAATATCCAAAGCTAAAGTTAGTGGAATTTCTTCTTGTTCGTATCGTTTTACGAAAGCTATTTTAAAACTATTTAGGTTTGTTTTTTTGTTTAGGACAGAGATTTTATTCAGTAAAATAAGACCTTCTTTTGCTTTTTTAAGGATGTTGTAATTTAAGGTGTTTGCATTTGTTTGAGAAAACAAATCCGTTTGAAATAGATATTTTAACTCAAATTCTGTTTCTAATTCTTTTATAACATCTTTAATTTTATAGTATTTAGTAACCGAATTACCTAATTTTGTATCTATTTCGGAAAGTTGTAAGGCTAAATTTTGTAATTTATCTACCAATTTTTTCACTCCTTTTAATTGCGCTAACGTAACTATTATTTGTTGTAAAAAATCGCCTCCGCTTACGGTTGGTTCTAAGGTACTCACTAATAATTGATTTTCTACCAAGCTATCTATAAAATGCGTAGCTTCCTTTTTTGTAATTTCTTCGGAAACTAAACTATCTGCTAATTCGCTTAATTTTTTGCCAGTTTTAGCAAGATGTACTATTTTATCTAAATAGTCGGTATTACTAACAGCTTCTAAGTTGTGTATTCGTCGATTATCTTTATATTTATATTCTATATAACGCAAATGATTTCCTGCCTTATACAGACTTGTATTTGGATAAAATAATAACTGCTTTTTTATAGTTGGCTTATTGGTAAGTTGTAAGGCTAATGCTACCAAAAAATTCATATCAAATCTTGTTTGACGATTAAATTTCAAATAATCTACTAACGTTATATTTGTTTTTTCGGATAGGACGCCAACACTACATCCTGCAAATAAGCCAAAAGGCGTACAGCGAGAAGACATTCTGCTTAAATACTTTAAAAAGGCAAGTTGTATTTTTTTTGCCTTAGGAGTGTGTTCTATTTTATTTTTTTTTAGCATTTTATCTATTTCTGTATAAAGAAATGGCGATGCTAAAAATAGAGCTTCTTGCATTGTTTTATTTTTCCAAATAAATTTTAATTGCTTAAAATCTATGTTATTATTTTTAGTTAATTGTTCATAGAACGAAAAAGGAAATAATGGATTTCTTAAACAATAGGAATTAAAATGTTGGTATCTACGTGCAGTTTTTTTCACAGAAAAGATGATAATATTCGTTAATGACAAATATAGTATTTTATATAACGATAAATTATAGTTTTATTTATAGTATCCAATTAAATACTTTGAATCTCTTTATTTATAAGGAAAATAGAAATATTTTACTTTGTCGATTTTTATAAATTACGTGTCTTTTTTTATAAAAGTCGACTTACTTCGTTTGGAAGAAAGTAAGCTTTGTCTGTATATTTGAACAATCGAAAGTTACAAACTATATAATATGAAAGAGCAATTAAATACAGAAATAATTATTATAAAAAAGGAAAAACTATATAATTGCTTTATTTTATTTTGGGCATTTTTTTTATTAATTGCATTTACATATATGATTGTTTCTAGTATTGTAAAAAATGAATTTGAAAATTTTAACGGTAGCATATTAGTTAATCTATTTATACCATTATTTTTTATAATAATTTATTTAATAGGATTTATTAAGTATAAATTTTTCGATTAAAATACTGTAATTGGAGTGGGAAAATACGATAAAAAAAATATTAATCAATTAAACTAAAAAAAAATGACTTAGCTATTTTAAAAAAAACTATTGCAATCAAAATTGCCCCCTTTGTTAGCATTGTAATAGTAAAAAGACGCTTTAACTAGGTTAAAGCGTCTTAATTGTAAGAATTGTCAAACTTTTACAGTTAACAGTTGCAAATATATAAAAAATGATTCATATTAGCAGCGTTTAGTTTGTAATTGTGATGGCAGATGTATCCGAAGACATCATAAGGAATAAATAAATATATTGTTGGATTAAAATAAACCAACATTTCACAAACTAAATTTTATATAATGAAAAATTTAAAACAAGTATCAGTATCCGTAATTATTTTATTAATGACATTCTTAAGTACAAATAATTCTTTTGCAAAAGAAAAAATTAATGATGATGAAAAAACTGTTAAGATAGAATATACAATAGGAAATAAAACGGTAATTTTAGAAAAAACATTTCCTAATGAAGCAGAAGCAAATCAGTTTGCAAAAAATGAATTAGAAAAGATTACTATTACTTTTTCAAATGCAGATCCAGATGTAGAATGTACTGTAACAGTTTCTGTTGGTTCAGGTAGAAACTATATTTCGGTAACAGTGAAGGGAGATTGTAAAAAAGTATATGAAATGGCAAAAAAATTGAAAGCAAAATTAACAGCTTTACTATAAAAACACAAACAGAATCACTCTTTTAATTTAAAAGAGTGATTCAAAATAATTACAATATGAAAATCAAATACGTATTACTTTTAGTCTTGTCTGTACAGATTTTAGCTATTCATTCTCAAGATAATTCTGTTGGAAAAATAGAATATAACATGTCTTTTTTACTAAAGAATTATAAAACAAAATTAACTTTTAATAATTCTAAATCTATTTTTACTTACGAAAATATGAATCGTGAATTTTCTGAAACCACAGATGATGATGGGAACATAAATATTATTTCCGTAGATACTACAACTTTTGTAGTTTATAATGATTTAAAAAAGAGAAAGCTATATCATTACCTCAGTCTTTTCTCTTCAAAAAAACACGATTGGGTAGAAGAATCTACTCCAGTTTTTTTATGGAAGTTATTAGAAGAAACCAAAAAAATAGGGAATATAACCTGTTACAAAGCTAGTAGTTCTTTTAGAGGTAGAAATTATACAGCATGGTATACACCAACAATAAAAAGTAGTTTTGGACCATGGAAATTTCAAGGTTTACCAGGACTCATATTAGAAATATATGATGAGGATAAAGAAGTAAATATTACCACAAAAAAAATAACGATTCCTTTTGTTGAAGAAATGGATGTAAAACCAACAGAAATAATTCTTTTTGAAGATGTAAAGAAAACACGACAGAAAAAAATAGATGATTTTATACAGAAACTAGAATCCAAACAAGAAAGAGGAGTAACAATAAAAGTTAAAGTACATACAAGCGAAGGCATTGAAAGAGAATAAATTTTTTAGACATATTATTATAGTATTATTATTATTATTAACAAATACTATTTATAGCCAAACTACAATTTTAGGGAGTTTAAAAAATGATAAAAAAGAACCAGTTGGTTTTACAAATATTATCATTAAATCTCAAAACAAAAAAAAAATAGTAACTTATGGTTATTCTGATGAGGATGGAAATTACCAATTAAAAATAGATAAAATTGGCAAATTTTCATTGCATATTTCTGCGATTAATTACGAAACTGTTATAGTAGATATTGAAATAACCAATAAAACAAAAATAATAACTAAAAATCTAATTTTAAAAGAAAAAGCATTTGAATTACACGAAGTTATTATTCAATCTAATAAACCAATAACGATAAAAAAAGACATCGTAATTTTTAATGTTAAATCTTTTTCTAAAGGAAATGAATTAGTAGTTGAAGATTTGTTAAAGAAATTACCAGGAGTTATTGTAGACATAGATGGAACTGTAAGGGTTGGAAATCGAGAAGTAGAGAAAATAATGATAGATGGCGATGATTTTTTTGAAAAAGGGTATAAAATTCTAACAAAAAATATGCCTCCTAGTCAGATTGATAAAATAGAACTTCTACAAAAATATTCACATAATAAATTACTTAAAGGAATCGAAGATAGTGATAAGATAGCTTTAAACTTAGTTTTAAAAGATAAAGCCAAAAATACTTGGTTTGGAAACATTAAATTAGGCTATGATGTTACATTTAATGACAGATATAGTTTACAAACTAATTTAATGAGTTTTGGCAAGAAAAATAAATATTACTTTATCGCAGGTGGAAATAATATAGGTTACGATGCTACGGGGAATATAAATCATTTAATTCGCCCATTTAGTTTAAATAAACCTGCAAGTATAGGAGATAATGTAAAAGCAGATGAGTTAGCAAATTTATATAGCTTTACACCGAATTTTAAAAAATCAAGGACTAATTTTAATAATGCGAAATTAGTATCGTTAAATGCTATTTTTAAACTTTCTAAAAAGACAAAATTAAAAACACTCGGATTTTTTAATTGGGATGAAAATGATTTTTTTAGAAATAGTACAAGACGTTTTAGCTTAAACAATATAAATTTCACAAATAATGAAACTAATGTTTTGCGAAAGAAAAAGTTTATTGGTTTTGCAAAAATAGATTGGATACATAATATTTCTAAAACTAAAATGTTAGAGTTTACTACGAAATACAATAACAAGCAAGAAGATAATAAAAACAATTTAATTTTTAATGAAATACAAACCAACGAAAAGGTAGAAACTAGGAATGCTCTTTTTGATCAAAAAATAACCTATACTAATAAATTTAATAAACACAAAGTTTTCCTATTAACAGGAAGATATATTTCGGAAAAAATACCACAAAATTATACAGTCAATCAATTTTATTTTCAAGAATTATTTCCAGCAATAAATAATGTAAATAATATAGAACAAGAAAGTGAAAATAAGATGCAATTTATAGGTTTTGAATCCCATTTAATGGATAGAAAGAAAAATGGAAATCTATTAGAATTAAAATTTGGAAATAAATATAGAAAAGACAAACTCACTACATCATTTTTACTGAAAGATAATAATATTGTTATTGATAAGCCAACAGATTATCAAAAAACGACTGTATATCAATCTAATGATATGTATATGAAAGCAGATTATTTAGTTAAATTAAAAAAAGTATCTCTAAACGGTAAAATTGAATTCCATCAATTATTTAATAAGTTGGCATTTAATAACAAACAGCAGCCATTTTTTATTAATCCAAAGCTTAGTTTTCAATGGGAGCTGAATAAAAAAAATAAAATGCTTTTGTCTTATGCAAACAATACGACAAATACAACCTTATTAGATGTTTCAAATAATATTATATTAACTAGTTTTAATGCAATTTCTAAGGGTAGGGGAGAGTTTAATCAATTAAATGAATCTACTACTACATTTAACTATCAATTAGGAAATTGGAGTGATAAATTTTTTGCAAATGTTTTTGTTTTTTATAATAAAAATCACGATTTTTTAGCAAATAGTTCAACGCTTACTCCAAATTATTTTCAAAAAGAAAAAATAATAATTAAGGATAGAAACATATTAAGTATTACTTCTAATTTCGATAGATATATAAAAGTGCTATCGTCTAATTTAAAATTTAATTTTGGAATGTCAAAGTCAAATTATAAAAATAGCGTTAATCAAGTTTTACAAGAAGTACAATATACAAATTATACGTATGGATTAGAATTACGTTCTGGATTTAAAGGTTCATTTAACTATCATCTAGGTACAAAATGGACAGATAGCAAAGTAAAAACCACTATAAATAATTCATTTACAAATAATCTATCTTTTTTAGATTTAACTTATAGCCTAAATAAAAAAATTAATATACAATTACAAACAGAACGTTACTATTTTGGAAATATTGAGCCTACAAATAATACGTATTATTTTGCCGATTTTGAAGCAAATTATATGATAAAAAAAAATAAAATAAATTTTTCTTTATCAGCTAAAAATTTATTTAATACCAATACTTATAAAATTTATTCAGCAAATGACGTAAGTACTTATACAGCAACTTATAAATTATTACCTAGATATATTTTGGTAAAAATAGAATACCGATTTTAGCTTTTAAGCTTGAATAATATAATAGTTCAAAAAATACCTACAATTAGGTATTTTTTAAACGAATAAATTATTTTAAATTTGTTTCATAATTTATAGAAATTAATTTCTGTTACAAATAAGGGGAACTATTAGTTTATTAATGCCAAAGCTACCAATACTATTTTGGTAGCTTTGTTTTTATATACAAATTATAATTTTAAATCTATTTAGCGCATTTCAAAATTGAATTGGTATCATTTAGAAGATATATCCGATTGGTTCTGTAACTTACCTTTAAATAAATTTATTTTCAAGGCTAAAATAGAAGAAATGATCTATATTTTACTAAATCTGCCTTTTGGATAGATATATGCAATATATTTTAAACAAAAAGAACTCTCAATTTAGACACCTATACAGACACCTATATTATTAATACGTTATAATTCAATTAGTTGAAAACCTAGTCGTACTCATAAGATGAATCAAATCTTTTTCAAGGTACTTTATGGCTGGATAAATGGAATCGTAATTTGGTTGTGTGTTAAAGTAAATTGCACCTGTAATAAAATGATGCACACTATCTGTAACATGAAATTGTAGAGGAGAGGCGGCATTACCAGTAACATTATTTAATTTTCCGTACACTTTGTTTATGTTATCCTCGAAGACTTCGCCATAAATTGCATCTGCTTTAACAGCATGTTTTGTCGTTAATTTTTCAGCTTCAAGTAATAATTCTAAAATATTATTTTTTACAGGTCTATATGTTATATCAATAGATGCATTTAATTTTGGATATTTAATTTTCATCCAATATTTATTATTTACTAAAATGGTGGCTTTCTTTGAAGTTTCAAATTGATAAGGTACGGTTTGTGTTAATTGATAATTGCTACTAGGGTACTCTAGTCGTAAAAAAGCTTTTGGTTTAGGCAAGGTATCCTCTTTACAAGAATTTAAAAGACTACTAATTATTAATAGTCCAAGTGTAATTTTAAAGTGTAAATTTTTACTTTTCAATGGATGGTCACTTTTATTTGTTTGATTCTCATTTTATCGAATGATTCAATAGTAAACGTAAGGTTGTTAAATTTTATTGTGTCATTTTTTTTAGGGAATCGTTCATGGATTTCTAGAATAAAACCAGCAAGAGTTTCAGATTCTCCTTTTCTGTTTTCAAATTCAGTTTCGTCTACCTCTATTATTTTATAAAAATCTTTTAGTGAAATTTTTGCATCAAAAACATAGTTTTTATCATCAATTTTAGAAAAAGAAATATCATCTTCATCGTATTCGTCATTTATGTCGCCAACAATTTCTTCGATAACATCTTCTAGAGTTACGATTCCAGATGTACCACCGTATTCATCAACAACAATCGCTAAATGATTTTTTTTATCTTTAAACTCTTTGAGTAAATCATCCAGTTTTTTATTTTCGGGAACAAAAAAAGCGTCTCGGAGTAGCGTTTGCCATTCAAACGTTTTTTTGTGTACATATTTTAATAAATCTTTGGTATATAAGATGCCTAGAATATTATCAATATTTTCGGAGTATATAGGGATTCTAGAATGTCCTTTTGCAGTAATTTTTTTAAGAACTTTTTCAAAAGACTCTTCATTCGATAAAGCAAAGACATCAATTCTAGGACACATTACTTGAATGGTTTCTGTGTTGCCAAAATTTACAATTCCTTCTAATATTTTTTTCTCTTCATACGTAGTATCATTCGAAGTTAATTTTAGAGCTTCAGATAATGTTTCTACCGAAATGTCAGATTGTTTTTTTCGTAATTTTCTTTCTACAATATTGGTCAAACTCATTAATGGAATACTTAAAAAAGAGAAAAATGAATTTAATATTTTAATTGGTTTTGCCATAAAAAGGGACATTTTCATGGCATTTCTATTGGCATAAACCTTTGGTAGTACTTCGCCAAATAATAATATTAAAAAGGTAACAAATACAACTTCTAATAAAAACTTAATATAGGTAGATTGTATATTTCCAAAAAAATAATCGCTTACATAGGTAAAAATAATAATAAATAAAATATTTATAAAGTTATTTGCTATAAGTATGGTTGCTAATAGTTTTTTTGGTTTTTTTAATTGTTCGGTAACGATGCTAATATTCTTTTTTTTAGCATGAACAGCATTTTCAATTTGATGTTTGCTAAGTGAAAAAAAAGCAATTTCTGTACCAGAAATTAGAGCAGAAGAGATTAGTAAAAGAAATAGAGTTGCAATTTCAACAGGAATCTGCCAGTTGATAATAATTGGGATGAGTATGCTTATGGGTTCTGGATCCAATGACTGTAATTTAGGGTTTAAAATGGTAAATCATCTTCCTCTTTGATGTCAGTTTTTATTGCTGATTTAGAGTTGTTATTGTCATTTTTTTGGACAATAGCATTTGATTCTTTTTTAGTAGTTAAAAATTTTAATTCGGTTATTTGTATTTCGGTAGTATATCTTTTAGTGTTACTTTCGTCTTGCCATTGACGCGTTTTTAGTCGCCCCTCAGCATAAATTTTATCGCCCTTACTAAGATATTTTTCGCAGATTTCGGCAAGTTTATTACGTACAACTAAATTGTGCCATTCGGTTGTGGTAACTCTTTCTCCAGTAGATTTGTTTGTGTAAGTCTCATTTGTTGCAATTGAGAATCTACCAATGCAATTACCACCATCAAAATAGTGCATTTTAACGACATCTCCTAGATGACCAATTAACATTACTTTATTAAGCGTACCTGCCATTGTTTTAATATAATATTCAAATGTACTAAAAAAAGAAATTAAAATTCAAATTCTGAAATAAAATTATCAATAAGTGTTGGTACAGCATATTTTTTTAGATCTTGAATCGATATGGAATTTTTAAAACTAATATTGGTTTTTATAACCCAAAATTTGGTATGTAAATGTTGATGAGATAACTTATGAAGTATCTCTTTTGGATTGAATAGCTGTATCGTATATTTGGTTCGATTCTTAAATAAAGAATTAAATTTTGACGAAGTAATTAGTTGGTTTAGTTCAATTTCAGTTTTGAATTCTATTAAAGGAAATTCGTATAAATTTTGCCAAATACCTTTTCCAGTCCTTTTGTTTAAAATAATTTGTTCGTTTTTTGAAAGTATTACTAAATAATTAAAAAAACGATGTTTAATTTTAGTTTTCGAAGTTTTTATAGGTAAATTATGAACAGATTTTTTTTGTAAAGCAACACAGCTATCCTTAAAGATACAAGCAACACAATTTGGTTTTTTTGGACTACAAATGGTAGCGCCAAAATCCATTATAGCTTGATTGTAGATTCCAAAATTAGTATTTGGGAGTATTGCTTGTGCTAAAAGTTTAAATTCCTTGATGCCTTTAGAAGAATTTATAGGAGTTATAATTCCGAAATATCTAGCCAAAACACGATAAACATTTCCATCAACTACGGCACAATTTTCATTGTAGCAAATCGAGGCAATAGCAGAAGCCGTATAATCGCCTACACCTTTTAATAAAAGTAAATCTTTATAATTTTTAGGAAATTTACCATGTAATTCGTTTACTATATATTTGGCGCTAAAATGTAGATTTCTAGCTCTTGAATAATACCCTAGACCTTGCCATAATTTTAAAATTTCAGATTCTTTTGCACTTGCCAAATCTTCAATCTTTGGAAAGTGAGTAATAAACTTTATATAATAAGGTAAGCCCTGACTTGTTTTTGTTTGTTGTAAGATAATCTCAGAAAGCCAAATGTAATATGGGACTTTTGTGTTTCTCCAAGGGAATTTACGTTTATTTTTTAGATACCAATTCGTTAATTTTGTTGAAAAGTCCATGAATTTTTTAAATAATAAAATTTATTCGATTAAAATTTAATTAATTAGCCGATGAGATAAATTAAAAAAGTTTATATTTGCAAACTTAAAAATAAACAAATTAATAACTGAATAAATATTAAAAAATGACAAAAGCAGAGATTGTATCAAATATTGCTGAAAAATCTGGTTTAGAGAAAGCGGATGTTTTAAGAGTAGTTGAAGATTTAATGGTTGAAGTAAAAGAAGCTTTAGAAAGTGGTACGAATGTTTACCTAAGAGGTTTTGGAAGTTTTATAGTTAAGAAAAGAGCAGAAAAAACGGGAAGAAATATTACAAAAAACACAACAATAAAAATACCAGCACATAATATACCAGCTTTTAAACCAGCAAAAGTTTTTGTTGAAGGCGTAAAGTCTAAAGTAAAAGTAAAATAATAAAATAATCATTAAAATTACAGAATATGCCAAGTGGTAAAAAAAGAAAGCGTAGTAAGATAGCTACTCACAAACGTAAAAAACGTAGTAGAGCTAATCGTCACAAAAACAAAAAATAAATTAGATGCGTGAATATTCACGCATCTAATTTTGTTTTTTAAGTTCATTGAAATAGAAATTTGATAAATTTCAAGTTTCGTTTGTACATACATTATATATAATATTAACTTTCCTTTCAGTTAAATAAACTGATTGGTACAACAAAGATACAGAGTGAACACAGAATTAATTATAAGATCCAATTCCTCTGATATAGATTTTGCTTTATTAAAAGATGGTAAATTAATAGAGCTACATAAAGATAGTAACGATAATAAATTTGCTGTTGGCGATATATTCCTTGCCAAAGTAAAAAAAACATTAAACGGATTAAATGCGTCATTTGTAGATGTAGGAAGCGAAAAAGATGCTTTTTTACATTATCATGATTTAGGGCCTAAATTATTGTCTCTGCAAAAATTTATGAAACAAATACAGTCTGGAAAAAATAAAGATTATTTGTTGAAGAATTTTAAACTTGAAAAAGATATTGATAAAAATGGAAATATCGAAAAAGTAATTAAAGCAGGGCAAAAAATACTAGTACAAGTCGTAAAAGAACCAATTTCTACAAAAGGACCAAGAATAAGTTCCGAACTTTCAATAGCAGGGCGTTACTTGGTATTAGTGCCTTTTTCGGAACGAATTTCAGTTTCGCAAAAAATAGGAAGTAAAACCGAAAAAGAACGTTTAAAAAGATTGGTAAGAAGTATAAAACCAAAAGGTTTTGGAGTAATATTACGAACCGTTGCCGAAAATATAAAGGTAGCAGACTTAGATAAAGATTTACAACATTCGTTAAATAAATGGACAGAACTTTGCGAAAAGATAGCAACTCAGAATGCAAAAGTACCAGTTAAAGTACTTTCTGAAATGAATAGAGCTTCCTCCATTTTACGAGATATTTTTAATGATTCATTTACTCGAATTTTATCAGATAATAAAGATTTGGTGAGCGAGTTAAAAGAATATTTAGAAAGAATTGAACCCAAAAAAGCTTCCATAGTAAAACATTACAAATCCAATGTTCCAATTTTTGAAAAATTTGGTATAGAACGCCAAATAAAAACAGCATTTGGAAGAACAGTCTCCATGCAAAAAGGAGCATATCTTGTTATCGAACATACCGAAGCATTGCATGTAATAGATGTAAATAGCGGTAATCGATCAACTAGAGGTAACTCTCAAGCAGACACTGCGCTAGAAGTAAATATAATAGCAGCAACAGAGATTGCTCGTCAATTACAATTACGAGATATGGGAGGAATTATTGTGGTCGATTTTATTGATATGCACATTTCAGATCATAGAAATAAACTCTTTGAACATTTAAAAAAAGAGATGCAATTTAGTAGAACAAAACATAAGATTTTACCGCCAAGCAAGTTTGGATTAGTCCAAATTACAAGACAACGAGTTCGTCAAGAACGAGAAATTAAAACACGAGAACCAAATCCAAATCAAAACGGAACGGTTGAAGCGCCAATAGTATTAATTGATAAAATTGAACATAGTTTAAATCGTTTAATAAGTCATCCAAAATACAATGGTTTAGTTTTAAATTTACATCCTTTTATTGCAGCTTACCTGCAAAAAGGATTTCCATCCATACAGCAAAAATGGTTTTTGCAATATAAGAAATGGATAAAAATATTACCAAGAGATGCGTACCAATATCTGAATTATCGTTTTTACGATAAAAAAGGTAAAGCATTAAGATAATCTATATCATTAAAACAAGTCCTACTATTTTGAATAGTAGGATTTTTTTTTGCTAAAATTGTAACAATGTATAAAATAAAGCGTCGTATTAGAAACAAAAATTTTCTATATTGGAAACAATTCTTACAATAAAAAATCTCCATAAAAAATATGGAAAAGTACATGCAGTAAATAATCTTTCGTTTGAAATAAAAAAAGGAAGAGTTTATGGGATATTGGGACCAAATGGTAGTGGTAAATCGACAACACTTGGTATTATTTTAAATGTGGTTAATAAAACAGCAGGAGCATTTAGCTGGTTTAATGGCGCAATATCTACACACGAAGCACTCAAAAAAGTAGGCGCAATTATAGAGCGACCAAATTTTTATCCAAATATGAGCGCTCATGAAAATTTAAGATTGGTATGTAAAATAAAAGAGATTTCTACTGAAAAAATAGAGGAAAAACTAAAAGCAGTAAATCTTATAGAACGTAGAAACAGTAAGTTTAAAACCTTTTCGTTGGGAATGAAACAACGTTTGGCAATAGCATCTGCTTTACTAAATGATCCAGAAATATTAATATTAGACGAACCAACAAATGGACTAGATCCACAAGGAATACATGAAATACGTGAAATTATTAGTGATATAGCAAGTAAAGGAACAACTATTTTATTAGCATCGCATTTATTAGATGAGGTCGAAAAAGTATGTTCGCACGTAGTAATAATTAGAAAAGGAATAAAGTTATACGAAGGAAAAGTAGATGAAATGACCGCATCATTTGGTTGGATAGATACTGCATGTGAAAATAATGATAAATTAATAGAAATTCTTTTAAATTATAAAGGAATATCTTCCGTTAAGAAAGAAAAAAATAAGATTGTAGCAACATTAATAGCAGACATATCTACAGCGCAAATAAATAAACTCGCTTTCGAAAATGGATTTGTATTAACCCATTTAGTAAAACGAAAACCAAGTTTAGAAAATCAATTTTTAGCACTAACAAATAAAATCGAATAGTTAATTTTTATTATCTCGTATGGTAGTTTAATAACCATAAAAAGACAAATTAACAATATACAAACCAACAAAAATATGTTACGATTACTTCAAATAGAATTTATAAAACTCAAAAATAGTAGAGCAAGTAAAGTATTAATATCGATTTATTTTTTATTATTAACATCCATTTCTTTAATAGCAGTAATAAAATTTGATATAGGTCCAGTTAAATTTCATTTAGCAGAACAAGGAATTTTTAATTTCCCTTTAATATGGCATTTTAATACATTTATGGCAGCCATTTTTAAATTTTTTCTATTATTAGTAATTGTATCTATGGTAACAAATGAGTACAGTAATCGTACTTTAAAACAAAATTTAATTGATGGGTTGAGTAAAAAGGAGTTTATTCTGTCCAAATTTTATTTAGTAATTACTTTGGCAGTAATTTCAACAATTTTTGTATTTATTGTTTCTTTAGTCTTAGGCTGGATTTATTCGGATTATAACGAGTTTAGAATTGTATTTTCAAATTTAGAATACTTAGGAGCATTTTTTGTGAAATTAGTAGGCTTTTTCTCTATGGGTTTGTTTTTTGGAATGTTAATTAAACGTTCTGCTTTTGCAGTAGGAGCGATATTTGTTTGGTTATGTACCGAAGGAGTTGTTTATATGATATTACAATGGAAACTACAAAATCATCAGATGGTTTCAAAAATAACTCAATTTTTTCCTTCTGTATCTATGTGGAATTTAATAGACCAACCTTTTGGGAGATTAAAAGCGGTAAAAACGGTTGCAAATCAAGTAGGAGAGAAAATCACTTACGATTATGCAGTACATTGGTACGAAATAGTAATAGTTTTAGCTTGGACATTTTTGTTTATTTATATGTCGTATAGATTGCTTCTAAAAAGAGATTTATAGCGATTAAACTGTTAATAAAGAAGAAATATAAAAACGTTTTATTATATTTGACAAGTAGATTAAACATATAAAATGAAAAAAATACTTCTGTCCATTTTACTTTTTAGCCTAACAATTACTATATATTCGCAAGGAGAAGCAAATATTTGGTATTTTGGAGATGGTGCAGGATTAGATTTTAACTCAGGAAATCCAGTAGCAATAAATGATGGAGCCTTACGAACCGTAGAAGGATGTGCAACAATATCTAATAGTGCAGGAAATTTGTTATTTTATACTGATGGAACAACGGTATACTCACGAGACCATACTGTGATGCCAAATGGACGTTTTTTACATGGAAATTCATCGAGTTCCCAATCTGCCATAATAGTACCAAAACCACAGAATCAAAATCAGTATTATATTTTTACGGTAGACGAGCATAGCACAAATCAATATGGATTGCAGTATTCTTTAGTAGATATGACATTAAATAATGGGCAAGGAGATGTGTTAGCAACAGAAAAAAATAAGCCATTATTAGCACATTGTACAGAAAAAATTACAGCAGTAAAGAGTGACGATTGTAGCTCGATTTGGGTAATTGCATTTTCTTCTAGAAATGGTGTGTCGAGAACATACGATACCTTTCATAGTTTTGAAGTAGCAGATACAGGAGTTAACACAACAAGTGTAACATCTACTTTTGGAGCAACAAGCACAACAGACGGAAGAGGATATTTAAAGGTGTCATCCGATGCATCAAAATTAGTAATAGCACACTCAAGAACAAATGCAAACCCTTTAGGAGAAGTGAAATTATACGATTTTAATTATACAAATGGAATTGTTACAAATGAAACTAATTTGAATTTAAGCGATACTTCAAATCCAGATAATAGATTAAATACCATACCTTATGGAATAGAATTTTCATTAAGTACAACAAAAGTGTATATCACATCGTATGCAGGAGGTAATACATACAACCAGTCTCCACAAGATGGTTTTTTATGGCAAATCGATATAAGCGGTACAATCACTACAAAATTAATAGCTTATAATCCGATAAATACATATAGAGGAGCTTTGCAAATGGGACCAAATGGTAAAATTTATAGAGCATTGTCATTTCATTATGATTTAGGTTCTAACTTTTTAGGAGTAATAAATAATCCCGAAGCGGTAGGTGCTGCGTGTAATTACCAACACAATGCAGTAGATTTAGGAGCAGGAATATCAAGACAAGGATTACCGCCGTTTATACAATCTTTATTTTTACCAAATGTAGATATAATAAACGATACACCAGGAGTATTGTCAACCGATAAAGATTTGTGCAATGGAGATACATATCGTTTAGAACCAACAGATATTTCGTTATATCCACCATCAACAGCATATACATGGATTAAGGATGGAAATCCAATTATACCACCAGTTACCACTAGTTATATCGATATAGATGGTATTACACATGGAACAGGAGAATATGAGTTGCAAATAGAATATAACGATGGAGGTACCTGTCCAATTAAAGGAACAGCAAGTATTACGTACCATTCCTATCCAGTAATAACAACACCAATTACAATAACACAATGTGATGATGATAATGACGGAATTAGTATCGTAGACTTAAATTTAATAAGCGAAAGTATTTCAACAAATTTCGCTACAGAAACGATTACATATCACACAAGTCAAGTCGATGCAAATACAAATATAAATGCAATAAGTACGGCAAATATGCCAAATTATTCAACAACATCTACATTAACAAATCCATTATGGGTAAGAGTAGATAATCAATTTTGCCATGCAGTTGGAGAAGTAAATATAGTAATAACGAATCCAAACAGAACCTTTACAGGATTAATAAGTAAATGTGATGATAAAGTAAATGGAAATAATAGAGATGGCATATCTGAATTTGATTTAACATCGATAGAAAACGATATAGCAAGTCAGTTTCCACCAAGCGCAAATTTATCCATATCGTACTATCACAATGTAACAGATGCAGTTTTACAAGACAATGAAATCATAAATAAAACAACGTATAGAAATACAAATTCAATAAATACAGAACGAATTTATATACGAGTAGATGAATCAGGTATAACATGTGCAGCATTAGGCACAAATGTATATGTAGATTTGGTTGTAGAGAAATTGCCAACAGCAAATCCAATAACTGAAATAAGAGGATGTGATGAAGGAGGAAATCAATCTACATTCGATACCACAGGAATAGCAGCAATAGTTTTACAAGGACAAACAAATGTTACATTAAGCTATTATGACGAAAATGATGTATTAATTCCAACAGGAACATTTACACCATCCTTTATAACAAAAGCACAAACCATAACCATACGAGCAATAAACAATACAACAAACGCATGTTATGATGAAACAACATTAAAATTTATTGTCGATGAGGTACCAACAGCAAACGATTTTATGGTAGAATTATGTGATGATAAACCAGATCAAACAGACGGAATGTCGGTGTTTGATACATCTTCATTTAAAATAAAAATTTTAGGAAATACACAAGTAGATAGAGAAATACATTATTTCTATGCAGATGGAACAGAGATAGTACCAACATTACCACAATTTTTTAATGTAGGAAATGAAATAATAACGGTTGAAGTACAGAATAAAGATAATTCAGATTGTAAAGTAATAAGCCATATAGAATTTAAAGTTATTGTAGATAATCCAGTATTTGAAGTTTCAGATCAGTTATTATGTTTAGATATGTCACCAATAACAGTAAGTATAGAAAATGCACAAGCAGTATATAGTTATTATTGGGAAAATGATAAAGGACAACAAGTCGGAACAGATGCAGATACTCTAGAAATTACAGAAGGAGGAGAATATACCGTTACCGCCACATCGACATCGATGTGTACCACAACAAAAACATTTGTAATAACCGAATCGAGCATACCAAAAATAGAAACGATAACCATTTTTGATGATTTGCCAAATAATCGAGTTTCCGTATTAGTAAGTGGCGCAGGAGATTATGAATTTACATTAGACGATACAACAACTTATGAAGATGGGAATGAGCAGTACGGACATATTTTTCACGATGTAGAAGTAGGATTACATACCATTTATATTAGAGATAAAAACGGTTGTACACCAGAAATAACAAAAGAAATAGTTGTCATACGTTTTCCACGAGTAATAACACCAAATGGCGATGAAAAAAACGATACGTTCTATGTGTATGGAGGCGAAGGATTTAAGACAATCTCCGTAATTATCTACGATAGATATGGAAAAGTGATTACAAACCTAAACGAAGATACTTCATGGAATGGAACCTATCTAGGAAAAATAGCAATAGCGTCCGATTATTGGTTTATGGCAACATTTATAGATAACGAAGGGAAAATTTATGAACGAAAAGGACACTTTAGTTTGAAATTATAAAATTATTTAAGTGTAGGTGTAATTATTTTACTAATTTAGTAGTTAGAAGATGTCTTGGATTTTACAAAATAGAATTAGAATAATAAAAAAGTTTTTTTTGCTTATTATAATGCTGTTTGTAATTGTTAAATCTTTTTCACAAGACATATCTCTATTATACCAATTTAATGGAAAAATGGACTTTACCATGATTGGAAATACATTAAATTTAATAGAAAATGAAGCATTATCGACCTGTACAATAAATACAAGTTCGTCTGCAAATTTAAACTTAAATTCAGGCGAAACAATAGTATCTGCATATTTGTATTGGGCAGGATCAGGAACAGGAGATCTCGAAATTAAATTAAATGGTCAAAATATTGTAGCGCAACGTACCTTTGAAAATTTTCAATCAGGAAGACCATTTTTTAGTGCTTATGCAGATGTAACCAGTCAAGTACAAGAAACAGGAAATGGAAATTATACCGTTTCGGAGTTGGACTTAACAGACGTAATTGCCAATTACTGTGCAAATGGAACCAATTTTGGAGGATGGGCAATAGTCATTATTTATCGAAGTAATACATTGCCATTTAATCAAATTAATATATACGATGGCATGCAAAGCGTACCAAGCAGTATTGCAATTCATTTAGACAATTTAAACGTTATTGATAATGCAGGAGCAAAAATAGGATTTATAGCATGGGAAGGCGATAGCTCACTAGCAGTAAATGAATCTTTGCGAATTAATGGAGATTTGATTGGAAATCCACCACTAAACCCAAGTAACAATGCATTTAATGGAACAAATAGTTTTACAGGAGAAACAAATTTGTATAATATGGATTTGGATTATTACGATATAGAAAACTATATTGAAGTAGGAGATACCGAAGCTACAATAGAATTAACTTCAGGGCAAGATTATGTGATGGTAAACTGTGTAGTAACGAAACTAAATAGTCATCCGCCAAGAATTATACAAATACCGACAGTACCAGAAGGATTTTCGCCAAATGGAGATGCAATAAATGATGTTTTTCTTATTCGGAATTTACGAGAAAATTATGGAAATTTTGAATTAAAAATATACAACCGCTATGGAAATATTGTTTACGAAGGAGATAAAAATTCTCCAGATTGGGACGGAACATATAACGAACAAAAATTACCAGCTTCAACCTATTATTATCTATTAAATTTAAACGATAATTATATCGGAATTATGCGAGGATGGGTTTATCTAAACAGATAGTAATCGTTTTCAACTAAAGATATAAACCTTTCTAAAAAATCGAGAATACGAATAGAAAAAAGAACAAAATCTGCTTTTAGGGAATTAAAAATCAACAGAATAATTGTATATTTGTACGCATATAACAAGGTATATGAAGTTACTTATTACTACTTTTTTTAGTTTATTTATAACAAGTGTATTATCGCAAAATATAACCGTAGACGAAACTAGAACAGCACAAGATTTAGTACAGAATGTATTGTTTAATAACTCAGGATGTGCGACAATTTCGAACGTATCTGTATCAGGAGGAAATTTTGGAACAGGAGAAAAAAGTTATGCGTATTTTGATGGGAATAATTCTGTATTTCCATTTGAAGAAGGAATCGTTTTAAGTACAGGAACAGCAAACCATTGTATAGGACCAAATACAAATTTAAGTAGTGACGAAGGAATAAATTGGGGAACAGATGTCGATTTAGCAGCAATATTTACCAATACATTAAACGCAACAGTATTAGAATTCGACTTTGTTCCAGTAAGCGATTATATAAGTTTTGATTATATATTTGCATCCGAAGAATACCAAGAAGGAAATAATAATACCTGTCAATATTCCGATGTATTTGCATTTTTAATAAAAGCAACAAGCGATATAAATTATACCAATATCGCCGTAGTGCCAAATACAAATATACCAGTACAAGTAACCACAGTACATCCAGAAGTTTCTAGTAGTTGTCAGGCCGAGAACGAAGCGTATTTTGGCTCTTGGAATGACGCAACAGCACCAATTAATTTTAACGGACAAACAGCCGTTTTAAAAGCAGAGAGTAATGTTGTAGCAGGACAAACATATCATATAAAATTAGTAATAGCAGATCATACAAATTACCAATACGATTCCGCAGTATTTTTAAAAGCAGGAAGCTTTAATGTAGGAACAAATTTAGGATTAGATTTGTTGCGAACAACAGGAAATGCACTTTGTGGAACCGAAACAACAACAATAGATAGTGGTGTAGTAGGGGCAACGTCTTACACATGGTCTAGAGATGATTTTCCTTACGATGATGTATTTGTACCACTAATAGGAGGAAATAACCAAACATATACAGCAACAACCGAAGGAAAATACAAAGTAATCGTAGATTTAGGCGGAGGATGCCTTTCCGAAGGAAATATACGAATAGAGTACGGAACAATTCCAATGGTTTCCGATACAGAATTAATACGTTGTGATGATTTAAGTAATCAATTTTCTATTTTTAATTTAACCAATTCCAATGAAAATACAACCAATGGAGACCTTAATTTGATTGTAGAAAATTATTACCATTCGTATAACGATGCCCTAAATGAAAATAATGAAATCTCCAATTTTGCAAATTATCCAAATACCATGCAGAATGAATTAATTTATGCAAGAATAAAAGGGATAGATGGTTGTATTAATATAGCAAGAATAAGATTGCGAGTATTTAAAAATCCCGAATTAAAAGACGACGAATCGCTTTTATATTGTTTAAATACCTATCCAGATACCATAACATTAGAAGGAGGAATTTTAAATGATGATCCAAACAATTACCAATACCAATGGTTTTTTGATAATAAGATAGATCCAGTAATAGATTTGAATATTAATACAGCAACAATTCAAGTAAACGAAATAGGAGATTATAATGTAGAGATAATAAGTAATGACGGTTGCGTAGTACATAGAACAATAACAGTAAACGCATCGAATATAGCAACAATTACAAACATATTAGTATCGGATATAGATTATAGTAATAAGGTAAGTTTAATTGTTGAGGTTGTAGGAGAAGGAGATTACGAATATGCATTAGACGATTATAATTTTCAAGATTCTAATATATTCGATAATGTATCTTATGGTTATCATATAATAACAGTACGAGATAAAAACGGATGTTTGCCAAATACCCAAAAAGAGATTACGATTTTGGAGTACGAAAAATTTTTAACACCAAATAACGATGGGAATTACGATACATGGAATATTGTAAATCCAGCCTCATTAATACATTATAATACCATTTCTGAAGTGACCATTTTTGATCGATTTGGAAAGATAATGGCAGTAATAGATTCTAATGGATTAGGTTGGGACGGAAATTATCAAAATGCACCAGCGCCACCAGCAGATTATTGGTTTAGAGTAACATTAAAAGATTACAAAGGAAAAATCACCAATAAAGATGGTCATTTTAGTCTGATACGATAAGTTTACGAACTCAGTTCAGATTACACCGAAAAGTGAACCTCTAATTCTTTTAAAGTTTCAGGAGAAGTCTTAAGATCCTTAATAAGATTCCCTTTTTCTAAAACAACAATACGTTCGCAAACTTCGGTAACGTGAAGCAAGTCATGACTCGAAATTAGTACCGTAACCTTTTTATTTTCGGTTAGAGATTTGAGCATTTTTTTTAATCTAATTTGTGTAGTAGGATCCAAATTAGCAAAAGGTTCGTCTAAGATAATAACTTCAGGGTCGCCAATTAAAGCAGCAACAATACCAACTTTTTTCTGATTACCTTTAGATAAATCACGTAGATATTTTTTCTTTTTTAAAATTTCATCGTTAAAAATTTCGGTAAACTGACTTAAGAAAGTATCAATATCCGCTTTATTTTTACCACGCAATTCGCCAATAAAATAAAAATATTCTTCGGGAGTTAAATAACCAATTAAAAAACTTTCGTCAATAAAAGCAGCAGTAAAAGGTTTCCAATCTTCGCTTTGGTTTACAATAATATTATTATTTGTAATAGTTCCAGTAGTAGGTTCTATTAAATCTAAAAGCAGATTAAAAAAAGTCGTTTTTCCAGCACCATTATTGCCAACCAAACCAATACTTTGCCCTTTATTAATTTCTAAGTTGTCTATATTTAAAACGGTAGAAGTTCCGTATATTTTAGTAATATTTTTTGCGTGAATCATAATGTAGTTTGTTTAGTTGTTTTCACTGTAAGCAGCAATTGTTTTATATTTAGTTTTTTGATAAATCTTTTCTATTTTAGTTAAAAAGAAATTCTTTAATAAAATTCCGATAAGGCTAAAACCAATAACGGTAATAATACCAGCATTGTGATTAATTAATTTATAAGGAATTCCGAATAAAAGAATAGGTAAAAACATTTTAGGAATGGCAATAAGCATTTGTGTCATATTAAAACCTTGTGTATTACCAAAAGCCTTTGCTTTTTCATTTAGCTTAATAGGCATTCTGTTTAAAACACCACCAAGCAAAACCAAATAAGAGTTAATACCAGCGTTAAAAAATAAACCAGCAATTAAGAGAGAATACACTTTCCATCCAAAATAAATATAAGGTGTTGCAAGTATAAAAGATACAACAACAGCAACAACCATTAAATACCATTTGGAGTCCAAATAGGTTTTGTATTTAATATTCTGACTCATTAGAAGTTGGTAATATTCACTATCCCAAGACGGAACTAATTGTCCAAAAGTCATAGCAAAACCACCAGTAACAAACATCATGGCAAAAGCTAACATGTATGGCGAACCGTTAAATCCGCTTTTACTATAAATAAAGATAAGTGCATAAAACAGAAAGACAAATCCAGATAAAACCGTTTTTCTAGGTCTTGCATTTCTCCAAATGAGTTTAATATCATTTTTAAGAAAAGGAGCAACTTCGCCAAAACGATTTAGCCAAGTTAAGTCCGTTGTTTTAACTTCTTTTTGTTTGGTAATTAAATTGTCGAGGTTTAGATTTTTTTTAAGATGCTTAAAACTTAATATATAACTAGTAGCAAGAGTAATAATAGGTACAATAATAAGGTAAGCATGATTTGTAAAATAATTAAACGCAGTACCAGCAATGGTAGAAATTTTAAAAATATCAAAATATTCCAATCCAATTAAACTAGCTAAAATAATAAGAATACTATAAAAGAAAGTCTCGTTTTTATTGACTAAAAAAGTAATAAAATTAAGTGTATACGATAAAAATAGAATACCAAAAAACCAAGAAATAACATTTATTGGAGAATATCCTTGAAAAAGTAATACAGCCGAAAATGGCATTAGAATAAATAAAGGAATAAAATTAAAAATACTTAAAAGTGATTTTCCAAGACCGTATTTAATTACCTTTTTTTTTGCAATAGGTAAAATTAGTAAAGGTTTTATAGTTAAAACAGGCATTTTTTGAACGAGATATCGAAAAATAAGTTCACCTAAAAACCAAAAAACAATAAAAGTATTTACAACTTGCCAAGGATCTTTTTCGGGAATTTGCTCCTTTAAAAGAAAGAAAAGGCCAACACCAATACCTAAAGCGTAAAGTAACAGAATAAAGATACCAATACCAATAAATATTTTAAAAGCTAAACTTTTTTGAAAGTTAGCAGAGCGAATAAATTTTTTCCATTCTAAAGCAATGAATTTTTTAAACATAAAGGTTTGGTTTTAACTATTTGTAGGATTAAATTTTAAATTGTTACAAATTAATTTGTTGTTATACCATTTTGATGTCAATTTGGTATTAGTAGATATTCTGGATGCTCTTTGGCTAAAATAGCTCTTATTTTAGGAGGGATTTCAAAAATAGCAATATAAAAAAATAGACCAAATATAATAAATGTAGCAGTAAAGAATAGCTCCGTTTTTAAATTCCAAATATCCTTATCGATAAAATGAATGAGTATCTGAAATGGAAATTGTAATAAAACACCAAGACCACCTAAGTTGGTAATATAATCTTCAAACATCCATTTTTTATGAGTACTTTTTTCTTTTATTTTTATTTTTTTTTCGTTTTTAAGCAAGTATACAAAAGGAACGATAATTACGATTGCAGCCAATCCAATAATTACGAATCTATGGTAATTTACCAATCGCATAAAAAATAACAAACTAAAAAATAAGCTCATTGTAAAAATGATTTTTGGAATGCTAAAAAAAGCTATAAATTCCTTCCAAATAAGTTTTAGGTATCTTTTATTTAGTGCATTTTGTTTTTTTTCAATCACTTCCATAAAACCAAAAACACCAAATTTTTTAAAAGATTTATTTTTAGCTTGTTCAAAAGATAAATGAGACTCTTTTTCCCAAATATGTTCAATATCATTAGCAAGATGGTCTACTAATTCACTTTGTAAATCGTACCATTCTACGTAATGTTGTTTTGTGAAATGGTATAAATTTTCTATCTGTAATTTACTTAATTCCATATTATTCTAAGCTAAATTTAGGATTGGTAATATATTGCATGGTTTTAATAAATTCTTGTAATTCAGCAAGTCTATTTACAGTTTCTCTAGTGCCTTGCTCCGTAAGTTTGTAGTATTTACGCATACGATTGCCAATATTGATAATTTCAACATCTAAAAAACCTTCTGCTTCTAATTTGTGTAAAGCAGGATATAAGGCACCTTCGGTAATCTTTAGTTCGCCATTGGTAATTTCTTTTACCTTTTGTGTAATCTCATAACCATACATTTTATTACTCTTTTCTAGTAAGTTTAAAATGATGGTTTGCAAGCTGCCTTTATATAATTTTGAGTTTGCCATATTACAAATGTATGCATAATTTTATTATGCATAAGTTAATTAGGTGTTTTTTTAATCATAGAATACTCAGGTTTATAACGTATTTTGATGTTGAGTTGGTATTATATCGTAGAACTGAGGTTTAAAGCAATGTTTTAACCAACATTTCCAAAGCCTTAATAGAGGCTTTTTCAATCACTTTTTCTCTAGGCTGACCAAAATTATATTCTTTAACAACCACATTATTCGGTGTAGCAATAGCAATAAAAACAACACCAACTGTTTTATCTGTTTTGTCTGTTGTAGGACCAGCATTTCCAGTAGTAGCAATAGCAAAATCAGTTTTGTAAATTTTCTTTATATTTTGTGCCATGGCAGAAGCAACCTGAGCACTTACAACACTGTGTTTATCAATAATATTTGGAGAAACATTTAAAAAGTCGGTTTTAATGCGAGCGTTATAGCTAACAATAGAACCAATAAAATATTTAGACGAGCCAGAAATCGAAGTGATTAGTTTAGCAATATTGCCACCAGTACAACTTTCGGCAGTAGCTAAAGTAAATTTTTTCTTAGTAAGTAATTTTCCTATAAAAACTTCGATACTATCGTTACCATTGCTAGAAACTAAAATATCTTTAACCAATTCACTTAGTTTGTCTATTTCGTTGTTAAATTTTTTTTCTAAGGAATCTTTATTTTTTCCTTTAGCAGAAAGTCGTAATCGTGTTTTTCCGTAAGAAGGTAAATATGCTAATTTAATTTCTTTTGGAAGATTTGTTTCCCAGACTTCAAGACGTTTAGCAATTTTACTTTCTCCCATTCCGTAAGTAATTAGAGTCTGATGAAAGATAAAAGGCAAATCAAAAGTTTCTTGAAGTTTGGGTAAAGCCTTATAGGTCATTAAACCTTTCATTTCGTTGGGAACACCAGGAAATGAAATATATACTTTATTGTTTTCGTTAAACCACATCCCAGAAGCAGTACCTAAATTATTCTTTAGAATGGTTGCTTTACTAGGAAGCATGGCTTGTTGTAAATCTAGATCTGTGTATTGGTAATTAATTTTTGCGAAAAGGTATTTGATATGCGCCTCAATTTTTGGATACATTACCAAACTGTCATCAAAATAATGAGCAATAGTATGTTTTGTAATATCGTCTTTAGTAGGGCCAAGTCCACCAGTAAGGATGATAATGTCTGCATTTTCTTCCGCTTGACGGATAGCCTTTAAGATATGATTTTTATCGTCTTGAATAGAGGTAATTTGATATACAGAAATACCAATTTTGTTCAATTCTTCGGCAATCCATTTGGAATTACTATCTAATATTTGTCCAATTAAAATTTCGTCGCCAATGGTTATTATTTCTGCTTGCATGATTTAGGAATTAAAATCCATTACAAAGAAACGAATAAACCAAGAAACGATTCCATAATAATTAAATAATTGTTGAAAACTTCGTAAAAATTAAATGCGAAAATTAAATCGCTAAAACAGAAAGACCATTACCTTTGAGCATCATTAATTTAAACCAAAACGTAATGAAATTTTTTGTAGATACAGCAAATTTAGAGCAAATAAAAGAAGCACAAGCCTTAGGGATTTTAGATGGAGTAACCACAAATCCGTCGCTTATGGCCAAAGAAGGAATCACGGGCGAAGAAAATATAATAAATCATTATAAAGCAATTTGCGATTTGGTAGATGGCGATGTTTCGGCAGAAGTAATAGCAACAGATTTTGATGGAATGGTAAAGCAAGGAGAAGAACTTGCAGCATTAAATCCGCAAATCGTGGTAAAATTACCAATGATAAAAGACGGTATTAAAGCATGTAAATATTTTTCGGATAAAGGAATTAAAACAAATGTAACGTTGGTTTTTTCGGTAGGACAAGCATTACTTGCAGCAAAAGCAGGAGCAACTTACGTATCTCCATTTATTGGACGTTTAGACGATATTTCTACAGACGGTTTAAATTTAATTGCAGAGATAAGACTAATTTATAATAATTACGGATTTGAAACAGAGATTTTAGCAGCATCAGTACGTCATACCATGCATATTATTGATTGTGCAAAATTGGGGGCAGATGTAATGACAGGTCCTTTAAAAGCAATAGAAGGTTTGTTAAACCATCCATTAACAGATATAGGATTAGCTAAATTTTTAGCAGATTTTAAAAAAGGAAATTAAAAAATTAACTTACATTGCGTTTTTTATTAATTTCGTCTTGTAATTTTCTTCTTAAAACTTGTTCGCGTTCCAAAGATTTTTTCTTATGGGTTTCAAATTCATTTTCAACTTCAGCAAACGAAGTTTTAGCTTGTTTTGTAGCTCTATTACTCGATTTGTATTTAAACGATAAAAAGAGCGTAGTAGCTAATAGCGCACATATAATAGACCATAATATAAGGTTGTAGTTATGTTTGGTTGTTTGAATACCAAATAATCCAATATTGTCTTTTTCGCTAGTTACCTCACTTAGATTGCCATTGATAGTTGCAATTTCTGATTTTAGTTTTTCAATTTCACTTTTTTGTGTGCTAATTTTAGTATTAGCTATTGTAAATTTATTATCGATAGCTTTAAGTGTGTCTAAAAAATTGGCTTTAAATTTATTTAGATTATACAATTTAATATTTTTAAATTGTTGAAAATTATTTGATTTGGATAATAAAACTTCAAATTGATTTTTTATAGTTTCATTAGCTAAAGCCTTATTGATAATTTCTTGGTTTTGAATCCCTTGTCCGAAAACAGAAACGGTAAATAAAAATAAGATAAGAACAGATAAAATAATTCTAAGATGTTTCATAATGGTATTTTTTTTAATAAAAGAGCGCAAATATAGTTTAAAAATAAATATGCATGTAAATACAAATTTACTATTTTTTTTTGAAAATTGATTTAGCAAAACATTTTATTCTAATATATTTGCCTAAATATTTTTAAATGAAAAACAAACAATTTACCATACTACTTTTTTTAACACTAAAAGGATTGTTATTTTCTCAAGAAAAGAAGCAAGAAAATTTGAATGAAGTAGAAATTACTTCAGCAAGAATCGATTTGCCATTTTCAAAAAATTCAAAGACGATAACTATTATATCTGAAGCAGATATAAAAGCGACAACAGCTACTAATGTTGCCGATTTATTGCAGCAAGTTGCAGGTATAGAGGTTGTGCGAAGAGGTACAAATGGCATGCAATCGGATTTAAAAATTCGAGGTGGAAATTTTGAACAAACCTTAATTTTAATAGACGGTATAAAGACGGAAGATGCACAAACAGGACATCATACCATGAATATAATGATTCCGTTAGAAAATATAGAACGAATAGAAATCGTTAAAGGGGCTGCGGCAAGAATTTTTGGGCAAAATGCATTTACAGGAGCAATTAATATTGTAACTAAAAAAAAACAAAAAAATAAAATTTCTTTAGGAATTAAAGGCGGATCATTTGATTATAAATCTGCACAAATAACAGCAGTAAAGAATTTTAAAAAATCGAACCATCAAGTGCATTATTCGTATAATACAAATGCAGGTTATAGAGATAATACAGATTTTAAAAATAACAATTATTTCTTAAAAAGTAGTTTTAATACAAAAGGAGAACCAATACAAATTTTGGCATCTTTTGCCGATCGTAAATTTGGAGCACAGTATTTTTATACATCGCCAAGTTCCAATTTTACAGAATACGAAGAAACACAAACAAGTTTGGTTGGTATTTCTACAAAATTTATAAAAAATAATTTTATAGTGAAACCAAAGATGTATTGGAAAAGAAACCAAGATATGTTTCTATTAAGAAGAGATAATCCGAGTTTTTCAAGAAATTTTAACATCTCGAATAAGGTAGGCGCAGAGGTTAATACTTCGTACAATTCAAAAATAGGAATAACAGGATTTGGGGTAGATTTTTCGAAAATAACACTAGCAAGTAATAATTTAGGCAATCAAGAACGAACAATGCTTAATGGATTTGTAGAGCATCGTTTTTTAGTAGGAAACTCTAAAATAGACATCACTCCTGGAGTGTCTTTAAGTTACTTTTCAGATTTTGAATTCCATGTATTTCCTGGGCTAGATTTTGGATATAAAGTAACAGACAAAACACGTTTTTATTGGAATGTAGGTTCGTCATATAGAGTGCCAACGTATACAGAACTATATATAAACATACCAAATTTCTTATCTGGAAATGCAGATTTAAAACCAGAAAAAGCAGTAACACAAGAAGTAGGAATTAAATACAATACAGCAGTTTTCTCGTTTGATACCGCACTATTTTATAGAATATCAAAAGATTTAATTGATTATGTTAAAAAGACAGAAACAAGCCCATTTTATCGTGCAGAAAATTTAAGGCAGATTCGAACTAATGGTTTCGAATTAAATGGAGCATATAATTTTAAAATACAAAATTACGCACAAAAAATAAGAGTTGGATATACTTTTTTGAACGATACTTATGGTAATATAGACGTTTTTAAATCTAGATACTTATTAAATTCATCTATAAAAAATCATCTTACAGCAAGTTTACATACACAATTTTTTAAATACGTAAGCCAGCAAATCTCATACAGATATGTAGACAAATACATAGATAATTATAATGTAGTGGATGCAAAAATTACTGCAACTATAAAAGGGTTTACTATTTTTGGAATTGCAAATAATATTTTTAATACCGTTTATTCCGAAAAAGAATTTGTACCAATGCCAGAAGGTAATTTTGAGTTCGGAATAAAATACCAATTGGATTAATCTAAGATATTTAGTAAATTAGCAAAAAAACAATTCATTATGGAGGACAAAATTAAAACATACGAAGAATTTTATCCGTTTTATTTAAAAGAACACAGTAATAGAATGTGTAGATTGTTGCATATAATAGGCACAAGTATTGTTTTAACACTGTTATTAACATCCATCATACACTTAAATCCGTATTGGTTAATTTTTATACCACTTACAGGATACGGATTTGCATGGTTTGGTCATTTTGTATTCGAAAAAAATAGACCAGCAACCTTTAAATATCCGCTGTGGAGTTTAAAATCGGATTTTAAAATGTATTTTGATGTACTTGGCGGAAAGCTAAGTTTAGACTCGTCTAAAGATGCAGAAAGATTTCAGTAAACAATTAAGAAGCTACAAACTATTTTCTAGACTCGCTTTAAACCATAGACTTAAAAGTTAAAGGATACTTTCATTAAATAATATCTAGGTAAAATACTGGTTCTGTATCTACTTGTTGAAAAATCTGAAGTTTGTATTTGCTCTAAATTATCTTCGTTTAGTAAATTTTTTGCAATAATGCTAAATTCAAATTTTTTATTTTTTGGTCTATATCTTATGGAAGTATCTAAGAAAGTATAATTTTCGGATTTGTTTTTTGTATTTGGTAAAAAATAATCGGATGTAATTAGGACATTCCATCTTTTAAAAGGTTTTACGATTATTTTAAACGTATTTTTTAAAGATTGATTCGTAAATTGTTGGCTATTTTCATTTTCAGAAATATAATTAGATACGTTTAATGTGTTTTCGAAGTTAATAAATCCATCGAAAGCAGTTTTAATAAACAATTCGGTATTTACAAATTGGCTTTTGTTGTTTCTTAATTCTGAATTATTTACAATGTTTTTGTATTTTAAAATAGAATAGTTTGAATTTAATTTTACTGTAGATTCCATAAAAGGAATGTATTTAATAATTAAAAAATTAAAATTTAAGTTATTGCTATTTTGTGCTGAGAAATAATAATTGATTTGAGTTGTGTTTTCTGTAATTAACGAATTTGTAAAGAAATTTCCTTTTATTTTCTGAAAATTTACACCAAAATCTATTTGAAGTTGGTTGTACAAATCATTATTAAAATAATATAAACCATAGTTTGTAGATTTTTGTAATTCAAAACTTGGTGTATTTGTAATTGTTAAGCGATTGCTAGTTAAAATAGTATTTTGAAACAAATACTTTTCCGTATTTAATGTTTGGTTATAGCCTATTTTTCCAGATAGATAAGAAACGCCATTTAAGCGATAATTAATACGTAACGAAGGCTCCAGTATTAAATCATTTTGTGTTTTTGTTTCCTTCCTTTCTTTATCCTTAATATTTTGATTTATATAACTTAATGAATACGTGGGTAAAAATTTCCAATGGTTATATCTAAATGTATAACTTCCTATTTGATATAGCTCTTTTTTTGAGTAATTTAGATTATTGATACCATTTTCTAGGACTGTATTTCCCATATTATTTTTACTAAATAATTCGGATTGAAGTTTATTATTATCAACAAAACCACCAATCGAGAATGTATATTTGTTCTTTTTCTTAGTAGAACCTAGCAAAATACTATTGAGTTCTATATAATTTCGTATGTATTTGCTTTTTTGAATATCCGAATTATACAGATTGGAATTAATGATGGATGGACTAATTTGAAAAGTTTGTGGAATAGCATTGGTAGATTGAAAAAGTGAAAATTGAAGTGCTTTTTTAGCAGAAACTTTTTTTGTGTAAAGTAATTTTTGTTTTAAATAAAAATCTTCAGAATTGAATAATGATTCGAAATTAGTACTATTGTTTGAAGTTACTTTTATTGGTGTTTTTATATTTTCTTGTTGAATTCTAAAATAATATTCAAGTAAGGAGGTTTTTGAAGTATTGTATTTTATTTCTAAATCGCCGCGATATTGTTTGGGTTTCTTTTTAACAGAATTAAAATCGGTTGTGCTAATAGGCGTTTCATTAATTACATAATTATTTTCAAAAAATTGATTGCTAGTAATTTTATCGTTAATATAATATAAATTTGTTTTTAGCTTTAAACGTTTATTAATTTTAAAAATAGCATTATAATTACTAAAGTATTGGTTGTTAATATTTACTCTCTCATCATTTACAATATTAGAAAAACTAGTTTCTGGAATAATTTTTTGCGAAAAAAAATCTTTTTCGGATGCATGTTCTACATCTATTCTAGATCCAAAATAATTAAAGGGAGAATAATTAATTCCAATATTATTGTATACCAATGTAGCAAATGATTTGTAATTTTTGGTAATTCCAAGAATGTTTGCACTAAGATCTAAAGCAGCTTTTTCTTTATTATATATGCCAACACCTAAATCCATATTTCCAGAAAAATCTATTTTCCCTTTTTTTAAAATTAAATTCAATGCTACTTTATCGTCATTTTCGATGCCTTTTAATAGCGAATTTTCCGAATATTTATCAATGGCTTGTACTTGCTTAACCATATCAATATTAATATTTTTTGTGCCTAAAGTATAATTGTGACCAAATAAATTGTCGCCTTCTAATAATACTGTTTCAATAGGTTTGCCATTATATTCTATTTTTCCTTTTTCATCTACTTGTATGCCTGGCAATTTTTTAATAAGCTCAGCTATTTTACGTTCTGTACCATCCTTGTATGCAGAAACGTTATAGGTTACCGTATCTTTTTTGACTTCAAACTTCTTTTTACCAATGATTAATACTTCTTCTAAATTTACAGACTTGTCTTTTTGTAAGCGAACTTCTAAATGATACTTTTTTGATGTATCTATATTTTTAATTACTTTTTTATAGTTTAGATAGCCATACGATGTAATTTCAATGACAATATCTTTGTAGTTTTTTTTATACGCAATGGAAAAATTTCCATTATTTACAACTTTGTATTGGATAATATGATCAGAATTCGATAACTCTTTAATAATAATGTTTGCAGAGTTAATTAGTTCTCCATCATCAAAATCATGAATAGAGCCTGAGACTGTTTGTGATTTTATAACGATAATATAGAATAATAATAATAATACAGATATTTTTTTTTTCATCTAGTTATTATCTTTTTATATTTGAATTTAAGAATTTATTCATTTGTAATATATTTTAATTGAGATTACTTCATTCAATCTATAGATTTTTTTAAATCACTTTCAAATAAATAATCTGTATCCTTTTTTTCAATATAACGCTCTCTTCTTAATCTTGGAGCAACCATAATAATACTACTTCCAGGATTATATTTACTCATTTTAATGGCTTTTTCTTTGTATTTTTTTTTGAATTCTGTCCAGCTATAAAATTTCTTTTCTTGCAAGTATGGGTTGGTTGTGTCAATTGTATTGTCCTCTTGTTTGGAAATTTTTATTTTGGTTGCTTCAAAGCTACAGTAACCATCTTTAGAATCTGCTTTTAAAATCATACCAGGCAAACCATCCAATTTCCAAGGACCACCAGCAATTAATTGTGTGGTAAACCAAACTTGGTAAATTCTACCTCTAAAAGAGCTTTCTGCTAGAGTACAAGTATATCCTAAGATTTCTTTCTTTTTATTTTTTATCTCCCAATTTATAATGTTAATGGAATCTTTAATTGTAAAAAGTTTAAAACCTATAAGGTCTTTAGAATACATTTCATTTTTAGTATAATCTTTATAGAGAATCTCCGTTTTTGAATTCTTTGGATTAAAATCAATATCTCCTTGTTCAACATTGGAAATAGATCTTACTACTTTTTTTTTGGAATATTTACTATTGCTTATAGTTCTAAATAAATAATATTCTCCTTGCCAAGATATATTAATACTATCCTCTCTCTTAGATTCTAAATATTCAATTTCGGCAACAGTTAAAATAGGTTTATTAATGGTAAAACTTATAAAAGTTAAAATAATAATTAAGTATTTCATGATTTTTTGTTTTATTAAAACTGCTCAAAATATTTCATTTAAAAGGATTAAAATTTATTTTTTAAAGTATTCACGTACCTTTTTATCCATCGTATAGTCCAAATCATCTTCTTCGATATAACGTTCTCTTGTAATGCGAGGAGTTATAGAAAAATCGCCTTCAGCAGTGCTAAATTTACTCATTTTTATAGCTTTTTCTTTGTATTTTTTTTTGAATTCGCTCCAACTATAAAATTTCTTTTTTAGAGTATATGAATTTGTCAAATCAAAGGTATTGGCCTCTTGTTTGGAAATTTTTATTTTGGTTGCTTCATAACTACAGTAACCATCTTTAGAATCAGCTTTTAAAATCATACCAGGTAAACCGTCAAATTTCCATGGTCCACCAGCGATCAATTGTGTAGTAAACCAAGCTTGGTAAGTTCTACCTCTAAAAAAAGTCTCCGCTAAAGTACATACATATCCTAAGATTTCTTTCTTTTCCTTTTTTATATTCCAATTTATAATGTTAATAGAATCTTTAATTGTAAAAAGTTTAAATCCTATCAAATCTTCGGAATACATTTCGTTATTCTTATAATTTTTATATACCAAACGATTCTTAGAATTTTTAGGTTTAAATTCGATAGCATCATCCTTGATTCCTATATTATTTTTGATTGTTTTTTTTTTGGAATACTTACTAATGTTACCAGACCTAAGTAAATAATGTTTAGCCTGCCAAAATGTATTAATGCTATCGTTTCTTATGGTTTCTACATATTCAATTTCTGTAACAGTTACATCCATGCCAATTATTCTTGTAAAACTTGCAAATACAAGAATGAGAATTAAGTATTTCATATTTTTTTATTTTATTTAACACTACTCAAAAAAATTCATTTAATCCATAGATTTTTTCAAATCACTTTCAAATAAATAGTCTGTATCATTTTTTTCAATATAGCGTTCTCGTCTTAATCTTGGAGCAACAAAAATAATACTACTTCCTGGATTATATTTACTCATTTTAATAGCTTTTTCTTTGTATTTTTTTTTAAATTCCGTCCAACTATAAAATTTCTTTTCTAAAGAATATGGGTTAGTTGTGTCAATTGTATTGTCCTCTTGTTTGGAAATTTTTATTTTGGTTGCTTCAAAACTACAGTAACCATCTTTAGAATCTGCTTTTAAAATCATGCCAGGCAAACCATCTAATTTCCAAGGACCACCAGCAATTAATTGTGTAGTAAACCAAGCTTGGTAAATTCTACCTCTAAAAGAACTTTCTGCTAGAGTACAAGTATATCCTAATATTTCTTTCTTTTCGTTTTTTATATTCCAATTTATAATATTAATTGAATCTTTAATTGTAAAAAATTTAAAACCCACAAGATCCTTAGAGTACATTTCATTTTTGCTATAATCTTTATAAAGAATTTCAGCTTTTGAATTTTTTGGATTAAAATCAATATCTCCTCTTTCCGTACCTACACTAGATTTTATTACTTTTTTCTTCAAGTATTTACTATTATTTTCTGTTCTATATAAATAATATTCTCCTTGCCAAGACACATTGATACTATCTTCTCTCTTAGTTTCTAAATATTGAATTTCACTAACAGTTAAAGTAGGTTTATTAATGGTAAAACTTATAAAAGTTAGAATAATAATTAAGTATTTCATGATTTTTCGTTTTATTTAACACTACTCAAAAAATATACCTGTTATTTTTGAGTAGTGTTTATTATTGTTATTAATAATTAATCGTGATCTGCAATAAAGGACAAAGCTCTTTTTCTAACAGCTGCTCGACATTTAGCAGTAGCTTCAGCTTGTGTTTCGCCAAACTCATAAGCATAAACCGTAGTTACGTAATCACCATTATGGCGAATTACAATATAACAACCAACTCCCCATCTATCATCTAAATTAGTAGCATCTACTATTACACTTTGTGTATATTCAGTTTTATCTACTGTAGAAAATTCTTCGATAGACGATTTAACCTCTGCATTTGGCAATTTTACATCTAAATTAGCATACGAAAAGCCAAAGGTTAATAATAAAATGGTTGTTAAAAATAAATTTTTCATAATATAAATTTTAAAAATTAGTTTCATTTGTTATAGAAAAAGATAAAAATCCCAAATTATTATTTAACTTGAGATTAATTATTGGTTCTAAGAATCCTTCTTTTTTCTTTTTTCTATATAATAATATAATAATAAGTTTATATAATATAGAATTAATGCAGCAAATGATAAGTAAAGTACAGCTACTTTACTTGAAACATTATTAAATTCTTGTGTTTTATAAAAGAAAAATAAATTTGGTAAAAAAAGCAAGATGTTTGCTAAGTAACTATCATTAGCATCACTAACATAAGATTTTTTCATTTTTTTGTTTTTCTTTAAATATAAAGTATATGTACGATATGCTAAAATAAGATATAAGATAGCAAAAAACCACTGCAAATATGAAAATCCGAAAAACATAATTTAAGTTTTATAGTTGGTCAGAATTAGCAATTGCATCACAAGTGTCGGCTATCATTTTTGTAGCGACAGGGGCAGCAACTAATGAGCAAGGTCCACAAGATGCAGTTGAAACTACGCTTATTACAGCTCCAAATGTTGCACCTAATAGCCAACATCCCATAGATTTTTCACTATAGTTGTCCGAGATATATGTTAAACTATTTAAAAAATTAATTTCGGATATAGATAGGTTGCTTGATGATATATAATCTTGAATTATTGAAGAATCTATATTTTCGATATTATTAATCAATAAGTTTTTAGTATCATTACTAATATAATTTTCTTGAAAAAGATAATTAGCAGAGTTTTGAATAATAAGATTACGTGATATATTCTCATCTAACACACCAAGTTGATTTAGGATACTTTCTGCATTTTCGATATCTTGTTCAGTCAATAAATTTGATTTAGAATTTAAAAAGTTATTTGTGTAATCATAGAAAGAATTAACGGAACTAAAATTAATATGAGATTTTACTTGATTAAGGTTTTTAATATATGATTTTGCATCAAAGTTAAACTCATTTAATGTTTTTTTATCAACATTATCAGATTGAGTACAAGAATTAAAAGTTGACAGAATTACTGTAATTAAAATGATTAGGGTTTTAAATTTCATAATATAAATTTTAAAAATTAGTTTAAAGAACAGATTATTAAGTCGCTATTCTTCGCGTGGACTATCCACTATTTTTCGACCTTTCGGTTTCCATCATTTACTTTTTTAGAGTGCAATTTATTTTTTATTAGTTCCGTAAGTCGGATGGTCTTGAATTCACTCAGTTTATAGTATTTAATATCTACCAACAACTGTTACTAAAAGCCAAAAGGCAACAAAACAGAAAGTCAAAATTAATAACTTATCTTTGTACTGTTAAACTTTGGTTTGGCGAGGGCATCCATAAATGAGGTCTAAATCAAATATTGGGTGTCCTTTTTTAGAGTATAACAATTATTTCAATTTTTTGTTTGGTAAAAATAAGGCAAATAATTCTATTAAAAAATACCTAATTGTAGGTATTTTTTGTAAATTAATAATTTCGTTTTTTTTTTTTTTTTTTTTTAAATATTTAAAAAAAAAAAAAAAATTTTTTTTTTTTTTTTTTTTTTTTTTGTAAAATATTGAAAAACAGCAAGATGATTATTTGTTTGCTGTTTTTTAGTAATAATGTGTTTTTTACTAACTATTTTAAAAAATGCAGAATTTAATTCAGTTGAAAATTTTTTTTACTAAAAAACACACATTACAAACTATTTTCTAGACTTGCTTTAACAAAATCAATAAATATAGGATGCGGATTTAAAACCGTACTCTTATATTCAGGATGGTATTGCACACCAATAAACCAAGGGTGGTTTTCAAGCTCAATTACTTCTACCAAGCCTGTTTTGGGATTAATACCAGAAGCAAACATACCAGCAGCAGTAAGTTGTTTTAAATAAGCATTGTTGTATTCGTAACGATGTCTATGTCTTTCACTAATGAGGTCTTTATTATAAATAGTATGTATTTTGGTATTCTTTTTTAAGGAACAATTCCAAGCACCAAGTCGCATCGTACCACCTTTGTTTGTGACTTCTTTTTGTTCTTCCATTAAATTGATTACTGGATGTTTCGTTTTGTCATCCATTTCGATAGAATTTGCACCTTCTAAATGCAATACATTTCTAGCAAATTCGATGACAGCCATTTGCATTCCCAAGCAGATACCTAAAAACGGAATCTTATTTTCACGAGCAAAACGTACAGCATCAATTTTACCTTCGATACCTCTACCTCCAAAACCAGGAGCAACTAAAATTCCGTTTAAACCTTTAAGTTTTTTAGGAACATTGGCTTCGGTTAAACTTTCGGAGTGAATCCAACGAATTTTAACTTTAACTTCATTTACAGCGCCAGCATGAATAAATGCTTCGGTAATCGATTTGTATGCATCGTGTAATTCGACATATTTACCAATCAGCCCAATTTCAATAGTGTGTTTTGGGTTTTTATGCTTGTTTAAAAAAATGTTCCATTCTGTAAGCGTAGGTTTATTATCGGATGCAAGTTGTAATTTTTTAAGAACAACAAGATCTAATTTTTCATTAAGCATGAGATTAGGAACGTCATAAATAGTTTCGGCATCAATAGATTCAATAATCGAAGTAACTTGTACATTACAAAACAGAGCTAATTTTTCTTTGATGTTGTTGTTTAGATGATGTTCCGTTCTACACACTAAAACATCTGGCGCAACACCACTTTGCATCAACATTTTTACAGAGTGTTGCGTTGGTTTTGTTTTTAATTCTCCAGCAGCAGCTAGATATGGTACTAGAGTTAAATGAATTACCAAAGCGTTATTGTTACCTAATTCCCATTTTAGTTGCCTAACAGCTTCAATATAAGGTAAAGATTCAATATCGCCAACAGTACCACCAATTTCAGTAATAACAATGTCGTATTTATCAGTATTTCCTAAAATCTGAATACGGTTTTTAATTTCGTCCGTAATATGTGGTATTACCTGAACTGTTTTTCCTAAAAATTCACCTTTGCGTTCTTTATTAATAACAGCTTGGTAAATTCGACCAGTAGTCACATTATTTGCTTGTGAAGTAGGTGTATTTAAAAAACGTTCGTAATGTCCTAAATCCAAATCAGTTTCGGCACCATCATTGGTAACAAAACATTCGCCATGTTCGTACGGATTTAATGTACCTGGATCAATATTAATATAAGGATCTAATTTTTGAATACTTACAGTGTAACCTCTTTCTTGTAATAATTTAGCTAAAGAAGCAGCAATTATCCCTTTTCCGAGTGATGAAGTTACTCCTCCAGTAACAAAAATATATTTGGTTTTAGACATTAGGTTTCGGTTTTGCCAAAAATACAAACTATTAGAAAAAATCCAAGTAAAATAGAAAGTCTTTTTACCTTTTTATTACACGGAAAAATTTTGTTTTTAAAGACAAAGCAATTACTTTTACAACAAAATGAAAACACTATACATAGTTAGACACGCAAAATCCTCTTGGCAGTACGAAGGCATTAAAGATGTAGATAGACCTCTTAAAAAAAGAGGAATTACAGATGCACATTTAGTTTCTGCTATTTTAAAAAAAAAGATCGAAAGACCAGATGTTTTTATTTCAAGTAGTGCAAACAGAGCATTGCATACTGCCGTTATATTTTGTGAAAAATTCGGTTACCCATTGGCTAATTTGCAGATAAACAAATCTTTATATAGTTTTAGCGCAGGTTATTTAATAAAAAGAATTAAAGCGTTAGACGATGGTTTTAATTCAGCTATAATTTTTAGTCACGATCATGGTATTAATGATTTTGTAAATGGTTTTGGAGATCAATTTATAGCACATGTGCCAACTTGTGGTGTAATTGGAATCCAATTTGATACCAAACATTGGAAAAATATTAAGTCGGATAAATCTAACGGAAAAACATTTTTAGTAGAATTTCCAAAAAAATACAAACCAGAAAAAAACACCTAGTTTTGAAGATAAAAAAATATGCTGCTATAGATATTGGATCTAATGCCATTCGTTTATTAATTGCGAATGTCATTATTACTAAAGAAAATGAACCACAGTATAAAAAAGTTTCTCTTGTTCGTGTCCCAATTCGTTTAGGAAGAGATGTTTTTACCGATGGGAAAATCTCCAAAGGCAACCAAAGAAGAATGATTGATGCTATGAAGGCGTATAAATTATTAATGGATGTACATCAAACAGAACGATATAAAGCATGTGCAACATCGGCAATGCGCGAATCTTCAAATGGTGCAAAAGTAGTTGCCTTAATAAAAAAAGAAACAGGAATAGAAATTGATGTTATTAATGGAGAAACGGAAGCTAAAATAATTTCATCTACCGATTTGAGTGATTTAATTGATGGGAATAAATCCTATTTATATGTAGATGTTGGAGGAGGTAGTACAGAATTTACTTTCTTTTCTGAAGGAAAAATAATTGCATCAAAATCGTATAAAATGGGAACAGTGCGATTGCTTGGCAAAAAAGATAATAAAAAAACTTGGAAAAATATTGAAAAATGGATAAAAAAATACAGTCAGAAAGTAGGCAATATAGAGTTAATAGGCTCGGGAGGAAATATCAATACCATATTTAAAAGATCAGGTAATAAGTCAGGTAAACCATTGTCTTATATTTATCTAAATGCACATTATAAATTTTTGAAATCCATGACTTATGAAGAACGTATTTCGGAATTATCCTTAAATCCAGATCGGTCGGATGTAATAATACCAGCAACAAAAATTTATTTATCTGCTATGAAATGGTCTGGTGCTAGAAAAGTACACGTTCCAAAAATTGGACTTGCAGATGGTATTATTAAAAGTTTGTATTTGGGAAAGTTTGATTGAAAAATATAAAAATATACTTCAACAAATAAATAATTATAATATATTTACGCAGATTTAATAAAAAAATAGAATGAAAAGACGAGAATTTATAAAAAAAACAGGAAAAGTAATTTTATCTACAGCAACAATATCGATAGTAGGTATTTCTTTAGCATCATGTAGCTCTGATGAAGAAAGTGAAGAAAATTTGTGCGGCGGTTATTATGTAGATGGCTATTATATGGATGGTTATTATAACGATGGCTACTATGTAGATGGCTATTATATGGATGGCTATTACGAAGACGGTTACTATGTAGACGGTTATTACGAAGATGGTTATTATGTAGACGGTTATTATGAAGGTGGATATCCTTGTTAATAGTAGTTTCTTTTAAAAAAAATTATGATTAAAATTGCATTATTGCATAATATTGTATTGGATGATAATGTAGAAATAATCCATAATTTGATAGATACAGTTTCCAATTACAATATAGAATTAGCTCTTGTTAAGCAGAAGGATATTGAGGCTGCAAAAAAAACAATATTAGCTGCCGATATAACCATAGTAGATGCTACTTATCGCAATGCGTTTGAGTTTGAAATTTTTAATTTTATCGAAAAAAATGCAAGGTATGTTTTTGTAGATTCAAGTTACAGTTTTTGTGCGTATAACACATATACTTGTTTTACAGACAGTAGCATTAAAAATTGTTGTAATAAAGATAAGTTTCATCTATATAGAAACTTATATGTCCATGCAGCTCTAAATGTTTTTTCTTCCGAATTAACAAAAAAATCCTATGAAAAATTGTATGGAAGTACAACGTCAAAAGTTATAATAGATACTTTAATAGATAAAAATAAGTTAGATGCTTATTTTAAAGAGAATTTTTGGAAAAACATAAAAGAAAGATTAAACACGACACCTAAAGAAACATCTTTTAAAGAAGTGTTTGTTTATAAAAGTTATGGAGGATTAGGAGATTATTTTATAGCACTTCCTGCAATGTACAAGTTGCAAAAGGTTTCAAAAAAAGTGACAATAGGTGTGCCAAAAAACGTACTTGGTACATTTAAAAGAAACACAAAAGGATTTCAAATTATTGCCGCAGATAATATTGAAAATATAGATTTTTCAAAATACGATAAAGTAATAAATTTAGGGAATTATCCAAAAAGAATCAGAGATAGTGAAGTAGAAGGAATGATAGATTTTCCTACACAAAACAAATTAAAACAACATTCCTCAAGGCATTATACAGATGCAATCGCAGCATTACATCCAAAAATAGATAACAAACACAAAAGGTATCCATATTTTAAAAATAAGATAGATAAAAAAAATAGATATTTTACCATTCATCCAGGAGCAGGATTTGAACCAAAATGGTGGAAAACGGAGAATTATATAGCATTAATCACACAATTATTAAAAAAATTACCACAGTATACATGTAAGATAATTTTAGGACCATCCGATCCAAAACCTACTAATTTTGAAAAGATAAAACGTGTAGAATTTGAATTAGGAAATTTAGATGCAGTTGAAAAATGTGTATCAGGAGCAAGTTTTCATATAGGAAATGATTCAGGAATAACACATTTTGCAGGAGCATTTAACATTCCGTCAGTGGCAATACATGGTTTAACAGGGCCAGGAGCTTGGGCAACTATGGCAGAGCAAACAGAAGTGATTTGGGGAAAACCTGGAAATTGCGATATTTTATGTAGATACGATACTGCGATGAGTTGTAAACATCGTTCTTGTTTAAATTCAATATCGGTAAAAAAAGTTTTAGAATCGGCATATAAATTAATACAAAGAAATCTAACTATGGATGAAAAAATAAAATATGTATTTAATCCAGAAGTGATTATTACCAAAGAAAAACAAAGTTTTATTCTAAAGAAAAGTACTAATGAAATGCTTATTGAATTTAAAAATGAGAGCGAATTTTCGGAATTTAATACGTTAATTAATGACGATTTAATAGAAGATAATGTAAAAAATGAAAGTTTAATTCCGTTAATAGAAGCATTAATAGCGCAAGAAATAATTTTTAAAATACCAATTTTATAAATCAAATTTTTCTTCAATGATTTTCCAATCAAAATTTAAAAATAATCTACTATGAGCTTCGAATGGGTCTCTATTTTTATCTAATAAAATGTTTTTTTTAGCATTGTATAGAGGTCTAGTATTTTCTTCATTACGAATTAAATGGTGTTGAGGATTTTTAGATTCTTTATGTTCTGAAAACTGAATTGGATGGTCTTTAAACTTGTACAATTTGGTTCCCAAGCGTTTTTGCATATCCAAAAAGAAAACATCTTCATGACCGTAGTTTCCGCAAAACTCCTCGTCAATACCTAAAGATTTAAAGTAGGTACTTTTACTAATAAAAAAGGTATTGTAATGCGACACAACTTCTTTCTTATTTATCATACGTCTAAAAACAAAAATATCATTAGGAATAGGAAAATTAAAAAGAAATTTAAAAGATTCTTCCGTAAATAAATGATCCAAATCGGTTACAATTAACTTTTGCGATTTGGATAAATGAACACCTAAATTTCTTGCACCACCTTGGTTCCATTTAATATCTGTAGTAACTTTAGCAATGGTGTAATTTAAAGTATAGGTATTGGGAATAGAAATTTTAATAGGCGAACAATCATCAATAAAAATAAAATGAATATGTTTCAAGATATTTTTAGGCAAATTATTATAGGTATCTAACAATTTATAAAAATCATCCGATTTTTTTTGCTCGTTGTATATCTGTACGACATAGCTAATTTTTATTTGATTGTATTTTAGCATTTATAACAATTCCACAAACAAACCATCATCTGTTTTCTCAACTTTAGCTAATTTGTTTTTAGTTAATTCTTTAATTGCTTTATCCCATTTTTTATTACTTAAGGCAGCATTTTCTTTTAATTGTACAAGTAATTCTTTATCAAATTCTTTTAAAAGATCAAGAACATGTTTTGCATCGTCACTTAAAGCAATTTGTTTTTTCTCAGGTCGCATTTGCGGGAAGAAAAGTACTTCTTGAATAGAAGAATTATTGGTCATAAACATGGTTAAACGGTCAATACCAATACCAATACCAGAAGTTGGAGGCATACCATATTCTAAAGCACGTACAAAATCTTGATCGATAAACATAGCTTCATCATCGCCTTTTTCGGATAGTTTTAATTGTTCTTCAAAGCGTTCTTTTTGGTCGATAGGATCGTTTAATTCCGAATAAGCATTGGCCAATTCTTTACCAGCAACCATCAATTCAAAACGTTCGGTTAATCTAGCATCATCTCGATGTTCTTTACATAACGGACTCATTTCTTTTGGATAATCTGTTATAAATGTTGGTTGAATGTAATTATGTTCACATTTTTCGCCAAATATTTCATCTATTAATTTTCCGATTCCCATAGTTTTGTCTGCTTCAATATCTAATTTATGACAAACGGTAATTAATTCCGCTTGATTCATTCCGTTAAGGTCAAAACCAGTATGTGTTTTTATTGCTTCTAAAATTGGAACTCGTGCATAAGGCGCTTTAAAATTAATTTGATGTTCTCCAAAAGTAACTGTCGAATTTTTATTTGATGCAATGGCAATAGTTTCTAGTAATTGCTCTGTCATTTTCATCATCCAATTGTAGTCTTTATACGCAACATACAATTCCATTACTGTAAATTCTGGATTGTGGGTTTTATCCATTCCTTCATTACGAAAGTCTTTAGAAAATTCGTAAACAGCATCAAAACCACCAACGATTAATCGTTTTAAATACAGCTCATTTGCAATACGCAAATACAAAGGTATATTTAATGCATTGTGATGTGTTACAAATGGACTTGCTGCTGCTCCTCCAGGAATTGGCTGTAAGATTGGTGTTTCTACTTCCAAATAATCACGATCGTTAAAAAACTGACGTATAGCATTGGTTATTTTGGTACGTTTTATAAAGGTTTCTTTTACATGATCGTTTACAATTAAATCGACATAACGTTGTCTATATCGCAATTCGGGATCCGTTAAGGCATCGTGTACTTTACCATCTGCATCTTTTTTTACAATTGGTAATGGTCGTAATGCTTTGGATAGTATGGTTAGTTCATTTACTCTAATCGAAACTTCGCCAACTTTGGTTTTAAAAACTTCTCCTTTTGCTCCAATAATATCGCCAATGTCTAATAATTTTTTAAAGACGGTATTGTACATCATTTTATCTTCTGTCGGACAGACTTCATCGCGATTGATATAAATTTGCATACGTCCAGAGCCATCTTTTAACTCTGCAAAAGAAGCAGAACCCATAATTCTACGACTCATCATTCTACCAGCAAGAACTACCTGTTTACCTTCAAATTTTGCATAATTTTCTACAATCTGTTTGACAGATGTTGTGGTATTAAACTGTGCTGCTGGATATGGATTGATACCCAAATCTCTTAATTTTTGAAGGGATTCTCTTCGGACAATTTCTTGTTCGGATAATTGCATAATCTATAAATTTGTAGGTTTTGTTATTTCTGGGAACAAATATATCATTTTAGTGTTTAAATTTTGAAATTTGATTTCAAAATTTAAACACTAATTTAGAAATGGCTTATTACAATAAATAATTTATAGCGTATTTTGATGTTGAGTTGGTATAAACATCTAGAATTATATGTTAGAATAACAATTCAACATCAAAAAACAACAGTTCAGAATTTTTTTTTAAAGCATTAATAATAAAATGGCTTAATTTGTAGTAAAAATAATTTAAAAATAATATGAGTAACACATTAAAAAGAATAACATCCATTGTAGGATTTTTTGCAATCGCAATTTCATTACGTTATTATATAGACGTAATAAAACCAAGTTTTCTATTAGATTTACACTTGTATTTACAAATTTTAGTATTAGGAATTGGACCACTTATTGGTGGTTTAGTGGTTGTAAATATTTTTAAGAGACCTAATTTTTTAAAAATATTTGGACTTAATTATTGGAAAACTATCCTTATTGTATTTATACCAATGATGCTTTTTTCATTAGTTGGTGTCATTGAAAATGGCACTCCATCTTTTAATTTATTTAAAATTATTGGAATTATTATTTTATACGCTTTATTTGAAGAGTATGGTTGGAGAGGTTATTTGCAATCAGAATTAAGCGATTTAAAAAAAATTTACAAATATTTAATTATAACAGTTTTTTGGTTTGTGTGGCATTTAAATTTTGAACTGTCTGGGAGTAATCTTATCTTTTTTATGACATTATTTGCAGGAAGTTATGGAATTGGTTTTATTGCAGACAGGTCTAAATCATTAGTAATGGCTGCTTTATTTCATTCTTTTTTTAATATTTCTCAAATGCAACTTTTAGGAGAAGTTCAATTAAATTATAAATTAATCATTATTGCAATAAGTGCAGTATGTGCAATTTTAATAATGAGATATAATGAAAATAAAAGCTTCCTATTTTAGGTCAAATTCAGGTTGTACCAATTTAGTTTTAAAAATGCCATATTCTTCATCAGATTTAACTTTTTTCGTTTAAAATCAAACAAGCGTAAAAATTTCCTCAAAAGCTTTATTCATTGAGTCAAACTTAAATATAAAGCCAGAATTAATTAGTTTTTCAGGTCTTGCATATAAACTTGTCAAGATAATTTCGGGCTCTACTTTGGTAAAGTATTTTCCTAAATGTAAGGAGAAAGCGAGTGTAGGTAATCCGATTTTAATATGTAAAGATTTTCTAAATTCTTGCATAAATTTAGTATTACTAATCGCATTTGGAGCAGTGAGATTTAAAGCATTTTTAAGCATTTTATTTTTAATAATATAATCGATGCTTTGTACAAAATCGTGTTCGTGAATCCACGGAAATAATTGTTTTCCGTTGCCTTGTTTGCCACCTAAGCCTAATTTCACAACTGGTAAAAGTGTTTTAATTGTTTTACTATTTTTTCCTAAAACTGGAGAAATTCGAATAGCAACTTTTCTTGTTTTTATTGTTTTTGTTTTATAAAATTCTTCTTCCCATTTCTGAGATAAAATAGATAAGAAATCCGAACCAAATACTTCATTAGATTCACTATAATCCGATTTGTAGCTGCTTTTATAAATGGAAATTCCAGAAGCATTAATAAATAATTCTGGAGCATTTTTACAATTTAAAATAGCTTGATTTATTTTTTTTGTAGCTTCTAATCTAGAAGAAATCAATAGTTTTTTATTCTTTTTTGTAAACAAACAATTTATAGATTTTCCTGTTAAATTGATAATGGTTTCGGCTGTTTCTAGTTCTTTTTGCCAATTGTCATTCCAATTTATATAGTTTATTTTATTTTCGTTTTTAGACTTTCCTCTTGTAATAATAACTACGTTGTAATTATTCTTTATAAAATGATTTGTGAGGAGTTTTCCTAGATAGCCAGTTCCGCCAGCGATGATAATTTTTTTCATGTTAATTTGTTAATCCAATGGTTAAATATACAAAACTTGCGTAAATCCACAGTATAGAAAATAGAATATGTATGGTGGTTTCAAAACGTTTTCCTAGCCATAATTTTGAAGAATATACAAATAGTTGAAAGAATAAGCGTAGCAACCAAAAAACACCAAAACCTAAGGCTACTTTATTTCCGAACTCCGTTTGTATAATACTTGTAGCTTCAAAAAAAGCTAAGGAAACCTATTCCGAAAACGACTAAAGCAATAAAAAAGGTATGTGTTTTTACCATTTGCCTATTAAATAAACTAAGATTTTTAAAATCGTTTTTCCAATCAAAATATTTGGGCATAAATACATGACCTAATGCTAAAATCATAAATAGTATTCCTATAAATTTAAGATGTAATTCCATTTTTTGATAATTTATATGTTGTAATAAAAGGAGTTATTTTTATTTGTTTTTCTATTTTTAAGTGAGAATTTTTAAAAGTTTTTAACCAAGTTTTTTTAGATAAAAAATGAAAAAAACCTATATTATAAGC
>Ga0256840_1000143_pt1 | contig 65531 bp, 60 predicted proteins | sample 355202metaG_FD_185969 | JGI IMG/M metagenome (GOLD analysis project Ga0256840, IMG submission 185969) | Hydrothermal vent microbial communities from Mid Atlantic Ridge, Atlantic Ocean - 355-202 | ecosystem: Environmental > Aquatic > Marine > Hydrothermal vents | place: Atlantic Ocean: Mid...
GATGCTGAACGTCATTCTGAACTTGTTTCAGAATCTTATGATATATAGAAAGATGCTGAAATAAATTCAGCATGACGATGTGAGGAAAACCAAAGACCAAAGACCAACGACCAAAGACCAATAAACCGTCATTCTGAACTTGTTTCAGAATCTCATAATATATAGAAAGATGCTGAAATAAATTCAGCATGACGATGTGAGGAAAACCAAAGACCAAAGACCAACGACCAAAGACTAAAAAGACCAAAATCCCTAAATCGGTTTCCAAAAAATAGCATCAAAATTCACTATTTTATTATCCTTAATAATTACTCCTTCATTTTCTAAAAGTTGTTGCATTAAATTAGTGCCATCAAAATGATGTTTTCCTGTAAGTAACCCTTTGCTGTTTACCACTCTATGCGCAGGAATTGAAGGGTCAAAACTTGATTTATTCATTGCCCAACCAACCATTCTGGCGGATTTTGCACTTCCTAAATACTTGGCAATTGCTCCGTAGGATGTAACTTTTCCGTAAGGAATTCTTCGTGCTACAAGATAGACTTTTTCAAAAAAATTAAGATTATCGTCAATCAAATTACTTTTAATTTACTCGTAAACGCTGATTGATGGCAATGATATTATCTGTCAATCCGTTTAACGATTTTAATTCTTCCACAGTAATACCGTAACGTTTAGAAATATTATATAAAGTATCTCCTTTTTTTACAATGTGATACGATGCATTTGTAAAATTTGTTGCTGGTTTTGTAAACCCAACTACTCGTAGTGATTGCTCTATTTCCAACGGAGTATCTTTACGAATATTATTAATTTTACATAATTCATCAACGGTTAAACCATACAAGCGTGAAACTGAATATAAATTCTCTCCTTTTTTTACAATATGAACTCCAGATAGTGCATGAACATTTGGTTTTGCAACACTTGCTTTTACAGGAGCTGTTGAGCCATCATCTTTTACAAAAACTTCTTTACCATCAATAATAATAGTATAGCCATTTTGTGAATAGATTGTGATTGATAGTAAGATACTTCCTAGTAATAGTAATTTTTTCATTGTTAGTTTTTATTATTTTGCAAAGTTATAAAATATTTAAAACTTTACGATACCCAAAGTGGCTATTTCTCCCTTTTGTAAATTCCATGCTTTATGTGCAATGATATTTCCTTTGTCATCATACACAATAAATTCTGCTGTATTTGGTCCAACATAACCTTGGTTTATTGCCTGAATATCAATTTTATTATATCCTTTGTATTTTTCTAAATTAATATGTAAGGTGTAATACAATCCGTCAAGATGTACATTGCCATCTATTTCTTTTTCGTTTAAAAAAACACGTACTCTATCGCCATCAACCAAACCAAAATCTTTATATTCAATACGTACAAATTTGGTGTTAGACTGTATTGTCCCTAAATTTTGTGAAGTTTTGAATGTTTTAGTGGTTGTGTTTTTTCCTTCAAAATGTTTTACTACCATAACATCTTTATCCTCTTCATGAGTTTTTGGCAATAACATTGAATTTGTATTTTCATTTAACGGATTTACATATTTATTCAAATCAAATTGGTAACTTAATTGTAACGGTTGCTTTTTTTTATAAAATAAATATGATAAATCTGTATTTGAATCAGTACTAAACTCAATATTTTTATCCACCAATTTGGCATTGATTTCAAAATGTTTACCACGATCGGCAAAAGGATTGTTAATAGTATCTTGCTGTGCGAATAATGAAATCGCACTTAATAAAAGGATTATGGAAATACTATTTTTATACATCTTTATTTTTAATAGTAATAGCAAAATTTATGCCATGTATATAATTGCGAAAATAAGCATTTCTTTTTTATTGTAATCTGTTAAGTTTTTTGTAAAAAAAAATAATTTTAAAAAGATATTCTTATCATCACTAAAAAAGAATGTATTTTTGTTTAACTATTGAAACTTACTATTTTAAAATGAAAAAAAAGATATTTTTACTTGTATTCCTTTCTGTTATAGGTTATTTAGCTTACCAAGCCTATGACTTTTATCTATCGCCAAATAACAATTTAAAAGGAATTTATCTTGTTCCAAAAGATGCTGTTTTGATTGTTGAAACACAAAAACCCATTGATAATTGGGAAGATATAAGCAGTAGTGAAATCTGGAAACATTTACAAAAAAACGCTTATTTTAAAGATTTAACAAGCAGTTTGAATGGTTTAGAAAATGTATTTAACGAGCAAAAAAAACTGATTGATTTTATTGGCAATAGAGCCTTAATCATGTCCATTCACGTTACGCAAAAGAAAAAATACGATTTACTTTATATTGCCGATTTACAAAAAATAGCAAAACTTAAGTTATTAAAAAGCCACTTGTCTTCATTTGTTGGTAATGATTACAAACTCACCAAACGAAAATATCATCAACACGAAATTTTGGAGTTTTACAATAAAAAAACGAGAGAAACACTTTCTATTTCCTTTATAGAAAATCAGTTAATAGCCTCTTTTACACATACACTAGTTGAGCATGCTATTAATCAATTTAATGAGCCTGTTCTAGGTAGAGATTTAGCCTTTATTGACATTAGTAAAAAAGTAGGATATCGAGATATGTTTAGGTTGTATGTGCAATATAAGTATATGAATTCGTATTTGAATTGCTTTTTTAACCAAACAGATGAATTGCTTAAAAGCGTAAATAAAACCTTTAAATATTCTGGTTTTACCTTCGACTTAAAGTCAAATAATACAATGATTGCAGACGGATTTACAAACACAAATGAAGATGCTGGTATTTATTTAAAAGCCTTACAAAAATCAGGTAAAAGTGGTCGTTCAATAGCCAAAATTGCTCCTAAAAGAACTGCAATGTATTTGAGTTTTGCTTTTGATGGTTTTGAAAAGTTTTATACTAATTTTGAGGAAGTACAAAAGGAAAATCCAAAACAATTTTCAGCGTATCAAGACAACTTAGATAAAATCGAAAATTATTTGGATATTGATATTAAAAAACACTTTGTTTCTTGGATTGCAGATGAAATTGCCATACTTCAAATGCAACCTCTAAGTAGCAAGGCAACCAATGAAATGGCACTTGTTTTAAAAATTAAAAATAAAGATAAAGCCATTGAAAATTTAGATTATATTTTAGACCAAATAAGAAAAAAATCTCCTGTTAAATTCAAAGGTGTTCAGTACAAAGGATTTAACATTAAATACTTATCTATTAAAGGATTTTTTAATGTGTTTTTAGGTGATTTATTTAAAAAAATAGACAAACCTTATTTTACAATTATTGATGATTATATGGTGTTCTCAAACCATCCAAATACCTTAAAAAATATTATTGATGATTATTTAGGGAAAGAAACACTTATTAAAGCAGAAGATTTTCAAGATTTTAATGATAATTTTGATAAAAAATCAAGTGTTTTTATGTATTTGAATACACCAATAATGTATAAAAATATTTACGCTATGGCTGATGCTAAAACCAAAAAACAACTCATTAAAAATAAAGATTTTATTATTTGTTTTCCAGAAATTGGTTTTCAATTAACACCATATATCAATCTCTTTGAAAGCAAACTGATTGTAAATTATCAAGATCCAAATATTGTTAAAAGTAAAGAACAATTTAAAGATAAAGTTTTAGGGCCAAGAACTCATGATAATACAACAGACAGCTCAAATACTACAAATATACTTGAAGTTGAGGTTAAAGATTTATTTAAAACACCTACTATAAATCCTAGAAACCTCTCTGATGAAGAATATATTGTCCGTTTTAAAAATAATAAAATCCGAATTGAAGTTGGCTTAAAAGACGGTTTTCCTGATGGTAAGTACCTAGAATATTACCCAAATGGAGAACTCAAATTAAAAGGACGTTTTAAAAACGGAAAAAAAGTAAAAACGTGGAAAGCTTATGATGCTAAAGGTGATTTATTGGAGAAAAAACGATTTTAGCCACGAATTACACGAATTTTCACAGATTTTTTTACAACGTCATGCTGAATTTATTTCAGTATCTTATTTATGGAACTTTACAAATCTAAAGGTTATTAGTGCCTTCTTATCTTTGTGATTAAACTCACTTGTTTATTTCTATGTATTCTTATGTGCCTATGTGCTTAAGCCACAAATTACACCAATTAACACGAAAACTGTTTGTTTATTGAAACACAGATTTGACAGATAACGCTGATTTACACGGATTTTTTAGGCTTAAAATTTTCACGGATTGCTATGTTTTCCTATGTGTCTATGTGGTTTATTTCCCGCAGATTTCGCAGAGGTAAGCCACGAATTACACTAATTAACACAAATTAATTACGGTTAGATTTTTACGGATTGCTGTGTGTTGTTTTAGATAGTCTTCGTATATTTTAACGCCATTCTCTTAGCTTTTACCGCAATTCTATCTCTTAGAAATTTAGGAGCTAATACTTCTACCGAATCGCCATAAGCCAATATTTTACGTTCTAATTCAAAATTTAAGTGTACTCTAATTTTAAAAACAGCAGCATCTTTGTGTGTTTCTACTACTTCTTGTGAATGATGTAAAGGTACCTTGTGTAGAAACTTTGTGGTCTTTGTGGTTAATAAATCCACATCAACGCAATTTACAAGTTGAGCCTAGTCTTTTTAGTCTTTGGTTTTTAATTGTTGATTTTTAGCAATTCGTGATTGTATTCAACCATTTTTGTAAGTCCTTCTTTTTTTGGGTTTCTGGCAAATGATTTTAAATATTGATTGACTTTTTTTGCAACTCGGTCTTCTGGATAAAGCAGTACTTGGTTTACCGCACCTTCCCAACTATTAAGATAAATAACATGTTTCCCATCAATTTGTTGTTCGTATTTTTTAATATTTTTTGGGATGTTTTTGTATAAATCATCATCTAATATTTCCACATAATAATAGTTTAATTTTGATGAAAAGAACCTAAAGGATAAAAGGTGATCCCAAAATCCGAATAGTAAATTAGTGGCAGGCAATACAAATACTATAAATAAAATAATTGCTTTTTTGTAGTTGTAGAATTTATCGAAAATTTCTAATGTATATTGAGATTTATAAGTCCAAAATAAGACAATTACACTTAATATGTTTTGTAAATTCCAAGGAATAACATTAAAACCATAACCTAGCCAAATAAGCGTGCCAACAATGGTTATGTGCATTAAAACGATAGCAATGACACCAAGTTTTCTAGTTTTATTAAAAAGTAAGAAAACACCCATTAAAGCTTCCGTTAAAGCGACCAAATAGGTAAATGAAGCTCTAATAATTTCTGGAACAAAAGAAAAATGTTTATTAAGTGCATGCATCCATTGTGCATTAAAATTTGAGTTAAATTTATGAATACCACTCCAAAAATAAGTAGCTATAAAAACAAACATTAAGCAATGTAGTATGATAGTGGTATTTTTTCTACTTTTCCGTAAATAAGAAACAATTAACAAGATTAAGATACTTTCATAAAAATAGGGTTGTAACCTATTTTGATCAATCATAGCCATTATAAAATATAAAAAAACAATACTTATACCAATATATTTCTTTGGCTTAAAAAGAAAGCTGATGAGCAACACAACCAACAGAAAAGCCATAATATAATCCCAAGGATGTTGAGGAATTGGTATAAAATCAAATCGTGGTATTTTTGGAAATTCAGTATTGGTAATCCATAGTTTTGGTGTATATGCCATAGCCGCTAAAAACCCTAAAACAGCAAATATTCTAACGAGATGAATGTTTCTTTTGTATGTTTGTTCCATAATTATAGGTTTTTAATTTATGCTGATTTTAGAATCTTTTTATTTTAGATGCTGAAATAAATTCAGCATGACGTTATGAGAAAAGCCAAACACCAATGACCAAAGACTAACGACCAAAGACTAATAAACGCTAACTTCCAATCCGTCATAAGCCAAAAATACGTTTTCTGGTAATTGTTTTTCCACTGCTGCATGAAAACTCAATTTATGACTTATATGTGTAATATACGCCTTTTTAGGTTGAACTTCATTGATAAGGTTTAAGGCTTTTTCAAGGTTGAAATGCGTGAAATGTTCTTTGATTTGTAAGGCATTTATTATTAATATATCTAAATTTTTAAGTTTAAGTTTTTCGGTATCAGTAATAAAACTAACATCAGTTAAATAGGCTAAATTGTTAAAGCGATAACCAAAAATATCTAAATTTCCATGTTTAACTAAAATAGGAATAACCATTAAATTTTTAAGTTTAAACGGTTTGTTTTCTATTAAATTTACAATAACGCTAGGAGCACTTGGATATTTATTTTCTGTTGTAAAAATATAATCAAAGCGTTCTTTAAGGCTATTAATAACTCTTTGATATGCATATATAGGTAAATCGCCAAATTTTTGGGTAAAAGGTCTAATATCATCTAATCCTGCAGTATGGTCTGAATGCTCGTGAGTGTAAATAATACCATCTATTTTGGAAATATTTTCACGCAGCATTTGTTGCCTAAAATCTGGACCACAATCAATTACATACTGATAATCATCCCAAGAAATAAGTACAGAAGAACGTAATCTTTTATCTTTTAAATCTTTAGAAAGACATACTTCATGAGTACTGCCAATTACAGGAATTCCTTTAGATGTACCTGTTCCTAAAAAAGTTAATTTCATAAATTTTATTTAAATTAAAAACTATAACAAAAATACAATTTATTCAATTATAAATTGAAACAAAATAGTACATTTGCAGTATTGTACTAACTAAATAGATAAAAAATGGCTATCAGTCTAAAAGGCGATATTGAATTAAAGCAAGTACCAACTATAAAAAGTAAAGCTTTACGAATTAATTTAAACAGAAATATTTACGGAACTTTTGCCGAAATTGGCGCAGGTCAAGAAGTGGTTCGTAACTTTTTTAGAGCAGGAGGAGCTTCTGGAACAATTGCAAAAGCAATGAGTGCCTATGATAAAGATTTCTCTGATGCTATTTACGGAATTGAAGAAGATCAACGCTATGTAACAGAAGCTAGATTGTATAAAATGCTATCTCATGAAATTGATTTAATTGAAGATAGATTAAGTAGAGAAAAACATCCAGAAAAAATATTTTTTGCCTTTGCAGATACTGTTGCTACCATTAATTTTAGTAAAAAATTTAAAGGTCACGGTTGGGTTGGTGTTAAATTTCAATTAGATCCTTTAGAAGATTATAATGAAATTGTACTGCACATTCGTTTTAAAGAAACTGATGCTAGACTTCAACAAGAAACTTTAGGAAAGTTAGGAGTAAATTTAATTTACGGAGCTTTTTATATGAATGACAATCCTAAAGATTTATTAGAGTCTTTATATGATAATATTGATTTAGATCAGATAGAATTGGATATGATTAATTTTTCTGGTCCAAGATTTATGTATGTAGATAACCGTTTAATGAGTTTGTATTTAGTTAAAAACGGATTTACAGATGCGGTAATGTTTGGTCCTGACGGAAATAATCTATTACCAGCGCAACAGTTATACAAAAAGAATATTTTAACCTTGCGTGGTAGTTTTAGACCTGTTACCAAAGTGAATATGGATATGTATGAAAAATCCATTGAACTATTTTGTAAAGATAAAAAGGTAGATTCAGAAAAAACAAAAATTATTTTTGAAATCACCTTGTCTAACTTACGTGGAGAAAAAGGTGAAATAAACGAACGTGATTTCTTAGACAGAACAGAATTGTTATGTTCACTAGGACAAAATGTAATGATTACCAACTTTCAAGAATATTATAAAATTGTAGAATATTTATCTCAATTTACTAAGAAAAGAATGGGATTGGTAATGGGTGTTTATAACCTTATTCAAATATTTGATGAAAAATATTATCGTGAATTAAGTGGTGGTATTTTAGAAGCTTTTGGTAAATTATTCTTTAAAGATTTAAAAGTGTATTTATATCCGTTAAAAGAAGAAGGCGAATTTATTACTAGTGAAAATCTAAAAGTGCATCCAAGAATGAAAGAATTGTATAAATTCTTTAAACATAACGGTAAAATTGTTGATATTAAGGACTTTAATCCAGAATTTACTAAAATATTTTCTCGTAAAGTATTAAAAATGATTAATGATGGAGTTTCTGGTTGGGAAGATATGTTGCCTGAAGGAATTTCTGAACAAATTAAAACCAAAAGATTGTTTTCATATTCACGTAAGAAATTTGAGAAAAAATAGAAGCAAATAGAGTAAATATTCGTTCTATTTTGTGTTCTTTGTATCTTCTTTACGCTCTGTGAGTTGAAAATATTTCCCGCAGATTTTCGCAGAATTTTATGGTTAGCTGTTTATTTTACTGATATAAGTAAATTTTAGCCACGAATTTCACTAATTTGCACGGATTTGTTGAATGGTTAGATTTTCACAAATTACGATGTCTTCCTATTGTGTCTATTGCGGTTAAATAATAAAAATCAATACAATTTTAATGAAACTTTTATTACTTCTTAACTTTTATACTCCATTGATACATAAAAGAAGAAACCATATCACCTTGTTCATCAAATCCTTCGGCAATTAAATCAAAAGTTTGTCCTTCTTTGGTTTTAATAGTTTCTGTTACAGCTTTGGCAATTTTTTCTTCATCAATACAAGAAAAAGTAATTCTACCTCTCGCTTTTTTATAAAAATTAGCAGTTTGATACGTAACCAACATAGAAATATTTTGTTTACTCTCCGCAATATGTTTCATTACCAAAATACCAGTAACCAATTCAGATGCCATTCCTTGAACTGCCCAATAAATGGACTTAAACGGATTCATACTTCGCCACGAATATTTTACCGTTGCCTGAATTTCATTCTCACTTATTTTACTTACTCTAACTCCAGAAAAGTAGGCTGATGGTATTTTAAAGAATAAATACGTATTCATTTTTTTTGTAGTAAACTGTGGCATAAAGCTTTTTATTTATTGATTTTGATTGCCAATTTAATATATTTTTTTCATTACTGCAAATGTTAAAGAAATGTTAAAATATAGTACTATGTAATGCAAAGTACTATATAAAATGTATATTTGCACTATAAATGATTAAAATCCCTTTATTATGGTCTTAGAGAAGTCTTCAGTCTTCAGTCTTCGGTCTTCGGTCTTCGGTCTTCGGTCTTCGGTCTTCGGTCTTCAGTCTTCAGTCGTTAGTTAACATTCAACACTTAACATTCAAAACTAAATGATAAAAATAATAATAACCATAGCAATAACAATTATCAAATTAATAGATTTGCTTATTAGTAGCATATTATAAAATGAAAATAGAAAACACCAAAGCGCAAATGCGAAAGGGAATTTTAGAATTCTGCATTCTCTCTATTTTAAGTAGAGGTGATGCTTATACTTCTGAAATCCTTTCCGTTTTAAAAGACGCCAAACTCATTGTAGTGGAAGGAACAATATACCCTTTGCTTACAAGATTAAAAAACGCAGGACTTTTAGGATATCGTTGGGAAGAATCAACTTCTGGACCACCTAGAAAATACTACGAACTTACCGAAACAGGAAAATTATTTCTAAACGAATTAGATTCAACTTGGAAAGACTTATCCAATTCCGTGAATACGGTAATAAAGCATAAAACTAAAAAATAAACAGCTATAAAAAGCTTATTTAACCAAACAAATATGAACAAGACAATAAACATAAATTTAGGAGGTGTTTTCTTCCACATTGATGAAGAAGCATATGAAAAATTAAAAAAATATTTAGATGCTATTCGTAAATCATTGAGCGATGATCCGCAAGGAAAAGACGAGATTATTAATGATATTGAAATTAGAATAGGCGAAATCCTTTCAGAAAGTATCAAAGATGTACGTCAAGTGGTAAACAATCAAGATATTGATGATATTATCCTTATTATGGGTAAACCCGAAGAATACGCTGGTGATGAAGAATTTTTTGAAGATGAACCTCAATATTCTTCTGCTAAAAAGAAAAAATCAAAAAAATTATTTAGAGATTCAGATGATAAATTTTTAGGAGGAGTTTCTTCTGGATTGGCACATTATTTTAATATTGATACCATTTGGGTACGATTAATTTGGTTGCTTTTAATGTATAAAGGTACAGGGATTGTGTTGTATATTATTCTATGGATTTTATTGCCTGAAACTAAATCGACTTCAGATAAATTAGAAATGGAAGGCGAAGATGTGAATATTTCTAACATTCAGAAAAAAATTAAAGAAGGATTTAACGATGCTTCACAAGTTTTAAAAGATGGAATTGATGATGTAGCCTCAAGCCTAAAAGACACCAATTATGAAAGTAAAGTTCGTTCTGGTTTACAACAAATAATCGACTTGTTTACCAAGGTTTTTGCAGCAATTTTTAAAGTTACTGGTAAATTTATAGGAGTGCTTTTAATCATTATTTCTACTACCACCTTATTTGCTATTTTAGCAGGTGGTTTTTCATTAGGAAGCATAGAATTTTTAGGACTAAGCAAAGAATTTGCGAGTTATCCGCCTTTTTTCTACACTTCAAGAATACCAAAATGGTTATTAACAACCTTTGGTTTTGTAGCTGTTGGAATTCCATTTGTTTTCTTCTTTAAATTGGGTTTACGAATTATTTCTAACAATGTTTCTCGTTTTACTAAAGCAACAAATTTATCCTTTTTAGGTGTTTGGTTGTTGGCTGTTATGGGATTGGCTTTCGCAGGAATTGAATATGGAGCACATGCAGCCAATAAATTTTCAAAATCAGAACGATTTACCATTGAAAATCTAACACCAAAAGACACTTTAAATATTAAAATGATTAGTTTAGAAGATTTTGATACGTATAGATATCAAGAAGAAAAAACAACGTTTATTAATGGAAGTGAATTTGCCTATAAAACAAATGTAGGTTTAGATATTCGTGAGAGTAATTCAGATGAAATCTATTTAAAATGGATGAAAAAAGCCAATGGAATAACAGTTGAAAAAGCAAGAGAATTATCTAATGACATCAAATATAAATTTGAAGTTGTGAATAATACCTTACTGTTAAATGCGTACTTTTTAGCAGATATAGATAATTTATACGATTCTCAATATGTAAGAATAACCTTGTATTTGCCAAAAGGAATGATTATTTATTTAGATAAATCTGCTAAATATTTTTTAAATGATGTAGAGAATTATCAAGGCATTTATGATAGAAATATGGTAAAACACTACTATGCAATGGATGATGAAGGTTTAGATTGTTTAGATTGTACATCAATTAAAAAAGAGAAGATATCAAATTCATTAGAAAATAATAATAATGCACAAGGTATCATTATAAGAACGGACAATAATAGCGATCCAAAAGTCATTCACAATCAAATTAAAAAAGACTTACAAGAGAAAATAGAAGAGTAGTATTTTATAACTGTAAAATTTTATATATTTGCCAAAAAAACAAATTATGGCAACAGGAGGCTCAACGTTTTCGATTATATCATCAATTGTAGCTAATTTAGCTATTGCAGTATTAAAATTTATCGCATCTGCTTTTACAGGAAGTTCCGCAATGTTATCAGAAGGAATTCATTCTGTAATTGATACCGTAAACGGATTATTACTTTTATTAGGAGTAAAAAGAAGTAAGAAAGGAGCAGATAAAATGCACCCTTTTGGTCATGGTAAAGAAATTTATTTTTGGAGTTTTGTAGTGTCTATTTTTATCTTTGCACTTGGAGGTGGAATGGCAATTTATGAAGGAATAAAGCATATTTTACATCCAATAAGAGAAACAAATCATTCTAATGTTTTATGGAGTGTTGGTGTAATTATTGGAGCATTTATTTTTGAAGGAGCAAGCTTATGGATAGCGTTTAAAGATTTTAGAAAAAAATACCCTAAAGGATTTGCTTCTGCCTTAATTGAAAGTAAAGATGCTGCTACTTTTGCAGTAATTATTGAAAACGCAGCAGCACTTGCAGGACTAATAATCGCACTTATTGGTGTTGGATTAACCTACTTTTTAGATGATTCTATTTACGATGCTTACGCCTCAATAGCCATAGGTTTATTATTGGCTTATGTGTCTTATTTTATGGCAAAAGAAACTCAAAATTTATTAGTTGGTGAAACAGCCTCACAAGCAGATTTACAAATGATAAGCAATATTATAGGCGATTATAAAGAAATAGAATTTTTTGGAAATTTACGATCTATGCACCTTGGTCCAGATGAAGTAATGATAGGAGTAGAGGTGAATTTTAAAGATGACCTAACAGTAAAAGACGTTGAGCGTATTGTTACAGAAATTAAACAACGCATCCGTAAAAACGATAATAAATTTACACACGTATATATTGAGAGTAATTCTATTACAGAGTCTGAATATTAAGTTTTAATTTGTTTGTGTTCAAAAAGGTTTATGAAAGATATTGCACGGAATGTAATAAAAGGTCAATTTGGTGCTAGTTGTTGTTTTTTTGAATTGCCCAATTTTTAATCAAATATTTAGGTTAACTTTACAATATGAAATATTAGTTAATTTAGCTTAGGTTATTTTACGGATGTGTTGTTGTATAAAAACGCATATTTTAAATACTTCCTTAAATATGAAGCCAAGATTGGTTTAATAGAAAAAGACGAAAAAAAATATAGAATTATTAGGATTACTATTTTTAATCGGACTTTTGTTTTCAAGATGTTCTAAAGATGAGTATGAAGCAGATATAATATCTCCAAAGATTTTGATTCAAAGTCCAAAAACCATTTTTAATTATTCAACTGATGTAGGAAATAGTAATGTTTCCTATAGCGTAACATTGCAGGCGCAAGGTTGGGATGAAACAAAGATGTCAACTTTAAAATTAATTGTAACAGATAGTAATAATAATATAGTTCTAGAGGAAACAAGTGTTAATAATTCAAATACTCAAACTGTATTAAAAATTAGTGAAGGATTTGAAACTGTTGTTTCTGGAAATTATAATGCAAAATTTATTGCGATTGATAGTAGTGGAAATATAACTTCAAAATCAGTAAATTTTACTTATAATGATTAACTAATAATGCTTAAAATACTTCCAAGTAATTAGTCTAAATTTGAAATAAATCAACCAAAAGTATGCAATTGATTGATTTTTTGAAAATTTCTATATAATTTCCTCTAGCTCATTAACCAACCATACATAAATCATTCAACCCTAAAACTCACTAGTAAAATGCAATTTAACACTTGGATATTTGCTTTGTGTCATTTGTATGGTAAAGTCAGAATCTGCTAAGAATACCAATTGTCCTTTTTTGTCTTTGGCTAAATAGCGTTGTTTTATTCTTAAAAACTCTTTGTATTCGTTATTTTTTTCGTCTTCGGGTTCAACCCAACAAACCTTGTGCATATTCAGGTTTTCATAAGTACACTTTGCGCCATATTCATGTTCTAAACGATATTGAATAACTTCAAATTGTAAAGCACCAACGGTACCAATCACTTTTCTACCGTTAAGGTTAAGAATAAATAATTGCGCAACACCTTCATCCATTAATTGGTCAATTCCTTTGGCTAATTGTTTAGATTTTAACGGATCTGCATTGTTAATGTATCTAAAATGCTCTGGAGAGAAACTAGGAATACCTTTAAAGTTTAAGATTTCTCCTTCGGTGAGCGTATCTCCAATTCTAAAATTTCCTGTATCGTGTAAACCTACAATATCACCTGGAAACGATTCTTCTACAATCTGTTTTTTTTCAGCAAAAAACGCATTTGGAGAAGAAAATTTCATCTTTTTATTAAGTTTTACATGAAGGTAATTGGTGTTCCGTTTAAACGTACCAGAAACAATTTTTACAAAAGCCAAACGATCTCTGTGTTTAGGATCCATATTGGCGTGAATTTTAAACACAAATCCTGTAAGTTTTGTTTCTTTAGAATCAACCAAGCGAGTATCTGCCATTTTAGGTTGAGGTTGTGGCGCAATTTCAATAAAACAATCTAATAATTCTTTAACTCCAAAGTTGTTTAAAGCAGAACCAAAAAACACAGGTTGTAAATCACCATTTAAGTATTCTTCTTTATTAAATGGAGGATAAATACCTTCAACCATTTCTAACTCTTCTCGTAAATCGTTAGCGTGTTTTGAGCCAACAATTTCATCTAATTCTGGATTATTTAAATCGGTAAATTCAACTCCTTCAGAAATGGTTTGCTTTACATCACCATCAAAAATATTCAATTTTTTTTCCCAAATATTATAAATTCCTTTAAAGTCATAACCCATTCCAATAGGGAAACTTAAAGGAGTTACTCTTAAACCTAATTTTTGTTCTACTTCATCTAATAAATCAAAGGCATCTTTTCCTTCACGATCTAGTTTATTAATAAAAACAATAATAGGAATTTTACGCATTCTACAAACCGAAACTAATTTTTCGGTCTGTTCTTCCACACCTTTGGCAACATCAATCACAACAATAACAGAGTCAACTGCGGTTAAGGTTCTAAAAGTATCTTCAGCAAAGTCTTTATGACCAGGAGTATCTAAAATATTTATTTTTTTACCTCGATAATTAAAAGCTAAAACAGAGGTAGCAACAGAAATTCCACGCTGACGTTCAATCTCCATAAAATCTGATGTTGCTCCTTTTTTGATTTTATTGTTTTTTACAGCACCTGCTTCGTTAATAGCACCACCAAACAGTAACAATTTTTCTGTTAAAGTGGTTTTACCAGCATCTGGATGTGATATGATACCAAAAGTTCTTCTGCGTTCTAATTCTTCTAAAAAAGTCATCTTTATTTTTTGAGTTTGCAAATATAGTTTATTTATCTATTTATAAAAAGGGATAAAAAAAAGACCACTTTTTCAAGTGGTCTAGCTTTTATTGTTGTACTTAAGTTATGCACCTAATTTTATAAATTTGCTTTTAGAAATAAACTTATTATTTTTAGATTCTCCAAGAACTAAAATATCTTTAGTTCTTTTGTATTCCTCAATAGCTTGAAGCATTTGTTTTTCGCTATCTCTGTATAATTTTATTCCTTTTTTTGCTCCTTTATTCATTATTTCGATATAAAAACCATCTTTTAATTTTCCTGGTCTTGTTGCAGGTCTTCCCATAATTGTCTTTTCTTTTTTAATTTGGTTACAATATAACGAAATTTTTTTGAATTGTGCAAGTTTTTAACACTTCATTAACTAAAGCTGATTAATCAGTTGAAAATCAGCAAGTAATTATCTTATAGAAACAACTTTTAGGTCAATATCTTTAAAAGGCCATTCATCAGTATCGGTTTTTTCGAGGATAATTTTGTCAATAGTAGGCATTCCTTTTACAATTTCACCTAGAACGGTATGTTCAAAATTTAAGTGATGTTCTCCTTTTTTACTTTGTACAATATAGAATTCAAAAGGTGTGGAAAGTTTGTTTGGATTGTTTTCCCAATCTCTAGCAGCAGCCAAAGCACCTCTTTTGTGTTTGTGATTTTTTCTAAATTCAGGTTCAAGTTTATACTGTTTGTATTTGTTTCTGAATTTTACAGTTTCTAATCGGTCGCTATCTCCAAATTGGGCTACAAATCCTGGTACCAATCGGTGGAAACTGGTGGTGTTAAAATAACCTTTCTTAGCTAAAAATATAAAGTTTGCACGATGAATTGGTGTGTCTTTATAAAGTTTTACCGTAAAATTTCCTAAGCGTGTTTTAAAAGTAACGAGTGTTTCAGGATTTTGTTTTCCGTATGCTGTAAAAAAAGCGAGAACATTTTTATTATTTAAAGTGTCTAGATTTTTTTTGAAAGGTGTCTTTTTTAAGGATTTTGGTTTTATAGTAACACGACTTTCTTTTATAGGAGTTGTTGTTTTTTTGACCTCTTTATGACAAGAAAACATTACGAAGATAAGTATAACCAATGAACTATATTTTTGCATAAATCAACTATTTTTTAATAATTTCGGCTAATAGCTTCTTAGCTCTCAATAGTTTTACTTTAACATTATTCATAGGTTCATTCAATTCAGTAGCAATTTCTTTGTAACTCATTTCTTGAAAAAAACGCAATTGAATAATTTCCTGATAATGAGGTTTTAATTTTTTTATATCAGCAAGAAGTTTAGCTAAATTTTGTTCTGTAATAATTTGATCTTCTGCGGAAGGCGAATTGTCTTTAATATTAAAAACACTGTTGTCGCTTTTTGTAATAGAAATGGTTGTTTTTTTCTCATTCCGTAAATGGTCTATATAAATATTTTTAGAAATAGTAATTAACCATGTTTTAAAGTTGTATTTATCATCAAAAGCCGTGAGTTTGTCAAAAGCTTTGGCAAAAGACTTAATAGTAATATCTTCTGCTTCATCTTCATTATTGGTTTTTGAAAACTGATAATTAAACACGTCTTTCCAATATGTATTCAATAGGAATTTATAGGCACTTTGATCGCCGTTTTTTGCTTTAATAATAATATCTTTAATTTGACTTGCCATCTAATTTATCTTCCAATTTTTTGGTTTTTGAAAAAGATTTTGAATAAAAATTCTCAGTTGAATACTAATCAAAATTAATTCCAAAAAGGGTAAATATATAAATAAATCGCTTTCTTGAAGCTTTTTAGCGGAAAAACCATAAATTAGGTATTGAAAAACCAGTCTAAATCCAAATAATGCACTTATTAAAATTAAATTGGAACTGGTAAACAAAAGAAACAATCCTAAAAACCAAAATGCAAATTGGCTGATATAAAACATTCCTAATAAAAATTGATGTATTGGTTTATAATGATTGGCAGTAGAAATATGTCTTCTTTTTTGATAAATCCATTTTTTGAAATTTGTGTGAGGTTTAGAATAGGTAAAGCTCTCTTTTGAAAAACAACAACTTACATTTTTTTTAGCGACTTGGTTTACAAATAAATCATCATCTCCAGATTGTATGTGTTGATGTGTTTTAAATCCATTACTTATTTTAAATAACGATTTTTTGTAGGCTAAATTCCGCCCAACTCCCATATATGCCAAATTGTTTTTAGCGTAAGAAAAATATTGAATGGCAGTGAGTAAGGTTTCAAACCGAATTAATTTATTAAGCCAAGATTTTTCTTTTTCATAAGCTCCATATCCTAAAACAATTTCTTTTTGTTCACTAAAATGCGAAGCCATTTCGCTTATCCAATGTTTTGATGCAGGTTTGCAATCGGCATCAGTAAAAAGTAAGTGTTCATATTTTGCGGCTTTAATACCTTGTGTTACAGCGTTTTTTTTATTTCCTGATACGTTTTGATCTAAATGAACAATATGTATATTTTTGTGTTTACTTTGAAAATGTTGCATTATTTTTAAAGTATCATCACTTGAATGGTCATTTATCAAAACAATTTGAAAATTAGGATATTCTTGTTCAATGATAAATGGAAGGTAATTGGTTAAATTTTCTGCTTCATTATAGGCGCAAATAATAACAGAAACAGGTAACTTATTAACAATGTATTTTTTTGATTTAGAAAAAGCAAACCGACTAAAAAAAAAGACATAAAAAAATGCTTGAATTAAAACGGTTATAAAAAACATTAATTCAAGCATTATTTTAATATGAAAAAGATTATTTTATTTCAATAACTGGAGTAGTTTGATTGTCTAAATTTGTAGCGCAACTACCTGATTTACCGCAACCACAAGTAATTCCTTTTTCTTTCATTTTTACATTGCTTCCTGCACAAGTACCGTCAAATTCTCCGTCTTTTTTTGCCCAGATTTTTATGGCAATTCCTGCAAATCCTATTCCTAAAATAGCCGAAGCCAATAATATTAATTTAAACATAATAAGATATTTTTATTAGTGCAAATTTATATAAATTTAAGATGATAAAAGCTCTTTGTTTATAAATATATTTTCAAAAATGAATAAAAAGATGTATATTTAACGAATTATTAACTTAAAAATTATTGAAAAATGAAAAAATTATTCGCCGAATTTTTCGGCACATTTTGGTTGGTTTTTGGAGGTTGTGGTAGTGCAATATTTGCTGCTGGATTTCCTGAATTAGGTATTGGTTTTGTAGGAGTAGCTCTTGCGTTTGGTTTAACTGTATTAACGATGGCTTATGCTGTTGGGCATATTTCTGGTGGTCATTTTAATCCCGCAGTTTCCTTTGGTCTTTGGGCAGGAGGGAAGTTTGATGCAAAAGATTTGCCAGGATATATTATTGCACAGTTAGTAGGTGCTATTGCAGCTGCGTCAATGTTGTATTTAATTGTTTCTGGGAAAGAAGGATTTACAGATATTGTGGTTTTGCAGCCAATGGTTACGGTCAGTTATCACCAGATAAATACAGTATGCAATCTGCTTTTATAGCAGAATTTGTACTAACCATGTTCTTTTTATTGGTTATTTTAGGAAGTACGAATGAAAGAGCACCAAAAGGTTTTGCTCCAATTGCTATTGGATTGGCTTTAACACTTATCCACCTTATTAGTATTCCTATTACAAATACTTCGGTAAATCCTGCTCGTTCAATGAGTCAGGCTATTTTTGCAGGAGGAGAATATCTTGCGCAATCTTGGTTGTTTTGGGTTGCACCTATTTTAGGAGCAATTGTTGCAGGTTTTATTCATAAAGCTTTATTTGATAAAGAATAAAAAAAAACCATTATTTTTAGCCTCATACCTCTCTGAATTTTAACGAATTATCAGAGAGGTTTTTTATTTATTTTAGAGTATGATTTAAGTCATAATTACATCTTCAATTTACGAGTATTTTTGCCATGTGTAACTCAGGTTACATATTAAATTAATAATTTTTACTATAAAACCAACATCATGAAAAAACAATTTTTAACATTATTAGGCGTATTAATAAGCATGATTGCCTTCGGTCAATCTGGTCATTTAATGCAAGGAGTAGGAGCAGTAAACATGTCTATGGGAGGAGCGGCAACAGCGCAACCATTAGATATAAACGGTGCAATTCATTGGAATCCTGCAACCATTTCAACATTCGATAAAAAAATAGTTTCCTTAAGTGTTGGAGCGTTTTTTGCTTCACCAGAATTATCATCTTCTATTCCTGCAGGAATGATGGGACCTGGCTCTCCTGCTTTAAGCGGAACCATACAAGATGAACACAAAACATCTATTATGCCAGCATTAGGCTTTGTTTTTGGAAAACCTGATAGTAAACACACTTATGCAATTTCTGCTTTTGGAGTAAGCGGATTTGGAGTTGATTTCCCAGAAGAAAAAAATTCTCCAATGGCTGGAGCAGATTTTAATCCAATGGATAGTTCTAGTCCAATAAGTTATCCACAAGCAGCTAACGGTTTTGGTCATATTACTTCTGATTATATGATGTTACAGATAAGTTTATCTTATGCGTATAAATTATCTAAAAAAGTTTCTATAGGTATTCAACCAAATATCAATTATGAGTCTTTACAATTATCACCAAACCCAACTACAAGTCCAGATATGCCAATGCCTTATGGTACAGGTAAATTATATCCAACAACCGATAAAGCTTCTGCAATGGGTTATGGAGCGCAAGTAGGAATTTTTTACGATTCTCACGATATGATAAAATTGGGAATGTCTTACAAAACCAAACAATATTTTGGTGAATACACTTTTAAAAACACGTATTTAGATAGTAGTGCTGCTCCAGATAATAAATTTACTATGAACTATCCATCAATTTTATCTTTTGGTATGGGGTTATCAGGTAAGAAAATTGATTTTGCAGCAGATGTTCGATTTGTGAATTACGAAAACACCGAAGGATTCCAAGAAAGTGGATGGCAAATCAATGAAGATACTACAAGTCCAGCTTTTGGTTATCCAACAGGAGCTGTAAATGGTTTTGGATGGAGAAATATGACTATTTTCTCAGCAGGTTTACAATATAAAGTAATGAAAAATTTACCAATTAGAGTAGGTTATACCTATAATACAAATCCTATTAAAGATGAATTGGCATTTTATTCTGTTTCTGCACCAGGAGTTATTACCAATGCTTATCAATTAGGTATTGGATATACTTTAGGAAATATAGAAATTAATGTTCTTTATCACAAAGGATATAAAGGAGACGGAAATACAGGCACACTACATAGTCCAGCTGCTTATAACCCAAATACAAATCCGTTAGGAGCACTTCCAGGTACATCAGTTTCTTATAAAATGGAAACTTCAATGGCACAATTAACATTGAGTTATAAATGGTAATATCTTGATGCTTTAATCAAGGTTTAATTCGTTAAACTGAATTGATTTCTACCGAAGAGTTTCTTCAAATAAGAAAGCACTTTCTAGTAAAAATATACTAGAAAGTGCTTTTTTTGTTGTTTTGTAAATAATTTCCGTTTAAAACGGATATAAAATAAAATAGAATTGTATTTTTGTTCATTGAAACCATTTTTTTGTGTCAGATTATATTCAACAACTTAACGAAGCTCAAAAACAAGCTGTTTTACAGTTAGAAGGTCCTTTGCTTATTATTGCAGGTGCAGGCTCTGGTAAAACACGTGTTTTAACTTACAGAATTGCACACATGATGCAAAAAGGAATTGATCCGTTTAATATTTTGGCTTTGACATTTACCAATAAATCAGCGAGAGAAATGAAATCTCGTATTGCCAAAATTGTAGGAAATTCTGAATCAAAAAATTTGTGGATGGGAACTTTTCACTCTGTATTTGCAAGAATTCTTCGCTCAGAGGCTGAAAAAATAGGATTTCCATCAAATTTTACGATTTATGATGCGCAAGATTCGGTACGGTTGATTACATCAATCATAAAAGAAATGAATTTGGAGAAAGATAGGTATAAAGCGAAACAAGTATTTGGTAGAATTTCACAGTATAAAAACAGCTTAATTACTGTACGAGCCTATAATAATAATCCAGAATTGATTGAAGCAGATCGTGAATCAGGAAGACCAAAAATGGGTAATATTTACGCTACTTATGTAGATAGATGCTTTAAAGCTGGAGCGATGGATTTTGACGATTTACTGTTGAGAACCAATGAATTATTAACTCGTTTTCCTGATGTGTTGGCAAAATATCAAGATCGTTTTAGATACATTATGGTTGATGAGTACCAAGATACCAACCATTCTCAATACTTAATTGTAAGAGCTCTTGCAGATCGCTTTCAGAATATAGCTGTTGTTGGTGATGATTCGCAAAGTATTTACTCGTTTAGAGGTGCAAATATTCAGAATATTTTAAATTTTCAAAAAGATTATCCTGATGTTAAAACCTATAAATTAGAGCAAAATTACCGTTCCACAAAAAACTTAGTGAATGCTGCTAATAGTGTTATTGTTAAAAATAAAACTCGGTTAGAGAAAGAATTATGGACAAGCAATGATACTGGCGAAACCATTAAGGTGATGCGTACAATCTCCGATGCCGAAGAAGGGCGGTTTGTAGCAAATAGTATTTGGCAAAATGCTATGAACAATCAATTAACCTATGATAAATTTGCTATTCTTTACAGAACCAATGCACAGTCTAGAGCAATGGAAGATGCACTTCGTAAAAAAGACATTAAATACCGTATTTTTGGAGGTTTGTCTTTTTATCAACGTAAGGAAATAAAAGATGTATTGTCTTATTTACGTTTGTTGGTGAATACCAATGATGAAGAAGCTTTAAAAAGAGTGATTAATTATCCTGCAAGAGGAATTGGTCAAACTACCATGCAGCGTTTAACCGTTGCCGCTAATCATTATAACAAGTCCATTTTTACTATTTTAGAAAACTTAGATAAAATTGATTTAAAAATTAATGCAGGCACAAAAACAAAGCTTACAAACTTTGTAACGATGATTAAAAGTTTTCAAGTTGAGGCAAAAACCAAAAACGCCTTTGAAATAACCGATTTTATCATCAAACAAGCCAAAATTGTTCGTGATTTAGAAAAAGATGAAACACCAGAATCATTGAGTAGAGTAGAGAATATTCAAGAATTATTGAATGGAATTCAAGATTTTGTAGAAGAACAAGAGAAAAAAGAAGATAATAATACAACTTTGGCATTCTTTTTAGAAGATGTAGCTTTGGCAACGGATTTTGATAAAGAAAAAGACGATGATACACCAAGAGTGTCGTTAATGACCATTCATTTATCAAAAGGATTGGAGTTTCCGTATGTATATATTGTTGGTTTGGAAGAAAATTTATTTCCTTCAGCCATGAGCTCAAACACACGAACAGAATTAGAAGAAGAACGAAGATTGTTTTATGTAGCCTTAACTAGAGCAGAAAAACAAGCTTATTTAAGTTATGCACAAACCCGTTACCGTTGGGGCTCTTTAAACGATTGTGAACCAAGTAGATTTATAGAAGAGATAGATGACAAATATTTACACTATATTGCACCCGAAATTTCTCCCTCAATAAATAGATTTATAAATGATGATATTTTTGGTGATACTCCAAAAAATTTAGTAAGATTTAAAAAACCAATAAGTAAACGAATAATGAAGGACAAAACGACAACCATTAGCACACCAAAGCGTTTTACAAAATTAACGACAGCAAAAGAGAATACTACCAATACAATTGATGAAAAAATTGTGGTTGGTTCTTATGTATTGCACGCTAAATTTGGGAGAGGTCAAGTAATGGCTATTGAAGGAGAAGGAGCAGACAGAAAAGCGGAAATCCATTTTGAAAAAGAAGAATTTGGAGTAAAGCATTTATTAATGCAATTCGCAAAACTTAGAGTTTTAAAAAGAAAACAACAATAGTAAAAACACTATTTAATGAACAACTTAACAGGTTACTCACTAGAGTATAATTCAGAAAGAGAACATTTAATTATTCCAGAATATGGAAGACATGTTCAGAAATTAATCAATCATTGTAAAGAATTGCCAACCAAAGAAGAACGCAATAAAATGGCACAAGCCATTATTGAAGTTATGGGTAATTTACAACCACACTTACGTGATGTGCCAGATTTTAAACACAAACTTTGGGATCAACTTTTTATAATGGCAAATTTTAATTTAGATGTAGATGCGCCTTATGAAGTGCATAGTCAAGAAGAGTTAAAAGCAAAACCAGAGAGATTGCCATATCCTAAAATGGCAAATAAATATCGTTTTTATGGAAATAATATCCAAATAATGATTGATGAAGCGGTGAAATGGGAGGAAGGTGAAGAACGAGAAGCGTTAAATTACGTGATAGCAAATCACATGAAAAAATGTTTCCTAAATTGGAATAAAGATACCGTTGAAGATGCCGTTATTTTTAAACATTTAAAAGAGTTATCTCATGGTAAAATAGATTTAGATACAGAAAAAGTACAACTCTCAGATAGAAGTGTACTGTATAAAAAACCTGTAAATAAGAACAACCATAAAGGTAAAAAAAATCACAAAAACAACAATCGTAGAAGAAGATAACTTATAAAATACTTCGAACTAATATAGAACACTGCCAACTGAACACTGCCAACCGAACACTGAAGACTGAATACTGAAGACTGAATACTGCCAACTGAAAACTGCCAACTGAAGACTAAAAAAAATGAGTACATTTAAAATACAAGGAGGACATCAATTAAATGGAGAAGTAACTCCGCAAGGAGCAAAAAATGAAGTTTTACAAATTATTTGTGCAACTTTAATGACACCAGAAAAGGTTGTTGTAAGCAATGTTCCAGATTTAATTGATGTAAATAAACTGATTTTTATTTTAACTAAATTAGGTGTTAAAGTCGAAAAATTAGCAACTAATACATACAGTTTTCAAGCAGATGAAGTCAATGAATCTTATTTAGAAACCGATGCGTTTAAAAAAGATGGAGCGTCATTAAGAGGTTCTGTAATGTTGGTTGGACCTTTATTAGGAAGATTCGGGAAAGGATATATTCCAAAACCTGGAGGAGATAAAATAGGAAGACGAAGACTTGATACGCACTTTCAAGGTTTCATGAAATTAGGCGCAAAGTTTAGATATAATAATGATGAGCATTTTTATGGAGTAGAAGCAAAGGAGCTAAAAGGAGCATATATGCTTTTAGATGAAGCATCGGTTACTGGAACAGCAAATGTTCTAATGGCTGCTGTTTTTGCTAAAGGAACTACTACTATTTATAATGCAGCTTGTGAACCTTATATTCAGCAATTATCAAAAATGTTGAATAGTATGGGCGCAAAAATAACAGGAGTAGGTTCAAATTTACTAACTATTGAAGGAGTGGAATATTTAGGTGGTTGTGAGCATACCGTTTTACCAGATATGATTGAAATTGGTTCATGGATTGGAATTGCAGCCATGACAAAATCAGAAATTACCATTAAAAATGTAAGTTGGGAAAATTTAGGACAAATACCAACTGTTTTTAGAAAATTAGGAATTAAACTAGAGCAAAGAAACGATGATATTTACATTCCTGCTCAAGAAAGTTACGAAATAGAAGGGTTTATTGATGGCTCTTTATTAACCATATCAGATGCTCCTTGGCCTGGATTTACACCAGATTTATTGAGTATTATTTTAACTACTGCAACACAAGCAAAAGGCTCTGTTTTGGTGCATCAAAAAATGTTTGAAAGTAGATTGTTTTTTGTAGATAAATTGATTGATATGGGAGCAAAAATTATTCTTTGCGATCCACATAGAGCCAATATTATTGGTCATAATTTTCAATCGCCTTTAAAAGCAACGGTAATGTCTTCACCAGATATTAGAGCAGGTGTTTCTCTATTAATTGCGGCTTTATCTGCAAAAGGAACAAGTACCATTCACAATATTGAACAAATAGATAGAGGTTACGATAAAATTGATGAAAAACTGCGTAAATTAGGTGCTGTTATTGAGAGAATTACAGATTAGTTTTTTATGGAATTTGATAAAACTTCTAAGAACACCGTTAAAAGAGGAGCAAAAAAAGCAACATATAATAAAAAAGAGATATATGCAATATTAGATTCTTCTGAAATTTGTACTATTGCTTTTATTATAAATGGTTTGGCTTATTCTCAGCCAATTAATTTTGGAAGAAAAAATAATAAACTATACATTCATGGCTCTTTACAAAATAGAATGACTTCTGCTTTATTAAAACAAGAGGAAGTCTCATTATCTGTTTTTCATTTAGATTCTATGAAATTATCAAAGTCAGCTTTTCATCATTCTGTAAATTATCGTTCAGTAGTTGTTATTGGTAAAGTTAAAGAATTAAAATCTGAAAAAGATAAACTAGAAGGTTTAGAAACAATTATAAATCACTTTGTACCTAACAGATGGGAGTATTGTAGAAAACCAAATAAAAAGGAACTCCAAGCTACTCGTGTAATTGAAATTTCAATAGAATCTGCTGTTGCTAAAATTGCAAATGCTGGAGTAACGGATAATAAAGAAGATGAGCAATTAGATTTTTGGGCAGGAGAAATTCCCATTAAAACTGTTTGTGAATTACCGTTTGGAAAGAATAAAATAGAACAATCAAAAGAAATCCCAAAGCATATTTTAGATTTTTATAATAGAAATAAAAATGGATTTTGATTGAATCTTTTACTCTTAGTATTCCTTTAAAATAAAATACACCGTTTTATAAATAAAAACATTATAAAAATGCTTGTTATCAATATTGAAAGAAAACGAGTAGATAACAAGATTTATTATTTTTTATGAACAATACTTGCATAAATTAATTTTTCAGGCTAACTTCACAACTTAGAATAACAACAATACCATTAAAACGGTAGAGTTTTTATTCTTACGTTACCAACAAGCACAAAACGAAAAAAAATCGTGCTAAAATTCAAAAGCAACCGCATATTTTACACATTTATTTTTTGCCAACGCGCTAAAAAAAACTAATAATTGGCAGTAATATTCTTTGTTGCCAAAATATAGTTTGTTATATTTGCAAAACTAAATCGAAATAAACATCAGCAAAGATAAATTACATATTGATGAATTTAAAACTTACTTTAAAGTCAAAGAGAGTTTTAAAACCAAAGAAATTGCTGACTTTTTTAAAGTTTTCGAGCCTAATTTAAGCCAAACGACTACTAATTGGCGAATATTTTCACTCGTAAAAAAAGGAATACTTAAAAGAACAGGAAGAGGCAAGTTTACTCTTGGAGAAGCAAACTATTATCTTACTGAAATCACTCCTAAACAAAAATCACTACATAAAAAAATAAAGAAAGAATTCCCTTTTTTAGAATTATGTATATGGAATACATCTTGTTTGAATGAATTTTCCAAACATCAAACTAATCAACATTTTCAAATTATTGAAGTGGAAAAAGAGACAACCCAATCTATTTTCATTTATCTAAAAGAACAAAAAAAGAATGTTTTTTTAGAACCAACCAAAGAAGTGTTTGAAAGGTATGTTGCCGATACTAAAAATGGGATAATTGTAAAAACATTGGTAACAGAAGCACCAACATTAAATATTGATAATATAAAGACATCATCTTTAGAAAAAATATTAGTTGATATATTCTGTAATGAAATTATATTTTCTGCCTATCAAGGCAATGAAATGAAAACCATTTATAAAAATGCTTTTTCTAAATATGCAATCAATGAAAGCAAACTACTACGCTACGCAAATAGAAGAGGGAAAAAGGAAGAATTACAAAACTACTTAAAACTAATTAACGGCAATTAATAATATTTACTGCCAAATTATAGAAATGATAAATCAAAAAGAAGTAACAATTGATTGGATAAACAAAGTTTCTAAAGAAAACAAAAATGCTGATAAAATTCTTGTAGAGAAAGTTATTAGAGCATTGCTGTTGTTAGAAGGTCTTGTGAAACAAGAAATCTCGTTTGTCTTTAAAGGTGGAACTGCTTTAATGCTACACTTTAATTCAACAAAAAGACTTTCTATAGATATTGACATCATTTTGCCAAAAGAAAATAATGATTTTGAAGATAAATTAAGTACTTTAGTAAAAGAACAAGGTTTTATACGAAAAGAGTTAAACCACAGAAACACAAAATCAATAATAAAAAAAGAGCATTACAAATTTTACTATACGCCTATTCATAAATCAAACAAAGAAGAAGATTATATTTTACTCGATATATTATTTGAAAAGCCAAACTATCAAAATATAATTCAATTGCCAATACAATCTGATTTTGTTCCAATAATTGATAACCCAATATTAGTTGACATTCCAAGTTTAGAAGACCTTTTGGGAGATAAGTTAACTGCTTTTGCTCCAAACACAACTGGAATACCATATCAAAAAAGTGGAAGTAGTATGAGTATGGAAATTATAAAACAACTCTATGACATTGGCAATTTATTTGATAAAGTAAACGATATAAATATCATAAAATCTACTTTTTACAAATTTGCTAAAACAGAATTAACTTATCGAAATAACAAAGAACTAAACGAGCAAAATGTACTAGAAGACATTTACCTTACTTCTCTTTGCATTGCAAGTAGAGGAACAGACGGAAAAGGAAATTTTGAAGAATTACAGTTAGGGATACAAAGAATACGAGCCTATATTTTTTCTGAAAGTTACCACATTGAAAAAGCAATTATTCAAGCATCAAAAGTGGCATATCTTATCACGCTAATTGAATATGATAAAACAGTTAGTGAAAAGTACAGTAATCCGCTACAAATGAAAGATTGGCAAATAAAAGAGCCAATGAACAACAAATTAAACAAACTTAAAAAATCGAACCCTGAAGCATTTTTCTATTGGTTTAAGATTTACGAAATAAAACACTAATGAAACACGAAAAAATAAAATTACCAAAGCAAAAGAAATTCCTAAGCATATTTTAGATTTTTATAATAGAAATAAAAACGGATTTTGATTATTAAAATTTCAAATTTACTCCAAAAGTATAAGTTCTTCCCCAACCAAAAAACACTCGGTTTTTAGTATTTATGCCATTCCAATTAGTTTGATTGCTTTCTGGAAAAAAATTAGTTTCTGACTTGGAAATATAAACAGTATTAAAAAGATTGTTAATTAAAAAATTAAGCTTTACTTTAGAAAAGTTTGGAATATTAAATGAATAATTTATTCCTGTATTCATTACATTATATTTGGGTAATTTTAAAGCTCCTTGATGTATAGGATTTGTAAAATTAGCAATATCAATTTTCGCATATAAACGATCTACAAAAAATTGGTTAACAGTGAATTCCAAATTTTTTAAAGCTTTGTATTTTAAACTATATAAAGCAGTAAATTGAGGAGCATTACCAACCTTTACATCATCTAAATAAAAATCTTTAGTAGTAATTAATTGTTGTGTATAATTGTATAAGTTTACATTGGTTATATTTCCTCTATATTTCCAATCTCCAAAAGAAACCATAGCATTTAATGTTATTTTCCTATGATTTAATTGACCTTCTAACTCCAAACCTTTATGAATTTCTTCCAATCCATTGAGACGTCCATATAAATTTTCATTATCTACAAAACTAGTGATTTTAGAAAATCTATCTTTCCATGAAGTATAATAAGTGTTTAGTTTTAAAGCTATTTTTTCATTTTTAAATCCATAGCCAATTTCTATAGATTTTATTTTTTCATTTTTTAAACTTTCAGTAATGTGATTATCGTAATTTGAAAAAACGGCATCAAATAATGGTTGTTTGCTATAAAAGCCTGAGTTTGAAAAAACATTATGATGTTCATTAATGTTGTAATTTAATCCTATCTTTATATTCCCTCCATTTAGATATTTCCATTTAGATTGTTGAGGTTCTATTTGTCCGTCATTATCTTTATCCTGAGGATAATTAAAAAAATCTATTCGTTGAAATTGTTGGTTGCTAATACCTGTTTGCATAAAAGCAGAAAAACGATTTTTTGAATATTCTAATTGAGAAAAAAGACTGAACCAACGTATTTTAGATTGATTAAAAAATACTATTTTTTCTAAATCATCGATAGACTTAAATACATTCCAATATGGTTTCGCTTCAACAAAATTTGATGGGTAAATAATGTTGTTTGGATGATTAATGTCAAAATTATCTATATAACCATCAGCGCCAAGCGTATGATTGACCGTAAGTGCATTTTTACCAGAGGTTAGTCTTCCATCAAATCCAACGTCTAAACGCAAAGTGTTGTTTATTTTTTTCTTAAAATTAATAAGTGTTCCATACCATGCTTGGTTGTTGATAAAAGCATATCTTGATAACCCTTTATCTAATTGGTTTAAATATTTTCCTTGTAAGTTTGGAGAATTATTTATTCCAAATTCATTTACCTGATTACCAGAATTCCATTGGTAAATGGCATCAAATTTCACTTGTCCGTTAATGTCTTTAAACACGTCATTGTTGGGGTAATTGTAATTAATTGCACCAATAGCTGCTGTTCCTCCTCCTTTTCCAAAAACAGTGTAAACAACGGTTGATAGTTTGGTTGATGAGTTGATTTTCCAATCCCAATTTAAAGAACTTATAGGTTTATGAAAGAAATTTTTACTCCATGTAAAAGAGTTGTTTTGCAGAAAACCCCATTCGCTATTATATTTAATATTAGGTTGATTATTGTTACTGTATTTTAAATAATCATTTAAGGTAGAAGCGGTATTGTGCTGGTTATGCCACTGAGGCGCTCCAATTATAGTAAGCATTATATGATGCTTTTTCTGTTTAAAGCCAAGATTGATGAAATAGGAGTATGCTTCTGCTTGAGTTTCATCTACATAACCTTGTCCGTTAAAATGTCCTAATAAAAAAGAAGCAGATAATCCGTTTTTTAATAAGCCTGTATTGTAGCCAATAGTTTTTTTATGGGCATTTTCACTACTGTATTGGTAAAATAGGCTTCCTCCTTTATCTAATTTACTAGCATCTGTAAGGATGTTAATTGTTCCTCCAACCGAAGGAATGGCAAGTTTTGAAACTCCTAAACCACGTTGTACTTGAATTGTAGAAGTAACTTCAGGTAAATTCATCCAATTGCTCCAATAAACCCATCCAGTTTCCATATCGTTTACTGGTATATTATTAATTAAAACAGCAATATTTCTTTGATCAAATCCTCTAACGTTGATGCTTGTATCTCCATAAGCACCTCCGTTTTTTGTTGCATAAATACTTGGTGAGTTATTAAGGATTTCTGGTAAATCTTTTATTCCTATATTTTCGCTAATGAAATTTGACTTAAATGTAGAAGAAGCAATAGGAGTTTTACGTTCTTTTGCAAAAGAATTTACGTTAGAAATTACGATTTCATTTAAATTTTCATTTTTAGGGTTGAGATAAATCACTCCCAAATTGAGATATTTTTCATTAACGGAATTAATTTTAATTTGTTTTGAGGTATAACCTATTGATGAAATTTCAAGTATAAAATTAGTTTTAGATATTTTCAAAATAAAATGTCCTTTTTTATTTGAGATCGTTCCAATATTGGTTTTTTGAACAAATATATTAGTATTGTTAATAGGTTGCTTTGTTTGTTTGTCTATAACAACTCCTTGTATCTGCACTTGAGAAAAAAGTACGGCTGTAAAAAATAAAAAGCTTAAAAAAAGTATGTGTTTATTGTTCATTTTTGATTAAAAAAAGCGCAAATTTAAAATTATTAGATGATTTAAGTATTGTTTTTTAGTAAAAAAATACGGAATAATTTGTAAAGAAGTAGTTTAAATTTGGAGACATGTTGTTTGTATTATATCAATTCTATTTCAAAATACGCTAAATAAATTTGAAATATTTTTGGCTCTAGTTTGAAATTGCGTTGTTAAATTAACCACAAGGAACACTAAGAAGGCACTAAGTTCACAAAGCTGTTCTGGAAAATTGTTCCATATACACAAACATATCTTTAGTATTTTTTGAGCTTGTTTGTTGTCTGATTTTAACAATTCACATACAGCTTTGTGCGCCTTGTGTAGAAACTTTGTGGTCTTTGTGGTTAAAAAAATCACATCAACGCAATTTACAAATTGAGCTATGTTTTTTTGTTTTACAATCTTCAAATTTCAAGCATGGCAATAGTTATAGTTTAAATTTTAAGTGCAGTTAAACGGAAAAAGGTAAATAATTTATAGCGTATTTTGATGGTGAATTGGTATTAGGTAATTGAAACAGCGTTTAATTGGTTAAAAGAATATAAAAAAGAACTCCAAGCTACTGGTGTGTTAGAAATCACCATTGAATCTGCTTCTGCCAAGATTGTAAATTCTGGTGTAACTGATAATAAAGAAGATGAGCAATTAGATTTTTGGGCAGGAGAAATTCCCATTAAAACTATTTGTAAATTACCGTTTGGAAAGAATAAAATAGAACAATCAAAAGAAATCCCAAAGCATATACTTGATTTTTATAAAAAAAAATAAAACGGATTTTAATTTGATAAATTCTTATTGTTATCTAAGGAATAGTTTTATAAATAAAAATATCGTAAATGAGATTTTCAATGATATTTAAAGAAAACAAGTAGATAGCAAAGTTCATCATTTTTTATGAATAACCTTTACGTTAATTAAATATTTAGGCTAACTTTACAATTTACTACCATTAAAAACGATAGTGTTTTTATTCTGCCGTTCCTAAATAACAGTAATGCAGGCGAAATACGACTCTAATTTAAGCTGTTTTTTTCAAAACTTAGCACCTTTTAAAATTACACAAAACCCAACACTCTACGAGCCAATTATTTTTTTTGAAAAAATAGTTTATAAATAGATATAAAATAGACTAAAACAACGTAATCTGTCCATCTTCACTTTCTGTGTTTTCGTCTTTTCCTTTTACGTGTTCCTCATCAGTAACCTCCATTTCTTCAACAATAGGTTCTTCATAAGGTAGTGGTTCTAGTAAATTAACCTGCTTTATTTTTTCGGTGGTTAGCTGGTTTCCAATAGCTTTTATTCCTTTTACAGAAATAAATTCTTCAAAATTAATTTCTTGCTTTTCTAGGCTACGTTTAGAGAAAACTATTTCTCCAACAGGTCTATAATCGGTAGAAACAATTTCTAGGAATGATTTTTCGTGATTAGAAATAATGGTTTCTTCACGATTAGGATTTTCAATAATAAAACGTTTTACATAATATTTTTGCTTTTCCCCATCATAATGAATGGCTGAAATAGGTTTATTTGGATTCCATTTTTCAAGAACAATCATATCATTATTAAAATGTAAAGACAAATCAGGAGTTATGGTTTTTACAGCTCCTTTTTGAGTGATGATTAGTAAACGGTCTTCTGCGGTAAATTCACCTAACAACTCACCTCTTCCATCTACGTTTAAGCGCATGACCACATCATCAAACCATATTTTACGTGGTTTTAAAGTGGATTTACCTGCTTCTTTAAATTCTACTTTTTTAACGGTAAATTTGGTTACGGTGTTTCCACGAGTACCTCTTCCTTTAATAGCTAAATCTGCAAAATCAATATCCCATTTTAATTTTTTTAATGAAGATAAAGCACGAAGATAAATAGTAACTATTTCGGCTTGACCATTAGGATTTGCAGAAAAATACAATACTTTAGAATCTTTATTTTTAGCGGTTAAGTCGTATTCTTTATCACGTGAAATTCCAGATACATAAAAGCGTTTCATAAAGGTTTTTCCTGCTTTTCCATCACGATAAATCATATTGTATATAGTGCGTTTATCGTTCTTTTTAAAGATTGCAGCATGAATAATTCCTTTACCAACAAAGGTTTTAGAAGCTACTTTGGTAATCATCATTTTACCATCGTTTTTAAAGATAATCACATCATCAATATCAGAACAATCAGCTAAGAATTCGTTTTTTCTAAGTGAAGTACCAATAAATCCTTCTTCTCGATTGATGTATAATTTAGCATTTCGCATAACAACCTTGGTTGCTACAATGTCTTCAAAAGTTCTAATTTCGGTTTTACGTTCTCTGCCTTTTCCGTATTTTTTCTTTAAATTTTTGAAGTAATCAATCACATAATCCACTAAGTGGTCTAAATGATGTTTTACTTCAGCAATTTTATCTTCTAAAGCTTCAATATGTTGCTTGGCTTTATCAATATCAAATTTAGATATTTTTTTAATTCGGATTTCTGTTAAACGGACAATATCTTCTTCGGTTACGGCACGTTTCAAGTGCTTTGTATAAGGTTTTAATCCGTTGTCAATTGCTTTAATTACGCCTTCCCAAGTTTCTTCTTCTTCAATATCACGATAAATTCTATTTTCAATAAAAATCCGTTCTAAAGAAGCAAAATGCCATTGCTCTTCGAGTTCGTTTAATTGGATTTCCAATTCCATTTTACTTAAATGAACTGTATGATCTGTGGAGCGTTTAAGCATTTCGGTTACACCAATAAATAGCGGTTTATCATTCTCAATAATACAAGATAATGGTGAAATGGAAGTTTCGCAATTAGTGAAAGAATACAAGGCATCAATGGTTTTATCTGGAGAAATACCATTAGGCAAATGCACTAAAATTTCAACTTCCGCAGCTGTATTATCCTCAATCTTTTTAATTTTAATTTTCCCTTTATCGTTTGCTTTTATGATGGAAGCAATAAGCGATCCTGTAGTATTACTAAACGGTAATTCTGTGATGACTAAGGTGTTTTTATTACGTTGTGAAATTCTGGCTCTTGAACGTATTTTTCCTCCTCTTAAACCGTCATTATAATTAGAAACATCAGCAATTCCACCAGTTAAAAAATCTGGAAACAAGGTAAAACGTTTTCCTTGTAAATATTTTATGGAAGCATCAATCAATTCATTAAAATTATGAGGCATAATTTTGGTAGATAAACCAACAGCAATTCCTTCCGCTCCTTGAGCTAAGAGTAATGGAAATTTTACGGGTAAATCTATAGGTTCCTTTCTTCTACCATCATAGGTAAGTTGCCAATCAGTTGTTTTTGGATTAAAAACCACTTCTAAGGCAAATTTTGACAAACGAGCTTCAATGTATCGAGGAGCGGCAGCACGATCACCTGTGAGAATATTTCCCCAGTTTCCTTGCATATCAATCAGTAATTCTTTCTGACCGAGTTGCACCATAGCATCGCCAATACTTGCATCACCGTGAGGATGATATTGCATGGTATGACCTACTAAATTGGCTACTTTATTGTATCTGCCATCGTCTAAATCTTTCATAGACTGCATGATACGTCTTTGAACAGGTTTAAACCCATCATCAATTGCAGGTACAGCACGTTCTAAAATTACATAACTTGCATAATCTAAAAACCATTCACGATACATTCCTGTTACTTTAGTAATGGTTTCTTTATTGGTATCTTCACTGAAGTTTTCTTCTGGATTTAGATTATCTTCGTTTTGTTCTATGTTTTCGTTGTCTTCTTGCATTTAGATTATCTTGCCTTTAATAATTTTATTAAATACTAAATTTACTTTTAAGTCGATTCATAACATCTTCGTGTGATGAAAAGTTTCCATTTTCTATATCATTAAGCCCTTTTTTTATTAATTTGGTTTCAATTTGAGACACTTCTTCACTCCATTCTACATTGTCAGTGGAATTATCTTTGATTTCCATCAACCATTCTATTAATTTGTATTTTTCTAATTGTATATCCAATTTTACAAAGATATTATTTTTGCTTTATTTTTAATTCAATTTTGTAATTGTTTTAAGCTCATTTAGATGTAGGTAGGATATGAAAACTAATTTTCTTCCACTACATCAATTTCCACTTTTAAATTTTCGATGATGAATTTTTGCCTGTCTGGCGTATTTTTACCCATATAAAACTCCAACATTTCATTAATTGGCTTATCCTTATCTAACATTACAGGATCAATACGCATATCTTTACCTATAAAATGAACAAATTCGTTTGGAGATATTTCTCCAAGTCCTTTAAATCGTGTAATTTCTGGTTTTCCTCTAAGTGATTTTATAGCAACTTGTTTTTCTTCTTCTGAATAACAATAATGCGTTGTTTTTTTATCTCTAACTCTAAATAAAGGAGTTTCTAAGATAAATAAATGACCTTCTTTAATGACTTCTGGGAAAAATTGTAAAAAGAAGGTGATTAGTAAAAGTCGAATGTGCATTCCATCTACATCAGCATCAGTAGCGATAACAATATTGTTGTATCTGAGATTTTCAATACCATCTTCTATATTTAAAGCTGCTTGTAGTAAATTGAATTCTTCATTTTCATAGACTATTTTTTTACTCAATCCGTAAGAGTTTAATGGCTTTCCTTTTAAGCTAAAAACAGCTTGAGTATTTACACTTCGAGATTTGGTAATTGATCCACTTGCTGAATCTCCCTCAGTAATAAATAAAGTAGTGTCTAAACGATTTTCTTTTTTCATATCGTTTAAATGAATTCTACAATCTCTTAGCTTTTTATTGTGTAAGTTGGCTTTTTTAGCTCTATCTCGCGCCAATTTTCGTATTCCAGATAGGTCTTTACGTTCTCGTTCTGCTTGTAATATTTTTTGTTGAATTTTAGTAGCAGTATCTGGATTTTTATGCAGGTAATTGTCAAATTTTTGTTTAACAAAATCGTTTATAAACGTACGAACGGTTGGTAAATTTCCTCCCATTTCGGTAGAACCTAACTTGGTTTTAGTCTGACTTTCAAAAACGGGTTCCATTACCTTTATACTAATGGCAGCAACAATGGATTTCCGAATATCAGAGGCATCGTAATTTTTACCAAAAAAATCGCGAATAGTCTTTACAATAGATTCTCTAAAAGCATTTTGGTGTGTTCCTCCTTGTGTAGTATGTTGCCCATTTACAAAGGAATGATACTCTTCGTTGTATTGTGCTTTGCTATAAGTTAGTGCAATTTCAATATCTTCTGCTAAAAGATGAACTATAGGAAATAGCTTAGATTCTTCTGCAATATTTTCGTCTAATAAATCTTTTAATCCGTTTTCTGAAAAATATTTTTCACCGTTAAAAATGATGGTTAAACCTGTGTTTAGATACACATAGTTTTTAATCATTTTAATAATGTATTCATTTCTATATTTATAATTGCCAAAAATCTCACTATCTGGAGTAAAACTTACTTTTGTTCCTTTTCTTAAAGAGGATTTTTCAATTTTACTGTCTAAGGTGAGTTCTCCACGTTCAAATTCAGCTATTTTTGTTTCTCCATCACGAACAGATTGTACTCTAAAGTGAATAGATAACGCATTTACAGCCTTAGTACCAACACCGTTTAATCCAACGGATTTTTTAAAGGCTTTGGAATCATATTTTCCACCAGTATTCATTTTAGAAACTACATCAACTACTTTTCCTAAAGGAATACCACGACCGTAATCACGTACTGTAATGGTTTTATCACGTACAGCAATTTCAATAGTTTTTCCAGCTCCCATTACATATTCGTCAATAGAATTGTCTAAAACTTCTTTAATTAAAATGTAAATTCCGTCATCTGGAGCAGCACCATCACCTAATTTACCAATATACATTCCTGGACGCATTCTTATATGCTCTTTCCAGTCGAGTGAACGAATATTATCTTCGGTATATTTGGTTTCTTTAGCCATAAATAATCGTGTTTAAGCTTAGTGTTTAAAGGTTTCTACAAACCGCTAATTTATAAAAAAATGCCTTTTATTTTATGTCTTTATTAAATAGTTATTAACAGGTTTATAATCGTGGAGATGCTTAATAGCGTTTTTGATATTTAATTAGAAACAGTTTGATTTTTTTATTAAGTTAATAAACTTAGAAATACATTTACACAATAAAACTACTCTGTAAAAAATAAGATTTTTAAAGGCATTTGAAATTTGCAGTAGCGCGTATAATTTTGAATAGAAATAATAGAAAATGAATATTATTCTGATTTTAATGGTTTTACAATATATAAATATTGGAGCATCATACTTAATTTTAAATTTCATTATTTAGAATAAAAATAAATAATTCAAAAAGTGATTTAACGCAGTTTTTTAGAACTTCATAATCCCTAATTTTGTATAAATTTATTTTAAAATTGACAATAATTATGACAACTAAATATTTATTTCTGTTACTTTTTATATTTTCAATGTCTCATACTATCTTTGGTCAAGATTTAGAAAAAGAAGTATTGAATGAGACTAAAAAAGACACCCTAACAATAGGTGTAGATTTAATGAGTAGATACATTTTTAGAGGAACAAATCTTGGTGGTTCTTCGCCAAGTATTCAACCTAGTTTAGAATATTCTAGAGGGAAATTTAGTATAGGTGTTTGGGGAGCATATTCCTTTAACCAAAATGCAAATCAAGAGGTAGATTTGTATATTTCTTATGCTTTTAACGAGCATTTTAGCATAACAGTTACTGATTATTTTTTTCCAACAGATGAAGGAAATTATAAATATTTTGATTATGATGAGTTAACTACTGGTCATTTATTAGAAGCATCAATTTCTTATAAAGGAACAGAAAAATTACCTATAACCGTTTTGGTTGCTACTAATTTTTTTGGAGCTGATCCTGTTAGATTAAATGCTGATGGAACTCGAAAAAACATTCAATATTCTACCTATGCAGAAGTAGGCTATTCATTTAATAAATTAGATGCTTTTATAGGATTTAATTTGACCAACCCAGATGAAAGTTTGGGTGAAAGTGGCTTTTATGGAGATAATTTTGGTGTTGTTAATCTGGGTATTTCTACCGAAAAAGCAATAAAAATTACTAAAACTTTTGAATTACCCCTTTCATTTTCTTTAATAACCAATCCACAAGCTCAAAAAATATTTTTAGTGTTTGGGATTTCATTATAATTAATTAACCAATTTAATCAAAAAATTTATGTTTGATACAGGAACAACAACGTTCATGATACTTTCAACAAGTCTCGTGATGCTAATGACACCAGGTCTTGCATTCTTCTATGGAGGATTAGCAGGAAAAAGAAATATTTTAGGAATAATGATGCAGTCTTTTGTGTCTTTAGGAATAACGACCATTTTGTGGGTAATTGCAGGTTATTCACTTTGTTTTAGTGGAGGAGAAGGAGGAGTAATAGGAAATTTAGATTTAATGTTTTTAAACGGAATACCTTTTGATCAAGCGTATGCTGGCGCAGATGGGCAATATCCTGAATACATTTTTATTGCCTATCAAATGATGTTTGCCATCATTACACCTGCTTTAATAACTGGTGCTTTTGTGAATAGAATTACTTTTAAAGCATATTTAATATTTTTAATTGTTTGGCAAATTTTTGTTTACTATCCATTTGTACACATGGTTTGGGGTAACGGATTTTTAGCACAATGGGGAGTTTTAGATTTTGCAGGAGGAATAGTGGTTCATGCAACAGCAGGTTTTGCGGCTTTAGCTTCTGTATTTTATGTGGGAAAACGAAAAGATACACAATCACCACCAAACAGTATTCCGTTAGTTGCTATTGGAACAGGTTTGCTTTGGTTTGGATGGTATGGATTTAATGCAGGAAGTGAATTAAAAGTAGATTCAATAACTACTTTAGCGTTTTTAAATACGGATGTTGCCGCTTCGTTTGCAGCAATTACATGGTTACTTATTGAATGGAAAAAAGAAGGAAAACCTAAATATATTGGTTTATTAACTGGTGCTGTTGCAGGTTTAGCAACCATCACTCCAGCTGCGGGCTTTGTTCCTTTATGGGCAGCAATGTTAATTGGTATTGCAGCAGGAGCCTTTACCTATGGAGCAGTTCAATTAAAAAACCGTTGGGGTTGGGACGATGCGCTAGATGTTTGGGGAGTTCATGGAATGGGTGGCTTTTTAGGGACTATTTTATTAGGAGTTTTTGCTTCTAAAGCAATAAATGGTCAAGCAGGTTTAATTGAAGGTGATGTGTCTTTCTTTATGAAAGAAACTGTTGCCGTTATAGGAGCTTCTATCTATGCCTTTTTGTTTACTTATGGTATGTTGTATTTAATAAATTTCATAACTAAAGTAAAAGTTAGTGAAGAAGATGAAATACTTGGAATTGATGCTTCAATCCATGGAGAAAAAGCTTATGATGAAGGAGCTTTGTAGAAAGTCATAAAATTTAAAAAAGAGTTTTAATCTTAACGTAGGTGTCATTCTAGAAGAGACCTACGTTTTTTTATTAGGACTACTTTAGGGTTTCTAATATATCTGTCTGAATTTTAAGTCTTTTTTCGGACAATATTGATATTTAATCATTAGCAAGCATAGAAACTTATAAAATTGAATATCAATCTAACTTTTCAAAAAAAATCAATTAATTGGATATTTGTGCTATGAAAGGTTCTAAAATTAAAATATTCAAAACCGAAAATGGAACAAAACGAATAGTGGATTATATCTTTGAACAAAGTTAAGTAGTAATACCAAGTACATTTTGAAATGAGCTGAAAGAAATTGATTTAGTTTATTACTCATTGATGAGTAAAAATTTATTCATAGCCTACGTTATGGATCTATTTTTTAAAGAAAAGGTGTGATAAAATAAACGGTTTATTAGGCTTATTTTAACGTGTATTTGGTATAAGTTCTTGTGCAAAAGTAACTTACTATAATTTGAATTCCAAATCAATCATAATTAGATGCCATATCTCGTGTTAAACTATTTACTTCCATTGTCTTTTCTATATCAAATTTTATAATCAATTTCATAAAATGACTCACTTTCAAAGTATCTGCTATTAAAGCAATTTTATTTGTATTGTGGTTGCTAAGTAGAGTATAGCAGATTCCGTTAATAGTTTTTTTGGATAATGGTTAGGATCTCTCTTCTCGATTAAATGTAATCGAATTATACCACTAAATGCTCTAATCTGTTGTATTCAAAATGGGATTATATGTCGTCTGTAACTAACAATCTAACTAATTCTTTCATGATTTATTCCCTATTTATTTAATTATCCAAAGATAATAATTTATCTCATAGCGCTTTAAAAAAGGAATTAGCTGTTTGATTAATAAAAAAATAGATAGTTTTAGCATTTTTGTGGAGCGTTTAACTAGCTTTGAGACTAGAAAAACTACTAAAAATTTAATTTAATTTAAAATAATGTTTAAAATTAAAAAAAAGATATTACTTTTGTTCTAAAGAAATTAAGATTATAAAATATAACAAATGGATTTAGCACAATTTTCAGGATTTTTAATTTTCCTAACAATAGTTACAATGGGTTTTTGGTTAATGATTTTTATTATTTCCTTTGTGATTCCATATTGGTTATGGGGTAATTTTGTAGAAAGCAGAAAATTAAAAAAAGAAGCCAAAAAAGCAGCTAAAGCTTAGTTGTTTTATGTGTCAATAATAAGAAAGGTTATCAGTTTTGATAACCTTTTTTGTTTATAAGTAATAATTTACCTTTTATTAAAAGTTAATTCCTACTCTTAAATGTAAATTTAATGCAAAATGACCTTCAGATTTTAAATATTCTCTTTCCGAAAAGAAATATTTATAGCCAAAACCTATTCCTGTTTCATAATTAAAGTATAATCCAACATTTCTACGTATTCCCCAAGTTGGAATAATGGATATTTGACTTGGCACATTAACATTATCGTAATTTGAAATAACAAACCAATCTGGGTGAAAACTAGTGTTTAATGATATAAAATTACCACTATTATTGGATATGTTTTTTGATTTTGATTTTCTTTTTAATAAATTATAATACCATTTAGGTTCTAGCGTAATCACAGGAGTGAATAAATAACCTGTTTTAGAATATCGGCTACCATCAAAAATACTAGCGTCTAAACCTAGTTCACTTCTTAAGGCAAGTTTGTTAGTTAATTTTGTTTCATTATGAGCCCAAAAACCTAAAACTCCAATTTGAATTCCATTTATTGATTTTTCTACACTAATATCATTGTTTTGTGATTGTGCAATGATTGTAATTCCTGTTAATAACAAGCTGAATATTATTTTTTTCATTTAAAAAAGAGTTAAAATAAGAAAATTAACCATCAATAATTATTCCAAAATTCTCTTTGTTTATTCAAATCTTCTTCTTGTTTAAAGAATTTTTCTTTTTCTACCTTAGGGACTTTTAAAAATGAAGGATGTTGCTCTATGGCAAATTCAATTTTTTTCACAATTTCATCATAAGATTCATTTTCATAATCAATTTCTAATGGTTTCTTAATGACAAAAGATTGTAAAATTCCACGCTTTTTGATAAGTAATCCTTTTTTATCAAAAGATCGTCGAAATCCGTCAATAACAATAGGTACAACAATAGGTTTATTTTGTTTAATAATATGTGCAGTTCCTCTACGGATAGGTTTAAAAGGTTTTGTAGTACCTTGAGGAAACGTAATTAGCCAGCCATCTTTAAGTGCTTTACTAATATTATTTACATCACTCATTTTAACTTGACGTTTAATATCTTTTCCTTTTGCTCTCCAAGTTCTTTCAATAGAAACAGAACCAGCATACGCCATTATTTTAGGTAATAAGCCAGAACGCATGGTTTCTTTAGCAGCAACAAAATAAATATTGGGTTTGGGTTTCCATAAATAACCAATATCTTTAATGGTATCTACTCTTCCGCTTAAAGAGGCATTAAAAACATGAAACATTGCCACAACATCTGCAAAATAGGTTTGATGATTGGCTACAAAGAGTACATTTTTATCAGGTAAATCACGAATAATTTCTGAACCTTCTATCTGTAAAGTGTTGAAACCTCTATATCTACGATGCGAAATTAAACCTAATAAGAAAATTAGAATTCGCTTTAAAAATAAGGCATTCCCAAAAACATCTTGTTTGTATAATTTCATTTTGCCATTAGTTGATTAATTATGCGAAATTACAAAATCTAAACTAAATTGCTGGTTAATTTAAACAATTCCTTTACTTCATTTAAAACCATTGCAGTTGCTCCCCAAACAATATGTTTTCCAAATTTAAAACAAGGAACTTCAATTTCTTCTCCAGATGAAGTCGTTAAAATTTCAGTGCTTACATATTTATCATCTATTAAATCATCAGTTTTAATTTCTATGAATTCAACCACTTCTTTATTGTTTTTAAACTCTGGTACATCATCAATATAAAATGCCATAAATGTTGCTACCATAAAATTACTAGTAGGAATATAAAGTGGAGTTAATTCAACTACATAATCAATACAATGAGGTCCAAGACCAAGTTCTTCTCTAGTTTCTCGTTTTGCTGTATCTTTTAGCGTTTCGTCTTGTGCTTCTTTTTTTCCACCAGGAAGGCTTATTTCTGAGCTATGATCTCCATCATATTTAGCTCTTAGAGTTAATACAATATGAGTTTGGTCATCTTTATCAGGATAAATATAGACTAAGACGGCAGCTTCTTTAGCATCTTCAATAAAAGACATGTCAATATCTAAACGATCTTTAGGACTCATAGCAGCTTGATATTCTTTACCTTTGTAATCTTTAGCTAAAGTGATTTTATGCATTTTTGGATAAGCATATAAAAATTCATCAAAATCCATAATTTATTCTATTTTTACGGTGAGTTTAAAATGTAAGATTTAATCGAAATCATCGACAAAACAAATCTACTAAATATTTTGTTAATAAAAATCATTAGAAGGTAATTTAATTTTACACTTGTTTGAATAATTAAAGAAAATACATGAAAATAGGCATCGTTTTATATCCAACATTTGGAGGAAGTGGAGTAGTCGCAACTGAATTGGGTTTAGCCTTAGCAAAACAAGGTAATGAAGTCCATTTTATTACGTATCATCAACCTGTAAGGTTAGATTTATTAACGGAAAATGTTTTTTTTCATGAAGTTTTTGTTGAAGAATATCCGCTTTTTCATTATCAGCCCTATGAATTGGCTTTGTCCACAAAAATGGTTGATGTTGTTCAACGTCATAAACTAGACTTATTACATGTTCACTACGCAATACCACATGCTTACGCAGCGTATATGGCACAACAGATGCTTAAAGAAAAAGGTAAATATATTCCGTTTGTAACGACTTTACACGGAACAGATATTACTTTAGTTGGAAGTCATCCTATATATAAAACTGCGGTTGAATTTAGTATCAATAATTCAAATGCAGTAACTACTGTTTCAGATAGTTTACGTAATGACACCTTGCGTTTATTTAATGTAAATAAAGAGATTGAGGTGATTTATAATTTTATTGACACGAATAAATATCCTTCTGTCAATGCAGAAGAATGCAACAGAAATTCCTTAGCTCGTGAAAACGAAAAAATTATTACACATGTCAGTAATTTTAGGCCTGTTAAACGTGTTGATGATGTGGTTCGTATTTTTCATGAAATTCAAAAAGAAATACCAGCTCGTTTAATATTGGTAGGAGAAGGGCCTGAACGTGAAAAAGTAGATTCAGTATGTAAAGAATTGGGTATAAAAGATAAAGTATTATTCGTAGGAAATTCTAATGAAGTGAATAAAATTTTATGTTACTCAGATTTGTTTTTATTGCCATCAGAAACCGAGAGTTTTGGTCTTGCAGCTCTTGAAGCTATGGCTGCTAAAACACCTGTAATTTCTTCAAATTCTGGCGGTTTACCAGAAGTCAATCTGCATGGTATTACGGGTTTTTTAAATGATGTAGGGAATTATACAGCTATGGGAAAAAATGCGATTAAAATATTAAAAGATAACGAAACGCTACTTGAATTTAAACGAAATGCGTATAATCATTCTAAAAATTTCACTTTAGAACGTGTTTTACCTCAGTATATCAAAATTTACAAGCAGGTTTTAAAGGATGTGATGATTTCTTAATGATGAGTAATTTGTTAAGTAATAATTATTTAGCTGATTTTTTTTACAATTAAAATACTGTTTTGATTAAGTAACTTTTATTACATATGTATTACTGTAAAAGAGAGTAACTTTGTTGTAAAATTATAAAATAAAAACGATGAAACATATAGTTGAAACAGATTGGCGTAAAAAAATGCAATTTGAAACAGAAATAGGTCATCATACCCTTATTGTTGATGCAGAAGAACAAGTTGGAGGAGAAAATAAAGGGCCTGCTCCTAAACCTTTAATGCTGTCTGCCTTGTCTGGTTGTACAGGAATGGACGTAGTGTCGTTATTAAAAAAAATGCGTGCTGAAGTAGCAGAATTTACAATAAAAATTGAGGCAGAACTCACAGATGAACACCCAAAATTTTATAAAAAAGTGCATGTTGAGTACATTTTTTATGCAAAAGAGTTTAAAAAAGACAAAATTGAAAAATCAGTTGATTTATCTGTAAATAGGTATTGTGGAGTTTTTGAAATGTTTAGACAATTTGCTGAAGTAACTCATCATATAACTTATGTGGTCTTGGAGTAATTTTGCATCTTGTTTTTTACTCAAAACTTAGTGTCTTTGCATCTTTACGAGAGAAACAGTGTTTTTTTTTCAATCCTATTTTTTAATTCATATTAGGGTCTTCAGGAGCATTTGCCCAGATTTGATAATTCCCTCCAGATTTTATCAATTCATCTCTCCAAAAAGAATTTGGAGCAACAGATAAAATATTTGAATAATCATTATTTTTTACAATCCATGAGTTAGATTGTTCCATTTCAGAGACAAGCTGATTAGAACTCCAACCTGTATATCCAAGGAAGAAACGGATTTTATCTAGTGGAATACCATCATTTTCAAGTAACTCTCTAACACAATTAAAATCTCCTGCCCAAAAAATATCATCTTTTATATGAATGCTATTAGGAATAAGTTCTGGTACACGATGAATAAAGTAAAGATTATCAATAGAAACAGGACCTCCTTTATATACTTTGTGTTTGCATTGGATATCTGGTAACAATTCATCAATAGTATAACCTGAGGGCTTGTTTAGTATAAATCCTACAGAGCCTTCATTATTGTGTTCAGTTAAAAATATCACGCTTCTATTAAAAGATTTATCATTTAATATTGTAGGTTCTGCAATGAGAATATTTCCTTTTTTAATTGAACTTGACATAGTATTTTTTTTTACACGATAAATATAATCAATTTTTTTGTATAAAAAAAACTCTCTTTAAAAAAAGAGAGTTTTATGAATTAAATAAACTTAATTTCTAGTTTACAGAATTTTTTAATTCAGATCCAGCTTTAAATTTAACTACATTTTTTGCAGCAATTTGAATAGCTTTTCCTGTTTGAGGATTTCTTCCTGTTCTAGCAGCTCTTTTAGAAACATCCCAAGATCCAAATCCTACTAAAGATACTTTGTTACCTTTTTTAAGACTACCTTTTACTGCATCCATCATTCCAGCTAATGCTTTACCAGCTGCTGCTTTAGAAATTCCTGCTTCTGAAGCCATTGCTTCAATTAATTCTGATTTGTTCATAATAATAAATATTAATTGGTTAAAAAAAAATTTTCGCTTTTATAGCACAGCAAATATAGGTGTTAAAAGGCTTTACGCAAGTTTTAATCAAAAAAAAACATCAAATTGTTAATAAATAAGCCATTTTGTTAATAACCTTAGATAAAAATGCGGTTTTTCAATGAATATCACTACTAGAGTACGTAAAAAGGATCTTTAAATTGGTAGCCATTTAAGAAACTTTTAACATCCATTTTGCGTTTTCCTGATATTTGCAGTTCATCAATAACTAAAAAACCTTCTTTTACAGCAATTTTTAATTCATTTTTTGAATGATGAACACTTCCAATTTTAAATTGATGTGTTTCTTTAACTTTTCGTGCTTTATATATTTTGAGTTCGGTTTTGTGTTCTCCATTATAAAGAGTAGTCCAAGCTACAGGATAAGGAGAAAGACCTCTTACCTTATTATATATATTATTTAAGGTGTCATTCCAATCAATTTTACAAGTCTCTTTAAAGATTTTGGGCGCATGTTTTGGCGTTCTTTTTGGTTGTGGTTTGGTTTTTAGAGTATTCTTCTTTATTTTTTTAATGGTTTTTACTACTAATTTACTACCAATATGCATCAATTCATCATGAAGTTCTCCTGCGGTTTCATCTGCTAGAATATTGCATTTTTTTTGTAGAATAATTTCTCCAGTATCAATTTTTTCATCAATAAAGAATGTAGTAACTCCTGTTTTGGTTTCACCGTTTATTATTGCCCAATTTATAGGAGCAGCACCTCTGTATTCTGGTAATAACGAAGCATGCAGATTAAATGTTCCGTATTTTGGCATATTCCATACACTTTTTGGTAACATTCTAAAAGCCACAACTACTTGTAAATTAGCATTGAGTTCTTTCAATTCAGCTAAAAAATTTTCACTTTTTAAATTGGTAGGTTGCAAAACTTTTAAGTGATGTTCTAAAGCAAACTTTTTTACAGCTGATTGATGTACTTTTCTACCTCTACCTGCAGGTTTATCTGGCGCAGTAATTACACCAACTACATTATATTCTTTATCTAATATTTTTTTTAGAATACTTACGGCAAACTCTGGTGTTCCCATAAAAACGATGCGTATATCTCTCATTTTGTCTTGTATTTGTTTGTTGATGCTAATTTAATGCTGTTTTGTTCTAGTAGAAACCGTAAAGCGTCCATCAATTCATCTTTATTTATTTTAAGCAAAAGTATCATTTCTTTTGAAGATAATTCGGTTTCATCTTTTAAAAGCTTTAAAATTTCTTGGCTGAGTTGTTTTGTGTTTTTAGGTTTATTTTTTTCTCTTAAACAAACATCGCAAATGCCACATTTTTCTTGTATTTTTTCATTAAAATAGGAGAGGAGTTGTACGTTTCTACATATTTTATTGTTTTGGATGTAATCTGCAATTTTTCCAGCCTTATTTTTCTTAATAGTATTGCGTTGAATAATGTTTTTTGAAATTCTGTTAATGGTTATTTTGTCTTCTCTCATCACCAGAAACTGAATGCTTGTATTTTTTGTTTGCTCTATATATTGGATGATATGATCTTGCGCTATTTGATGTAAATATTTAATGATAAGTTGCTTTGTAGTCTTTAATTTTTCGGCTAAAAACGATTCGTTTATTAAAACACTATTTTCAAAAATTCCTCCATAACTTCTCAATAAAACGTGCAATAAATTTTGATATTTAGGATGTGTTTTTGTGTAATTTAAAACCTGTTCATTACTTGTTTTAAAAAGTACAGTACTTTGCTTGTTTTGCAGATGGTCATAAGTTAAAATACCTTCTTTTTCTAATAATAAAATAGCGTTATACGTATTAAAAAGATTCAATTTATAACGTGAACAAAAATCTTGTAAATTAAATGTATATTTCTGTTCAAGTAATTCACCTTTAGATATATAAAAAAATTGATTCAAGTGATTGTAAATCTTATTTAAAAAATCAATTTCTATGATATTGTGTTTTATTTTTTTATTAAATTCGTGCAATGTGGCATGGTTAAATAAAATAACAGAAAAAGCTTTTTTGCCATTTCTTCCTGCTCGTCCTGCTTCTTGTACATAATTTTCTATACTGTTTGGTATATCTATATGTATGACTACTTTTACATTATCCTTGTCAATTCCCATTCCAAAAGCATTGGTAGCAACCATTATATTTGATTCTTCATTTAACCATTTTTTAAAGGATTTTTCTTTAAATGAATTGGATAAACCTCCGTGATAATAGGTGCTTTTATATCCTAATTTATTCAAATAATCGCTAATGGATTTTGTTTTTTTTCGAGAGCTAACATATATGATGGAAGGTTCTTTTATTTTGTTTAAAATCAGTTTTAATTGATGGTAAATGTCTTCGGTTTCAAAAACCTGATACGCCAAGTTTTTACGTTGAAAAGTTTCTTTAAATATTTTCGGATTTGTAAGAGGTGTAAGATTTATAATATCTTTAACCACATCATCTGTTGCTGTTGCGGTAAGTGCAATTATTGGCGTGTTTGGAACAAGTTCTTTTAAAGTATTTATTTCTAAATAACTAGGTCTAAAATCATGACCCCATTCTGAGATGCAATGTGCTTCATCAATGGCAATTAAATTTACTTGGAGTTGTTTTATTTTCTCTTGAATAAAATCCGATTGTAATTTTTCTGGTGAAAGGTATAAAAATTTGATGTTTCCGTATCTTAAATTATCAAAAGCGATTATAATTTCACTTTCTGTTAATTTTGAGGTAACGGCAATGGCCTTAATTCCTTTTCTAACCAAGCTATTTACTTGATCTTGCATTAATGCAATAAGAGGAGAAACTACAATACAGATGCCTTCTTTTAATAAGGTTGGTATTTGATAACAAACGGATTTTCCTCCACCTGTTGGTAGTAAAGCCAATACATCTTTTCCGTTAATTACATTGTGGATAATATCTTCTTGAGATTTTCTAAAATTTTGATGTTTCCAATATTTTTGTAAAAGGTCAAGTGCTGTCAATGGCAATTAATTATTAAATATTTTGAATAATCTAAGTTTTTTAAGGTGATAATATCTTCTTTTTGAAAAGAATTACGGAATTAATCAATATTTTCTAAGATAAATTGTGCTCTCTCTTTTGCAGTTCCAAAAGGTACTTCAACAATGGTATAACCTAAGTCTTGATATGCCGATTTTAAATGATTGTATATAGCCAATGATTGTTCAAAACTTTCATAACGTTCATTATCAGTAATGTAAATGTCTTTCCAAGGAGGCATTAAAAAAATGGGATTGTAATAAGTGTTCGTTTTACTTTTATCTACAAAAATAGAAGGATATTTGACACCTAAATAATTCATATATGCAAAGACATCAGGAATTCCTCTATCAAAAAAAACCAAATCAGTTTTAAATTTTGAAGCTTCTTTAAACTGATTTACTCTTCCTTCTAAAAGCATTTTACTAAACAACATAGGATCTTTTAAAAAGAGTTGTTCTATACCGTTTTTTCTTGCCATAAGCGTAACTTCTCTAGAAATTTCGTGCATACATTGATACTTTTGCTTTTCAAGTTCAATAATTACGGTTGATTTACCAGTTCCAGGACCTCCAGTAATGACAATTTTTTTTTGCATAATATTTGTATAAGTTGCAAAAATAACTTTTCAATGTGAATTGTGCAATAAGTAATTAATCAATATTGTTTTAGAAAGAGTTAAACCGATTTGTGAAAAACCTGAATTCGATATAAGATGTTAAGTATTAGATATTGTATGAATTGTAACGAATTAAAAAACAACCGCTTAAAAAAATGATTTACTTTCTAATTTGCGTCTTTACGCCTTTGCGATAAAATTTAGTGTGAATAGTTAGAAAATAAAAACAAATATTAAGTGCTTATTTCATTGCATTTTTTACTTTTGTGAAAATTAATTTTAAAATGGATAAAAAAAAGGATTTTTATAAAGACTTAAAACTAAAATTGGAAGAAACAACAACGTTTCCTACCAAGTATATGTTTAAGTTCATTATTCCAAATGATATTGAAAAAATAACTGCTATTGAAAATATGTTTAACCATATTGGAGCGGTAATTAACACCAAAGAATCTAAAAACGGAAAATATAAAAGTATTACTGTTCTAGTAACTATGAATTCTGTTGATGACGTAATAAATAAGTATGAAGAAGTAGATACTATTGAAGGTGTAATTTCTTTGTGATTTTTTTAACAGCCATTAACTAAAATTAGAATAAATTTGAACCCTTAATTGTAAAGTGATTAAAAAATTAAAAAAGATGATAAAAAAAGTATTCCTTATTTTATTTGTTGGTGCATTTTTTCAAGTAAATGCACAATTTAACAAAAAAGACAAAGTTTTATTAACAATTGATAATGAGAAAGTTTATGCTTCGGAATTTCTAAGGGTTTACAACAAGAATAAAGATGTTGTAAGCGAAGAAAATAAAAAAAATATGACCGAATATTTAGATTTATTTATCAATTACAAGTTAAAATTAAAAGATGCCAAAGCGTTAAAATTAGATACTGTACAAAGTTATTTAAAAGAGTTTAATAAGTATAAACAACAACTTATTGAACCGTATTTAAAAGATAGAAAAGTAACTGATTTGTTAGTTCAAGAAGCGTATGACCGTTTAAAACAAGAAGTTAAGGCAAGTCATATTCTAGTTTTAGTGAAACCAAATGCAAGTCCGTTAGACACTTTAAAAGCATATAATAAAGTGCTAGATGCTAGAAAATTATTACTTTCAGGAAAAAAGTTCGCTACTGTTGCTAAACAAGTTTCTCAAGATCCATCTGCTAAAGAAAATGGAGGTAATTTAGGTTATTTTTCTGCCTTTTCAATGGTTTACCCTTTTGAAACAGCAGCGTTTAATACACCTGTTGGAGAAGTGTCTATGCCTTTTAGAACTCGTTTTGGATACCATATTGTGAAAGTTTTTGATAAAAGAAATTCTAAAGGAGAAATTAAAGTAGCACATATTATGATTCGTGATAAAAAAACGGATACTACTTTCGCGAAAAAACAAATTAACGATATTTATAATAAGTACAAACAAGGAGGAAAATTTGATTTATTGGCTAGAAAATATTCAGATGATAAGGCAAGTGCTGCTAAAGGTGGTGTAATTAGAAAATTTACACAAGGCAGAATGATACAACCTTTTGCAGATATTTCGTTTGCTTTAAAAAATAAAGGTGATGTGTCTAAACCCTTTAAAACTAAATTTGGTTGGCATATTGTTAAGTTAGTAGAAAAATATCCTATCGAATCTTTTGATAAAATGAAAGAAAAATTAACTCAAAAAGTTGAAAAAGGAGAACGTTCTGTATTGATAGGTAAATCTATCGTTGAAAAATTGAAAAAGAAATATACTTATCAATTTAAAGAGAATGTATATAATGAAGCTTTTGATACCTCAAATCAACCTAAAAAAGGAGAAAAAGTTAAAGTAAGTCCTTATGAAAAAGAACCTGTTTTATTTGTAGAGGATGTTCAATATACCGTTGCTGATTTACGAAAATATTTAAGTAAAAACTCTAATAAAAGCTATAAAGACTTTATGGATACTAAAATTATTGATTATTATAAGAATCATTTAGAGTTTGAGGATAAAGAATTCTCAGCAACATTACAAGAATATAGAGATGGTTTGTTGTTATTTGATTTATTACAGAAAAAAATATGGACAAAAGCTGAAAAAGATACTATTGGTTTACAAAATTTCTTTGATAAGAATAAAGCTCAATATCAATGGAAAAAACGTGTAGAAGTAGCAATTGCTTCTTGTACTAAAGAAGATAAAGCGATGCTTGTTAAAAAGTATATGGAAGAAGGGAAAACTATTAAGGAGATAAAAGAATTGGTTAATGAAGGAGCAACAATACATGTATTATTCCATTCAGGAACTTACGAGATAGATTCAAACAAACTACCTAAAAACTTTGAACCAAAACAAGGTGTAACAAAATATAAAGAAGACGATACACATTTTATAATTGTAAATGTTATTAAAGTTTTACCAGTTTCTCAAAAAGAATTAAAAGATGTAAAAGGTAAAGTAATAAGTAATTATCAAGATTTCTTAGAAAAAGAATGGATTAAAAATTTAAGAAGTACGTATAAAGTAGATGTCAATAAAAAAGTATTTAAGAAAATTAAAAAAAAGTACAGCTAATTAATGGTTAAATATATTTTCTTCTTTTTAGTAGTTATTCAATTGGTTTCGTGTGATTTTATCTACAAAAAAGATACTATTGATACACGAACTCCAATAGCAAAAGTTGATTCGGTTTTTTTATTTAAAGAAGATTTGATTAAAAATTTGCCTAAAAATTATGCAAAGAAAGATAGTAGTTTATTGGCTACAAGTTATATTAACTTATGGGCAAAAAAACAAATATTACTAAATAAAGCAAGATTAAATTTAAGTGAAGATACTAAAGAAATTAATGAATTAGTAAATAAATATAAAGAAGATTTATTGATTAATAAATATAGAGAAGCCGTTGTAAATCAGAATTTAGACACCATTATTAGTGAAGTAGAAATTGATAATTTTTATAAAAAAAATAAAGAATTGCTAAAACTGAATGAAGAATTGTTACAGCTTAGATTTATTCGTGCCAATAAAAATTTAATGAATAGAAAAGAAATTGAAAAGTTGTTTAAATCTAAAGAAATATCAGATACCGATTCGTTAATGGGAATGGGTTTGGAATTCAAATCCTTTTACTTTAACGACTCTGCTTGGATAAAATTTTCAGATGTTCTTAAGCAAATTCCTGTATTAACCCATAAAGACCTTAAACAAATAAGGAAACCACAATTCATAACTAAAGAAGATTCACTAAATTTTTACTTAATTAAAGTAAATAAAGTGTTAAAACGGAACAGTATTGCACCAAAAGAATATGTATTACCAACCGTAAAACAAATGATAAAACACACGAGAAAATTACAATTATTAAAAGAAATAGAACGAACATTATTAAATGATGCAACCAAAAACGGACAATATGAAATATATAAATAAATTACTAATTTTTGTAGTACTTTTTAGTACCATAAATAATTACGCACAAACAAAAACAAAGACAAAACTTGATGGAGTAGCAGCAGTGGTTGGAAAAAATATTGTTTTATATTCTGAAGTTAAAGCAGCAATGGCACAACTACAAGAAGATGGTAAAGAAAGTAAATATACAGAATGTGAAATTTTAGAAAAAATATTAAACGATAAATTATTAGCACATCATGCGGTTATTGATAGTTTGCCTTTTGTTGAAGCAGATATTAATTCAGAAGTAGATAGAAAAATTGAGTACTTTAAACAACAATTAGGTTCTCAACAAAAATTATTAGATTTCTTCGGTTTCAAATCTATTACCGATGTTAAAAAAGAACTTTTTAATGTGGAAAAAGAACGTGTGTTAATTGGTGCAATGCAACAAAAAATTACCACAGGAACTGATGTTACACCAGAAGAAGTATCCAATTATTTCAATAGTTTAAAAAAACAAGATGCTGTTCCAGAATTTGGTACTGAGGTTGAAATTGGTCAAATTGTGATAGAAGCAAAGCCAGATGAAAAAGCAGAACAAGCACTTATCGATAAACTGAATAAGATTAAAAAAGAAGTTGAAAATGGTGCGAGTTTTAAAATGAAAGCTATCTTGTATTCACAAGATCCTGCCGTGTCAAGAGGAAAAGAAGGACAAGGAGGAGGAGGCTCTTATGTTATAACTAAAGATTCAAGATTTGTAAAAGCGTTTAAAGACGCAGCATTCAGTTTAGAAGAAGGAGAGGTTTCAGAGCCTTTTAAAACACAATTTGGATACCATATTCTTATAGTAGAAAAAATTAAAGGTAAAGAGCGCAGTGTAAGACATCTATTATTGCAGACTGAAATTTCTGATGAGGCATTAACTAAAGTAAAAGACACCTTAACCAAAGTGCGTAACGACATTTTAACAAATAAAATCACTTTTGAAGAAGCGGTTAAAAAATACTCAACGGATAAAAAAACCAATAAAAATCACGGTTTGTTAATTAATCCACAACGTAATGATACCTTTTTTGATTTAACCAATATGTCTCCAGAAATTTATGCAAGAATTAGTGAGCTAAAAGAAGGTGAGTTGTCAGATGTTTTTTACGATGAAACTAGAGAAGGTAAAAAAATGTATAAATTTATGTTGGTAAAAAGTAAAATTCCTGCTCATAAAGCAAACCTAGAGAAGGATTATGTTAAGATTAAAAGATTGGCTTTACAGAAAAAAAGAAGTGAATTGGTACAAAAATGGACAAAAGAAAAAATTAGTGATACTTATATAAAAATACAAGACCAATATAAAAAATGTGATTTTGAATTTGATTGGTTAAAAAAATAAATAGTATTTTTATCGACTATTAATTATAAATTGAAAAAGAAAATATGTCAGATGTAGCAGCAATTAAAAGTTTAGTTTCGAGTTATTCTACACTTAAAAAAGAAATTGCCAAAGTAATTATTGGTCAAGAAGATGCCATAGATCATGTGTTAATATCTATTCTTTGTGGAGGACATTCGTTACTAATTGGTGTGCCAGGATTAGCAAAAACCTTATTGGTGAATACTGTTTCTCAATCTTTAGGGTTAGATTTTAAACGGATTCAGTTTACACCAGATTTAATGCCTTCAGATATTGTAGGTAGCGAAATATTAGATGAAAATAGACAATTTAAATTTTTAAAAGGACCTATTTTTTCTAATATAATCTTAGCAGATGAAATAAACAGAACACCACCAAAAACTCAAGCAGCATTATTAGAAGCAATGCAAGAAAAAACCGTTACTGTTGCTGGTCATTCTTATGAATTAGCAAAACCATTTTTTGTGTTAGCAACACAAAACCCAATTGAGCAAGAAGGAACATATCCTTTACCAGAAGCACAATTAGACCGTTTTATGTTTTCTATATTTTTAGATTATCCTTCTTTTAAAGAAGAAGTAGCTGTTGTGAAAAGTACTACTTCAACAAATAACGCAATAGTAAATGCTGTTCTAAATGGTGAAGAAATTATTGCTTTTCAACAACTCATTAGACGAATTCCTGTGGCTGATAATGTAATTGAATATGCCGTTGGTTTGGTTGGTAAAACAAGACCAAATAGTGATTCTGCTACAGAAATGGTAAAACATTATATAGATTGGGGAGCTGGACCAAGAGCTTCTCAAAATCTGATTTTAGGAGCAAAGGCACACGCAGCCATTCATGGAAAATATTCTCCAGACATTGAAGATGTTCAAGCAGTAGCTTATGGAATATTAAGACATAGAATAGTTAGAAATTACAAAGCAGATGCTGAAGGAGTCTCAGAAGAAATGATTATTAAAGATTTATTTTAAAAATGGATGTTTCCATTAAAAGAGTGATTGCGAGTAGAATAAAAAATGCTCGTTCTTTTTTTATAATTACGGCACTTTACGGATTAATACTACGGTTTTATCATATTTCTGATGCTATTCCTATTGCTTATAAAAATATTTTGCAAGCACATTCTCATGTTACTTTTTTAGGTTGGGGATTTTTGGCTGTTATTAGCTTGATAGGTTTGGTTTTTTATCCGAAAAAAGCAACACAATCAATCTTTATTAAACGCTTGTTTAATATCATGACTTTTGCGTTAATAGGTATGCTTATTAGTTTTCCGTTGCAAGGTTATAAACTTTTTTCTATTGTATTTTTATCTGTTTTTTTAATTACAAGCTATGTGTATTTAGTCAATATGTATCGTAAATTAAAAAGTATAGAACGTATTTCAGCCAAATTTATAAGAACAGGAATTGCATACTATTTTTTATCTAGTTTGGCAATATGGACAGTAGCTTTTATAACGTCAAAATATGGTAAAATAGATGTATATTATCATACCGTTTATTTTTACTTGCACTTTTTATATAATGGATTTTTTGTGTTTACTTTATTTGGATTATTGATTGCTTATTTCGAAAAACACAATATTCAGTTTAATAAAAAAAATGTAATTTATTTTTATTGGTTTACAAATAGCGCACTCATTCCTGCTTATGTTCTGTCCTTGTATTGGAAAACAATGCCTAATTATATTTATGCTATTGGATTTATTGCAGTGCTGTTGCAATTAATTTCATTAAAGTTTTTAATGCTTATGTTAAAGGAATTGTTTCAATCTATTAAAGAGAAGCATATTAAGTGGATAGCGGTTTTTGTTTTTAGCTCCTATGTTTTGAAAATTCTGTTACAATTTTTAGGTGCTTTTCCTTCTTTAGTTAAGATAGCTTTGCAATATAAATCGTATTTTGTAATAGGTTATTTACACTTATTCACCTTAGGATTTATGAGTATGTTTATTATTTTACTTCTAAAATTAATACCAAAAAAAGTGTTAAGTAAATTAGGAATTAACCTTTTAATGCTTGGAATACTATTAAGTGAATTGTTATTATTTGCACAAGGAGAGCTTTTAGTATTTAGCAATACAATGCTTCCAAAAATAGATTTATTATTGTTTTTGGTGAGTATATTAATGCCTTTAGGATTAATAATTATTCATGTTACTTTATTGCTTAGAAAAAGGCGTCGTTAATATCGTGTGCTATTTTCTGCGGGAAATGAAACCACAATAGGCACATAAGAAAACATAGTAATCTGTGTAAATCTATTGTTAAGTTAATCTGTGTAAATCTGTGAAAATCCGTGGCTAACTTTTTGCGTAATCTTCGGGAAATAAAACCACAATGACACATAAGAAAACATAGTAATCTGTGTAAATCTGTTGTTAAGTTAATCTGTGTAAATCTGTGGCTAACTTTCTACAAAAATCCGTGGCTAAAATTCAAGACTATTTCTCAATATAATCAAACTGACATCTATTGTTCACAACATCTCTATGAACCCATTGAATAGCCTTAATGTTTTTTAGTTCACGCATAAAGCCTTCAATAAAACCCCAACCAGTCCAGTAAACGGAGTGTTCAATTGGGTTTAAACCATTGGATTGTAATATACTATAAAAAACGCAGTTACAAATAAAAGCTTGTTTTTCTTCTTTCAGTATTTTTTGAGCAAAGCCTAAATCATTTAGGGTAGTTTCTAGAACAAATTCCCAATCTGTTTCATCATGTTTGCTCATTATTACTAAAGCTAATTCTCTACCAACTTGTCTTAAAATAGCAAAAGAGGCTTTTTTACTTAAAATATTTGTAGTTGATTCAGCAAAAGCATAAACAATATCTTTTCCTTTTGCGCCTTCACCAACATTAATTCCGTTTAGAACAATCTTTACGGCTTTTTCACCAATAACATCTTGCATTAAACCTATTAATGTGTCTATAACTTCTTTAGAAATACTACCTTTTATTTTTACATCTTGTTCTTTCATAAGAATATATTTTTGCAATTATACAAAAAAACATGATAATTATCATGTTTTAAAATGTAAGTATGAAAAAAAGCACGTAAAACGTGCTTAATTGGTAAAATATTTATTGAAAAATATTATTTTTTGTGACGTGGTTCAGAAGAAACACTAACTTTTTTTCTTCCTTTAGCTCTTCTTCTAGCTAAAACTTTTCTACCATTTGCACTTGCCATTCTTTCTCTAAAACCGTGTTTGTTTCTTCTTTTTCTTTTAGACGGTTGGTATGTTCTTTTGCTCATGTCTTAATTTCTTTATGTTTATACCAATTAAATGGTAATATAATGTTTATTTTTTGGTTTGGCAAATATACAATTACTTTTAAAATAGACAAATATAATTTAAAAAAATAGTGAAGTTTTTTTGTACCTATTTCAGTCATTAATAATTCACAAAGATTACTAAATAAAAAATTAAGCTCTCGCAAAGGCGCAAAGTTGAATGTTGTTTTTATTTATTGTTGTTATATAGCAAAGTGAAAATTTTTGAAATTGTTTATTAATGCTATCTTATTTTTATGATTATTACAAAAAATATTTTTATAAAGAAGATGTTACTCGTTTTTACAATCTATCAAGAATCTTATGTCTTGTAGCATAGCTGCCTTAAGTCTTTTTATAATAATGTTTTTTATTAAATAATCCCTTCTTTCAAAAGCTCATGAATATGAATAATACCAATATATAAGTCGTCTTTTACAACAATTAATTGAGATATATTATTATTTTCCATTAAATCAAGTGCGTCAATTGCCATAGCATTAATATCAATTGTTTTAGGATTTACATTCATAATATCTGCTGCTACCAATTTTTCAAATTTAGGGTTATCGGATAGCATTCTTCTTATATCACCATCCGTAATAATACCAATGACTTTATTGTTTTCAACAACAGCAGTAGCTCCAAAACGTTTAGCTGAAATCTCTATAATAGTATCTATAATAGAAGTATTTAATTTTACTTTTGGAATTAAATTGTCTTCAACCAAATCACTTACACGTAAATATAATTTTTTCCCTAAAGCACCTCCAGGATGGTATTTAGCAAAGTCAGTACTCGTAAATTCTTTTAATTCTAATAAAGCCACAGCTAAAGCATCACCCATAACTAATTGCGCAGTTGTGCTAGTGGTTGGTGCTAAATTATTAGGACACGCTTCTTTTTCTACATAAGTATTTAAAACAAAATCTGCTTGTTCTCCTAAAAACGAATTTTTATTACCTGTAATAGCTATAATTTTATTATGACTACTTTTAATTAAAGGAACTAAAACTTTTATTTCTGGCGTATTTCCACTTTTTGAAATACAAATCACGGTATCATCCTTTAAAATGTTACCTAAATCACCATGAATGGCATCTGCTGCGTGCATAAATACAGCTGGAGTTCCAGTAGAATTAAAAGTTGCTACAATTTTAGAAGCTATATTAGCGCTTTTCCCAATTCCAGTAACGATTACCCTGCCTTTTGAATTAAAAATAAAATTTACGGCATTTTCAAAATCAATATCCAAAAAATGTATTAACTTCGCTATCGCTTTGCTTTCTTCTAGAATAGTTTGCTTAGCAATTTTTAGAATGTTTTTTGATGTTTTCAAAATAAAAAAGTGTATTTAAAATTAAAGTTGTATCTTTAAACCGCAGAAAAGTAAAAACTGACCATGATTCATTTGTTTTGCAAATGTATTAAAAATAGATAATTATATAATGAATAAAACAAAAATTGATTTAGACCAAGCATTAAAAAAGTATTTTGGTTTTAATAAATTTATAGGTCTTCAAAGACCTGTTATAGAAAGTTTGCTCAATGGTAATGATACTTTTGTCATTATGCCAACTGGAGGAGGAAAGTCGCTTTGCTACCAATTACCTGCATTAATTCAAGACGGAATGGCTATTGTAGTATCTCCATTAATCGCTTTAATGAAAAATCAAGTTGATGCTATTAGAGGTATTTCAACTGAAAGAGGAATTGCACATGTGTTGAACTCTTCTCTTAATAAAGGTGAAATAGCTCAAGTTAAGACTGATATAGAAAATGGAATTACAAAATTATTATATGTAGCTCCAGAATCATTAACAAAAGAAGAGTATATTGAGTTTTTACAAAAACAAAAAATTTCATTTTTAGCCATAGATGAAGCACATTGTATCTCAGAATGGGGTCATGATTTTAGACCAGAATACAGAAATTTAAGAGTTATAATGAAAAAAATTGCAGATGTACCTATTATAGGACTTACTGCAACAGCAACTGAAAAAGTAGAAGAAGATATACTTAAAAATTTAAGAATACCTAATGCTACAAGGTTTAAAGCCTCATTTAATAGACCAAATTTATTTTATGATGTTCGCCCTAAAACAAAAGATGTAAATAGAGATATTATCCGTTTTGTTCGTCAGTATGAGGGAAAATCTGGTATTATTTACTGTTTGAGTAGAAAAAAAGTAGAGGAAATTGCGCAAGTACTTCAAGTAAACGGAATTAAAGCTATACCTTATCACGCTGGACTTGACGGAAAAACAAGAGCCAAACATCAAGATATGTTTTTAATGGAAGATGTAGATGTTGTGGTTGCTACCATTGCTTTTGGTATGGGAATTGACAAGCCAGACGTTCGTTTTGTTATTCATCATGACATACCAAAAAGTTTAGAAAGTTACTATCAAGAAACAGGTCGTGCTGGTCGTGATGGAGGAGAAGGTTACTGTTTGGCATATTACGCTTATAAAGATATTGAAAAATTAGAAAAATTCTTAGCAAATAAACCTGTAGCCGAACAAGAAATAGGTAATGCGCTTTTACAAGAAGTGGTTGCTTACGCAGAAACTTCTATGAGTAGAAGAAAGTTTTTGCTCCATTATTTTGGTGAAGATTTTGATGAAATTAATGGTGATGGTGCGGATATGGATGACAATACTCGTAATCCTAAAACTAGAGTTGAAGCTCAAGATGAAGTAAAAAAATTATTAGAAGTTGTAAGAGATACCAATCAAGAATACAAATCTAAAGAAGTGATTAATGTACTAGTAGGTAAATCAAATGCCTTATTAAAAGCCAGAAAAATGGATCAACAATCCTTTTTTGGTAGTGGAAAAGATAAGACACCTCAGTATTGGATGGCGTTAATTCGTCAAGTACTTGTTACACACATGCTAACCAAAGAAATTGAACAATATGGCGTATTAAAAGTGTCTAAAAAAGGGCATGATTTCATCGATAGACCACATTCATTCTTAATGACCGAAGACCATATTTACGACTATGATGATGATGATAATATTATTGCAAATGTAAAAGGAGCAACAGCAACTACAGATGATAGGTTAATGAAACTTCTTAAAGAGTTGCGAAAACAAGTTGGTAAAGATAAAGGAGTACCTCCTTTTGTGATTTTTCAAGATCCTTCCTTAGAGGATATGACCTTAAAATATCCTATAACCCTAAAAGAATTGGCTAATGTGCATGGTGTTGGTGAAGGGAAAGCTAAAAAATACGGTAAAGATTTTGTAGAATTAATAGCTGATTATGTGGAGGAATACGACATCTTAAGACCTGATGATATGATTGTTAAAAGTGTAGGAACTAATTCTAGTTTAAAGCTTTCAATCATTATGAATACAGATAAAAAAATTCCATTAGAAGATATAGCAAAATCTAAAAATTTAACGATGGAAGAACTCATAGACGAAATGGAAAGTATTGTGTATTCTGGTACAAAATTAGACATATCCTACTGTATCAATCACATGGTAGATGAAGAAGACCAAGAAGATATCTTTGAATATTTTATGGAAGCAGAATCAGATGAAATTGAACTAGCACTCGAAGAATTTGATGGCGATTTTGATATTGAAGAGCTCAGATTGATGCGAATAAAATTTATTAGCGAAGTAGGAAATTAAAGGAATATTAAGCCTTAAGATTTAAGACTGATTTTTTTGAGTTATTAGACAACTCTAGTTTAAAAAGGGTTTTAAAAATTTAACTTTAATATATAGATTCTTATAAAACAAAATAAATATCCATTCAGCTTAGTGAACTTTGTGTCTTCTTAGTGTTCATAGTGGTTAAGAGATATAAACAGCACAATTTTAAACTAGAGTCTTTCCTATCAATTGGTATAATTCCAAAATATGAAACCTTTTTACTATTAGGGTAAACATTAAGTAAACTGTTTACTATTTAAACAACAAACATGAAAACAAAACTTACCATATTATTTATATTAGTGGCAATTATTTTTTCCTTTTCTCAAGAAAAAGTGCAAAAATACTCCAAAGCCAGAATTTATTACACATCAACCTTAGATTTAGAAAAATTAGCTTCTAATGGTTTAGCAGTAGATCATGGTTTAGTAAAAAAGAATGTATTTATAGAATCCGTTTTTTCTGAAACAGAGCTTAAAACAGCTAAACAGCTTGGCTATCAAGTAAAAGTGTTGATTAATGATATGCGTAATCACGTTTCAAATTTAAAACGAAATGAATTAGATGCTCAAAATTCATCTTGTAATACTGCAAACCAAGGCTACACTACACCAAATCATTTTGAATTAGGAGGTATGGGTGGTTTTTACACTTATGCAGAAATGTTGTCTGAATTAGATGAAATGCACACGCTTTATCCAAATTTAATCACTACAAAAGCACCAATCAGTACTTTTAAAACCTATGAGAACAGAGATATCTATTTTGTAAAAATTTCAGATAATCCAAGTGTCAATGAAGCAGAACCAGAAATATTATTTACGGCAATTCATCATGCGAGAGAACCAGAATCAATGCAGCAACTCATTTTTTATATGTGGTATTTATTAGAAAATTACGGAACAAATACAGAGATTACGTCTTTGGTTGACCATACGCAACAATATTTTATTCCTGTAGTAAATCCAGATGGATATATTTACAACCAAACTACTGATCCTAATGGTGGAGGTTATTGGCGAAAAAATAGAAGAGCAAATGCAGACGGAAGTTTTGGTGTTGATAACAATAGAAATTATTCCTATCATTGGGGAGAAGCTGGTGTTTCTTCAAGTGGAAGTGGAGAGACTTGGGCAGGAACAGCACCTTTTTCAGAATCCGAAAATCAAGCAGTAAAATGGTTTTGTGAGCAACATAATTTTAAAATGGCAATAAATAATCATACCTATTCTGGATTGTTATTATATCCTTTTGGATATGCAAGTAACACGCCAACTACCGAAAATTCTTTGTTTGATAGTATTTCTAGCTTAATGGTTAAGGAAAACGGATATGTTAATGAAATCGCTTCAGCATTATATCCTGCTGCAGGAGATTCAGATGATTGGATGTATGGTGATACCTCAACAAAAAATAAAATTTATGCAATGACACCAGAAATCGGACATTCATTTTGGCCTTCGCAATCAGAGATTATTCCGTTATGTAAAAAAATGATGTTTCATAATCTAACTGCTGTTCATTTAATTACAAATTATGCAGTTTTAGAAGATCAAACACCAGAATTCATATCCAATTTATCTGGAAATTTTGAATATAGTTTACAGAGATTAGGCTTAGAAGAACCTGCCAATTTTACGGTGAGTGTGCAGCCAATATCAGCAAATATTTCAACTGTAGGAAATCCACAAACATATAATTCAATGAATTATAATCAGATAGATAATGGCATGATTTCATACACTTTATCTAATTCCATTCAAGATGGAGATCTTATTGAATATAAAATAATAGTAAATAATGGTGCTTATAATGCAGAATATCTATTTTCAAAAGTTTATGGAACACCGCAAATTATTTTTTCTGATGTAGCTAATTCAACTTCAAATTACAATAACACTTCGTGGCAAACTACCACAAGTGATTATCATTCAGCTCCAAGTGCTATAACCGATTCTAAATATGGTGATTATCAAAATAACATCAATCACACTATTGAATTAGCAAATACAATTGATTTAGCTAATGTGCAAATTGCCAAACTTTCTTTTTTTACAAAATGGAACATTGAATCAGGTTGGGATTATGTGCAATTTGAAATATCTACAGATAATGGTGTACATTGGATTCCGCAATGTGGAAAATTTACTCATTCTGGAAATACGCAACAAGGTATAAATGGAGAACCAATGTACGACGGCAATCAAAATACTTGGGTAAAAGAAGAAATAGACTTATCTGATTATTTAGGAGAAAATATAAAATTTAGATTTCAAATAGTTTCAGACAATTATACTACAGAAGATGGTTTTTATTTTGATGACTTTGAAGTTAAAGTAATTAACAACAATAATTCCGCAGCTTTAGCTGATGATGAGTTAGTAAATTTTAATATTTATCCTAATCCATTTAATGATAAATTGACCATCACAATACCAAATTTAAAAACGGAGGCAAGTTTAAGTATTTACGCTGTTAATGGACAGTCTCTAATAAATACAACCTTGCATCAATCAACAGAAATAATTGATTTAAAATCGTTAAACTCTGGAGTATATTTTGTTAAAATAAAAACAGATAATGCAGTTAAAACTATAAAAATTATTAAACACTAAAAACCTCTTTTAATTAAGTAAAAAAGTCAGGGTTTCACTCCAAGTGAAGCCCTGACTAAAAACAAAAAATTCATAGTATGACTTCAAGTCATACTATGAATATAATCTTCATTAAGGTTTCACTCTAAGTGAAGCCCTGACTAAAGTTAAAAAACTTATTTTTTATTTGGAGATTCCACAGGTTTAGAAACCACAGGCTCTTTATTTTTTTCTTCTAATTTATCTAAGTATTCAAAATATTGTTTAATAGGTTTAGATAAGTCTGATTTTTTAATGTTTTCAGAAAAACTATTAAATACAATTCTTACAGAATCTTTAAATTTAGGGTTTGCCATTAATCCAGTAAAAACTAAAGGAGCAATATAAGAGTCTGTATGCGTTTTTACATAGTTCCAATCTCTATCTATTAACTCATTGTTCATCTTTTTAACAAGTTTGTTAATTCTATTCATTGTAACAGTATCTTTTGCTTCGTTTGCCTTTTTATATTCAGGTAAAAATTTTTGAGTTTCTTTACCGAGGTTTTCCTTTTGAACTCTTAATTGTGTCAATTCATCATGTAATTTAGAACCTTCAATTTTTGATTTGTTTAAGCTGTCTTTGTAAGCAATTATTTTCACATGATCATTTACATTAACAAATGGAAAAATTCCTCCACGTTTAATACTGTCAATAAAAATTCCAAAAATAAGAGGTTCTTTAATTTTTCCTTTAAATGAAAATTTACCATCTTTTATCATTACCGTATCTAAAACAATTATTTTCCTATCCACTTGTTTTTTAAGGAAAGCTTTTCTTCCATTAGGAACACCATCAATGGCAATGTCTATTTGAAAATTAGTGTCTTTTTTATTATTTTTACAAGAAAAAAGACTTAAAACTATAATAAATACTACTAAAACTTTATGTGTCATGATTTTATTTTTTAGACTGCAAATGTAAACTTTATTTATAATTATTGTAATTCTTGTTACATTATTTTTGTAGTGTACTATTAAAAAATACTGTACCTTTGTTAAATAGAATCATTTTAAATAATATATATAATGAAATTCAATAAAAGTGATATAAATGCAGTTTTAGAAAAAATTACTGCACCAGGAGAAGGGAAGAGCTTAATAGAAAGCAAATCCGTTAAAAATATTGTCATCTTTGGTGATGAAGTTGTTGTAGATGTAGAAATTTCAAATCCTACAGTACAAGCTAAAAAGAAAGTTGAAGTGGAGATTATTAAAGCCATTCACGATGAAATCAATCAGAAAATTGATGTAAAAGTAAATGTAAAAGCCAAAGCAGTTGCTCCACCAATTCAATCTATGCAAAGCTTATCTAAAAAAATACCAGGAATTAAAAATATTATTGCCGTAGCTTCTGGAAAAGGAGGCGTAGGAAAATCTACCATTACAGCAAATATTGCGGTAAGTTTAGCCAAAATGGGATTTAAAGTTGGTATTTTAGATGCCGATGTTTATGGACCATCTATGCCAATTATGTTTAATGTAGCTGATGAAAAACCATTATCTGTTACAATTGACGGAAGAGCTAAAATGAAACCCATTGAAAGTTATGGTGTTAAAATGCTATCCTTAGGCTTTTTTACCGATGCCAATCAAGCAGTTATTTGGCGTGGAGCAATGGCTTCAAAGGCTCTAAATCAAATGATTTTTGATGCACATTGGGGAGAATTAGACTATATGTTAATAGATTTACCTCCAGGAACAGGAGATATTCATTTATCTATTGTGCAAGCAGTGCCTGTTACAGGAGCTGTAATTGTTAGTACACCTCAAAATATTGCCTTAGCTGATGCTAAAAAAGGAGTAGCTATGTTTAAACAAGAAAATATTAACGTTCCTGTTTTAGGTATTGTAGAAAATATGAGTTATTTTACTCCAGCGGAATTGCCAGAGAATAAATACTATATTTTTGGTCAAGATGGAGCTAAAAATTTAGCAGAGGATTTAGATACTAAATTTTTAGGAGAAGTGCCTTTGGTACAAAGCATTCGAGAAGCAGGAGATATAGGAAGACCAGCAGCAATGCAAGAAGGTTCTCCAATTGAAAAAGCCTTTACAGAAATTACTCAAAATATGCTTACGCAATTAATAAAGCGTAATGAAGAGTTGCCAGAAACTGAAATTGTTAGAATTACTAATATGAGTGGTTGTGCTGCAAAATAAATAAAACAAACTCCTCAAATTGTTGTATATTTGAGGAGTTTTTAATTTACTACTATGACTAAAATTGAATTGAAGAATAATGTTGAAAAAGCATTAGAAGAAATTCGCCCTTTTTTAATTAATGATGGAGGTAATATTTCATTAATTG
>Ga0256840_1000144_pt1 | contig 65278 bp, 58 predicted proteins | sample 355202metaG_FD_185969 | JGI IMG/M metagenome (GOLD analysis project Ga0256840, IMG submission 185969) | Hydrothermal vent microbial communities from Mid Atlantic Ridge, Atlantic Ocean - 355-202 | ecosystem: Environmental > Aquatic > Marine > Hydrothermal vents | place: Atlantic Ocean: Mid...
GGCTTAAGGGACTTCGTTGAGCGTATGAGAATAATTTATTACGTTGTACTTTTTCGCTTGATTGCACATAATCACAGATTTCGTCGTAAGCTTGAGAGTTTTCTTAGTCAGACTTGCATAATTTGAGACAGTTTTGGTGTAACGTGGAGTAACATCGTGTCAGTTACAACCAAAGGACCCGCAAGTGTAAGTGGAAGAGTTTACACGTATACTGGCAAATCTTCATTCATATCAAACACAGAGATAGGTGACGCTCCATTGAGCACTGTCTCAAACGAAGCTGAATATGTCCCAAACGAAGTGATAGTCTCTTTCAAAAATCTACAATCTGTTAACAGTGCCCTGTCAAATGTGAGAGTTCCCTTTAGTTTTGAAGTTAAAGAGAACTTTTCTTCAAAAGACGGAAAGTTTGGCTTTACAGTACTAAAAATCAAAGAAAATTCGGTGGAAAAAGCTGTTAAATTCTTTTCGAGCCTTTCAAACGTTGAATATGCTGAACCAAACTACATCGCAAGTGAATTAGTAACACCTAACGATGCTTACTATTCAAAACAATGGAATCTTCCAAACGTTCACATGCCATCAGCATGGAATGTGGAAAAGGGAGACAACACTATTATTGTGGCTGTGGTGGATACTGGTGTGGATTATTATCATCCCGATTTGAATTCAGCGATAATAACAAATAAAGGATACGATTTTGTCGATAACGATTATTATCCCTTTGACAAGAGAGGACATGGTACACACGTGGCTGGCATAATTGCAGCAGAAACGAATAACTCTCAAGGTGTCGCAGGAGTAAATTGGGGTGGATACTACTCCACGAAGATCATGGCTGTCCGCGTGCTCAATGAAAACGGAAAAGGTTCTTATTCAAATATAGCAAAAGGGATCGTATACGCACTTGAACACAGCGCAAAAGTAATAAACATGAGTCTTGGAGGAGTTTCTCCTTCTACAACGCTTTACAACGCGGTAAAATATGCGTATTTAAATGATGCTCTTTTAGTAGCTGCGGCTGGTAACAATAATTCATATCAACTACTTTACCCGGCAAAATACACAAACTACGTCATCTCTGTAGGTGCTGTTGCACGAGACAACACAAGATCGTATTATTCAAACTACTATCCTTCTCTTGAAATCGTCGCACCTGGAGGAGAAATGAGCTATGCTGGAGATCCATACGGTGTGTACAGCACATATTATGCCACATCCACCAACTATCACACTTACAAATACATGCAGGGAACATCTATGGCTGCTCCACACGTTTCGGGATTGATCGCTTTAATGCTTTCCAAAGGTATTACCGGCAACTCACTCATAAGATCTATACTCCATGCCACTGCAATTGATTTAGGTGCAACTGGAAAAGACTCATATTATGGTTACGGACTCATCAATGCATACGCAGCTCTTACTTATACAAGCTCTTGGGAGCCATTAATTGTTTGGGCTGTAAATAGCAGTAATAATACTACACTTCAAACAACCTACGCAAACGATGATGGCACATATTCACTTGAAGTACCACCGGCAACCATAAAGTTGTACGCTTGGCAGGATTTTGATCATTCTAATACTATAAGTTCTGGAGACTTTTACGGTTACTACGGCTATAACGGAGGCTCAACATCACCCATAACTTTCACTGTCAACGCAGATTACAGTTACAACCATAAAACGATTCGTGTAAGTTCAAGAATAGACGACACATATAAACCCATCATAACAAACGAAATCTTGAAGATGAAAGAAAAAGCGATAAAAGAACATTACAAGATACTTCAAGAAAAAATGGAGGATAAACTCTAACCCCCTTCCTAATTTCTTTCTCCCTTTTACAATCCCCATCTCTGAGATGGGGATTGTTATTGTAAATAAATCACACACGTATTACAAGGAGTTTTATTCCTTCATCAGCACAAATCTTTCACAGACTTTTCATATTGGAGAAAGTATTCAAGTGTAAAATCATAATTAGCATAAGACCATAATAATATGGGGATGATATTAATGGGAAGACCAAAGAAATACAGGATCGTCGAATACCTTTTGAAACCTACGAATTTCAAACCAACTGACAGAAAAGCCAATGGCTATGTTGAAATAACAATAGATGAACTGGAAGCCATCCGTCTTGCAGATCTTGAGGACATGTACCAGGAAAATGCCGCACGTGTTATGGGAGTTTCCAGACAAACATTCGGTAGAATCGTAAAATCAGCTCACGCGAAGATTGCTGATGCCATCGTAAACACAAAAGAGATCAAAATAGGAAAGGACGAGAAGTGTCGCAATGTCAAACTAATAAAATGCATTAACTGCGGCAAAATATGGAGAGTCCCAATAAGTTATAGCATGCACAAATGTCCTGAATGTCATGCGAAGAATGTTGAAGTTCTTAGGATAAGCAAAAGTGAAGGGGAGAAATAAAATGAGCTTTGACATACTTTTTTCCAAGTTAAGACTCGGAAATCTGACATTGAAAAACAGAATAATTTTTCCACCAATTTCAACTAATCTTGCAAGTGTTAATGGCGAAGTAACTGATAGGTTTGTTTATCACTACGCACGAAGGGCAAAGGGTGGAGCAGCACTAATAACTGTAGAAAACGCATGCATTGATTATCCCGCAACCATGGAAGGAGCAACACAACCAAGATTCGATGACAAAAGCTTTGTTCCTGGATTGAGTTACTTAGTCGAAGAGATCCATAAATATGGTGCTTTGGCCTTTGTCGAGCTTACCCATCAGGGTCTATTTGCTTCACATTTGCCAGTACTCGCACCATCGAATGTTTCGTTGAGACCCGATGGTGCATGTCCACATGTCCTAAATCATCAAGAAGTTGAAGAAGTGGCAGATAAGTTCGCCAAAGCGGCATTAATAGCAAAAAAAGCAGGTTTTGATGGTGTGGAAATTGAAGCAGCTCATGGGTTACTTGTAAATGAATTTTTGTCTCCTATTGCAAATAAAAGGACAGATGACTACGGTGGAAATGTGGAGAATCGCACAAGATTTGCGAAACTTATTATTGATAAGATCAAGAAAACCTGTGGCGGAAATTATACTGTTACTGCAAGATTGGGAGTCATCGATTATATTGATGGTGGAGTAACTCCTGAAAAAGATGGTGTTGAAATAGCTAAGAAGTTCGAAGAATACGGTTATGCTGCAATTCACGCAGATGTGGGCTTTGGAGATAAGGAAAAGAGGCTTGAACCCATGGCTTATCCTCAAGCATGGAGAGCAAACCTTGCCAAAGTTCTAAAAGACGGTGGAATTAAAATCCCCGTCATAGCTGTTGGCATGATAAGAGAACCAGAAATTGCAGAAAAATTGTTAGAAGATAGAATAGCAGACATTGTGGCATTGGGCAGAGCACTCATAGCAGATCCGGATTGGCCAACAAAAGCTAAATACGGAAATGAAAAAACGATCAGAAAATGCATTGGCTGCTCTGAATGTATAGTTTCGCGACATGCTGCGGGAACAGTTATAAGATGTGGTGTTAATCCTAATGTGGGAAAGGACAGGAATTATGAACTCTTGATTCCTACTGCAAAACCCAAAAAAGTAGTAATCATAGGAGCCGGACCAGCCGGATTGGAAGCCGCTCGAGTGAGTGCACTTAAGGGACACAAAGTCATAGTATTTGAGAAAGAAAAAGAAATTGGTGGAGCTGTTAGACTGGCAAGCGTACCACCTGGAAAAGACAAAATGAACTGGCTAATAGAATATTACGAACATGAATTAAAAAATCTCAAAGTTGAAGTACATACATCAACATTTGCAAATGAAGAAACCGTCATGTCTGAAAATCCAGATGAAGTTGTATTGGCAATGGGCTCTGAACCACTTATTCCATCAATCAAGGGTATAAATGGTCCCAACGTTATCCTCTATCCTCAAATACTCAATGGCAGTAAAAAGATCTATGGAAAAAATGTGGTTGTTGGAGGCGGTGGATTGGTGGGATGTGAAACTGCTCTTTATCTTGCAAAAAAAGGAAATAATGTTACTATCGTGGAAATGCTACCAAATATAGCAATTGGAATGGAACCAATAAGCAGAAACTATCTCATTAATGAATTAAAGAAAAATGATGTTAAAATTCTAAAATCGTCAAATATAAAAGAACTTACCAAGAGTTCCGTAAAGTTTGAAAGAGATAGAAAATTGGAGGAAATTCCTTTTGATAATTTCATCGTAGCTTTTGGTGGAAAGCCAAGACAATTCAAAGGGCTTTTTATTCCAACTCACGTGATTGGAGACGCAAGAAAAGTTGCAAAATTGGTTGAAGCTATACGTGATGGATACGCAGTAGGATTTGATATATAGTGAAAATGCCTTCTTTAAATTAATAATTCCGGCTTAGGCCGGAATTTTTTTAACACTTTTAACTTTTTTGCTTAACCATCTTATGCTTGTATTTTCACAAAGATGGTAGTAAAATTAATTTTGAGCATATGACCAAAACAGCTATTAGAAAGCAGGTGAAATAATCATGAACAAAATGAAGAATATGGGAAAAACGGAAAAACTCAAGAAGCATCTTGACAAATTTATTCCTGTTTATGTCCCTATTCTTATGACAATTGGATTGTTTATCGGGTTACCATTGCACCACCAAATAACAATGAACAAATCCATATTCAGTATACTGAATTTAATCGTTGTACTAACAATGATCTATCCAATGATGGTGGGACTAAACATGTCAGAAATGAAAAATTCGTTCAGGATGTGGAAATTATTACTCTTTGGTCTGGTGATGGGTTTAGTTTATCCTCCAGTTATCATGTATTTGCTATCATTGATCATACCTTTGAACTCCTATCTCGCGTTTGGTTTAATATTAGCCGTAGCCGTTCCATGTTCTTCAATGTCTATAGCCTACACAGGATTATCTAAAGCCAATACGGAACTCTCAACAATTCTCGTCGCAATATCGTTCATACTTGCCCTTGTAACTGTACCATTTTGGCTTTCAATCTTTGGAAGCAGTTACCATGTCCCAGCTCCGATGTTTCAAATCTTAAAAACCATAATCATGATAGTAGTGATCCCAATGACTCTCGGTTACGCAACAAGAGAATCGATCCTTATCAAGAAAGGAAAGAAGGCATTTTCAAAGGCAAAAGCCTCATTTCCCGTTATGTCTTTACTTGGAATGTACGCAATAATATTTTTGATATTCATGGAAAAAGCCACAATGATAATTGGAAAATGGCATGCAATATTGATAGCCTTGGCACCACTTTCTCTTTATTATGCAATTACTCTTACGTTTCTCACAATGATCGATGTGGCATTTAGAGTGCGCTATCGAGACCATATGGCAATAACCTTCACATCTGTTGGGAAAAACGAAGGTACAGCCATGGCAATAGCACTTGGCGCAGGAATAGGGTTGGCAGCCGTTCCGGCAGCTATAACACCATTAATTCAAATACCATTTTTGGTGACTTACATGAAACTACATTGGAAAATAGCGGGAATATTTGCCAAAAAATCATTGGCTTTGGTTAGTGAATATGAACTGCACGAATTGGAAGAATCTTAATAAATTGAAAATCAGTTCTCTTTCATAGACTTTGCCAATGTGTACACCAAAACTTTAGATGCTCCTTGCGCTTTCAATACCCGAGAGCATTCATTCACAGTTGCTCCGGTGGTAAAAACATCATCTATAAGTACAACAACCCCAGATGTCTTGTAAAGCCTTTTACGAATGACTTCATATTTTCCGGCAATTTGCGTTCTTCTTTCCATTTGAGATAGTCCAACTTGCCCTTTCGTTTGGCGAGATACTTCAAGTAAACTTAAAGATTTTATGCCAGCCTTTCTGGAAATTTCCAAAGATATTCGTTTTATATGGTCAAATCCCTTCTCTTTTAGAGAACCAAATGTTATAGGTACGTGTGTAATCACAGCATTATTTGGTGGAGGAAATCGTTCGAAAAGTTCCAGAAAGAGATCAGACAAAAAATGTGATAGCGATGGACGAGGAATGTATTTGTAAGTTCGAATTATCTTCCCCATTACTCCACTATAAGGTGCACGATAGAAAAATTCATCAAAATACCATTTCGCCGTGAAATTTGTTTGTTGAAAAGGCAATGGTGGAATTTTGGTCACGCATTCCAAACAAATCAAATCTTTTCCTATGATCTTCTTTCCACATACAGGACAGTATTTGGGAAAGAAAACGTTCAAAATTTCGCTTAGCACACACATGCAGCCATGTATCCAACTTCTTGTTCGTAATCTCTGGAAACTTCTCCGCTCGTTGAATGAGAGAGAATTTGTGGAGCCCCTATACTTGTATACAACAACGTTGCTACAGCCCCAAAACCACACATTGTAATCTTTTCCTCATATATTACACTGTAAAGCCCATCCACATCGTTTTGTGAAATTGCCTCAATGACCAACTTATCTTTCAAAAGTGTCGTTTCATGCTCTTCATAGTGGTTCAAGTCTGTTGATGCCACAATCCAAAATCGCCTGTTTTTTAAGATCTCATTTAGTGCACGAGAAAGCTTAAAGGCACTTTCTTTTCTCTGATCACCCAAACATATGGGAAGTATTTCAATTCCCGTCCCGAGTGTAAACTGAATAAATGGAAGCTGAACTTCAATGGAGTGTTCCATAATGTGACCATCATAATCCAGAGATGCTGCTGGAAATACTTTAACCAAATCGCTTGCAGCATTTTCATCAACTCTTACACTTCCAAGAGGAGTTTTCCAAGAACCCATTGGCCAAACAGATATAGGACTTCCAGCTCCTGTGTGATTAGGTCCCAAAATTACAACTAAATCTGGCTTCCCGAATTTTGAAGCTGCCATATATGCATGACATGCCGTCGCCCCCGAGTAAACGTAGCCCGCATGTGGTACAATAAGACCCACACTTTTTTCAAATCCATCCGGATCTGGAAGCGCTCCTGGACCACGCTTACACAGAAATAATTCTCTTATATAATCTCTTAACTCTTCTGGGTCCGCTGGATAAAAACTGCCAGCTGCTACCGGTTTTCTATCCATAAGTTCTCATTCCTTTACTATTTTGGCCGTTATAAATATATCAAGGTTATCAGTGGAATCTTGAAATGTTGTTGATCTAAAAAATTGTCCTATAAATGGCAAATCTCCAAGAAAAGGTATCTTAGTAACGTTTTCTGATCTGGTATGTTTGGTGAGCCCACCTATCATAAGTGTTTGTCCATCTGAAACCACAACTTTCATGGATGCACTACGCGTATTGACAGCCGGAATGCCGTTAACAGCATGTCCCCAGTCAGCCTCACTAACTTCTATGGTAATCGTCAAAGAGATTTGCCCATTTGGAAGAACAAGTGGCAGGATCGTAAGTTGGATACCCGTATCCAAGAATTTTAGCTCTTGCCTTTGCTGATTATTCACGATTGTAGTAACCATATAAGGATATTTCGAACCAACGAGAATATTAGCTGATTCTCCACTTTGCGTTGTAAGGACTGGAGCAGAAAGAACGGACCCTGATCCTGTCGTTTGCGAAACTTTCATGTTCATCGTCGCATTTGATGAGACAACTTTATCAGCAATTCCAGATAAGAATTGTGGGAGATTCGCTACATCAATAAGTTTAAAATGCAAGTTCAGTCCGTTGTTAAATATCAGCTGGGGTGTCATAAAAGTTGTATTTATATTTTGAGTCAAACCACTGTTCTTACTAACATCTATAATCTTTGCCTCTATCTCGACATCTTTCCTAGGACTGATTAAAGGCTTCACCATGGCATCGAGTTTTTCAGCCTTTGATGGAGTTAGCCCGCTTACCACAATTACTCCCGTGTTACTATCAGTGAAAACCTTACCTCCTACAAATTCCGCCATTGATTTTATTTTATCCACATTGCCACTTGCCCTATAAATTTTTGTTATCCCAGCAGCATTGGCTTCCACAATAACAAGTGACGTTCCTGTGAATGTTAGATTGTATGCGTTAGAAATGGCGTACTTAAATTGATCAAGGGGGACGTTTGAAAGTTTAAGTGTTACAATCGGAAGATTGTGAACAGCAAAGATTACATTTCTACCAAAAGCCTTGTACACACGCTGAATCAATGATGAAAGTGGATATTCTTCAACATCACAACTCACTTTACCATTTTTCACGACAACACTTTGCACTCGTGTTGCAACTTGGGTAGGTGTTGATTTAACAATGGGAGTGTGCGCAAGACCACTTGTTTCCATCATAGCTACTATATTCCCAACTTTAAGTTTCGGTCCAGAGATTACCACCAAAATCGAAGTTGCACGCGTTGTCGGAGATGATGGGCCGTAAAAGCTAAGTCCCTTTGCCACTACTATGGACTTAACAGTCTCATAGTCATTTGGGCTTATTCTTACAACTGTTGTCACAGGAGGCGCCTTTTCATGTTCAACCTTTGAGGCTTGCGAACTAATAAAATTTACTGCACCATCAATTTCGTATGAATCTTTACCATAAATGACAAACTCTTTTAAATTCTTAAGATACATAACGTTGATCCCGGGATATTTCAACTTCACCAAAGTTTCGAGATCGCTTGCAACAATTTCATTGCTCCAAGGAATCTCACGGATATACAAGTTTCTTCTATTTAGCACATTTGAAGCCTTAAGAGTAGCTTTCTGAATGAGTCCTGCTCTCTCAATACTATCGATGAAATTCTTAACACTGGTTGCCGGACCACTTACCACATATTTTAGGGTTTTTGCAGTTGAAGATGCAATTGTGCCTGTTCCAAATAGAGTGGGATATTCTTTTTTAAGAAGAGCATTAACAGAGTTCAGATCACTTGGAGATATCTCAACTGTGACTGTCATTCGTTGAATGCCAAGAGTTTCCTTTGGAGCACGTTCTTTTGCAAAATTAGCAGCCATATCCACATCTTGAGCATTCGTGCCATAGAAAAGTATTTGGCCGAACGATGTTAAATATTCGTATTTGACATCTGGATACATTATGTTGATAATTTTGAACAGATCCCCAACAGAACTTTTATCACTCCAGTTTGCAAAGTTGAAATGAACAGTTCGTGGTTTTGCAATTGTCAGTGTACTTGCTATCAACTCAACATTTTTTGCAAACTCAGAGACCTGCGTTTTTGGCCCACTCACTATGTACACGACATTTGAAGCTTTATAAGATGGGGAACCGTATGCTGTAATAGAAGGAAACTTACCCGTGAATTGCAAAAATGCTGGAACATTTTGTATAGGTACACTAAAAGTCAATGTGATTTTAGGACCGTTTTGTGACAAAATCTCAGCGTACTTTGAAATCACTCTAAAAGCTTTTTCTAAATCTCCCTTGGCTCCTCTCAGCACTATAGTTGAAAAGCTTTTCAAATACAGCATTTTTACCGTTGGGTACATAGTTGTGATTAACTTTTGAAGATCTGGTTCAGAACTATTGTCTTTCCATTCAACTGTTTTGAAGTCTTCACTCTCTTTTATGAAATTCATAAGGCTCTTTATGGTTTTTTGTTGTTCAACAGTTGCTTTTACAATCGCATGGGAACCAATAAAACCTATCACTTTGTTTTCTCCAAAAAGATTACTGACCAAAGATGAAAAAGTTGAAGATGCGACGTTGGTTGTAGACAAATCGTAAAAACTCACGATGTTGTTGTAAGTTCCAACCCCCAATTTTCCAAGATCTTTCACAAGAGAGTCTACAGGAGCGATATAGTATGTCCCATCTGGAAGTATGGCATATCCAACACCTGGTGAAGATATTAACACATCGTAGAAAGCTTCCGCGGGTGTTACGTTGCTAAGAGTAATATTTATCGATTTTTTAGCGATTTCCGGTTCTATGACAAGGTTCCTCTTCAAAATTCGTGCAAGATATTTTATGGCAAGTCCAAGAGTAGATCCTTTCTCACCAGAAAAATCTATTGATATTCTCGTAGCAGGCCCGGTTAACGCCAGACTTTGGGATATGCCAAGCGTCACGAAACTCACCACAAGACTATGATCTTTCTCGCCAACAAAAGTGCTCACTATAAACGGAAATCTGAAAATTACAACACCACGTGAATCCGTGGAAAATATTGTTGCTTTCACAGGTCCCCAGCTCACTTCTCTTGAAACGTTTGCAGAAATCGTCCCATCGAACGTGATTTGAGGAGAATTGCCAAGAACTCCATTTAAAGTCCAGTTTGGCTTTGAGTCAAAAAAAAGCTTGGCTTGAAATGTCCCTTGTGTTGCAAAAAAAGTTAAATTTTGTAGTGTTGCTCCAAAGATTATAAAAGGTGCAAATGTCAAAAATAACAAAACAATACTTTTTTTCATGCTTCCACCTCCGATGTTCACTCGGTGATCATCCCTCGAGAACTAACTATACTTAATTTTCCATTAGAAAGATTCATAATTACGGCTCCTTCTAAAGTTGGATTAAAATAAACCACCACGTATTCTTTACCGTCAAACGAAAAACGGGTTTTCCCTGAATCAAAATCAAAAGTGACGCTTTTACCAGCTAACGACAAAGTCACCATATCCGCATCGTGGCTTTTAACACCACTTATGTATACTAACCTCTTGTTCATATTTGCATTAGATAAGGGAGCTTTTAGAAGATTTATAAGATCATTTCGATCCAATTTTACAATAAGAGGAGAAAATGGGTCACGAGTTATTCTCACAGGTCTTATGTAATCCATTGCGACTTTTTTTGCAAGCACAGATTCGATTTGAAATGTTGGTGGTGTAAATCTTGACGCGTTGCTCCTATGTGCTTTGGGAAAGAAAAGCACATATCCTATCCAAACAAAAACCGCAACTACAAACAGCAGTAATACTACCACAAGAGTCTTGTTTTTCACTTACTTAGCCTCCATAAACCTTTACCACAAGCTTTTCAAGTATAACGCGTTCGCTAAAACCACTTTTGTACTCAAATCCAACGTATTTAATAGGCATCAAAGACTTCATTGAAAATTCCACAACGCTCACATTTGTAAATTCTCCGAGTAGATTCAATAATGTTACTGGATCAACTTGTACTGGCTTGGAAAGCACCAAAGTGTCCCCTGATACTTTGACTTTTGCAGAAGGAAGAGATGACACAATCTCTTTTTCCAATTTTGACAGCGATATAGAGTGTGATCTTAACTTCTTTGAATATAAAGATAGTTGCTGATCCATCCTAAAATTTTGGGAATAAAGAGTGTCAAATTTTTGAATAGAACGCGTTATCCTCTCAAGACTTCCAGAAAAGCGTAAAAACATAACAAAATCAAATATCACTATCAATACCAAAACGACAAATATCAAGCTCAATGCGAGTTTTCTGCTCATGATCCACCTCTTAGAACAGAAACTATGTCATTAGAAGCTTTGTACCAATTTGATGCTTGAGATTTCTCTATGTAAACCTTATAACCAAGACTTTCAAAAATCTTTTTCTCAGTAGCAAGAACATTAGAATTCTCTTCGGTTCGGAATTGAATAAAAAACAAAGGTGTTGCTGACTTTTCCACGTAACGAAGATATGAAAACGAGATTTTTCCACTGATCTCATTAGTCACAAAATTCAGTGCTGTGAGGATGGAGTGAAATTTTTCAACATTTTCAAGACCATTTTTTATCGAGAAAAGCATGTGAGATTGAGAGTTCAAAAGATTAGTATATCTCTGAATCTGCTCGTCTACGCGAGACTGAATTTCACTTTTAGGAACACTTGAAAAAGATGAAATACCAGCAATAGAAAGCAACTTGTCATCAGCTGAGAGAGCATTTTGGTACAAATTGTTGATCACGCTTTCACCAATGAAATAAAAAAGAAGTCCTATGCCTACTACTAAGCCGATCACCATGAAAAATCTCGTCAACTTTATCTTTCTACTTTTTTTTCGATAAAAATTTAGCCTTAGAATCACCCATCACCCCCCTCATGGCAAGACTGTACGCATTCAGAGGTACATCTATCTTAAGATCAACAACTTCAGAATAAGAAAATGCCTTGTCAGCTATCTGGAGTTCTGCCAAGATGTTACACCACAGATCACTGTACTCTTCAAGCTCAGATACACAAATCACTGAATCCACTTTTTCATTCAACATAGAAAACCTTGAAAGCATCATTTTAGAAAGCTTTTGCAAGCTATCAGATAACTCTCTATAATGCGATTTTATACCATCACTATTTGTACTATCAGTTATGCTTTCGGTTCCTCCTAAAATGCTATCAACACCTACAAGCCTTCCATCTTTAAAAAATTCCACAAAAGTTGAGGAGATGTCTTCAAAAACGACAAACGTTAGTCCCTTTGATAAACGATTTTCAAGTAGATAATTGAATTTGAAATATCCTGCATCAAGAATGTCAGGAAACGGAAGACCTGATTTGAAAAACAAGCTGTTGAATTTTGATATATCTTCGTTTCTCACCACAAAAGCTGAAATTACCAAATTAGAGCTATTCATACTCGTGTTTACATCCACTTCAACCGTGATCTCTTCTGGTGAAATAGAAAGCTCTTTTACGATCTGAAATTTTGCCGCATTAAGAACCTGCTGCATTGGCATATTTGGAATTTCAATTTGTCTAAACAATATTCTATCGGGGAAAAGAGCGGTAGAGATCACATCTTCTATGTCTATCTTCAAGACAGTTCCCACATTGCCTAAAGTGATTATGACCTCATTTTCATTTTCCAAAGTTTCACCATCAAAAGCTCTTTTCTTGTATGGAATGGACACCTTAGAAACAACTTCTATCTTTTTTCCGCTTTTTCTAAGTTTTACACCATCTATTTTATATCTTCCAATGTTCAATCCAACATAAAAGTTAGTAAACAACCCCATTTTACCACTTCCAAGTCAAATTTATTTTTCCGATCACAGGTGTAATGCTGATCTTGGCAATAAAAGAGTTGCCAACAAAAAATCTTAAAGTGCCAGAAATATATGGTACACCATTTGAAAAGGCTAAATATTTGTTTCCCTCAATCCGAACAAAATCAATGGAACTCGTTCTAACAATATTTTTATCTGATACAACTTCTACGCTTCTTTTCGAAATGCGGACATCCACCCGATTATTTCTCAAAGTTGATAAAAGTCGAGCATATCTTATTGAACTTCTGATTTTGTTTATCTCCGCAATTGATCCAACACGCTCTATCCATACTTTTGAATTTGGAAGTATAAACGATAAAATCAAAAAAACAATTGTCAAATAAACTAAAAGTTCTACAAATGTGCTGCCTTCTTCCATTCTTAAAAGTGTTGGCCTACTCCCTGCTCAAGACTAAACATCGTTTGATAAAGGCTGAAAGCTAAAAAGCCAACAAAAAGTCCTATAATCCCAATCATGGCAGGTTCAACCATGGAGACGATTTGTTTCAGCTTAACGGACACTTCTTGATCATAAAATTCTGCGACTTTATTAAGCATCTCGTCAACTCTCCCAGTTTCTTCGCCAGTTCCTACCATTTCGACAAGTAGTTGAGGGAAATAATTTGATTTTTGCATAGCTTCTTTAAGAGTTCCACCGTTTTTAAGCGTATCGATCATCAAAGGAACTGAGCTTATTAATTTATGGCTTGAAGTCGCATTAGCAGCCATTTCAACTGCATTTGTGATCGACACACCACTGGATATCAAAGTTGCGAGAGTTTTGCTAAAACTCGAAGAGTTTTCCAAACGTCTAAGTTTTTTTATTGGGGGAAAAAGGTTCAAAACAAAACTTTTTACCATAACGCCGTACGGTGTGCGCATGAAAAGTGCTCCACCAATGAAAGCGGAAGCCAGAAACACAACAACAGTTAACCAATTATGAGCAATGTAATCATTGGTATTTATAAGAACAGCAACAACACCACCTGGTTTCATGTTTCCAAATGCTTTAAAAAGATTCGGAAGTATGAATAAACTTATAACCATTAATATCAATATGGCGAATATAGAAACAAAAACAGGGTAAGCCATAGCCGAACGAATTTCATCTCTCAACTTTTTTGAATCCTCATAAAACTTTGAAAGCTTTGATAGAGATTCATCAAGCACTCCACCACTTTCTCCAGCCTGCATAAGATTAGTCAGAACAGGATCAAATGCCCCTGCCTGCTCGAAAGCCTCAGAAAGCGACATCCCACCATCAATGGAAACCACAAGTTCGGATATAATTTTTCTAAAGGACTTGCTGAAAGCTTCTTGTCTTGATAAAAGATTGAGCGCGTTTTTTATTCGAACTCCCGCGTTTATCATGGTAGAAAACTGACGAGTAAATAATACTAAGTCTGAAAGCTTTGCACGAAGTTTCATGCTCCTTTTTTTCTTTGAAACAGTCTGAACATTTAACACCACATATCCTTCTTGAGAAAGCTTGTTGACGAGTCCTACTTCACTTTCCGCATCCAATTTCCCTTTAACAATTTTCCCGTTAGGGTTTACAGCATCAAACATATAGGTAGGCATGGTCATCCACCCCCATTCATTGATAAAGATTATAACACGAAAAACAAAGGGAAGATTACATTCTCGGCAAATGCAATCTTCCCTATTCCTAAATGGTGCCGAGGCCTGGAGTTGAACCAGGGACACGAGGATTTTCAGTCCACTGCTCTACCACCTGAGCTACCTCGGCGTTGGCGGGGACGACGAGGCTCGAACTCGCGACCACCGGTGTGACAGACCGGCATGCTAACCAGCTGCACCACGTCCCCACTCCACGTGGTGGGAACGGCAGGGCTTGAACCTGCGACCTCCTGCTTGTAAGGCAGGCGCTCTCCCGCTGAGCTACGTCCCCAAACCTTGGCGCCCTCATGGGGATTCGAACCCCAGCCGCCGGCGTGAAAGGCCGGTGTCCTAGACCACTAGACGATGAGGGCAACTCATCATAGACAGGAATATCTTACATTAAGAGAGGGGGGCTTGTCAAGTAAAAAACGTTGAAAGTGCCAAGAAAAGGTCCTCTTTATCATTTTTCATTAGCCACAACAACCTGATTCTTACCACGCATCTTTGCCATATAGAGTGCCCTATCTGCCGCAGCTACTATTTCACTTACATCCGCAGCATCTGTTGGACAACAAGCCACTCCTATACTAACCGTGATTTTGACAGGAGAATCACCCATGGTGACTGAAAGTCTTATTCTTTCAGAGATCGTCTTGGCCATCTTTTTATCTATTCCTCTCAACACCATCGCGAACTCTTCTCCTCCATAACGTGCCGAAACGTCTCTTTGTCGGGTAGATGACTTTATTACGTTGGCTATATATGAAATTACTCTGTCACCAGTCTGATGGCCATACGTGTCATTCACAAGCTTAAAATCATCTATATCCATCATTATCAAACAGAATTTTTCTTTTCCTTTGACCATTTTTTCAAGTTTGTTGTAAAACTCTGTATGATTGTAAAGTCCGGTCTGACCATCTCGTAACGCCTTTTCTTGGAGAGTTTCAAATTCGCTTGAATTTTCAAGTGCGAGCATAACTTGATTTGCAAATATTTCAAGCACTGTGATATCATCAAACGTTGGACGTATACCGTTTTTGGGTTTATCAGGTGAGATGAGTGCAATCATCTCACCATTTCTGTCTGTTATTGGAATCCATAACAGATCTTTTTCATGCCAACTGTTTTCATCTGTTACATCATATTCTCCTATATACATCTCGTTGGGCGGTATATACACTTGTGCTTCTTCTGGAATAAAGTAAGAGTTTGACACTTTAAATTCATCTTTCATCAACGATTTTATGAATTCAAAAGATGGTGGGTTCTTTTTGAGTCTTTCAAAATCCTCCGGACTAATTCCGGCAGATGCAACGCGTTCAACTTTATTATCTGGAGTTATCATGCTCACCAGCACGTACTCCCAACCAAGATCATTATGTATTATAGACGCAACGCGATTCATAAGATTAACCACTGAAATATTCGATTTCAACATCTCAGAAACTTCGAATACACGCTTAAGTTTGTCAAGACTTCGAGAAAGGGCAGATTTTTCAAATTCCATTTCTTTGTTTATTCTGTATTGTATAGATAATAACTTGGTAAAGATAACTGGGAAGATGAGTGTATAAACCGCGAGAAAATCTGTGATAAAATCTCTTTTTTGGGCAAGGGCAAAAACTATTGGTACAGTTAGAGAAAAAAAGGCGATCTCCATCAGAGAATCTTCTGCCACCTTTTTCATACTCTCCCATGTTTTCCGAAAGTAATCGTAAAACATGTCAACTAAAATTGAATTTAAAGTCTTGAAAACCACCATAGAAACAATAAGCCCAACCCACCCGGTGCCTATCATTTGCAAAACCACACCGGCAATGTAATATGATATTCCGTATTGTGCAGCGCCATATATTCTGCTTTGAAGGGGATAGTTTTTCCTGTAAGCCAATATAGTACTTACATACACCACAACGGACGTAGGGACAGGGCCGAAAAGTGCAAGCATCGGAAAAAGCGCAAAAAAGTGGGGTACAACAGTGACCTTCCAAAACTTTGCTCTCCCAAAAGATTGAACAAGGTACGCAAAAACTGCCAACACTAAAAACAAACCATAATTTTCAACAGAAAAAAACTTACCCCTTCCAAAGAAAAGAAGGAAAAGATAAAGAGCATTCAACACAAAAATAGAGGCTGTAAAAAATTTAACTGATATTTCTTTCCCAAACTGTTCTTGCTTTTCCATTTTCCCTAAAAACAACATCCCCCTTCCTCATATACATATAGAATTCTACAACTTTTAATAAAAAATAAAAAATGGTCCAGGAAAAATCCTGGACCACATGATTTTCAATCAACCTTAATGTGCCGCTTTAATTGTGAAAGTATCAAGCGTACCAGAATAAGGTTCAAAAGCGTTTTCTTGTTTATCATTTATCTGTTTCAATACACCTTTAACTACGACAGACATTGTATCACCATTAACTTTTATAAGCGTGTAATGATGAATATTTGCTATAGATTTTACAGTGAATGGCCACCATTTATCTTTCGGCTTGAGTTGGTACATTGGCGCACCACCACCAGCAGTTGTCACGTAATTTATGCCATTAACCAGGAAACGTTCATAAGCATGGTAATGGCCATTGAAAACAATGTTTACACCGTATTTTTCAAATACGCTTTTCCAATATTTAATGAGCTCTGGATTACCAGTCTCACTTGTTGTGTTAGTCCAAAACGGCTGATGGAAGAAGACAAGTTTGAATCTCGCATCCTTGTTTGCTTTGAGATCTTTCACAAGCCACTCCGTTTGTTCCTGCATCTTTTCGGGATTCTTTTCCATCAAAATAACGTCTGCATCAAGTACCACTATGTGAATCGGACCGTAATTGAAACTGTACCATTCTTCGTTACTTGTTCCCCCACCTTTCGGAAGCGGGAACGCATCATAATAATACGAAGAATTGTATTCGTGATTTCCAAGAATTGGATAGTACGGGACCTGACGCGCGAGGTTGTGAATCGCCCAGAAGAACCTGTTCCAATTTGCCATAACCCTGCCGTCCATGGTGAGATCACCTATGTTGAATACCAACCTTGGTTTGGCAGGATCTTTCGCGATGGCATCGCAAACGATCTTGTTTCTGAGTTGGAATGTTCTGGTATCTCCATACACAACGAACGAAAAACTTTTAAGAGTATCGTCAAGCGGAGCAGTAACAAAACTTGAGATTTTTCCCAAAAGTTTGCCAGTAACAGGATCCATAGAACTCACAATATAGGTGTACTTTGTGTTTGGCATTAACCCTTTGAGCTCTATATGATGATAAACGTTTGCACCATTTTCAACAACTGAATTTGTGAACTTCTCGCTCTTCACATAATCAGATGATTTTGCATACTTTACTGTTACAACAGACGGAAGAAGTGTTTTGAGATTTACATATACCGAATTGGTAGAAACATTCGTCAAATAAGTTGGCCAAACGAAAGCATTTTTCTTAACATAGCTAACTGTAAAGGTTGGAAGCTTTCCGCTTACTTGTACCTTGAAAGTCATTGCTTTGGCATTATATCCAGGCTGAGCGATGTTCAATGAATATTTTCCATTCTCAAGGTAAAGTGTGTATTCTCCAGCAGCGTTAGTCTCAGTTTCGCTCACGATCAAACCTTTTTCATCTTTGACAACTAATTTGGCAAATGGAACTGTATTGCCAAAAACATCTACAACTCGACCTTCAAGAGTAGAGTAAGGAATAGTCCTAAGATCAAACGCAGTTTTTTCAACTCCGGCAAGTGTTGGAGCAACTATGAATTCACGTTCATATGTTATAGACTTCCCAGCTCCTATCACCGCTTTGGGAATTATCTCAGGATCGCTGTAGATATAAGCTATATGGATAGGCCTCATTTTTCCAGTGGTTGGATCGATCTGTGTTGTGGTGAAACCATAAGATATTCCGTTTCCAACTCCTGCAATCAGAGGAGAATTGAATTTCTTGAACGAGAATCCGTTTCCATAAAGGAAAGGTCTTGCATATCCAAAGAAAGCAGCATCTCCAAGTATCATGGGGCCAACGGTCTTGGTAGAAGTGTTGGTCAGAGTTGTTCTGATCACCACGTAGTTGGAATTCCCCGACAGTGTATAAGTGGTGTCAATCTTGATGTATGGCATATCACTTTTGTATCCGACAGCTTCGACAATCGCATTTCCCGATTGCCTTCCATTGTCTTTAATGATAAGTTTCTTGTAAATCGCCTGTTTGGGCCAAGAGTAATACGTATGAACTTCGTCAAAAAGATCGTTGCTTTGACCAGCAAGAGACGCATCTAATATATTTCCACCACTTTTCATATAACCGTGAAAGTTATTTGGTGCACCAATCAAAACACGTATTGAGGAGTTCTGGAGCACGTAATCTCCCACTCTCCCAGAAGCTGATGGCCCTCCGATCAATTGAGACGGATCGCTAACCTGGATAGCCGTAGCCGCAAAAAGTGTAATTGCCATCGCGACTATCACGAATAGAACAGCGACTTTCCTTACCATTATGACTCCCTCCTTTTTTTGATTTTGGGACTTCAATCCCAAAACTTAACTCACGTTGTGCATCAACTTTACAACCTATGAGTATTTAAATGAACATCGCTTTTCAAGCGATAAAGGAATTTTTTTCGAAGTCTTACGAGACTTATCCTTTAACGTCATCCTGAAGACCGTAGGTTGTCCCGGACTTGATCCGGGATCTCATACTTGATTCAGGATCTCGGGATCTCATCCTTAGATTCCGGCTCGTAGGCCGGAATGACGTTATGGTTAAAGACTCAGTTATGATTGTCAAGCCCGCAATGACGTTATGGTCAAGGACTCTGTTAAAGCATGCTGCATACCTAACACCTTCCACCGCTACGCGGTCCCCCTTCTCGGCTACCGCCTCGGTCATGGAAGTGGGAAAGACATTGCACACCGTGCAATCCCACTCCTCATATTTTGTGAACTTTCAGATGGCGAGCTCATATGTCCTGATGAAAACTTCGAGTAAGATGTGAAAAACCTCTTTCTTTACAGATTTTGGATCATTTTGTAATGTTGTGCTCAATCCGAGAACCAAAAACGCAATATATTTTAACATAATTCTTCAATTATTCTTCTTTTCTTAATTGTATCACAAACCTTCCTTCTTTATTTCTTAGAGAAGTGGTATAATCTGTTATCAAACATTTAAGGAGGGAAAATACTATGGCGCTTGTTGGTCAGATTTTCATTTGGACACTTATCGGTATTTTGGGCATTTTAGGAGCCTTTTTACTTTTTTCCACCGTGAATATGTACTCACCTCAACCTGTTCTGACTTTATCCCCAATTAGTGCTCCTAATAACTTAAGTGAAAATGTACCATATAAAATTTCGGTTTTAACATGGAATCTGGGATACGCAGGACTTGACAAATCCGAAGATTTTTTTATGGATGGTGGTACTATGTCCATGCCTAAAAACAAAAATGTGGTGGAGCAAAACATGAAGGCCATAACAAGTTTTCTTTCCTCAAACAAAACAGATTTTATAATATTACAAGAAGTTGACAAACAAGCGGCACGCACTTATGGAATAAATGAAGTCGAGCAAGTCATAAAAACTTTAAGAAATTATGAGGCATTCTATGCAATAAACTATAAAGTAGATTTCGTTCCAGTTCCGTTAAATCATCCTATGGGAAATGTTGAATCAGGAATTATGGTCCTCACAAAACACAAGCCTCTTAGCGCCGCTCGATATGCTTTTCCCGGTGATTATTCATGGCCTATCAACCTTTTTCAGCTCAAACGTTGTTTCATCGTAACGCGATATAAAATAAAAAAATCTACTAAGGAACTGGTCCTCGTAAATCTCCATTTATCCGCTTTCGATAAAAGTGGAAATCTAAGAAGAAGACAACTGGATTTCTTAAAAAAATTCATACTGAAAGAGTACAAAAAAGGTAATTATGTTCTCGTAGGTGGAGATTGGAATAATATTATGTTAGGAATCTCTATGGATCATTTTCATTACACTACTCCTAAGAAATATATCACTGGTATATACATGAATTTGCCAAAAGATTGGACTCCCAAAGGATGGAAATGGGCATTCGATCCTAACATTCCAAGCGTGAGATCTGATGAAAAGCCTTACACCAAAGGCGAAAATTTCACCACAATAATAGATGGATTTCTCTTATCACCAAATCTGAATCTCATTTCTGTGAAAACCTTTGATCTTGGATTTGCTAACAGTGATCATAATCCTGTCAAACTGGTTGTAGAAGTTAAGAAGTGATCGTGGAAAAGACAAATAACAACAGAACTTACCAAAGTCTCAAGGCTGTTAAAATTGGAATATTTGGCAACATCATTCTTGCAATTTTTAAGATCATCCTTGGGATATTCTCATTCTCTTTTGCGCTCATCGCAGATGGAATAGATACAACATCAGATGTTGTGAAATCGGTGCTCGTCTATCGAGCGGTAAAAATTGCATCAAGACCTCCATCACTGGACTACCCTTATGGTTATGGCAGGGCTGAAACGATCGTAACCAGTGTGGTTGGTATGTCCGTTTTGTTCACAGCCATCTTGATATTTATAGAGGCTTTAAAAGATATAGAAAAGTCAGAAGTTATTGGTTCTTTAATGATAGTTGGTGCCTTAATAAGTATTCTTGGGAAAGTGGGATTGTCGTTTTACATGCTTCACATTGGAAAGAAATTCTCAAACCAAGCACTTTTAGCCAACGCTAAAGACTACTTTAGCGATGTATTCGCATCTGGAGCAGTGCTGGTAAGCGGTGTTCTAATTTTGCTCAGTGGAAACCCAATTTTCGATCCTTTGGCCTCTATTGTTGTATCAGGGATTATAGGATACATGGGTGTAGAGATAGTGAAATCCAGCATTCCTGAAATAATGGAGAAAGAGCCTTCACCTGAAATGGTGAATGCTATAGACAGAATTGTTAAAAATATACCTTATACTTTTCACCCGCATCTTGTCAGAATTAGAAAATTGGGACCATATTATCTCGTTGATATGCATGTGGAATTACCGGGAAGGATGAGTTTAAAAAAATCTCATGAAATAGTAACTTCAATTGAAAAGCATATAAAAGGCCAACTTCCAAATGTGAAAGAAGTGATAATTCATGCCGAACCCATTGGAGAAGGAAAAGATACAAACTGGAATGAAAGGTAAATAGCGTGTTTTGTGGTAAAATACAAAAAAGCGGCACAAGTCATTGAGTTCAATTACATACCTTATTAAAAGGAGGATGGAGAGATGTCCTTAGGAAAATTCATTAGTGGTGGGGGACCTATACTCATCGTAATTCTGGCTTTGGGTGCACTGGGCCTTCTCTTCTTTTTCGAAAGACTTTTTGTGATCTTGAAGGAGAAAAGTGAATTAAAGGTATTGTCAACCAAAGTCAGAAATTCGATAGCTCAGAAAAATTTTACAGCTTCCAAACAACATTGCAGATCGTCTTCCAGCATTTTCTCTTCTGTAATGCTCAAAGCATTTGAGTATTATGAAAGCGATCGAATCTCAGAATTTGAAGGGGCGCTTCAAGGATTTGTGGAAGATGAAACTTTCAAACTGGAAAAGAACTTTAGGTACATAAGTATGTCAGTGGCTGTTTCCCCTTTGCTTGGTTTTTTTGGAACGGTTATAGGCATGGTTCAAGTTTTTAGCGGTATCCAACAGTCTGGCGGTCTTTACGGGCTTAAGGGGCAGGCATCACTTGCTCAAGGTATAAGCATCGCTTTGTACACAACTGTTGGAGGTTTGGCAGTGGCAATCATTTTAGCTATACTTATGACTCTTTTGAGAGAATTAGAAGACAAACTTATCAACACAACTGTGGAAGAAATACGTGTAGCTATTGGAAAACTTAAAACCATCCCTGTGGGGGAGGTGCATTAAGTTGAGAAGAAGGTCTGGTAATGGAACAGAGGATTTTAGAATAGAACTAACGTCTCTCGTAGACATAGTATTTTTATTGATCCTCTTTTTGGTACTAACCACGACCTTCACGGTTAATCAAGGCATGTTCAAGGTGAATTTGCCAAGTGCAGTTACCAGTGTTTCCAAACCTACGCAAGATCATAAAGTGTTAACCATTGTGATTACACGCAACAACTCCATATATGTAAACAACACAAATGTAGGATTAAAAGGATTGCTGAACTTTATCAGTACTTACGTCGATCAATATGGTACACCTACTGCCGTTCACCTTAAAGCCGATCGAAAAGCCGAATACGGCACCATAATAGAAGTTATGGATGTATTGAGAAGTAAAAAAGTTCTTAATATAGATCTGATAGTAAAAAGACTCCAGTGATCCTGGGGGGTGAGGTTTAATGAGATATGTAACTTCTGCCGTTTTGGCGGTAATATTGGAGCTGCTGATTTTAGCTGGTTTGGTTGGGATGATCAACTCCGCACCAGCTAATTTGGTGACGTATCCGGAGATGATATCCATAAGGTTGAAAGCTACAACAGTTCCAACATCTGCGAAAAATACGTCGGCAAATCCGACCCGTAAAGGAGAAAGTTTAAAGGGCAATAATATTCCAAGCCTTTCGCCTGTTGACGCGAGAGTTCTTAGCACTTTGAAATCTTTCAAAAAACCTAAACCTCCAAGATCTGTGGGAAATCCAAAGGGAACTAATGTACCCCTTCGTGTAATAAAAGAAAAGCCAAGCATGCCTTCATCTTTAGTGGGAATCTTGAAACCATCAGAAATTAATCCTGTCTTATCCAAAACTGTGAACCCACAATTTGTATCAGCTAACGCTTCTTTCACAAGAGCTTACACTTTTTCCCAATTGATGGATCTCGGAATTCCAAATTTTCAATCAATCGAAGGAGCCATGAAACGAGACTACGAACTTGAACTTTCCAAACTCCCCACAGAAATGGCTTACACTCTTGGAGGAGTAGTTAGAGGTATTGTTGAGGTCCAAACTGATGGAAGTGTTAAAGTTCAACGGATCTTAAGCTCTCCAAGTGTTATACTAACGGACATATATGTGCGAAACTTAGAAAAATTCGTAACATTTCCAAGAAGTTTCGCACTTCAGGATCTTGAAATAGATGCTGTATTCAATCCATCATCTGGTGAGATTAAATGAATCACCAACGCGTTGTTGTTTCAATGCTTTCTTTTGGTATAAGATCATAGCGGTATATCAAATCGCGAAGATCGTTTTTCATATATATCCTCACCAGTTGCAACATATTTCCTGACATGAGCTTATATGTCGGGTATTTGCGTTCAAATTCTTCGAATGTCATAACCTTTCCATCGTCATCTTGTATGTAAACACGATTGGAAAGAAATTCGTCGGGATGGACCAATGTAAGCTTGTAAGGAGTGTCAACAACGAAAAGTTCATCGAAATTTTCCAGCAAAACTTCCGCCGCTTTTAGGTCTTTTTTGTCTATTTTGGAGCTGTCAATCAGATCTTTTAGTCGTTCTTTCATTTTTTTTAGTGTTTCATCACCAAGGGATTTTGAAATTGTGCTTGGATCTATTCCGGTAGCGGAAAATGGAATTTCAATTACGAGTTTCCATAAGTCACGTCTTTTCAACCTTTGAATTATCTCATGAGCATCGCGAACATTTTTTGACAAATTACCAGATTTGACACCTTGCTGATAAAGTAAATTCATTCCTTCAAAAACTAGATTATCGCTAAGTTGCAAAAAACAGTCAAGGTCTTCAAGGCATTTTGCAAAATCAAGAGGTTTCATTGCACTCTTAAGAAGCTCTTGTATCATCATATCTGCAGCCCTTGAAGTTTTATGAAAATAGACATTTTTGTACATCATAAACCTTCCAAAGAGCACAGTATATATATCATCAACTACCTTTAAATTATAAGCTAAAACCCTTCTCTCCTCTCTGTTGGTAATAAGCGAGTTACGAACGATCCTATTTATCGGCACTGTTCCATAGTGTCTGACACCGCTGAAATAAGCGTCTCTGATAACAAAATCCATACGATCTGCTCCCAATGGCCCTTGGATAACATTGAAAAGCGGATCACCGAGTTTTTCTCCCATAAATATGTCGTTAACTTTTTCCACGAGAGCCTTAAAAGGGTTTTTAGGAATACTTCCGAATATTATCTCCATTTCTTCCATCGCGTACTTTTTAAACACTTCAGATGAAGAGTCAAATTTCATCTTCATGTATTCCGAAAGTTTTTCCAGTAAGAGTCTTTCTCTAAATTGATCGTGTCCTTCTTCGTACCCAAGAGACGAAAACACCACATCGTCAAATTGATGACTAAAAGGCCCATGCCCAACGTCATGAAGTAGACCTGCGAGCCGGCAAAGCTTGAATTGAGATGAATTTTCACCAAAGAGGTGTGCCGCATACATTCCGGAAACATGCATCACCCCAAGTGAATGTGAGAAACGTGTGTGAGTAGCACTCGGGTAGCTCATCTGGGCACCTGTAAGTTGTGACAACAGTCTCAATCTTTGAACTACAGGTGTATCTATTGCCAAAATTTCCAAAGGGTAGAGAAATATTTCAGAATACAATGGATCGCGCGATACTTTATGGTACAATTGAATCGCCTCTTTAATACTGTATTTGTTTACAATTTTAGCACAAAGGTGATTGTTTTGTACATTTTGATACAAATGATCTTACTTATAGTTGCCCTTCTGTTGCTTGAGAGAGGATCTGACTGGCTTGTCGAAGGTTCATCTGGATTAGCGCGAAAGTTCAAGGTTTCAGATCTTTTCATTGGCCTCACAATAGTTGCTTTCGGAACAAGTGCGCCAGAACTGGCAGTAAGCATGATTGGCGCAGTTCAACACAGCGGGGGTATCTCAATTGGTAACGTTGTTGGATCAAATATGGCCAACGCAGCCCTTGTGCTTGGAAGCGCAATAATAATAGGTAACGGTATGATAATTAAAAAGCAAACATTACAATATGAGATACCACTTATGATCCTTGCTCAGCTCATTGCGACCATGATGCTTTTGAAAGATGGCTATCTCGATTACCACAATGGAATTGTGCTCTTAAGCTTTTTCATTATATTTCTTGTTTATGCCCTTTCAACTTCTAAAAATGGATTTAAAGAAATCAGCGTTAAACAGCGTTCCTTATCTGCTTACTCATTGCTAACCGTTATTGGCATGATAGGTGTAACAGTTGGTGGGGAATTGAGCGTGTACTCAGCTGTAAATCTTGCAAGGTCATTCCATGTCAGTGAGACATTGATAGCCACAACCATTGTTGCTTTTGGAACCAGCATCCCAGAGCTTGCAACATCAATCAAAGCAGCCTTAAAATCAAAAAAGGATCTCGCAGTTGGCAATGTGGTGGGTTCTAATCTCTTCAACATTTTGACCGTCCTTGGTATTTCTTCGCTTCTTTCTCCTATAAAACCAGATAGAACTGTAAAACCAGATTTGATTTTTATGAATGTCACAGGAATTCTACTGCTATTTTTGTTCTTAAATCGAAAATATAGAGCCAAGAGATGGAAAGGCTTATTACTTGTGATAATTTACGCTTCTTACATAATTTACGAAATATTCGCTCGTTAGGACGAAATCATTTCTTCAAATGCGGTCATCAGCTTTTTCGTCACGCTTCCAAACGAAAAATTCATGTCATCAATTTTCACAACAGGCATAACTTTTGACACGGTGCTCAAAAGCATCACTTCTTTCATACGTTGAACTTCATCAAGCCATACTCTACGTTCAATAACTTCAAAACCCATACTTCTTGCAATAGATAGCACCTTAGAACGAGTTATGCTGGGTAAGATGTTATCTATTTTGGGAGCAACAATTTTCTCTCCATCAAAAAATATATAAGAAGAGCTTCCACCCTCAGTTACATACTTTTCCCCATTCTTTGTTCGAAACATCAAAGCTTCATAGCCGCCTTTGGAATGCGCATAATTTTTTGCAAGCACATTTGGGAGCAGATCGATCGTTTTGTGTTCGCACAAACCGTGGCGCATATCTGGATATGTAACAAGTTTGGCCCCAGTTTGCCACAAATTCGCGTCAATTCTCCTTAAAGGCTGTACCACTTCAAGAAAGGTTGGAGCATATTCTTTTTCAAAAATGTGATCCCGAATTGTATCGGCTCCCCTTGTTATCTCAAGAAAGAGCTCTCCACTTTCTATTTTGTTTATCGAAGACAATTCTTGTGCTATAGCCTCGATTTTGTCCAGATTGTACTCAAACTTTATCTTGAAAAACTTCGAACTTTTTTCCAATCTTCCGACATGGTCTTTTATAAATGGGAACTTTCCGTTTACAACTTTGATCACCTCGTAAAGTCCATCACCAAAAGTCATTCCTCTGTCAAGAGCTTTAATAGTTGGAGAATCGGAATTTACGATCCTGCCGTTGAAGAACACTTTCATAATCATTCGCCTCTTTTTTCTGAGTATATCTACCATTAGATATAGGTTATGCACTTTAGTAGATTTTAACTCATTTTTGCTTCATTCACAATGCTGCGAAAAAAAATTTCGCACCAAAAAATAAGAAATAGGGCACTTTGAGCAAAGAGCATGCGAAAAAAAACTTCGCAATTTGCACACTACTTATTCTTTATTGATATTTTCAACGCAAACAAATCGGCATTTTTTTCCGCAATGGCTAAGATTGTTTTAATACGGCATGAGTTTTGCTATATAAAATGAAAATTTAATTTCATAGGAGGTGTTGAAAATGTCTTGGAAAGGTTGGGTTGCTTTAATACTTGGTATCTGGTTTATCGTTGCAGCGTTTATTCCCGGTATGCTTGGAACTGCTAATCTTGTCAATGATCTAATAGTGGGAATAGTCCTTGCAATCGTGGGATTCATGATGATCCCATCTGGTTCTACATGGCAAGGCTGGATAATAGGGCTCATTGGCGGAGTCTGGATGATCATTGCAGCGTTCATACCGGCCATAACTGGTAGTCACACTTACAGTCTATGGAATGATCTGATAGTGGGTATTATAGTCGTAATATTTTCACTGTTTGAAAGATCAAAAAAGAGCGCTTAATATCAATAGCACGAGTAAAGTAAAGACTGCCTACTCGGCAGTCTTTACTTTAAAATTTGAAAAAGTGCATCCCTCAGCTTTGTAATTACTTCGCTATTTTCAAAATTCCGCTTGATCCTTTCAATACGTCGTCCCTGACGAATTTGAAAGACTTGAGATGAAATTACTTTGTCCAGAGAGCTCACCTATCATTTGCTCCATTGCAGTGTATTGCTGTATGTAATAAAGCTGTTGTTGCTTGAGAAGACGAGCAGTTTGTACAATTTGAGAATTCAGATCGAGCAATCTTGAACCTATGTATCCTTGATTTGAAGCATACTGATCTATTATCCCATTGAACTCCGTAAAGGAATAAAGAGTATTATCTAAATTCTGAATCACGCCTGTTCCCGCTTCTGCATCTCCATTTGGACTATCGGGATCGTTCGCGAAAAGTTCGTAAACCTGCTGCGGGTCATCTTGAAGAGCTTGCTTCAATTTATCATCATCTATTGAGAGAGTACCGATCATTGTTTGATACCATCCAGATCCTACTGCTCCCGTACTTATTCCTATCGATGGCAAACTATTGTACTTCGAAAGTCCTGATACCATTTGATAGACCATGCTTTTCATTTTAGAAAGTACACTATCAAGCATTTCGTTATGATAAAGTGCTCCCTGGGCGGAACCACTTGTGGTCGTGGTTTGGTTTTGGGGAGGTTGCTGATTGTATTGGGTGTTTATCCAATTGACTATATTATTAAAAGAATTTACAAAATCTTCAATTGCTGATATTGCTTTAGAAGTGTCTTGGGAGATGGTTAGTGTTACCGATGATGTCGATGCCGAATGAAGCGTAAGAGTCACACCAGATAACACGTCCGTTATTGTATTGGTAGATCTTGTGTATGTTGTCCACGTAGAACCGTTGTCAGAGCTGATTTCTATCTGAGCATTTTGTCCTGTGTTTTGAGTAGCTGTATCCCATCCAAAAGTGCTTATAACATTTGTTGGGTTGTTTGGATCCCCTTCTGCTGTTGTTATAGAAACAGGGCCACCAATATTCGATCTCATATACACTTTGTCTGCATTTGAATCATACCAAGCTGTAACATTTGCAGCCGAGTTGTTGATGGCTGATATCAGTGAGGCAAGCGTTTGGGTGGAATCCACGGCAATTTGCACACCATTAATCAATATATTTCCAGAATTTATGCCAAGACTTGAAAGTGTAAACGAAGTGCTAACGGCACCAAGGTGCACAGTAGAAGACACTGTTGTGTTTCCATTTGCGTCAAGAGTCTGAGGAGCATTTTGAATATACGTGGCCTGCAAAAAATTTGATGTATCTCCTGGAGAACCGAGATTTATAACAGCATTTCCATTTCCGGTCAACACGAGAACATCATTTGTAGAATCATAAGAAGCGGTAACTCCAGCTGAAGAGTTGTTTATCGCATTTATCACATCATCAAGGGATTGTGTTGATGGATCCACATTTATTTGTACACCATTTATTGTAAAATATCCGCTACTTATTGGTGTTCTAAGCTGAAGATCTGAAAGTAATTTTGTTGGATCAATAGCGTTACCAACATTCTTTGAAGGGTTCAAAGTTGTGAATGTTGCCATATTATCAACTTTCACTAAATATGTACCGCTTAAAGCTGAAGAAGTGGCAGTCGCATCTAAAACGGAGGTATCAGAAACACTCGATGATTTTGCAAGAAATGTAGATTGCAACTCAAGAGTCAACAAAGACTGGCGAAAGTTTTCTAACATTGGTTTAAAAGTATTTTCGAGTGCACTCTGTTCATTCTCAAGAGACGTTTTTTGAGCTTCAAGTCTATCCAGCGGTTTTTCTGAAATACTCATGAGCTTTTTTATTATCGATTGCCAATCCATGCCACTAGTTAGGCCAGGTACAGAAAGAGGCATCGACAGGTAATCATTTATATTAGAACTTGTCGGATTCACGTTCATAGCCATCACCTCTCTAACAGCTCTGCGATTTTATACATGTTTATCCACAAAAAGTCCCAAAAGATCATCTATTGCTTTCGCAAGACGCACAGCTTCTTCAGGCGGTATCTGCCTTATTACTTCCCCGTTTTCCTCGTTTACCATTTTCAAAACGATCATGTCTGGATTTTTTAATATTTCGTACTTAAAGCGTGTCTTCACAATTTTCCTAAGATCTTCTAACTTTTTAGCTAACTCCTTGAAAGCTTTTTGAGAAGACACAGAATTGATATCTTTTTCTTTCTCATTAGTGCCACTTTTAGTATGATCAGTTATTTTTCTCACATTGTGAATTGCTTGCAAATCCTGAGCTTTCGGAAGCTTTACGCTTTGAATTTTATCCACCATTTTTATCCCTCCAACACGATTATCGGCAAAAATCTTTATAACTTAAGCGCACTTACCTGATTCTTTAACGCTGTCCTGAACCAGCCATAGGTTGTCCCGGAGTGACCGCAGGTCATCCTGAACTTGATTCAGGATCTCGGGATCTCGTCCTTAGATTCCGGCTCGTAGGCCGGAATGACATTATGGTCAAGGACTCTGTTAAAGCATGCTGCATACCTAACACCTTCCACCGCTACGCGGTCCCCCTTCCTCAAGGAAGGACTACCTTTCGTTGGCTTCGCCGCCACCTTCTCGGCTGCCGCCTCAGACATGGAAGTGGGAAAAACATTGCACACTGTGCAATCCCACTCGGCTACCACTTGTGCCTACTACTCGGTTGCCACCTCAGACACAAAGAGGAAGTGATGATACCACAGGCATCTCCCCTCCCTACAAAATACAGTAGAACGGTCATGGAAGTGGGAAAGACATCGCAGACCGGGATGTGTAATCTTTAATAGTGAGCTCATATGTCTTGATGAAAACTTCGAGGGAATTGTATAAAACGAAAAGCAACTAAAAATGTTATAATTACGTTGCTTGAAATGGTGGAGGCGATTCGAAGTGTTAAAAGTTTTCGCTGGGCCTGTACCAGTTTCTACAGAATTTATAGACTTCGATATAGCTGTAACCGTAGATCGAGAAGTTCCAAAATATGGATTATGGTTTGTGATCTCACAAAATGGTATATCATTTCATAATTCTGGTCTCGAAATAGGAGAGCGGAAATGGCGTGTACCAATAGCGATCGATGAAACCATATTTGAGGTTGAAGGGCTCAAAATCGCCGCGTTGTATGGAAAAGAACTAAGAATGAGGAAATTCCTTCGCAAAGTTTCTTCAATGAATGTGGATATGATTTTAGGTTATCTTAAGACAGAGGACTATAATCCTTATGCTTTAATGGCAAGCGGATGGGGATGTGCCCAATATACCGGTGCCCCAACATTGGTTGTAAATCTTGCAGATGACAGGATTGGATATTCTCTGTTTTCAAAGATGAATGGTTTCAGTGATGGAGTACAGTTGCTTTTCGAAAGATATGCCATAATGAAAGCTCCTGTAGAAAAAGGGCGTAATTTGAACAAGCGAATAAAAAGAAACAAAGGCCTTAAAAATGATTAATAAATTAAAAAAATTCTTTTCCTCTTTTTTGTTCATAAAAAGAACACGTTTCCAACCGCATGTCTCCATAAAACATACGAAACAAGGAAGTAAAATTTCGCGAGTAGCGGCTGTTCAAATAAGGTTTCAAGCTTTCAAAAACGTGAATGACTTTTATTACAGTGTACTCAAAAACATAGAGGAAGCAAAAGAACAGGGTGCTCAGTTGATCTGCTTTCCAGAAGGTATGAATCTTGAACTTCAACCGATCTCACACAACATTATGTCAGATTCGCAGCGTACATATATTTCCGAATTGTATTCTAAGGTCTTCATGGATATTTCCACTAACGAGGGAGTGTACATCTCTGAAGCACAAAAATGGAGAAATACAACCATAAAAAGTATATGGACTCCTGATGGTCACAGGTTAAGCGGAGAAAGAATGAACTGCGGCGGAAGGAAAATAGGCTTTTTCGGAGAAGAAAACTATTTTGACGACAAAATAGAACTTGTGCTCAATCCTGCTATGACACGTGCATGGATGGGAGATTACGAGTCATTCAGAAGCGCATGGCTTCTCTCACAGCAAGTGTATGTTTACGCTGTAGAGAGCTACATGGTTGGGAATTATGAAGGCACGCAGTTTTTTGGTAAAAGTGGAATATACGGACCGATAGAAGTCACAAATTCACAAAACGGTATACTTGCTCTTTCGAAAAGCGAGAGTCTTGAGGATCTGATCGTCGCGGAACTGGATTTTACAAGATTGGAAAAGATTGTAAACTTAATTAGAGATAAAAACTACGATCGCTTACTCTCAGATAATACCTGAGATAGAGACTAATGATATAATCTGGTTGCTATTTGGAGGTGAAAAAATGCTCGAGGAACGCTTTAAATTTGAAACTCTCCCAGAATCAGAAATCGAAAGATTGAAAGAACTTGGACGCTTGTGTAGAGGTGATATCATTAAAATGACTACTGTTGCCAAATCAGGGCATCCAGGTGGTTCAATGAGCTCAGTTGACATATATCTTACAGTCTTTTCCTACGCAGCTGTAAACCCAAAAGATCCTTTCAATCCGTCACGCGATAGAATTATTGTGAGCCACGGTCATACATCCCCAGGCGTCTACTCTGTTTTAGGAAGATTGGGTTTTCTAAACATTGAAGATGTCATAACAGGTTTCAGATACGTAAACTCTCCCTATGAGGGTCACGTAACACGGGGAATTCCCGGTGTTGAATGGTCAACTGGTAACCTTGGCCAAGGTCTGAGTGCTGCATGCGGTATGGCACTTGCTTCAAGAATAACAGACCTTGATTACCACGTTTTCGCCTTGATGAGTGATGCAGAACATGCAAAAGGACAAGTGGCAGAAGCAAGGAGATTTGCCAAGAAATATGGACTTTCCAATATTACGGTGATCGTGGATTACAATGATGCGCAAATAAGCGGACATATGCGTAACGTTATGCCAGTGAATATAAAGGGAGAATATGAGGCTGCCGGTTGGAGAATCCTTGAAGTTGATGGTCACGATTACGCTCAATTATACAATGCGATCAAATATTCGATTAATAACAATGACATCCCAACGGCTATCCTTGCGCGAACAATTATGGGAAAAGGCGTGTCTTTTATGGAAGATGATGTTTCATATCATGGGAAAGCCCTTTCCATCGAGATGTGTGACCGGGCTTTAAAAGAACTCGGCGTAGACAACGACGTGGAAAAGTACATTGAAAAAAGAAAGGTATTTGAGAAGTCTCATTTTACTATAAAACCTTATCCAATTAAAGTTGAAACAGGTGAAATCCGAATTTACGAGAAAGATCAGAGTGTTGCGAACAGAGATGCCTTTGGAAGAGCTCTGGCTGATATGGCATACGTCAATTCTAAGTCAAAAAAAAATACGCCAATAGCAGTTCTCGACTGTGACTTGAAGCCATCCACCAAAACCAACACCTTTGAACGCGTGAGCCCTGAACTTTTTTATCAAGTTGGCGTTCAAGAGCACAATGCAGCGACCATTGCAGGTGCACTTTCTTCGCAAGGCGTAATCACATTCTTTAGTGATTTTGGTGTTTTTGGAATAGACGAAACTTACAATCAACAAAGATTGAACGACATAAACTACACAAACTTAAAACTTGTTGTAACTCACGTCGGGACAGATGTAGGTGAAGATGGAAAAACTCATCACTGTGTTGATTATGTAGGCATTTTGCGAAACCTTTATCATTTTAAACTTATTGTTCCTCAGGATGCAAATCAAACCGACAGGACGGTCAGATATATCACAAAAGTTTATGGAAACTACGCGGTCGCCATTGGAAGATCCAAAATACCAATTATAACTAAACCCTCAGGTGAAATCTTTTTCGATCAAAACTACGAATTCGTGTATGGAGAATGTGATCTCTTTAGAAAAGGGGATGAGGTCACCGTTTTCACATACGGGCAAACTTCTCATATTGCGGTTAAAGCAGCAGACGAACTCTTGAAAGAAGGGATCAGCATAACCGTTATAGGAGTCCCTTGCCCATTTGATTTGCCTGATTGGATAGAAGCATACATTTCAACCAAACACGTTATAACCTTTGAAGATCACAATGTTTATACGGGATTAGGAACAATACTCTCCGAATTCATATTAGAGAAAAGTTCTTATCCTAAGAGTTTTACAAAGATTGGTTTGACGGATTACACAAAATCTGGAACGGCCAAATCCCTTTACGCCATCGAAGGCCTTGATGATGAATCTCTTAAAGGGAAAATACGTGAAATTTTGTCAAAATGAAGATCCTTTTGCATATTTGCTGTGCTCCTGATGCAACGACAGCCTACAAAAGATTGGCGCTGCATCATGAAGTTGTTGGATATTTTTTCAATCCAAACATACAACCACGTCAGGAATATGAAAAAAGAAAAAATGCGCTTGAAAAATTATCAAGAGCATGGGATTTTGACGTCATTTATCCCGATTACGATCCAAAACCATGGTTTAAATCTGTTAAAGGGCTCGAGAAATTTCCGGAAGGTTCCATACGTTGTAAAGCCTGCATGGCATTCAGACTCAGATATACGGCAGAATTGGCAAAAAAGCTGAATTTCGATGCTTTTGCAACTTCTCTTACCACGAGCCCTCATAAAGATGTGGAATTTATAAATGATATCGGTACCAGGATTGCAAAACACGTAGGCGTTAAATACATTCCAAGCGTCTTCAGAAAAAAAGATGGTTTTTTAGAAAGTGTGCGTGTTTCTCGCAAGCTTGGCCTTTACAGGCAAAATTACTGCGGTTGCATTTTCAGTTTGAGGAATGATGAAAATTGACGGATATTTGGGAAGAAATAGGGAAAAAATTGAACGAGTTGACAGATAGTGACATTGCTTGTATTGATTCTGATGGAAATGTGAGATTCGCTAACTTTCAAATGGATCCACAGATAGAAGAATCCGTAGCCATTGCTTTGCGTACAAAAGTGAGAGTAAGCCTTTCATTAAAACACGAAAAAGTTCTTATCCTACCCATGAATTTTGGTGGAAAGAACGGAATTGTGGTTGTCAATAAATATGATTTTTCTGAAGATACATTTGTAAAGCTCATAGAGAGCGTTGTTGAGGATACGTTCAACTTAGAAGAATATCTGTCAAGTTCAGAAGTACCACACGAAATGCTGATAAAGAACTTCAAAGAAGACGTTGAATCTGTGAGAAAAACTATTTTGGAAAAGCTCGCCCCTTATCCCGAACTGATCAAAACCCTTCATATTTTTTTCGAAAATGGAGCAAGCGTTATCAAGACATCTAAAGTTATGGGAATTCACAGAAATACACTACTATATAGATTAAACAAAGTCAAAGATTTAACACATTTGGAACCAAGAAGCTTCAAAGGTGCCGTCATACTTTATCTGGTAATCGGACAAATATCTGTATGATTTTTATATCCCTTAAACAAAAAGGAGGACATTTTGTGACTGAAATTCCAAAGATCGTTGTTGTGGTACCAGCTGCTTTAAAAGTTGTAAAAGCTGTTCGAGATATCACTAAAGACTTCCTTATATCAAACGGTGTAGTTGACGCTGATACAATCTACGATCTCGAACTTGTTGTGGCTGAAGCCTTGATAAATATTGTAAAACACACTTATAAGTTTGATCTATCTCAATTGATTTCCTATACAATAGAAATGAAAGATGGCTCAGTGGAGATAAAGATTAGAGACTTTGGACCAAAGATCAACTTAAAAGAATTGAAGCCAAGAGAACTCTCTGAACCTCGAGAAGGAGGCCTGGGACTTCATTTGATAAGAACGCTTGTCGATAATTGGGAATATGAGGAGGTTCGCAAAGGAAACCTTCTTTTCATGAGGAGGAGGGTTTTTTGATCCATATAATTGGAGGCGGTCTTGCGGGTTCTGAAATAACATATCAAGTGGCAAAAGCTGGATACAATGTCATTCTTCATGAAATGCGTCCCGAAGTGGAAACAGGGGTTCATAAAACAGACAAATTAGCAGAGCTGGTTTGTTCTAATTCACTAAAGTCCAAAGATACCAAGAATGCTTCTGGACTATTAAAAAAAGAATTAGAAAGGATCGGCTCCTTTGTTCTTGAAGTGGCTAAGCGTAATGCCATACCTGGAGGAAAAGCCCTTGTCGTAGACAGAGAAGCATTTTCGAACGAAATAACTCAGATACTCAAATCGATGCCAAATGTGAAAATCGTTCGCGAAGAGGTTACTTGTATACCGTCAGAAAATTCAGGCGACATTTGGGTTGTTGCCAGTGGCCCTGCAACTTCATCAAAATTGTACGCATGGATCAGCAACGAATTTGGAAAAAGTGCCCATTTTTTTGATGCTGTTGCTCCAATCGTAGAGGCAAACACGATTGACACTTCGAAGGCTTTTTTTGCAAACAGATATGAAGGAGGAACAGATTATCTCAATTGTCCCTTAAACCGCGAAGAGTACATTCACTTTAGAGAGGCACTGATCGGTGCAGAAGTATTACCCATCAAAGGATTTGACAAGAAGTTACTCTTTTCCCGCTGTCAACCTATTGAAGAGATCGCAAAAAGCGGGTTTGATTCTATGAGGTTTGGTCCTCTCCGCCCTGTAGGATTAACAAGATCTGATGGAAAAAAGTTTTACGCCGTCGTACAGCTCAGACGTGATAATTCTATAGGAACGCTCTATAATATTGTAGGGTTTCAGACAAGATTGAAATGGCCAGAACAGGACAGAGTCTTCCGTATGATACCAGCTTTGAAAAATGTAAAGATTGTACGATATGGTGTAATGCATGCTAATGTTTATATTGAGCCTTACAAAGTGACAGATGAGTTTTTCAGAGCAAAAAATCGGAAGAATCTCTTCTTCGCGGGTCAAATAACAGGTGTAGAGGGGTACGTTGAGTCAATTGCTTCCGGATTATACGTAGCCATAAATATATTGAGAGTATTGAATGGCAAAATGCCCGTAACTTTTCCAAGAAAAAGCATGATTGGGGCGCTGATGGATTACGTTGCTCGCACTCCCGATTTGAAACCTATGTATGCAAATTTTGGCTTGATTGACAAAAACAACGTTGCGAACGTAATTGGTGTGAAAGAAATGCTTTCGCTTCAAGGGGTGAAAAATGAAAATTAGAAATTACATTTTCCTATGGGTATTTGCAATTTTAGGCTCCATAACAATTTTATCTCTCGTGATTGGCTACAATTACATTCGTGGGGAGTATCATTATCTTTTCCTCTCAAAGGTAAAGGACGTATCTGTGAAGGTGGAATCAGCCATTTCGGAACTGATGCGCGGTTTCTCAGGAAGTACTTCTAATTACATCCTTTCAATTGCCCAGGGAGAATCCGTAAACAAAACCCTGATCGAAATGAAGAATCAATTTGGAGCTGATTGGGCTTTCGTAACGATCAATAATCAAAACTACATATATCCATATAATCCTCATGCTTCTACTCTTGTCGCCAATTCGAGACCATGGTACGTTTCTGCTCTTAGCGCTCCTGGTCAACTTGTGGGAAACGAATTTTATTCAACTCCCTTGAATGCTCAAATCGTTACTTTGAGTGTGGCTTTTCAAAAGGGAAATACCCTTTTTGTTGGGGGGGTGATTTTCAAACAAAATCGCTTTTTTAACATGTTATCATCAAAACTTAACGGTATTCCATTTTTCATACTGAAAGGTAATAAGATCATTTACCCATCCAACGCAGAGGAAAAAGTCAATAAAATAAATTCTCAAAGAGATATTGTTAGATTCAACGGTGAATTGTATACAACTTATAAAGAAAATTATGATCATGCTGTGAGCTTGGCTGGCATACAGTCCAACACGAATTACGATCTCATGCTCTTGATACCAAACGGCCCCTTAGCAAAAGGCATAAATTCATCTTTTTGGACATTACTGTCCTTGATGCTAATAGCTGATGGAGGTGCTTTTTTCATTGTATTTTTGATCATTGAACGCATCAGAAAATCCGTTGAGAGTTTGGCTGAGCTCTCTTCAAGCTTCGATATAACCAGCACCACGTTTGAACCAGAACCCATTCTTGAAAAACATGCAAGAAAATTTAAAGAAACTCGCATGACTTATAACAAACTTATAGACCTATTTCAAGATTTGAATGCTCACATTGAAGAGTTAAAAGCTACCAACGAAGAATTGGAAGCATCCTACGAGGATATAGAGAATCTTTCAAACACTCTCGCACGTGAATCGAGTGAACTCAAGGAACTTTCCGAAGCTTCCAAACTTATCGCACTCTCTACAGATGTAACTGAAGCCGCAAAGATATTACTTGAAAAGATCGCTAACATTTACGACTGTGATGGGATAAAGCTTCTTGAAATATCGGAAAGAGGATTTGAAACGGTAAGCACGCGTGGCTCAAAATTCGAGATCCCTAACATGGTCCCTTTCAACGAAAGAATAGCAGCTGGAAGGAACAGCTTTACATCCTGGAATGGAAAAAATTACGCTATAGTTCCAATTTTGCTTGAATCCAAACCAATCGCGATCATAATAATGATGTTCAGGCACGGCGCTTCAAGTGAACACGAACTTGAATCGATATCTAACTTCTCGGTGCACTTTGCAACCCTTCTTAATTCCCATAAAATGTTATCTAAACTGAAAAGTTCTTATATTTACCTTGCTGGTAGATTAGCAGAGCTCAGTGAATTGTACGACTATGAAACGGGAACCCATGTCCATAGAGTTGGAAAGTACAGCGAGTTTGTTGCCAAAGAATTGGGAATGTCACAAAATTTTGTCAACGATATAGGAATATATGCAATGATTCACGATATAGGAAAATTGAAAGTTCCGCGCGAAATTTTAACGAAAAACGGAAAATTGACAAAAAAAGAATTTGAAGAAATAAAGAAACATTCGATATATGGTGAACAGATTCTTGGAGATGCGCCATTTCTGGAAATGGCAAGACACATAGCACGATCACATCATGAAAAATTTGACGGCAGTGGCTACCCAGATGGTCTAAGAGGAACCGCTATCCCTTTGGAGGCAAGAATTACAGAAATTGCAGATGTGTATGACGCGCTGAGATCTCCGAGAAGATACAAAAAAGGATTTACCCACGAAGAGGCTGTACGAATAATAACAATTGGAGACGGCAGAGTCGAACCAAGCCACTTTGATCCGGATATTCTTAGCATCTTTAAAAAATACCATTTAGAGTTTGCTCGAATATATGAGAGTCTTTCAGAGGAGGGAAATACGTAAAAATGGTTCCGGAGGATGTCAAGAAAAGAATTGAAGAGCTTAGAAAAGAGATCGAGTACCACAACTATCGATATTATACGCTTAACGATCCCGTCATAACCGATTATGAATATGACACTCTTTTGAAAGAACTTATCGATCTTGAAAACAAGTATCCTCAATTTGCATCAAAGACATCCCCGACTCAAAGAGTTGGATCAAAAATTCTTGATGGTTTTCAAAGTGTACGGCACCCTTATTTCATGTACAGTCTTGACAACGCGTATTCAATGGATGAAATTGTTGAATACGATAAAAGAATCCGAAAACTTTCTGGCATCTCAGAAATTTCAAATCTTGAGTATGTTGGTGAACTGAAAATCGATGGTCTTTCTATAAGATTGAAATATGAAAGGGGCGAACTGGTTCTTGCTGCCACCAGGGGTGATGGGCGAGTAGGAGAAGATGTCACAGAAAATGTAAAAACAATTCGAACAATTCCACTGATACTTCAAAAGGCTGTAGATATAGAGGTCCGCGGTGAAGTTTACATGTCTCACGCAGAATTCAAAAGATTGAATTCTATTAGACAGCGGCAAGGCCTTCCACTTTTTGCCAATCCACGTAACGCTGCAGCAGGAACTCTTCGGCAACTCGACACGTCAGAGGTTTCTAAAAGACATCTTGACTCTTTCATATATTCATTGGAATTTCCAGAAAGACATGGCGTTAAAACCCAATGGGAAGCCTTGAGATATATGCATGAGCTTGGCTTTAAAACAAACAAAGAATCGAAAATCATTCGCAATTTCGAAGAGATGAAGAAATACTTCGATCGATATGAAAAGATCAGATACGATCTCGATTATCCAATTGATGGCGTAGTAATCAAAGTTAATGACATCTCCGTACAATCATTGTTAGGATTCACAGCTAAATCACCGCGCTGGGCTATAGCGTACAAGTTTCCCGCTGAACAGGCTCGAACACGAATAATAGATGTTACTGTTCAAGTTGGAAGAACGGGGGTTCTCACGCCAGTAGCTCATCTCGAACCTGTAAAGCTGGCCGGAACAACAGTAAAGCGAGCTTCTCTTCATAACTTCGATTACGTTAAAGAGCGGGACATTCGTATCGGAGATATAGTACTCGTTGAGAAAGCGGGCGAGATAATTCCCCAGGTTGTTAAGTCCATCAAAGAAGAACGTGACGGTGATGAAAAACCTATAAAACTCCCAAAATCTTGTCCTGTTTGCAATGGCCCTGTGGGAAAGCTTGATGAGAAAGATGTTGCAATTAGGTGTCTTAATCCTTATTGTCCTGCAAAATTGGAGGGATGGATTGAACACTTTGCATCCAGAAAGGCTATGGATATAAGAGGACTTGGAAACAAATTGGTCACCAAGCTCGTAAAAAACGGGCTTTTGAAAGACCCTGGTGATGTGTATGAATTAAACGTCGAGACGCTTTCAAAATTAGAAAAAATGGGTAAAAAGTCCGCCCAAAATATTCTGGATCAGATAGAACAGTCCAAGAAGGCACCTTTTAACAGAGTGATCAATGCCTTGGGAATTCCAATGGTTGGAGAAGGAACAGCAAGACTTCTCGGAGAAAAATTTCATAGTATATCAGAATTATCCCGTGCAAACGAAAAAGAATTGATGCAAATGGCTGGCATAGGTGAGAAAGTGGCAAGATCGATCATCGATTTCTTCTCCATGCCTCAAACAAAGCGTATGATTGATAAACTCATCTCACATGGCATAGGGGTAATTCATGAATTGCCCTTACAAAAAACGAGGCCGTTGAATAACCTCAAATTTGTGATAACCGGCACTCTTTCCAAGCCAAGGGAAGAGATTAAAAACCGACTTATCGAACTGGGAGCATCTGTTACCAACACGGTCTCTTCAAAAACAAATTACATAATTGTTGGTGAAAATCCAGGTTCTAAACTGTCAAAAGCGAAAGCTCTTGGCATTAAATCACTTGATGAAGATGGTCTTGAAAAACTCATATCTCAACTATCAAAAAAGAAGAGTTCTTGATCATAACGTTATCCTGGCCACTGACCCGTTGAATGGAGTCTTTAACCACAACGTCATTCCGGCCTACAACCCGTTGAATAGAGTCTTTAACCACAACGTCATTCCGGGCTTGACCCGGAATCTAAGTATGAGATCCCGAGATCCTGAATCAAATTCAGGATGACATGCAAGTTCAAAATTTTTATCAAACGTCTTGAATTGAATTCAGGAAAAGATTATCTCATAAGAAAGATCTGCCGCCTTTCTAAGCATAGCTGAGGCACTACAGTACTTGGTTTGAGAAAGTTCGACAGCCTTTTGAGCTTTTTTTCTATCTATATTTCCCTTAAAGATGTATTTGAGATGCAATTTTGTATAAACTTTTGGATGTGCAGGGGCTTTTTCATATTCAACTTCAACCCTGAAATTTTCAGGCTGAGCTTTCATCTTTGAAAGTATGGAAATGATATCCATAGCTGTACAACCGGCTAAAGATACCAGCATGAGCTCCATAGGTCTGGCAGCCGTATCATCTCCTCCGCTTTTGGGTGAAGAATCAATTTTTACTTCATGTCCAGAAGGAGTATAAGCAGTGAAGATCATGTTTTCTTTCCATTCTAACTTGAGATTCATTCTTTTACCTCCAAAAATGGTTTTGCACATTGATACACCAACCCTGTAGTAGTATGCATTTAAGATTATATCATAATTTATGAGGTGAGGATTTTTGAAACTGATCGGAATTACTGGAGGCATAGCCACTGGCAAAAGTACCGTAGCGAAATTGATACAAAATAGCGGTCACCCTGTAATAGATGCTGATTTGATTGGCCATAAAGCCCTCGAAAAAGAAAGTATCAAACAACGTGTGATCAAAGAGCTTGGTGATGTTTTAAACAATTATGGAATGATCGATCGAAAGAAATTGGGAGCTTTAGTCTTCGAAAATCCCAAAAAGTTAAGAATTCTAAATAACATTTTGCATCCTGAAATGATAAGAATGATTCTTGAAATGTCCAAAAAACTTGGAGAATTGAGCAAGGAAGTTTTTGTAGAAGCAGCGGTGCTCTTTGAAATGAAATTGGACAAATACACGGATTTTATAGTTATCACGGATTGTCCAGACGAATTAAGAGTTGAACGGTTGATGAAGCGCGATCATTTGAGCTTTGAAGAAGCAAAAAAACGCATTACTCTTCAACTATCTCGAGATGAATTTTTGAAAAGGGCCGATTGGGTGATTGACACTTCAAGAAATATAGAAAATACTTTAGAACAGGTTTTCAAAATGTTGAAATTGAGACCGTGGAGTGCTAAAATATAATACTACGGTCATCAAAATTAAAAAAGGAGGGGTTTTTGATGAAACGTATTTTAATCGTCGTGCTTGCCTTATCGTTGCTGATCGTAAGTTTTACTTTTGCAAAAACCACCGTGGTTTTCTGGAATTCCATGGGCGGTGCTCAAGGTAAAGCGTTAAGCGAAATCGTGAGCGAATTCAATTCCCAACACCCAAATATCGAGGTAAAATCGATTTACGTGGGTAACTATGGAGTTCTTTCTCAAAAATTGCTGGCTGGCGCTGTAAGTGGGCAACTTCCCACCATGAGCCAGGTCTATTCTAACTGGACTGCCCAACTCATGAAATCAGATGTTGTACAACCAATGGAAACTTTCATTGACAATCCAAGCGTTGGACTTTCCAAATCTCAGTTAAATGATATATGGAAAGTTTTCATAAAAGCAAACACCTGGAATGGTAAAATATACACACTCCCATTTAACAAGTCTGTTTACGTTCTTTACGTCAATACCGATGCTCTGATGCTTGCCGGAATTGATATACCAAGAACCATTCCAGAACTTATCAAAGATGCAAAAATTCTCACTGTAAAGAACGAATCCGGAAAAGTTATCCAATATGGTCTTGGTTTAAGGACCACTGTAGATACTTTCGAGGTTTTTCTTAGACAAATGGGAGGACATATACTCAGCCCTGACTACAAAAAAGCATTACTCGATTCCCCAGTGGCGCTTAAAACTTTAAAAATGCTTGTTGATCTCGTAAAGAGCGGAACAACATTCGCACAAGGAGGATATCTTGACGGACCATTCGGAAACGGACGGATCGCGATGTACATTGATACTTCTGCCGGAATATCCTACACCGCCAGAAGTGTTGGTGGAAAGTTTGCGTGGACAATAGCTCCTGTTCCAAAAGGAAAGGTTCAAGCTCCACCATTTGCCGGAACCGATGTGGCAATTTTCAAGACAGCAACTAAAAAAGAACAAATGGCTGCATGGGAATTTATGAAGTTTTTACTGAAACCAGAAATTCAAGCATTCTGGGCTATAAAAACAGGCTACCTGCCAGTTGTTAAGAGCGCACTTGACACAGAAGCATGGAAAGATTACTCTTCTGCAAATCCAATGGCTGATGTTTTGATTTCGCAGATTCCACATGGCTCATTCGATCCGGGAATCGCCGTATGGTATCAAATTAGAACCAAAGTCGGAAATGCCGTTTCAGACGCGATGTTTATGAAAAAAACACCAGCAGAGGCTTTGAAAACAGCTCAAGAGCAGGTCACGAAGCTTTTAGAAGAATCTAAATAAATATCACTCTTTCATTATAAAGGGCCCTTTTCAGGGCCCTTTTATCAAACATTTATCCATTCTCCCGGTTTCATGATCAAACATTCTACTTTTATATGCTCTACACCAGTTTTGAACTTTTCAGTATCTGCTTTAATGATATCCCACGTGTTGTAATGTATCGGAACAACCTTTTTAGGCATTATAAAAGAAGTGGCACGAATCGCGTCAGACACGTCCATAACGAAATTACCACCTACTGGAAGAAATGCCACATCGATCAGTTCATCCCTCAGAAGCTGCATTTCAACTGTTAGACCCGTATCACCAGCGTGATACAACTTCTTCCCATTTGATTCTAATAAGAAGCCGGCTGGCATCCCGGCGTAGATCACATTATTACCATCACTAATAGAAGAACCATGAAAGGCTGGAGTGAGTTTAACATTCCCGAATTCAAAAGAAAACTTTCCGCCTATATGCATTGGATGCGTTTTAACTCCTTTTGATTCAAGGTAATTACATATCTCGAAATTCGAGATCACTGTTGCTCCATCCCTTTTTGAAATTTCCACAGCATTTCCAATATGATCACCGTGCCCATGAGTAACAAGCACGTAGTCCACTTTTGGTAGTTCGTCGACAGATACTGGACATTGAGGATTTCCTTCAATGAATGGATCTAAAATAAGCCGTGTTCCTTGGGTTTCCACCATCAAGACAGAATGACCAAGATATTGAACTTTCATGTGCTAACCTCCTCTCTTTGTTACCACTTGCAGCTTCTATTCGGTTACTATACTCAGACACAAAGAAGAAGTGATGATGCCACAGGCAACTCCACTCTGAGGAATCCCATTTCTCCTAAACAGGATAAACCGTGACTTCTGGGAACTCATTGATGTTTTCATCCGCTATATCAAAATCGACTTTTACTCTGGCAACGTACTTTTCCTCTAAGAATTTTTTCGCTACTTGTGGAAAAAGAGCATAACTGAGCAAATCTTCATCATTTTTTGCCAAAGCACCTATTTCCTCACGCAATTTATCAAGGGCCGGTTCTAACAAATCAGCAGGTCTAACATCAATGGGTTTTTCATCACCAAGCACCTTCTTCATCACTTCTTCGTCTATTGGTGCTGGTGGTTTTCCATACATTCCCTTGACATACTTTTTCGTCTCATTAGTTATTATTTTGTACCTCTTTCCACTTAGAACATTGAGAACTGCTTGAACACCAACTACTTGGCTTGTTGGTGTAACAAGCGGAGGATATCCAAGTTCTTTTCTAACTCGCGGCATCTCTTTCATGACATCGTTAAATTTGTCAAGAGCATTTTGCGCCTTGAGTTGATTTACAAGATTTGACAACATTCCTCCGGGTACTTGTGATTTTAGCACTCTGGTATTTACAGTTTTCATGGAAACATCGGTATCTTTATGTGCTTCTCGCACACGAATGAAATGTTCATTCACCAAATTGATCTTATCGATATCAAGGCTAACCTCTATGTCCTCCATATCACTAAGCATAGCAAAAAATGGCTCAACAGCTGGCTGACTTGTGCCATATGCAAGTGCACTCGTGGCAGTATCAATTATGTCAGCACCAGCTTCGATAGCAGCGTAATAAGCAGCATCGGCCAAACCGGTCGTAAAATGAGAATGAACCTCTATCGGCAATGAGAAGTGCTTTTTGAGCTCTTTTACCATTTTGTAAGCCATAGGAGCTGTTAAAAGGCCTGCCATATCTTTAATGCAAATTGAATCCACTCCCATATCGACTAATGATTTTGCAAATTCCAAGTATTTTTCCACAGTGTGCACAGGGCTTGTTGTATAACTGATAGCACCTTGTACGTGTGCTCCGTAACGTTTGCCAAACTCGATCGATTTCTGAAGATTGCGCGGATCATTAAGAGCATCGAAAACACGGATCACATTTATTCCATTTTCAACCGCTTTCGCCACAAAAAGCTCAAGAACATCATCAGGGTAATTCGAATATCCAAGAATATTTTGTCCTCTAAGAAGCATCTGTAATTTGGTGTTTTTCACATGTTTCCGAATGGTTCGTATCCTTTCCCAAGGATCTTCATCAAGATATCTCAAACAAGAATCAAAAGTGGCACCACCCCACATTTCAAAGGCATAATAACCAATAGAATCCATATCTTCAAGCACCGGTACCATTTCAGACGTCTTCATTCGCGTTGCAAGTAACGATTGATGAGCATCTCTAAGAGTAGTGTCTGTGAAATTTACCTTCCTCATGTTTTCGCCTCCTGATAGTGGTATTATATCATCAATAATGACTATAATGTTCTGAAGATATACTGCTTGCTGTGTCCAAGAGGAGGGTAAAGATTTATGCCTTATGATGCATTCTTGGTTTCAAAAATAGTATCTGAAATAAAAACACCGGTATATCTCACCGGAATTCACGCAGGCCCAAAAGGCACAATCGTTTTATCTCTGAAAAAACAAGATATCGTTCTTGATATGAATGTATGGCCTCATATACACGTTACGAATAATTTCACAGTTTCCGACGATAATCCATCAGCATTCATTTCTCTCATGAGAGCACGACTCAAAGGAGCTGTACTTGTAAAAGTGGAACAAGTAAACTTTGACAGGATTGTGCGATTTACATTTGATGTTGAAAATCTTATAGGAGAGAAAGAAACATTCGAACTTTACCACGAAGTTACTGGCATTTTTGGTAATCTTGTATTAGTTAAGGATGAAATTTGTCTGGGAGCATTTAAAGATGTCATCTCATCAAAAAGAACTATTTTGAGGGGTTCGAAGTACATTCCTCCTGAAGAAAATAGAGTCGACCCATTAAGCGTTGGAGAAGAAATCTTTACAGATTTGCATGAAAGGTTGGATCGTGCTTTAGTGAAAAAAGTTAGAGGGCTATCGAAAAAGGATGCTCTCGAGATCACACGCAGAGCAGAGATTAGCTTTGACACCATCGTTAGGACCCTCACTACTGAGGAACAAAAACGTATTTTGAATACAGTTCATGAAATTGCAAAAGAAGCAAAAGAACCAGGAGCATATATGCTTATAGAAAATGGTATTCCAAAAGACGTGTATGCTTTCAAGCCTTTCGGTAAATCAAAACATTTTGACAGCGTTTCAAAATCAATAGAACTACTCCTTTCCGGGAAAAAACGCCACACAGTTATCGAATCGAAAAGAAGCAACTTGAAAAAACTGATAAAACGTTTGATAAACAAAACTGAATATACAATAAGCAAAGTCGCAAGAGAGATTCACAATGCTGAGGGAGCAAATGAATTTAAGAAATATGGTCAACTTCTTATAGCCAATCTTCATTCTTTTCCAAAGCGAGCAGATCACGTTGAAGTTACAGACTGGGAAAGTGGAGAAAAGATCTCCATAAAGCTCGATCAAAAGATAGACGTTTCGAAGAATGCCCAACATTTCTTCAAAGTTTACAGCAATTTGAAACGGCAATTGGAAGGAGCAAAGAAACGGCAAAAGATTCTCAAAAAACGCTTGCTTTACCTTCAAGAATTGCAAGATGAGGTGGAAGATGCCGCAAATTTGAACGAACTTACAGATATCGAAATTGAATTGGCTGAAGGAGGTTTCACACCAAAGAAAAATAAGATAAAACGAAAAAGACAAAAGGATCAAGAATCTATTCCTTTGACAGTTGAATACAAGGGTTTTAAAATAATCGTTGGCAAGAACAACATTCAAAACGATAGAATTACCCTAAAAATGGCTTCAAATGAAGATATTTGGTTTCATGCAAGAGAAGTTCCGGGTTCCCATGTTGTAATCGTAACAGCCGGAAAAAAGCCGCCTCAAGAAGTTATAAAAATGGCAGCTTCCTTGGCTGCTGGACATTCAAGATACAAAGAAGCTGAATGGGTTGATGTGGATTACACACTCATAAAGAACGTTTCGAAGCCAAAAGGTGCGCGTCCTGGATTTGTACTGTACAGAAACTTCAAAACACTACGAGTCAAACCAGAAAGATGGAATTCTAAAGGAAATTAGCAAGTGTTATCAAATACTACGCAGGTAATTTTCAAAGGTTTTTCGAAGATTAAACCCAAAAATTGCGAAAGTAATTGCCAATGGGAAAAGTCGCGGATGTCTGAATAAAGACCAGAAGAAAAGCTTCCAATAGTAAGATCTTTCTTTTTCTTTTATACCTAAAAACAAGATTGATTTAAGCAATGCAACAATATACACAGAACGTAAGTGAAATGGCCTTTTTTTCGGAAGTTTGAATTCCCTTAGAAAATTCATAACTCGTTTAGAATAACATTTGGGAGAATAAATCGTAGTAACAACTTCCTTATATCCTTTAACGAGAGTTTGGGGATCCATTTTGGGGACAAAGTTCATTGAAAAATCCGTATTGTCACCGGACGAATTGCTCAATAATCTATCCTCTTTTGCGAGACGTTGGTAAAGTTTGGTATCAGGAGGAGCATTTAGCAATCCGACCATGGCAGTTACAATCCCACTCCTTTGAATAAATTCAATCAATTTTTCAAAAATCGTGGAGGTATCATGATCAAATCCCAAGATGAACCCAGCTTGTACCTCCAAACCAACTTTCTGAATCTTTTTTACACAGGCTAATAAATCACGATTTTGATTTTGAAGTTTGCCACATTCAGCTAAACTTTCCTCGTTGGGGGTTTCTATGCCAACAAACACTGAACCAAATCCAGCTTTAACCATCAAATGCATGAGTTCCTCATCATCAGAGATGTTTATCGAGACCTGCGTACCAAAGGAAAAGGGATATTTCTTTTTCTCCATCCAGTCAATCATTGAAGGTAAGATTTCATTTTTTAATTTCCATTTGTTTCCGATAAAATTATCGTCAACTATAAATACTCTTCCTCTCCAACCCAATGAATATATACTTTCCAACTCTGCCAATATTTGATCTTTAGTTTTTGTACGTATTCTATGTCCGAAAAGTAGAGTAACATCACAGAATTCACAATTAAATGGGCAGCCTCGTGAATATTGAATACCCATGTGAGCGTACTTTTTTATATCGATCAGTTTCCAAAGAGGAATGGGAGTCTTTTCTATATCTGAAAATTTGTTTGAAGTATAAATATGCTTTGCATGGCCGTTTTTTAAATCTTCCAAAAAGGACGGAAGGGTGATTTCAGCCTCGTTAAGCACTAAGTGATCTACATCATCAAAATCTTTGTAAAAACTTGTAAAAAGTGGACCACCTGCAACGATCTTAGTTCCCAAGGTTTTACATTTTGCGATCACTTTCTTTGCAGATTCTCTTTGAATAGACATAGCACTGATGAACACATAATCAGCCCACTTAATATCTTTATCGCTCAATGTAGTTACTGTCATATCTACCAGCTTTTTCTCCCACTCTTTGGGTAGCATTGCCGCTACAGTCAATAAACCCAAAGGCGGATGACTTGCTTTTTTAGAGATAAATTTTAAGGCATATCTAAAACTCCAAAAGGTGTCCGGGTAATCCGGATAAATGAGAAGTACCTTCATTCAGAGTGCTCCACACAATTCTTAAGCAGCATGCCTAATCTTTTCTCCTCTCCTGTTAAAAAAAGATAGCCTATGACGGTCTCAAAGGCAGTAGCTTTCCTATAAAACGGCTCTTTGCTCCGAGCCGTTTTCAAATTTCTCCCACGCATAGCAATTGCTTCTTCATCCTCACTTAGCAGTATCTTGATCTTATCAAAGTATTCTGCCTGCGCTTTGGCATTTACGCGCTCGCGTACCTTTAGGTTATTAAACGAAAATTTTGTTCTACAGAAAAGTTCAAAAACAGCATCTCCCACATATGCAAGAGCTTTTGTTGAGACTTCACGAATATCTCCTTTAAATTCAGCCCCCAGAAAATCCATTTTTTCTCTCCGTTTCCCACTTTCTTAAAGAGTTAACAATCTCGTCTAATTCACCATCCATGACATTACCAATTTTGTAAGTGGTAAAAGAATTTCTATGATCTGAAACTCTATTCTGTGGAAAATTGTAGGTACGTATTTTCTCACTACGTTCTGCCGTACCAATTTGATTCTTTCGCATGGAAGCCAATTTTTCACTTTCCTGACGCTGTTTGAGATCCAAAATTCTTGATCTAAGTATTTTCATCGCTATAGCTCTGTTTTGAATTTGTGATCTTTCTGATTCACACACAACAACTATCCCGGTTGGTATGTGTGTAATCCTCACGGCAGATTCAGTTCTGTTAACATGCTGCCCACCAGCGCCTGAAGATCTAAAAGTATCGATCTTCACTTCTTCCGAGTTTATTTGAACATCCACTTCATTTGCTTCCGGAAGAACTGCCACGGTAGCTGTGGAAGTGTGTATTCTCCCAGAAGCTTCAGTTGCGGGAACACGCTGAACTCTATGAACACCACTTTCGTATTTAAAAAGTCTATAAGCTCCCTTTCCAGAAACAGAAAAGGTAACCTCTTTAAATCCGCCAAGCTCTGTTTCATGCGAATAAAGAATCTCCGTTTTTAAGCCGTGGCGTTCAGCATAACGTATGTACATTCTTAAAAGATCACCGGCAAAAATCGCGCTTTCTTGTCCGCCAACTCCAGCACGTATTTCAACGATCACATTTCTATCCGCATTTGGGTCCATATGCTCTACGATTCTCGATGCTTCACTTTCCAAATCAATGATTTGCTTTTCCTTTTGAGTGATCTCATTTTTGAGCTCGTTTTCAATGTCAGAAGAAGTGATCGATCTTAACTCCTCAATTTCACTTTTCAATTTTAAATACTCTTCATAAATCCGCGCTGCATCTTGAATCGATGCAAGTTCCTTAGAATATTTCATCACGAGCTTTGAATTAGCCGACACTTTAGGATCTAAAAGCAAAGAATTGATCCTTTTGTATTTTTCATAAAGCTCTTTGAACGCTTCTATCATCATAACAAAATTATACCATGAATACTACGCAAATTACTTTGCAATTCGCCTAATCAGCGCATCCAACGCTTCTTCAGAAGCAGTCTTTCTTATCTCATTCCTATTTCCTGCGTACACTCTCTTCCATGCTATAGCGTCATCTTTGTAAGTAAGAGCAAACCACACAGTTCCTATCGGCTTTTCTTCAGTTCCACCCGTAGGACCAGCAATGCCGGTTGTGGCGATAGAAACATCTGTCCTGAAAATCCTTCTGACACCGATGGCCATCTCAATGGCACACTTTTCAGAAACTGCACCATGAAATTTTATCGTGTCTTTTGTAACACCGAGAATCTTTACTTTTGAATCATTAGAATATGAAACCACACCTCCCATGAAAACACTTGAAATTCCTGCAACATTCACAAGTCTACTTGCTATCATACCACCCGTGATCGATTCTGCAACTGAAATCGTCAGTCCACGTCTTTTGAAAATATGATAAAGGCTTTCCTCAAGCGTTGCTTCGGATTTTCCAATGACATCTTTCGAAAATCGCTTTGTGATCTCGCTCTCGATCTTCGAGATCATTTCAATCGCTGAAGCTTTATCTTTTGCCTTCGCTGTGATCGAAATCTCTATCCATCCTTTCTTCAGAAAAGTCGCAACTGTTGGATTGGAAAAGAGAGTGAGATCGTGTATTTTGTCTTCCACATCGGACTCTCGCAAACCATGGATCCTTATCACTTTGCTCAAAATATATGCACCGCCGAGCTTCCTCAAAAATTTCTCGAGCCCGCTTTTCAATATGGATTTTAACTCTTCCGGAGGACCGGGAAGAAGTATCAAATACTTTCCTTTCACAGGTACAACTATACCCGGTGCCACTCCAACTGTATTCTCAAAAAGAAGTGCACCTTTCGGGATGGAAGAAAAAGATCTCACAATTCTTTCTGATTTTACTTTTTTGTTTCTTAAAAAAGATTCTATTTCTTCATTCTTTTCGAGAGGAATAGAAGTAGCAAGAGATGCAGCTTGTTTTGAGAGATCATCCTCCGTTCCACCAAGTCCACCAGTGGAAAGCACAATGTCTACTCTATCAAGTGCCTCTGAATATGCCTCAGCGATCCTTTTCACATTATCCCCTACAGTAGTATACCTGTAAACATCAATTCCACATCTTGCAAGTACTTCACACAAAATTCTGGCATCTTCATTGCAACTTTTTCCAAGTAAAAGTTCTGTGCCAGTTGACACTATTTCTGCTTTCAATTCAGAAACCCCTTTTCTCGAGCTCTGAAAAATGCCGCTATCGTTTTTGAGTCAACAATTTTGTTTTCTATGATCATTCGCTCCACTTCAGACTTCGAAAACAAGTTTATTTCCACGAATTCATCTTCATCAGGGTTGGTGTTTCCCGTTTCTAATTCATTTGCAAAAAAGAGATATATTTTCTCATCCGAAAAACCAGGCGTTGTGTAAATGTATCCAAGCTTTTCCCATATTCTGGCAACAAATCCTGTTTCTTCCTCTAATTCTCTTTTGGCACATTCCAACGGATCCTCATTACCGTCCAATTTGCCAGCTGGTATTTCCCACAAAACTTCGTTTACGGGATATCTGTATTGTTTTTCAAGCACAATAGATCCATCTTTATTCGTGACAATCACAGCAGATGCTCCAGGATGCTTCACAACTTCTCTATGAGAATTGTGACCATTCGGAAGTCGCACTTCATCCAAGTAAAGTTGAATCATTTTTCCATCGAACTTCAAAATAGAATTGATTTTTTCCTCTTTAAGTTCCACACAAGATTCTCCTTTCTACCTTCTCATTACAAATTCACTCCAATTGTTTAAATCAAATGTTGTTGAGCACTTCAAAACTGTTCTGTTGTTTTAGAGGGCTCTAAAACCAGATTTTAACTCAAAACGGTTCCACAAAGATCAAAGAAAAGTATGGTAGATCCTTATTCTCTTCGATATCAGCAATAAAGTAGTCGATAAAATGGTGCGACTGGCTTGAAAAGAAATACCACAAACCAAAAGAGACGGAAAAATCCGACTTGTCTATTGGCCTTGATACAGCCATTTCAAGTCTCCACGGACCTATATAATACTGTCCATAAATTCCTAAGTTAAACGTCAATTTAGAAATCACAGCTGTACCAGGAGTGCTTGTGGTACTCACCTTACCAACATTCGAAACGCTGAATAATGGTCCAAGTCGAAATCCGTTATTTTTCTCATTCCTGCCAAGAATTGGTACATGTGCACTTATCTCGTAAACGATTGACTGAGAAGTCGATGCTGCCGTAAATACGTTGACAAAAAGCTCGTCGTTGAATCCATTCATCGCTCCGAAATTTAATACCCAGCTCCTCGAAGGAGAATATCCAAAACCTACGATATAATTCATAGAAAACATCGTAACTGTGAAGATCATCAAAAGCATTACAACAAAAATGTATACCTTTTGGGACATTCGAAACCACCACCCATGATAGAATAAGAAAGATACAAAATTATATCATAGGTGAAAAAATTGAGCATTAAGAGAAGAATTGGAAAACTCATTCACTCAAGGCAAAGCATGTCTCAAGCTATCATGCTGATAACAACTCTTACACTTTTATCAAAAGGCTTCGGCTTTGTTCGCGATATGATAGTAGCGTACTTCTTTGGTACAAGCAATACGATGGACGCTTTCTTAGCCTCTCAAAATCCCTTAAATCTACTTAGTGGAATAGTCATGGGAACAGTGGTTGCTGCATTTATTCCGCTTTTTATACGCGTTCGAAAGGAAAAAGGTCAAGATGAAGCAGAACACTTCTCTGCCACTATTTTTTACTCCTCGTTTTCACTTTTGCTAATTCTGATAGCGTTGAGTGCATTTTTCGCCCCGGATGTTGCTAAAGTATTCGTTCCAGGCTTTTCAGGTGAAAAATTGGCACTCACTGCCAAATTTCTAAGATGGATGAGTTTTGCCGCCCTTATAACTTCTTCTTTGAATTTTATAAATGCCATCTTGAGAAGTGAGAAAAAATTTTTGGCGTATCCTCTTACTGGTCTTGGTTTTGACGTAGTCGTTATAGCAACGCTGTTTATTACCAAAAATCTCGGTGATCTATCTTTAGCTTTAGCGTGGACATCAGGTCCCCTTTTTATGATGCTGATATTGGCGTTTGCTGAAAGACATTACTTAAACCCTTTCAAATTAAAAAAAGGAATTCCTGAAACAAAAATTCTCTTCAAAATGGTACTCCCGTTGCTCTTCTCAAGTGCCTTTGGCATGCTTAATACCATAATAGATCGTTCTTTCGCTTCAGCACTGACTACGGGTGCAATAAGCGCCTTAGGTTACGCAGCAAGAATAAAAGGTGCAGTGAGTGGAGTGTTGGGAACTCCCGTATCGCAAGTAACGTATCCGTCTATTGCCACACACGTAACTGAAAAAGACACAAACGGACTTTCTATTACCGTGATCCGTTCCATGAAGCTCCTTTCTTTTTTCTTGATTCCTATAAGTTTTGCGCTTTTCCCACTTGCAAAGGGCATCGTTGGAATATTGTTCCAAAGGGGAAATTTCACTTACGCCTCTACGCTTCTTACTTATCCTCCACTGATTGCTAGTTCCATATCTCTGTTCACCATGGCATATAACGGCGTACTTGTACAAGTGTACTACTCTTTCAAAGATTCCAAAACTCCGATGATATATGGAACGATTGGCATAGGAATAAACATCCTTTTGAATTTTCTCTTTATATCACCTCTAAAGCAGACTGGTCTTGCGCTTTCAACTTCTCTTGCCTCTTTTTATTTCACGATTATAATGTTACATTCCCTAAAAAGAAGATTCGGGATACGTTTCTTTAATCTATGGTACTTTTTCCGAGTTATCATATCATCGACAATCATGATGGTGGGAATGTATCTCATCATGTTGTCCATGAATGGAAGAATCAGGTATGTGATTGCCGCCCTTACCGGAATAGGAGTATATTACATCATGTCAAGAATCGTTAAAACACTTCCAAAGCACTTTCTAAGGTATCTAAAATTTAAAAAAGTAGCTCCTGAAATTAAAGAAAAAATACAGTAGCTTTTCCAAAGGTTTACGTAAAATTCTTTTCGTTGACCTAAGCGAAAAAATATGGTATTATATTGACCAGATGGTCAGTTATCTGCTTACAGTTTGGTGATTTTAAATATCTCAAGAGAGGAGATGGCCTCAGATTGGGAAACAAAACAAGAGAAGCCATACTTAAAGCGGCACGAGAGGCTTTTGCATCAAAATCTTACGCTGATGTATCAATGGAAGACATCGCATCTATTGCAAACGTCAAAAAGTCTCTGATTTATTACTACTTTCCAAGTAAGGAAGAGCTTTTTAAAGAAGCATGGGATGAAGCTTTTCATAAACTTGAAGACAGGGTTTTTGGAATTTCTGAAGAAGACGGAAAATACGTAAAAAAGGTAAAACAATTTTTGAGATCATACATAGATTTTTTAAGAAACGAGCGTCAATCTCTGAGACTTATAGAGAGAGAAAAAACGCGGTTTTATTCTGAAAAAAGCAAAAATTGGCAATATATGAAAAACAAATACGACGTCTTTGTTCAAAAGGTAGCAGGAGTTATATCCTCAGAAACCGGAAAATCGGCAGCTGAGTATGCAAGAGCCTTAACAGATATTGTGGGATCATCTGCACTTTTACCCGAAGGACAGATGTCACCTGATACGATTGAACTTATAATAATAAAGGGTATTCAACACTGACGAATTATCTCTTCAAAGTTAAAAGCCACCCATCAGGGTGGCTTTTAACTATTTATCCATTTTGTTCTATCATTTCCTTCCAAAAATGACATGCAACGTAATGATCAGGCTGCACCTCGTTCAACGGTGGTTCTTTTTGAGAACATATAGGTTTTGCCATCCAGCATCTTGGATGGAATCGACACCCAGATGGAGGATTTGCAGGACTTGGAACATCTCCCTGAAGTATGATGCGATCTTTACGCTTAACAGTTGGATCTGGTATGGGATTAGCAGAAAGCAAAGCCTTTGTATATGGATGAAGTGGGTTGATAAACAACTCGTGCTTATTTGCTATTTCCACGATCTTACCGAGATACATGACTACTATTCTATCACTTATATGTTTAACAACACTGAGATCATGTGCTATAAAGAGATATGTAAGATTGAAATCTTTTTGAAGATCATCAAGTAAATTTAGAATTTGCGCCTGGATCGAAACATCTAAAGCTGATACAGCCTCATCGCAAACTATCAACTCAGGATTGAGTATAAGTGCACGAGCTATACCTATTCTTTGCCTTTGTCCACCACTAAACTCGTGTGGAAATCTATTCATGTAAAGCGGAGATAATCCCACTCTATCCATATATTTTTTTACCATCTCGTAGCGTTCTTTACGAGAACCTATATGAGCTGATTTTAATCCCTCTGCTATTATGTCTTTTGCTCGCATTCTTGGATCAAGAGAACTGTATGGATCTTGGAAAATCACCTGAAGCTTTGGTCTGTATTTTTTCATCTTACGCTTTGAAAGACTCAAAAGATCAACACCGTTGTAATGCACACTTCCAGCCGTTGGCTCTATAAGCCTTAATATCGTTTGTCCCGTAGTTGTCTTTCCACAACCTGATTCTCCAACCAATCCAAGTGTTTCTCCCTTTCTTATGAAAAAGGAAATATCATCAACCGCTTTTACCCAACCAACTGTTCTTTTGAAAACACCTGCTTTTATTGGAAAATACTTTTTGAGATTTTTGACCTCCAGCAGAATTTCGGACTTCTTTTCTGATCGTTTCTGTTCCTCAAGCTTTTCCAACTTTAGCACCGCCTTTCTGCTGCTTAACAAGATCTTTCAGTTCTGAATATCTCCAGCATCTGCTCCAATGCTGAGGTTCAACTTCAAAAAGTGGTGGTTCCTCTTCCCGACATTTACTCGTCGCATACGGGCATCTATTGTTGAATCTGCATCCTTTTGGCATATGGAATAGATCTGGAACAACACCCTCTATCGACTCGAGTCGTTCCACCTCAACATCAGGACGCGGAATGGATTTCATAAGCCCGATCGTGTATGGATGTGAAGGATTTTTAAAAAGTGTTACCACATCTGTATACTCTACTATCTTCCCAGCGTACATAACCGCTACACGTTCTGCCATTTCTGCTATGACACCGAGATCGTGTGTGATCATTATGAGAGAAGAATTGTATTCTTTCAAAAGATTACGCATGAGATCGAGCACCTGTGCTTGAATGGTAACATCAAGCGCTGTTGTTGGTTCATCTGCTATGAGCAAGCTGGGATTGCAGGATAATGCCATAGCTATCATGACTCTCTGTCTAAGACCTCCGCTCAGTTCATGAGGATACTCGTAAATGCGCTGTTCGGGCATAGGAATGCCAACTTTTTTGAACATCTCAACTGTATAATCAAGAGCTTCCTTCTTTTTCATCCCCAAATGGAGTTCCACCATCTCAGCAACTTGATCTCCAGCAGTGTAAACGGGATTGAGAGCCGTCATTGGTTCTTGAAAGATCATCGCTATTTCTTTTCCACGAATTCTCCGCATTTCATGTTCCGGAATCTTAAGTATATTCCTTCCTTTATATATAACTTCTCCTTGCGGAACCTCTCCTATACCTTTTGGTAAAAGCCTCATTATTGAAAGAGAAGTGACACTTTTTCCACATCCAGATTCTCCAACAATACCAAGAGTTTCACCTTCATTTATTTCAAAGTCAACTCCACCAATAGCTTCAACCGTACCGTCTTCGGTATGAAATATGGTGTGAAGATTTTTAACCTGCAATAAGACTGCCATCTAAACCACATCCCTATATAAGCATTCTTGGATCGAATATGTCTCTAAGAGCGTCACCAAGAAGATTCCATCCCATAGCGTAAAGCACTATGGCTACACTTGGGAACACAATTGTGTACCAATACGCAAATGGATTCCCACCAGTTGAGGAAACTATCCAGTTTCTTGAGAATGAAACTAATTGTCCCCAGCTCGCATATCCAACTGGCGCTCCGAGTCCAAGGAATGAAAGTGCAGCAGCCATTAGCGGTATGGTAGCCATATCCATGGAAGATTGAATTATGACAGGAAATATAGCGTTAGGCAATATGTGGCGACTTATGATTCTATATCCCGGAGTTCCAAGTGCTCTTCCCGCCATGACATATTGATTTTCCTTAACTTCCAGCACACTTCCCCTTATAAGTCTTGCGTAAGTCATCCAATAAAATATCACCAAAGCCCACATAACATGATTCAAGCCGGGACCAAGTATTGCCACTATGACGATTACGCCAACGAGAAATGGAAAGGCAAGGAATATATCCGTGATTCTCATGAGAACTTCATCAACCCATCCTCCAAAGTATGCAGAAATGGTTCCCACGATCAAACCTATGATAAGGGCAAGTCCTATAACCACAATTCCAACTTTAAATGCGGTCCTCGTTCCCCAAATTATTCCGTAATACAAATCGTACTGCCCTTGAGTAGTTCCAAATGGATTTTGCCAACTGGGTGGCTTTGGAATAGCTGACCATCCGCTCTGCGGCATTTGGTACGGTGTGTCTGGATACGGTGGCTTAGCAAGAAACGGCGCAAAAATCGCAATCGCTACATAAAAAAGAACGAGAAGCAAACCTGCCAAAGAAGTAGGATTTCTTGCTATCTTTTTTGCTATCTTGATGAATCTTTCCATATTCACATCACCCCACTCTAACACGTGGATCTATAATTGCATAGGAAATATCTACAATAAGGTTTCCTATAACCGTTACAATTCCAAAGACAACTGCCACACCAAGAACTCCAGCATAATCAAATTGCTCGGCAGCCTGAGCTGCAAAGCTGCCAATACCTGGATAGTTGAAAATTGTCTCGGTTATAATGACTCCACCAAGCATACCTATGAACATCAATCCCGCAACAGTTGTGGCTGGTATGAGAGCATTGCGCTTAGCGTGTTTATTCACAACTACTCTTTCGCTTAATCCCTTGGCACGTGCGGTACGGATATAATCCTGCCCAAGTGATTCAAGCATTGATGAGCGTGTGATTCTCAGCAATCCTGCTATTGAAAGGAAAGAAAGGGTGAGTACCGGATCGATGAGATGCTTAAGGATATCTAAAAACACCCAAATCCTTCCATTAAGAAGCGCATCTAACGTTGCAATGCCGGTGTAATGATGAAAACTTTTGGCATAATAAATCATTTGTGCCCATTGATCCATTCTACCCGGTGGCAACCATCCCAGTACCCCGTAAAGTATAAACAAGAGCAATAATCCAAGAACGAAGGCTGGCACTGAATAACCTAAAAGTGCCACTACCCTCAATACCTGATCTATCACCCCATTGTGATGTGATGCAGCTACAACACCTAACCATATACCTATAAATATAACAGGTATTATGGCATAGATAGTTAGCTCAATTGTTGCGGGAAATCTTTGTTCTAAAACTTTTGAAACAGGCTCATTCAAAGAGAGCGACCATCCAAAATTTCCATGGACAAGCCCGTCTATCCATCTTCCATACCTAAATATGAAGTTTTGATTTAGACCGTACTTTTCGATAATTTTATCCACATTCCCCGCTTGAAGTTCACGTGGACTTGTGACGTACGCACTAACCAATTGATAAGGAGACAGAAAAGATGTAAAAAAGAATATCAAAAACGTGAGTCCCAAAAGGGTCACAGGCAACAGGAGCAACCTCCTGATGATAAAGCTTATCAAGTAAGACACCATCCTCTCTATTTGATAAGTCGACAAAATGGTCGGAGAAATACAATTCCCCGACCTATTTTACCAGATATTTAGCTCAGATATTCATTCATTTTGAAAGTGAATAAAAATCTATTCCAGGCCTCATCGGATTGTAATACCACCCATTTATCCATGAACGTCGTACATTCATAGACAATGGTTGATCGAGGAACATATAGAGTGCTTGATCATGTGCAATAATGTTCATCTTTTGATACACCTGGGCACGCTTTGCTTGCTCTACCATTTGCATGGATTTCATGAGCAAAGGATTCATGTTCTTCTTGGCCCATTTGATATAGTTAGAGCCTAATGTGGAACCATAAACACCTTTAGATGCATAAAAAGGCTGTTCAAAATCATAAGGATCCGGGTAATCCGCACTCCAACCAACTACAAAGAACGGAAGCTTACCACTCTCGTAATCATCAAGAAAAGATGCCCACAACTCGCTTACAACGTTTACCTTAAACTTTGGATTTATACGACGAGCGTAATATTTTATCATTTCGCAAGCCGTCTGCCTCTGAATGTTTCCAGAGTTGTAAACAAGAGTCATAGTAAATCCTTTATTCCAAAGTTCACCGTTGTAAGCTTTTTTAAAATACTCTCTCGCTTTTGACAAATTCTGTCCAAACGCCTTTGGTACATTTTCGTCATATGCAAAAAGCCCTTTTGGAACTACACTGTTTGGAACTATCGCTTGTCCCATCCAAACCTGCTTTATAAAAACATTGTATGGGAACAAATATTCAAACGCCAATCTAACATCCTTGTTCGAGAAAAAATCAGAAGGAATTCCATTGCCGTCCAACTTTCCGCTACCAATGTACGGGTTTCCTCTCGAATTTATGTTGAAGTTAAAAACACCAACATCTATGCTAAGAAGTGGTAATCCTTTGGATATCTTTACCCCAGAGACATTTTCAACCTGCTTCATGTACTGCCTCGGAACGTAGATTATGTCAGCTTCGCCACGTATAAGATCTAACTTTCTTGTTGTGAACTCTGGAACTTTTTTTATAACCCCGTACTTTATTTTTGCGGGACCAGCCCAATACTCATCAAATCTTTTGAATACTATTTCCCTGCCTTTGATCCACCTGTCAAGTGTAAAAGGTCCTGTACCGTTGGTAATGGAATAAAGAGGATCCTTCTCACGAGTCGGGTTGTGGTATTTCCACCATGTATCAGCAGTGCCCGGCCACGCACCATTGTCAACAGCCCATCTTTCGTCAAGTATAGAAGACTCTGACACACCATGTGCAAGAATATAAAGAAATGGTGGATAGGAGTGCGGAAGATGAATTATCACATTGTTGCCTCTTATTTCAAAATCTTTATTAAGGAGATTAAAAGTGTCTACCAGAGCCTGTTTGTACTTATCGTTTTTCGGCGTTCTTGTACCTTCCACAAATAAATCGTCGAAGGATTTCACACCGGCAAGTTTTACAGCCCACTGCTCGATACTATCAACGTAAGCTCCATTGATCATGGGAAGCAAGGGCTCAGCAAGCATCCACGATGGACCACCCGCACGGTCAAAAATAACAGCCCTTTCAATGGAATAAACTACATCTTTAGGTGTTAGGATATCACCGTTATGAAATTTAACATTTTGCCTGATATGAAAGATGTAAGTTCTCCCGTTATCCAGTATTGTTCCATCCTCCGCATTTGGCACGTTTGTCGAAAGCATTGGGCGAAACTCGGATATGCTGCTGCCATTGTATTGAATGAGATTGTCGTAAATTTGCCATATCGCTTCTCCCGAACCAGTATCATAAGACCAAGCTGGATCAAGAGTTGGGATAAGACCTATTGTCTCCTCGATGACCATGTTGGGATTTGGTACATTCCCCGCCATGATCATAGTCACATTAAACATCAAAATTGCGGCGACAAAAAATACGCCAAGTTTCCTCATAAATTCTTCCTCCTTCACCAAAATATGATTTTTTGCTTTCTTTTTGGATAACACAAAACTTGTAGAATTATAGAACTTTAAGTTGTTAAGCTTCAAGATTCTATACATGATAATCACGTTGAATTCAACAAAAAAAGAACAAAAAAGAAAAGGGCCCGAAACATAGCCCTTTTCTCACTATATCACAAACTAATCAAGTAGACCTTTTTATTACTTCGAAAGAGAATAGAAATCCACTCCAGGTCTCATGGCATTGTAGTACCATCCTTTGACCCAGGAACGTTGCACGTGAACCGCGTAAGGTTGATCGAGCCACAGGAATAGAGCATTATCATAAGCGAGAACGTTGAGTTTCTCATAAATCGCCGCACGTTTCTGTGGATCCGTGGTTTTCATGGATGCGTTGACAAGAGGATCCATGTGTACTTTCGCCCATTTTACGTAAGCAGCACCAAGTGTAGAACCGTATGCTCCAGTAGAAGAGTAATAAGGCTGAGCGAAGTCATATGGATCAGGGTAATCAGCGAGCCATCCAAGAGAGAACATTGGAAGTTTTCCTGCAAGATAATCATCAAGGAAAGAAGCCCACAGTTCGGATTTTACGTTTACTATAAACTTGGGATTGATTTTTCTTGCAAATGCCCTGACCATTTCACACGCAGTTTGTCTTTGTGTGTTTCCAGAGTTGTAAACAATTGTAAATTTAAACCCTTTCTTCCACAACTCACCGTTGTAAGCCTTTTTGAAGTACTCAGCTGCTTTTGCAAGATCTTGATGATATGTTGGCGGGACTTTCGGATTGTACCCAAGCATTCCCTTTGGTATCGCGCCGTTAGGAGTTATTGCATGTCCAAGGTTAACTTGATCTATAAACGCCTTGTAAGGGAAGAGATATTCAAACGCTTTTCTAACGTCTAAGTTGGCAAAGAAATCCGGTGGAATCCCATTACCATCGAGTTTACCCGATCCAATGTATGGATTTCCTTTGGACGCTATTGTCCAGTTGAAGAACATATTGATAATCGTCAAAGTTGGAAATCCTTTTCCAGGTGTCACGTCAATTCCCTTAATTCCCTTTACCTGATTGATATACTGTATTGGCACGTAGATCATGTCGGCATTCCCACGGACAAGATCGAGTTTTCTGGTCGTAAATTCATTTATCCTCTTTATAACTGCATATTCTATCTTCGCAGGACCAGCCCAGTATTCATCAAATCTCTTGAATACGATCTCTCTGCCTTTGGTCCATCGCTCAAGCACGAAAGGTCCTGTGCCATTCATTATAGAATAAAGTGGATCTTTCTCACGAGTCGGGTTGTGATATTTCCACCACGTGTCAGCAGTGCCCGGCCACGCACCGTTAGCAACAGCCCACTTTTTGTCAATTATCGCACCCCAGTTAGCACCGTGTGCAAGGATGAAAAGAAGTGGTGGGTAAGGATGTGGAAGATGTATTATGACATCGTTACCCTTTATCTCAAATACTTTGCTAACAAGTTTGAATGTGTCGATCAACGCTTGTTTGTACTTCGCGTTCTTCGGAGTTCTCGTTCCTTTAATGAAGAGATCACTGTAAGATTTGACGCCAGCGAGCTTTGTGGCCCATTGTTCTATACTGTCAACATAAGCTCCATTGATCATTGGTAGCATTGGCTCAGCGAGCATCCATGACGGACCACCAGCACGGTCAAAAATGAGTGTTCTTTCGAAAGAGTAGACCACATCCTCTGGTGTGAGAATATCACCATTATGAAAATAAACACCTTGGCGAATGTGGAAAATGTAAGTCTTTCCATTGTCAAGAATTGTTCCATCCTTTGCACTTGGAACATTTGTGGAAAGCATTGGAAGAAATTTCTTGATGGATGGACCATCATACTGAATGAGGTTGTCATAAACCTGCCACATAGCTTCACCCGACGCGGTGTCATAACCCCAAGCCGGGTCAAGAGTTGCGATTGTTCCTATAGTCTCTTCGATCATGGTGTTGGGATTCGATACCTGCGCCATACCGATGAACGCTCCCACAAGGAGCACCGCCATAAGAATTGCCAGTGCTTTTTTCATCTAATATTACCCCCTTCTGGACATAATTCGTCGCAGGATCATGTTCAATGAAATACTTGAAAACGAATTTTGAATTGTTTTGATTACGAGCACAGATCCGTTGACGCGATTGTAATTATATCCCAAAAAACAATACATGTCAAGAAACATTTAACCTCGAGTTCGTTCGCCCTTAATATGAAGATTTGTTTTCTTCAAAAGCATGGTAAAATAGCTTCAAGCAACCGCTTAAATCTTCGAGAGGAGGAAGTACGATGATAAAGAAACTCAGAATCATGACGCCAGGGCCAACGCCGGTTCCAGTTGATGTGCTCTTGGAAGGGGCAAAAGAAACTCTTTACCACCGTAATCCCAAATTCAAAAAAATGCTCGCAGCTGCTTCAGAAGGATTAAAAAAAGTCTTTAGGACTAACGGACATGTTTTTATACTTGCCTCATCCGGAACGGGAGCAATGGAAACAGCAGTGGCAAACACAATAAGTCCTGGTGATAAAGTTGTCACAGTAGTCGGAGGGAAATTTGGAGAGCGCTGGGCAGAGCTTTGCAGAGCTTATGGCGCAAATATGCACGAAATCAACATTGAGTGGGGAGATTATCTCAGAGTTGAGCAAATCGAAAAGGCTTTGAAAGAAAATCCAGATACCAAAGTGGTTTTCACAACTCTTAGTGAAACATCCACAGGTGTTGTGAACGATATAAAAGCTGTGGCGGAGATTGTTAAAAATGCTAATGCCATACTGGTCGTCGATGCTGTTAGCGGCCTTATTGCAGAGCCTCTTGAAATGGATAAATGGGGTGTTGACATTGCCGTCGCGGGTTCCCAAAAAGCATTCATGATGCCTCCAGGACTCGCTTTCGTAGCGGTTAGCAGTGAAAAAGCTTGGAAATGCATAGAAGAGGCAAAATCTCCAAGATACTACTTTGATCTTCGTGCTTACAAAAACAAATACACCGACACCCCGTATACAGGAGCTGTTAACCTTGTTTACCAGCTGAACAAATCTCTTGAAATGATTGAATCCGAAACACTCGAAATGGTTTGGAAAAGGCATGCAATCTTTGCAAATGCTATGAGAAGAGGAATACAAGCGCTTGGACTTGAACTTTTTGCGAAAAAACCTGGAAATGTTTTAACAGCTGTAAAGGTGCCAAATGACATAGATGGTCTCGAATTCTTAAAAGTAAGTCGTGAAGAGTATGGAATGATCTTCTCAGGCGGACAGGCTCAACTCAAGGGGAAAATTTTCAGAGTATCAAATCTTGGATACGTGGACAGACTTGACATGGTTTCTGCAATTGCAACGATTGAAATGACCCTGAACAAAATGGGGAAACATGTGCCGATCGGCTCTGGTGTGAGGGCTGTGGAAGAGTCACTTTTGGAGGCTGATAAAGATGAGAGTTTTAGTTAACGATCCTCTTGCTCCTGAGGCGATTGAAATTCTCAGGAACAGTGGTTTGGAAGTTGATGAAACAAAAATACCCAAGGAAGAGCTTCCAAATAAAATAAGTGTATATGATGGTATTATCGTTAGAAGCGCAACAAAGGTTACAAGAGAAGTCATAGAGGCTGGAGAAAGGTTAAAAGTCATAGGACGCGCCGGAACGGGACTTGACAACATAGATCTTGATGCTGCAAGAGCACGCAAAATAACAGTCTTAAATACCCCTACTGCAAATTCAATCAGTGTTGCTGAACTTGTCTTCGGGTTCATGATCTCTCTCAGCCGACATATCATTCAAGGTACAAACGGACTGAAAAATGGCAAGTGGGAGAAGAAAACGCTTAAAGGATTCGAGCTTTATGATAAAACTCTTGGTATCGTTGGGTTTGGTCACATTGGAAAAGAAGTGGCAAGACGTGCCATAGCATTTGGAATGAAAATTGTCACTTATGATGTTGTAAAAGATAGCGGAGGTCTTGACGTTAAATTCGTAAGTCTTGAGGAGCTACTCAAAATGTCTGACTATATCACAGTGCATCTCCCTCTCATACCAGCTACTAAACACATGATTTCGGATGAAGAATTTTCACAAATGAAGTCCACTGCTTTTTTTATCCATGCGGCGCGCGGCGGAATAGTTGATGATGAAGCACTTTACAGAGC